>Ga0316204_10003513_pt1 | contig 31030 bp, 39 predicted proteins | sample 6monrhotite_MG_2_FD_205661 | JGI IMG/M metagenome (GOLD analysis project Ga0316204, IMG submission 205661) | Microbial mat bacterial communities from mineral coupon in-situ incubated in ocean water Damariscotta River, Maine, United States -... | ecosystem: Environmental > Aquatic > Marine >...
AAGGCTTTCATCACTAGATGGCATTGAAATAGACGATCGGATGTTTGATCTTCTGACATCCGAACAGCGATTGATGCCTCATATTCATTTGTCGCTGCAATCGGGTGATGACATGATATTGAAGCGCATGAGGCGGCGTCACAGTCGCGATCAGGCCATCGAACTGGTGTCCCGTTTGAAAACGGCCAGGCCGGAAATCGCTATTGGCGCCGATATCATTGCCGGTTTCCCAACGGAAACTGACGAGATGTTTCAGCAAAGCATAGATATTATTGAGCAGTGCGACGTCGTTCATGGACATATATTCCCCTATTCACCCAGAAAAGGGACGCCTGCTGCAAAAATGCCGCAGATTGACGGTATGATAATCAAGCACCGTGCAAAACTACTGCGTCAAAAAGTTGGCGCACATAAACAATCATGGCTGTCGCATCTTGTTGGCAGCGAACAATCGGTTCTGGCTGAAGCTTCGGGTCATTCTGGTTATGCTGAGAATTTTGCAAAAGTAGAATTTGATAATCCGGTCGAAGAAGGCCAGATAGTGCGAACTAAAATTATTGCGGCAGAAAATGACAAATTACACGCAAAGGTTCTTGCATGAGTGACAAATCCAGTTGGAAAGACCGCCTGTTTGGTGGTTTTGGAAAAACATCGTCCCGGCTAACCGATAATCTCACAGGGTTGGTAACTAAGGCAAAACTCGATGATGCGACGCTTGATGATATAGAAGATGCCCTCATCATGTCGGACCTCGGACCATCAACAGCTGCAGCCATTCGCGAGAAACTGTCATCTGAGAGATTTGAAAAGGGACTAACAGAAGAGGCGGTTAAAGAGATAATTCAGTCCGAGATTGCAAAAATACTCGAACCTGTTGCATCGCCGCTGGAGATTGATGCCTTTCCGCGACCACAAGTCATTTTGGTTATCGGCGTAAATGGTTCAGGTAAAACAACAACAATTGCTAAACTCGCGCATCTTTTTCTCGAGCAGGATTATGGAGTGATGTTAGCGGCGGGAGATACTTTTCGCGCAGCTGCAATAGGACAATTGAAAATATGGGCCGAGCGCCTGGGCGTACCTATCATTTCGGGCCCTGAAGGCGGGGACAGCGCCAGTATCGTATATGAAGGCGTCAAGCAGGCAACAGCAACCGGTATAGACGTATTAATCGTCGATACAGCTGGTCGCTTGCAAAATCGCACGGAATTAATGGATGAACTGGATAAGATAAGGCGCGTCCTTGGTCGTCTCAATCCCGAAGCTCCCCATGATGTAGTTTTGGTTTTGGATGCCACGACCGGTCAGAATGCCTTGTCTCAGATAGAGGTTTTTAAGGAAGTGGCAAAGGTTACCGGGTTAATCATGACCAAATTGGATGGGACTGCCCGTGGCGGTGTCCTTGTCGCAGCCGCAAAACAGTTTGATATGCCCATTCATGCCATTGGTGTTGGTGAGACTATTGAGGATTTACGTCCGTTCGACCCCGATGAGGTTGCAGCGGCCATTGCCGGAGTAACAAAGTGAGCGAAGAGCACGTTATCAAGGAATCAAAAGAAGAGAAAAAGGGTCTTGGCTTTGCTTTGGACTTTGGACCACTGCTGGTTTTCTTTCTGGTCAACAGTTTCGCGCCGGAACCACAATTATTTAAAATTCTTGCGGCTACATCGGCGTTCATGGTTGCGATGATTGTTGCACTGATCATTTCCTGGGTGAAGATGGGGAAAATTTCTCCCATGCTTTGGGTATCAGGCGGATTGGTTACAATCTTTGGCGCAGCGACGCTGTGGTTTCAAAATGAAACATTTATCCAGATCAAGCCAACGATCGTATATCTCATCTTTGCAACCGTCTTGATTTTCGGCCTCTGGACGGGGCGACCACTGCTCAAAATGCTCCTCGGAAAAGCCTATCCCGGTTTATCTAATGCGGGATATCGCAAATTGACAATCAACTGGACGTTGTTTTTCGTCGCTTCTGCAATACTTAACGAAGCCATTTGGCGCACTCAAACATGGGATTTTTGGGTTGGGTTCAAACTTTGGGGCATGCTCCCCCTCACCTTCATTTTTGCGATCGTCAATATACCTATGCTGTTGAAGGAAGGTCTAAATCTTGAAGGTGATCAAGAAGGCAAAGACAAAGAAAAAGCGGACGCACCATAGACGCGCCCGCTTTGATATTTTCTAATAGGATCGACTATGCCTGATCGGCGCGATCTGCTCCATTGCCATCCAGGTTCTGTGCTACGAAATCCCAATCAATCGCATTGCGGAGGATCGCATCGGCATAGTTTGGACGGGCGTTGCGATAGTCCACATAATAGGCATGTTCCCAAACGTCTAAAATGAGCAACGGTGTGTGACCGTGGGCAATCGGGCAATCGGCATCATGGTATGAAGTGACTTCAAGCTTATCCCCATTCAGATTGAGAGACGCCCAACCGCTGCCGAAATGTCCTACAGCTTCCGCTTTCAATTTGTCGATCAGAGCATCGGTGGAACCAAATTGATCATTGATCATCTCGGCCAGTTTTCCTGTTGGTTCTTTCTTCTCTGGGCTGAGGCACAACCAATAGAAACTATGGTTCCAGATCTGCCCGACCTGATTGAACAACCCGCCAGATGATGATTTGATAAGATCGACCAGCGTTCTGCCTTGCAGGCTTTGGTCGGCGGAAACCAGTTCATTGGCTTTGCTCACATAGGCATTGTGATGCTTGCCGTGGTGGTAATCGAATGTTTCTTCGGAAATCAGGTCGCCAAAAGCGGTTTTGGCATAGGGGAGCTCCGGAAGTGAAAAAGCCATTAAGAATATTCTCCATTGTTTAGAGTGGTTTTTGATAACTGGCATATGAGGATAGACTTTGATGTCTTCAACTGCTCCTTTGACCATATTTACCAGTTTTCTGTGAACGGGGTGACATATGCGGAGCAATTCGATAATAAGCTTTTACATTTTAACGTGAGGGGGAGCTATCGTGGCAAAGTTTTTTGGAAATTTGAATGCTGTATTGATCGTCAGTTTGATTTTGACGGTTGCGGTTATGTTGGGACTACATCCCGGCGAAGTGACTGCAAACTCGGTTATGAGATGGGCGCATTTGTTCTTTGGCGTTCTTTGGATTGGCTTGCTCTACTATTTCAATTTTGTTCAGGTACCCCAGATGCCTAATATTCCTGATGACCAGAAACCTGCTGTATCGAAGCATATTGCTCCATCAGCGCTTTTCTATTTTCGATGGGCGGCATTGCTTACTGTTGTGACCGGACTGTTTGTCGCGATGTTCTCCAAATATCTGGTCCCGGCACTTACTTTGCAGGCACCTTACACGATGATTGGTGTGGGCATGTGGATCGCTATCATCATGGCGGCAAATGTCTGGTTCATTATCTGGCCAAACCAGAAAAAAGTGCTTGGTATAGTCGATGCGGACGCAGACGCAAAAGCTGCTGCTGCCAAAATGGCAATGATGGCTTCTCGGACGAACACGCTTCTGTCTTTGCCAATGTTCTACACAATGGTTAGCTTTAACGGCGGCTAATAACAGCAACATAGTGATCGAAAAGGGGCCGTCGGGCCCCTTTTTTTGCAAAGTTCCAAATTGGAGTTTTCACGAGAATGGATGACAAGATGGAAGCTTGATTTAGCTTCCCAACAGGTCGTGCCGTTTCAGGGAGTGCCGCAATTGATCATATGTTAAATTGAGAGATTTCGCTGTTTGTCGCTGGTTGTACCGGTTTTTGGCCAATGCTGATTCCAGGATGCGTTTTTCGTAGGCTTCCACCGCATCTTTCATATCATCAACTTGCGCCAGTCCGCTTTCCGGAAGGCTTTCTTCCACCGGCTCTGGTTTGGCTTCAACAACTTCTTGTTTGTTCTCCTTCGTGGTCATTTCTCTGGGTTTCCACGGAGATTCAAAGGGATCAAAAATTATGTGATCGATAGGCCTCGAAGAATCTTCCCATTGATAGACAGCGCGCTCAATCACATTGCGGAGTTCCCGAACATTGCCCGGCCATTCATGCCGCTCCAATGCCTCAGAGGCCAGATGCCCCAATCCCGGCCATTGCGACCATTCAAGTTCTGCCGCCATACGCCGGCCAAAATAATCTGCCAGTACGGGAATATCTCCTTCCCGAAAACGAAGCGGAGGCAATGTGACCACCTCAAACGACAACCGATCAAGCAAGTCGGCTCTGAAAGTACCTTCATCTGCCATTCTTGGAAGATTTGCATTGGTTGCCGCCACGATTCGAACATCCACCCTGGTTGGGCGGGATGAACCAATGCGTGTAATTTCCCCATATTCCACTGCTCTGAGCAATCTTTCCTGTGCTCCGCTGGACAGTGTTCCCAATTCGTCGAGAAACAGTGTCCCCCCATCTGCTTCTTCAAAACGTCCTGCTCGGGCCTTGGTAGCACCAGTAAAAGCTCCGCTTCATGTCCGAACAACTCAGCCTCAATCAGAGTTTCCGGCATGGCCGCGCAATTTAATGTAATCAGCGGCCCATCCCAACGCATAGATAGGCGATGAAGGCGTTCGGCAATCAGTTCTTTACCGGTACCTCGCTCCCCGACTACAAGCACCGGGCGGTCCAAAGGCGCAGCTCGACTGGCCTTTTCCACGGCATCAAGAAATGCCCCTGACTCTCCAATAAACTGACTTTGTCGCTCCATGCCCAAGATATAGTGCATTTTCCCACTAAATAGCAATTAATACTATGTTCATTTCCGTCATTTTCTCTATTATCTATATATATCAGTATCTTACAAAACTGGCACGGCTCCTGCAAAGTTAGGATCAAATCAATTTGAACAACAGTTACCGGAGGACATCATGCCAAACTTATCAAAGCTAAGCAAAACAGACCTTTCTGCCATGCTCTCAGTCATCATGTTTGGCATGACGATATTGATCAGTGCCGTTGGTCCAGCAGAAGCTGGCAGCGGATTGATGATCACCGATGGCATCGCTTCCCCATCTGTCAGCTACAAAGCGTGACAGGCGAAATGGCCGGGTCTCCTTCCTTCCCCCTTGCCGAAGTGCAGGCCCGGCCACCTTTTCAGATTGAAGAAGTAGATTTTATTGAAAATGAATTTTACAAAGATGACAAACAGCCTGAACGTTCGAACCATTCCAGGCGGTTTGTCAGAAACTACCGGAGTTTACCCATGAGTATTTTTTCACGCACCCGCGATATTATCGCCGCTAATGTCACTGACATGCTCGATAAAGCGGAAGATCCCTCCAAGTTGATCCGCATGATCATCCTGGAGATGGAGGAAACTCTGGTTGAAGTGCGTGCATCGGCGGCTCGCACCATAGCCGATCAGAAAGAAATGCGCCGGCATATAGACAAGTTGGAGCATCTGACGGAAGACTGGAATGAAAAAGCACAGCTGGCGCTTTCCAAAGACAGAGAGGATCTGGCCAAAGCCGCTTTGGTAGAAAAACGCAAAGCTTCTGACATGGCTGATCAATTGAAGTCTGAAGTTCAGGTTTTGGACGATACATTGCGCGCCAATGAAGCCGATATCGCCAAGCTGCAGAAGAAATTGCAGGAAGCACGATCTCGCCAAAGCAGCCTGGTCAATCGTCTCGAGAGCGCGGAAAATCGATATAAGATCCGCGAAATGTACAACAGTGAAAAGGTTCACGACGCCTTTTCGAAGTTTGAATATCTTGAACGTCAGGTCGATTTTGCCGAAGGCCGCGCTGATGCGCTGACCATGGGCGAAGGACAACCACAAACGCTCGAAAATCAAATTGCGGCACTGGAATCCAGCGATCAGGTTGATGAAGAACTGGAAGCGATGAAAGCCGCTATGAAGAAAGGTGATAAATAATGCAGGAAGAACTGATCATCATACCTATAGTGATGGGAACATTGTTCATCGGTTTACCGTGGCTTATATTTCACTATGTTACCAAGTGGAAAACGGCAGCAACCATAACCAATGAAGATGAAAATTTGTTGGAAGAATTGCACCACATGGCGCGCCGCCTTGATGACCGAATGGATACCATCGAACGTATCATGGCTGCCGACAACCCCGATTTTAAGCAGTCCGCATTGCCGGGCCGTTCCGAAGTACCGTCTCCATCTTTGGAGAGACTCGATGAACTCCAGAAAGAAAGGCGCTGAACATGCCCACAAGCCGCACGAAATTTTATCTTGATAAGCAACGCGCCAAATGGAGCGGAGTTTGCGCAGGTATCGCCGATTATACTGGCATCAACGTTATGTGGATCCGGTTGGCAGCAATAGTAGCAACTGTTACTTTTGCCTTTCCATGGACGCTTGTAGCTTACTGGATCACCGCAAAAGTTGCGGAAGCAAAACCGATCGAACTTTACAGTCGCGATCCGGAGGAACTGAAATTCTGGCAGGGTGTTCGCCAATCTCCTCGCCGGACCACTCGCGACATCAAATCACGCTTTCGTGAAATTGACCGCAAACTGGCCGATATGGAACTGTATTACACAACCAAGAATACATCGCTTTCCAACGAAATTGAAAAGCTGCGCTGAAGGGCGGTTTGAGGGAGAAATATGATGGATTGGGGTAGCCCTGCATTTGTACTCGCCATTATCGCCATTAGTACCGGTGGATGGATCATCAATAACTGGATCAGAGCCAAGCATGGCTATGAACTGGAAGATGAATGGGGTGGAAAAACCTCAAAGGGTAGCCCTGATGCGGATCGCAAGATTGAGCTGCTGACGAATGAGAATACTGATTTGGTCGGCAAAATCGACCGATTGCAGGAACGGCTTCAGGTATTGGAACGAATCGCTACCGATCCGGCCAAACGCACGGCTGACGAAATTGAGAAGCTGCGCTGAAGCAGCTTGAACGGAGGATTTAATGAATTGGGGAAGCCCGGAATTTGTCATCGCAATCATCGCAATCTGCGTGGGCGGTGGAATTATAAATAGCTGGATAAGAGCAAAGCATGGCTATCCGATAGAGGATGACAACGGCAATCTTCTTCAACGCAGCAATCCGGAAGATGGGCGTAAAATTGAGTTACTGTCTAGCGAGAATGAACAATTGGTTGGTAAAATCGACCAGTTGCAAGAACGACTGCAGGTTTTGGAGCGGATCGCTACCGATCCCGCAAAACGTACCGCTGATGAAATCGAAGCCTTGAGGGAGAAAAGCTGATGGAAGCATTACTCGCCAATCCGAGCATTTTATGGCCAATTGGTTTCGGTGTCGCAGCCATAACAGCAGGTTGGGTCATCACCACCTGGATGCGGATCAAGAATGGATATCCGCTGGAAAACCAATGGGGTAAGGCCGTCTATCCAAAAACCAATACCGAAGACCAGGAACGTATCCGGTTGCTAACCCAGGAAAATGCCGAACTGCGCGCTGAGATGGGATCAATGAAAGACCGCCTCGCCAACGTCGAGCGAATTGTCACCGATGACAGCCACCGGCTTACACAGGAGATTGAAGCCCTGCAGGACAAACGGACTAATTGAGGGAGAATGCTAGAAATGAGCGGTTTTTTCATATTGGGCTTTTTTATGATTGTGGTGGGTATTCCCGTTGTCGGCAGTATTTTTATGAAAACCCATCAACGCAACTTGGAATTCAAAGAAAAACAGCTGACGGCCATAAGCCAGGAAACAGCGGAAAAATCAGCTCAATATGCTGCCCATACCAAACATTTGGAACAACGAGTTCGGGTATTGGAACGCATCGTTACAGACAAGGGTTTCGATGTTTCTCAACAAATTGAAGATCTAAGAGACGAACCCAAAACGAAGGAATTGAACTGATGGAAGGAATTATTGCACTGCTAATCCCGTTTGGTGCTTTTGCTGTCGCCGGATTTGCAATCTGGACCAGCCATCAACGCAAATTGATAAAGATGCGCGGAGAACTTCCAGCGGTGAGCGATATGGATTCTGAGCGAATGCGCGAAGAGATGAAATTTCTGAAAGACCGTGTTGCGGTGCTTGAACAGATCACCACTGACGGTCACAGCGCCAAGCAACTGGAAAATGAAATTGAAAAACTGAAGGACCGCTGAAGCGATCCAATTGACGGAGGAACAAGACTATGGGTTGGGAAGAGATGGTGGTGGCGATCGTCATTATCGTAACAATCGGTAGAGTTTTAAGAAGCAAGTACCGTGCCCAGAATGGTATTCTGGAGGATCATAAAGGTAACTCTCTCGTCAATCAGACGATTGCGAAACCAGACCCCGAAGCCGGAAAGCTTCGCGAAGAAGTCAAATATCTGAAGGAGCGTGTGCAAGTGCTGTAAAAAATAGCGACCGATGATCGCGGCGCGCGCGAACTGGAAAGTGAAATTGAGAAATTAAGAGACCGCTAAACGGCCTTTTGAAAACGAAGGATTGGTATAATGCAAGAACCAACACTATTTCTGATGACTGCAGGTTTCACCTTGATTGGGTTAACGGTCGTGTCGCTCGTAGCCTTGCGCGGTTGGAGAGATTGGATTTCTCTGAAATCGCGTGAACTGGAGCAAAGACGAGAAGACAATCCACCCAGTGCAACATCACGGATTGAGGTTGCGGATTTGAAAGAGCGTATTCGCAAGCTTGAAGCCATCGCAGCAGGTGTTGAACTTTAGAAGCAAAGACGCGCTTTTGCAGGGAAAAAAGGATGACCTGATCGCCTCTCCCTGCTAACCGCGCTCCCCATGAGCAAATTAGAAGACCTGATTGAAGAATATGAGTTTTTGGAAGCCGATGACCGGTACCGGCTTCTGATAGACCTCGGCAAAGAGCTGGATGAGATGCCGGACCCATTGAAAACCGATGCAACTCTAGTTCGCGGATGTTCCGCTTCGGTTTGGGTATATCCAACCCAGCTAGACGATGGACGACTCCACTTTTTGGCGGACAGCAATGCGGCGATAACAAAAGGCATAATCGCGCTAGTGCTGGAAACAGTGCAGGATCACGCGGCCAATGATATTTTGAAAACCGATATTGCTCAGAAACTGGAACCTTTTGATTTGAAAAACCAACTCAGTTCCAATCGCACACAGGGTATCCCCAATATGATTGCGCTTATTCGGCAGACGGCAGAGCGGTTTCAATAGTTTTGAAATGCCATTTGTGCAGAGCTTTTCGAAATAGATATTTGAGCTCGCACTATCCTTTGACCGGCTCAGGATGAACGGCGATTGACTATCCCGGTTTCCAGACACGCCGTTCTTCGGCAATCTTAAGCACATCATAGGCCGCCTGTGCCGCCTGAAATTTCTTCGCCGCTTCTTCATTCCCGGGATTAGTGTCCGGATGGTGTTCCTTTGCCATCGCCCGCCAGGCTTTCTTGACCGCATCAAAATCGCAATCAGAAGTCAGGTCAAATACCTCGAGCGCCAACATCTCATCCTGTGACCGGCTGCCATCGCCGCTTCCCATCCAGCTATAGTGTTTTGCTTCCTGATAGGCATTGGCATCGCGCTGTTCATCATGCTCACGTTTCTTGCGTTCTTCCTTGTCCAGCCCTTCGAAATAATCCCATCCGCGATTATATTCCGCCGCATGTTTTTCACAAAAGTACCAGCGTTCCGGACTGTTAGGGGACTTTGGCGCCGGACACTTGCCGGCCTCATCGCAACCATGACGATCACAGATTTTAACCTGCTGCGTCTCGCGAGAGCTTTCATAACTTCCCCAGCGTGGGAAGCCCCAGTTATCGGATCGTGTGGCTTTTGGCATTTTGGTTCTTTATCTGAGTTTCACTGATATCGCCACCTAATTTCAACTCTTACTCCCAGGAATATTGAAACGGATGAAATTTGTGTCGTCAGAACATCCTAAACCACCGTCAGGCCGATAGCTTTTTTCATATTTTCCGCGGGCAATGATTTTCTCACTCGCTTTGGTGAAACCAAAGGGAGGATAGGCCATAACTATTCATTGAAAATACCAGAGGGTCTGTAAGCCGGGTTCTGTCCACCCATTTGCATGGGATAGCCAATCATTCATCTTGGCGAGGCATTGCTGCTTCGCTCTAGCAACCAACCCGGGCAGCGGATCGATTTCTCCATCATGCCGCCCCTATTTGGTTTTGCTCCAGGTGGGGTTTACCATACCAGGTCTATTGCCAGACCCGTGGTGCGCTTTTACCGCACCCTTTCAATATCACGTGACCGAGGTCGCCGCGACCTACTTTCTGTTGCACTGTCCCTCAGGTTACCCTGGCCAGCAGTTAGCTGGCACCTTTAAATCGTGGAGCCCGGACTTTCCTCGAAATCACAAGTGATCCCGCGATTGGCCGACCCTCTGGTTTGCCCTATTTAGAGATTCCGCGCTCTCTGTCCAACATTAATCCGAGGAGAAGAGCTCTGCACTCTCCATCTATGACGCCATCGATATTTTTAGGCCGAAAGCGGCGTTGAAACGCAACAACAGCATCTTTTTCAGCCGTAATATCATAGCCAAATCGCTCCAAAGCCAGCATGAAACCGCTATCTGTCCAAGGTGGCTCGCCTAGATTAATCGGAGGTTTTTTCAGTGCGATCCCGTGCCTAGCCAATCTATCCCAATCAAATTTCTCACCCGGGTCCTGTTTTCTGGACGGTGCAAGATCGCTGTGACCGATGACATTGGATGGCGAAATATGGTGGCGGTCGACAATTTCCTTTGCCAGACGGGTGACACTATCCATCTGTTCTTCCGGAAACGGTACATAACCCCATTCATGACCGGGATTGACGATTTCTATACCGATACTGGCGCTGTTCACATTTGTAATACCGCGCCAGTATCCACGCCCGGCATGCCATGCACGATCTTCTTCTCTAACCATATGCACGACCTGACCATCTTCACAGACAACATAATGTGCAGAGACTTTTGCTTCAGGATTGGCCAGCTGGCGAATAGCCAAATCCGCACTTTTCATCCCCGTATAATGCATCACTAGAATACTAATCGGCAACGTACGTTCGTCAAAATTGGGGGAAGGTGTCCAGATCATGTCCATCACATTGTCCTCCCTTGCCCATATCTATCCGTTTACAATGGCACCTAATAACAGTTCGGAGTCCGAAGCGGGAGAAATTCTGAGATCGCCACCATTTTGAACCGACAGCTCACGCGACATCCATGCAGCCGCAGTTCGCGCAGTTAGATCGTCTTCGGCAATCCCGCCTTCCAAAGCGGATCTTATGCCTTCATCCAGAACAACTTTTTGACCGGCGGCACGAATAACCACTTCTATTCCGGTATCCCCCTGCTCCGCACCGACATCCAATTGGCCGCCCCGAACCAGCGCTTCTTTGGCAATCAACGCCAGATTAAGGAGAATTTTGATCGCCTTTTTGGGCAGGGTCGGAGCTTGCACCGCCCAACCCAGTGTGATTTTTCCATCGTCGCCGATCAGACTTTGAATCAGCTGTTTGGCTTCGTTCGGATCGACTTCTTCGCCAAAACCACCGGCGGCGCCAAAGGCCAATCGAAAATATTTCAATTTGTCCGCCGAAACTCGTGCACTGTCGTATAGAAGGTCAAGGCAACGATCCCGCATCTCCGGATCGGTTTCGTCTTCCAACAGTTCAAGACCATTGTTGATCGCTCCTACCGGGCTCAAAAGGTCGTGACATAGCTTCGAGCAGAGCAAAGCGGCGAGATCGAGATTGGATTGAGCCATGAAATAGGTGCCTTTAGTCGAGGAACTTTGATTTGAGCGCTATTTGGCCTCAAGCGTCTTTGCATTCAAGCGATATTGGTTCGAATCGGTCAAAAATTTCCCCATCTTCTACAGCGCGCCATGCAGATGCTTCGCTTCCATTCAAAATCAGCCAAATTCGACCATCCGGCGCGGCGTTCTTGGCATCGGTTGTTGACGGTTCGGTATTGCCTGTTGGATGGGAATGGAAATAACCCAAAATATCTGGACCGTCACATCGCGCTGCTCTTTCGGCTGCAATCAGGACAGCCGGATCGATCTCAAAATGCCTTTCCGGATTATCGGCAACATTGTTTGCCTTCAGATAGTTTGAAACTCGCAAATTTTGCCCCAGTAGCAGGCCGCAGCATTCCTTTGGTGACGCAACAATCGCTGCCATCTGCAATTCACTCAATATCTGACTTGATATGACCAGTTTCATTCGCCAAAACTAGGCGATGAACACCGAGCAATCCACCAAAACTGGTAAAATTCCTGAAACCGGCAAAAAGCAGCGCCTCGACGCGGCATTGGCGGGGTTGCTTGACGATCTGTCTCGGGAAAGGATCAAGTCGCTCATTGCGGCAGGAAACCTTCGGGTTCAAGGAGATATCATCACCGACCCTGCGGCAAAAAAATATATGGGCAAGTCGTTCGAACTGGTTATTCCAACCCCTATTGAAGGCCCTGCCCTGCCACAGGACATTCCGCTGGATGTTGTTTTTGAGGATCAGCATCTGATCATCGTCAATAAACCCGCTGGATTGGTTGTACATCCTGCGGCGGGACATCCCGACGGGACATTGGTCAATGCCTTGCTCTATCACTGCAAAGGGCAATTATCTGGCATTGGCGGCGTTATGCGCCCGGGGATTGTTCACCGGATTGACAAGGACACATCCGGTTTGATGGTATCCGCCAAATCGGATGAAGCGCATCAGGGTTTAAGTGCTCTTTTTGCCGAACATGATATCGAACGTCGTTATCTCGCCATCGTCAATGGCCGTCCCAATCCACCCTCCGCCACAGTTGAAGGAAATATTGGCCGCAGCAATGTAAACCGCAAGAAAATGGCGGTTGTAGGGGATGATAAAGGCAAGGCTGCCATGACCCACTATACTGTCAAGGAATGGCTCGATGGATCTGCTTTGATCGAATGCGTGCTCGAGACCGGGCGAACCCATCAGGTGCGCGTGCACATGTCCCATATCGGACATAGCCTTATCGGCGACCCGCTTTATGGTATTCGTCGAAAATCTTTGCTTTCTCGCAGGAAAGATATTCAATTTGGACGTCAGGCCCTGCATGCGGCTACATTAGGATTTGTTCATCCCATATCGGAAGAAAAATTGATGTTTTCTATCGATTTACCCCAAGATATGCAGGAACTATTCATGAAGTTGCGTATATAAGTAACACACCTTATATAGGTAAATGACCAAAGGGTGCTTGATGAGGCCCGGAGGCACAACATAAAAAGGAACGAAAATGGCTAATGGTAGCAATGTTCCGGCAAAAATCCCTGCCTTAGGGGGGGACGCGAGCCTGAACCGATATTTGTCAGAAGTACGTAAATTCCCAATTCTGACTCCCGAAAAAGAATATATGCTGGCGAAGGCCTATTCTGAGCATAAAGATCAGGAAGCCGCCGCCCAGCTCGTAACGTCTCACCTGCGACTCGTGGCAAAAATCGCCATGGGCTTCCGCGGTTATGGCCTCCCTGTCTCGGATCTGATTTCCGAAGGTAATGTCGGCTTGATGCAAGGCGTGAAGAAATTTGAACCCGATAGAGGTTTCCGCCTGGCGACCTATGCCATGTGGTGGATCCGCGCGTCGATACAGGAATATGTATTGCGCAGCTGGAGCCTTGTGAAAATGGGAACCACGGCGGCACAGAAGAAGCTTTTCTTCAACTTGCGCCGGATGAAAAATAATCTGGACGCGTTTGAAGATGGTGATCTGTCTCCAGAGGATGTGAACAAGATTTCAACCGATCTGGGCGTTGCCGAGCATGAAGTGGTCAATATGAACCGCCGCATGTCTATGGGTGGTGATGCGTCGCTTAATGTCTCTTTGTCCGACGATGGTGAGAGCATGCAGTGGCAGGACACTCTCGAAGACGACGGTCCGCTTCATGATGAAGAAATTGCCAATGCTCAGGAAGCGGATGTTCGGCATAATATGCTGAACGAAGCCATGAATGCACTCAATGATCGCGAACAGCACATCTTGCGCGAACGCCGCCTGTCGGAAGATCCAAAGACATTGGAAGATCTGAGCAAGGTCTACGAAGTCAGCCGCGAACGTATCCGCCAGATTGAGGTACGTGCGTTTGAGAAACTGCAGAAGGCGATGTTGCGCATTGCTGGCGAGAAGCAGTTGTTGGCTGCTGGGTAAGTCCGACTTTCAAAATTCGAACTCAGTAAACCTCTCCCCTTTGAAGGGGAGAGGTTTTTGTTTATCCTCGTCATTGCGAGGAGCGAAGCGACGCTGCAATCCAGGGCGCCCGAGCGACGCCTTGAATTGCTTCGCTACGCTCGCAATGACGATTATTATGTTTGTTCCCAACAAAATTCCGCATTAAACTCCACCAATGCGGCTGATAAAATTCTTGTTCAAATTCACCCTTTATTTCGTGCTGATTACCGTCGCATGGGTTGGTTTGTACGGCATTGTCCCGCCTCCATTCACCGCGACAATGGCGATGGATGACAATAGCATTACCAAGGACTGGACTGGGTTCGAGGACATCTCTCCCAATATGACCCGCGCCGTTATCGCGGCGGAGGATAGCAAGTTTTGCAGCCACGACGGTTTTGATCGGGAAGCCATTGAGCAAGCGGTCAAACGTAATGCGCAAGGCGGGCGCATCAGAGGTGGGTCCACCATATCGCAACAGGTCGCCAAAAATGCTTTTCTTTGGCAAGGCGGTGGATATTTCCGCAAAGGGCTGGAGGCCTATTTCACGTTCCTGATCGAGATGATCTGGAGCAAGAAGCGGATCATGGAAGTTTATCTCAATATCGCAGAGACCGGCATCGGCACCTATGGTGTCCAGGCCGGTGCACAGCGTTATTTCAAGAAGGATGCGAAGGATTTAACCCGGATAGAGGCCGCAAGAATAGCCGCCGCCCTGCCCCTCCCCAAAAAACGCGCTGTTAACGGCGCCAGTGGCTTCACAGCCCGCTATGGCAATACAATTGCCGCGCGGATCAACGTGGTGAAGCGGGACAAGCTGGATGGGTGTATTTATAAGTAGATCTAGCAATTGATCCGTTCAGCTACCCTCGAAGAATTGACATTAAGAAGGTGTGCTAGCTTTCATACTATGTAGTACTGTCTTAACTTCTTCATCTACCTTCAAATCTTCGATTGAATGTACACCATAGAGTCCAGCACCAAAAACTGCCCGTGTTTTGGGATGGCCAAAAAAATGAGGAGCCAATTCACTTAAGTATCTGGGTTCTGGTATCCCAAAGTTTTTATCCTGTTTCTCAACTGCTTTATAGAGTGAATGAGCAACCAGATCGGCCACTTTCAAAATTGGTTCCTCAGACTTCTTCTTGACCTGGATTCTACTGACAACAATATTGCTCAAGCGTTTGGTTGCAGCGTGCTTAGGATTGTTTTGACAAGTCCATAGAAAGCTTCGCATCTTATCATAATCCACATTCGCTTTCTCGAATATGATATCAAGATTCTCTGGGGGAATCTTTCGTGCTTCCATAAACCATCCAACACGTACCAGAAGATATTGAGCGCACTTATTATAGTACTTGTTACTATTGTCCGAGATGGTGTTTCTATAATTTCCAAGGGTGGCCTTACGTGAGATTACACCGAACAATCTCATCTTACGTTGGCTAATTATGCGAATGAAATGAAGCAGTTGATAGTGATTTAACTGAGAGCAATGCAGTGTCTTTTTACCAATATCTTCCCTGATTTTCTCGAGCGTGTTTTCTGTGGCTTTTCTAGATCGATTACTTATCAGAGAGGCCCCTAAGGTCATATAGGGCGAGGCGCCGCCAGAAGTGCCAGATCGCACTTTACTGATTCCAGCCTCACCGCTTTCGTCGATAAATATTGTAAATCGTCTATTCACTCACAAGTATTTAGCAGATTTCTTAGCGAATGTGCAAAAACAGGTAAACCAAAGCCATCAATCCTATGGCGAACCAACACGTGAGTTTGTAGTAAACTACCTAAGCAGCATCTTCCTTCTTGGCCTTGCTGCTCTTTGCAATCACCTTCACCGGCTCTTTCGTACCAGCGACAACATCCTTGTCGATCACAATTTCGTCGACGCCTTCAAAATCGGGCAGGTCGAACATCGTGTCGAGCAGGATATTTTCGACAATGGAGCGCAATCCGCGAGCGCCAGTTTTGCGTTCGATGGCTTTCTTTCCCACCGCTACCAGTGCGTCATCGGTGAAGGTCAGGCCCACATCTTCCAATTCAAACAGCTTGCGATATTGTTTCACCAACGCGTTTTTGGGTTCCTGAAGGATCGTCACCAGTGCGTCGATATCCAGGTCTTCTAGCGTCGCGATAACCGGCAAACGGCCAACAAATTCCGGAATCAGGCCGAATTTCAGCAAATCTTCCGGTTCGCCCTGCGCCAGCAGTTCGCCAATTTTCGCTTCTTCGGGAGCCGCGACATGCGCTCCGAAGCCGATGGACTTGCCTTCCAAGCGGTCGCCGATGATTTTTTCGAGGCCAGCAAATGCGCCGCCACAGATGAACAGGATGTTGGTCGTATCCACCTGCAGGAATTCCTGCTGCGGATGCTTGCGGCCGCCTTGCGGTGGAACACTGGCGGTTGTGCCTTCCATAAGCTTCAACAGAGCCTGCTGAACGCCCTCTCCCGACACATCGCGGGTGATCGAAGGGTTTTCCGCCTTGCGGCTGATCTTGTCGATCTCGTCAATATAAACAATCCCGCGCTGCGCCTTCTCGACATTGTAGTCTGACGCCTGCAGCAGCTTCAGAATGATATTCTCGACATCCTCGCCGACATAGCCGGCCTCTGTGAGAGTTGTTGCATCGGCCATTGTGAACGGCACATCAAATGTTTTTGCCAGTGTTTGCGCGAGCAGCGTTTTACCACAGCCCGTTGGACCGACGAGCAAAATATTCGATTTGGCCAGTTCAATATCACCGGATTTCGCAGCGTGATTGAGACGCTTATAGTGATTGTGCACAGCGACCGAAAGAACGCGTTTTGCGCGATTCTGTCCGATCACATAGTCATTCAGAACATCGCAGATTTCCTGCGGCGTAGGAACTTCGCCATCCTTCTTCCCGGGAATACCACCCTTGGTTTCTTCACGAATGATATCGTTGCACAGTTCAACGCATTCATCGCAGATAAAAACGGTAGGACCGGCGATCAGTTTCCGGACTTCGTGCTGGGATTTTCCGCAAAATGAGCAATAAAGTGTGCTCTTCGAATCAGATCCCGTCAATTTAGTCATAATAATCCTTCAAAAACCAGCCGCCATTGTCATCTCTTGGCAATCTAACCGGCAAATTACAAATTGCCACAGCTTTTTTATCCGCTCAGCGCCTTGAACGGGAACTGTACCAAAACTGTTTTAAATTTGGCTTATTGTCGCGCTAACGCCTTATTTATCATCTTCGGTTGGAACCGGGCGTTTGTCATAGACTTCATCAACCAGCCCAAAAGCCTTGGCTTCATCGGCTTCCAGAAAAGTATCGCGATCCATGGCTTCTTCGATTTCTTTCAATTTTTTACCGGTATATTTAACGTAAAGGTCGTTCATCCGGCTACGAATCCGCAAGATTTCCTTAGCCTGAATTTCAATGTCAGAGGCCATACCCTGTGCACCACCAGAAGGTTGATGCACCATGATTCGGGCATTGGTTGTTGCCATCCGCATCCCCGGTTCACCCGCTGCGAGAAGAAAGCTGCCCATCGAGGCTGCCTGCCCAACACAAACCGTACCAACCCGTGGTCGAATATATTGCATGGTGTCATGGATCGCCATGCCTGCGGTCACCACTCCACCCGGTGAATTGATGTACAGATAAATATCTTTCTTCGGATTTTCTGATTCCAAAAACAGCAATTGTGCCGTGATAATTGACGCCATTCCGTCTTCAACCGGCCCGGTTACGAATACGATTCGTTCCCGAAGCAAACGTGAAAAAATATCAAAGCTGCGCTCTCCCCGGTTAGATTGTTCAACAACCATCGGGATTAGTGCGTCGGTAATGGGATCATGCATGAGTTTTTGTCGTCCTGTTTTTCGCTTCGGCACTACATCGGTATTATCGCCGGATAGTGCAAGAGGTTTAATGATATTGAATGAACCAATTCCATCAGAATAACCCCCAATCTTGAAGCTTCCGCCACAACGATCCCAACACGGCCATTGCACCAAGGTTATGGGCTCCCTAGATACAAAGCCAAAGCTGCTTCCAATTAAAATCGGCAGCGGTCCAACGTGAACCATCTATCGGAGTGGAAATACCAATGAATGACAAGATAATCACCAATCACGGCGATGACGAAATGACCGGCGGCCTTCCCAATGCAATGCTGGCCAAGTTTATGGAAGCCCGCACCGTCATGATATTTGGTAGCGTTGATCAAAAGCTGGCCGAGCGCGTTTCCATGCAATTGCTTTATCTCGATCAGATAAGCCACGATCCGATCAAGTTGATGATTAACTCCCCCGGCGGGCATGTTGAATCGGGCGATACGATTCACGATCTGATCAATTACATCGAATCGCCAGTCGCAGTCGTGGGCACCGGTTGGGTTGCCAGCATAGCGACCCATATTTTCCTGGGCGTTGATAAGAAGCATCGTTTTTGTATGCCCAATACGCGCTTCTTGATCCACCAACCCTCTGGCGGAGCAGGCGGCAAAGCATCAGATATCGCTATTCAGGCGGAAGAAATTGTTAAAATGCGGACCCGTATCGCAGAAAAGATTGCAGCGGCTACGGGGCAAAAGCTCGATCGCGTACTAAAAGATATTGATCGCGATTATTGGATGAGCACCGATGAAGCCAAAGAATATGGCATCCTTGGCACCGTCATCAATGCAGCGAGTGAAGTAAAAATATAGTCTATTTGGCCGGAGCAGTTGGTTCTGTTCCGGCCAATAGTAGAATGATTATTTCTTAGCCGGTGCCTTCTTGGCGGCCGGTTTTTTTGCGGGAGCTTTCTTCGCTGCCGGTTTCTTAGCTGCAGGTTTCTTAGCCGCCGCCTTTTTCGCTGGTGCTTTCTCGGCAGCGGCCTTTTTAGCAGGAGTCTTCTTCGCTGCGGCTTTCTTCTTGGCCGGCGCTTTTTTCTTCGCTGCCGGTTTTGCTTCCGCTTCGTCTTCCGCCTCGATTGCGGCTTCCAGCTCTTCGCGGGTTACTTTCTTATCTGTAATTTCTGCGTTTTCGAACAGGTAATCTACAACTTTGTCTTCATACATAGGCGCGCGAAGCTGTGCCGCAGCCATTTGATCCTGTTGGATATATTCAACAAAACGCTGACGATCTTCCTCGCGATATTGTTGGGCCGCCTGTTGGATCAGCATGGACATTTCCTGCTGGTTAATCTCAACACCATTTGCCTGACCAATTTCGGAGAGCAGCAAGCCCAGACGGACACGACGAACCGCGATGTCGCGATATTCGTCTTTTTCGTCTTCCATTTCTTTCTTGGCCGCTTCCGGATCTTCTTCTTGTGCAGCTTCCTGTTCCAACTGCTGCCAGATTTGATTGAATTCCGCTTCGACCATAGACGGCGGCACTTCAAAATCATGGCTCGATGCCAATTGATCGAGCAACTTGCGTTTCATGTGCGTCCGCGTCAGACCATTTAGTTCTTGCTCGACTTGGCCTTTAAGCAGTTCTTTCAACTGATCAAGACCTTCAAGTCCCATACTTTTGGCCATTTCATCATCGGCCTTGGCTTCTTTTGGCTTTTGCACTTCGCCGATCACAACATCAAAGGTTGCATCTTTGCCTTTGAGATCCTCGACATTATAGTCGTCGGGGAATGTCACTTTGACCAAAACCTCATCATTGGCTTTCTTGCCAACAAGTTGATCTTCAAAACCAGGGATCAGGCGGCCTGAGCCAAGCTCAATCGCCATGCTTTCGCCTTTACCACCTTCAAATGGCACGCCATCGACCTTACCCTCAAAATCAATAAGGCATTGATCACCAATTTTTGCTTTGTAGCTTTTGGCGGCGGTTTCAAACTGCTTCTGGCTTTCAGCAAATCTTTGTAGCTGCTCATCAACAGTCTTTTCATCGGCTTCAACCTGAAGTCGCTCGAGCTTCAAACCATCGATCGACGGCGTCGGAACTTCCGGTAGCACTTCCAGAGTGATCGCAAGTTCAATATCTTTTCCGGCTTTCGGATCGATTTCCTTGCCATCTTTTGAATCAACAGAAGGCTGCATCGCTGGACGCAAATTATTATCTTCTATGGTTTTCTGAACGCTTTCCTGAATCGTTGTATTTACAACGTCCTGGGTAATCGCTTCCCCATGCATTTTCCGAACCAGATTCGCAGGAACCTTACCTTTGCGGAATCCCGGCATGTTTACCTGCGGGGCAACTTTCTTGATCTCAGTGTCAACGCGGGATTCGATGTCCTTCGCGGTGATTTTGATTTCGTAAGCGCGTTTCAGCCCTTCGTTCAGCGTTTCAACAATCTGCATGTTTTTTGCTATGCCTTTATGTATATTTATTCTTAGATTCTAAGGCGTTATGGTGCGGGCGAAGGGACTTGAACCCCCACATCCGAAGATACTGGTACCTAAAACCAGCGCGTCTACCAATTCCGCCACGCCCGCATCAGAACGCCTTAAAATCCACCGAAGTTCGATTGACACGCGCGCCTAGCGGAAAGCCGCGCATAGGGCAAGTGGGCTTTACTATAGAATCAGCCCAATTTTTCCTTCAGCAACTCATTTACAACCTGTGGATTGGCTTTGCCCTGCATTGCCTTCATCGTTTGACCCACAAAAAATCCAAAAAGCTTGTCCTTGCCGCCGCGATATTCTTCGACCTTGTCAGCGTTTGCAGCCATCACATCTGCGATCACTTTTTCAATCGCTCCGGTATCCGATTCTTGCTTCAAGCCTTTTTCTTCGACGATCTTTGCGGCACCGTCTCCGGTTTCAAGCATGATTTCGAACACCTGCTTGGCAATTTTACCCGAGATGGTTCCATCAGCAATTAAACCGAGCAATTCCGCGGCTTCAGCCGGAGACACTGGGCTTTCTTCAATAGACTTGCCCATATTGTTCAGTGCGCCGAAAAGCTCGGACATCATCCAGTTGGCTGCACTACTGGCGATTTTTTCAGGCTGATCGGTCGTTTCCAGCAATTCTTCAAACCATATCGCCGTCTCGTGCTCTGCGGTCAGGACAGCAGCATTATAGGCACTGAGCCCCAACACATTTTTATAGCGTGCCCGTTTTTCGTCCGGAAGTTCGGGAAGGCTGGCTTTACAATCAAAGATAAAATCATCTTCCAATTCCAAAGGCAACAAGTCCGGATCGGGGAAATAGCGATAGTCGTGTGCATCTTCTTTCGAACGCATCGAGCGGGTTTCACCTTTCTCCGTGTCAAAAAGTCTGGTTTCCTGAACAATCTCGCCGCCATCTTCCAAAACATCGACCTGACGCTGGGCTTCATATTCGATAACCTGCTGAATGAAGCGCATGCTGTTGACGTTCTTGGTTTCCGTACGAATGCCCAGCTTTTCGCCCGGTTTGCGAACGGAAACATTGACGTCGGCACGCATGGAGCCCTGTTCCATATTACCGTCACAGCTGCCTACATAGCGCAGAATGGATCTCAGCTTGCGGACATATGCCGCTGCTTCCTTGGGAGAAGCCATGTCCGGCTTGGACACAATTTCCATCAGCGCAACACCACAGCGATTGAGATCGACATAGGACATCGTTGGATGCTGGTCGTGCATCAGTTTTCCGGCGTCCTGCTCAATATGAATGCGCTCCACGCCAATTGCCTTGCCGTGCGCATCCGGATCTTTTTCATCGAGGGAAATCTGGATAACGCCCTCACCCACGATCGGGTGGTAAAGCTGGGAAATCTGATATCCCTGCGGCAAATCGGCGTAGAAATAGTTTTTCCGGTCGAAACGCGAATATTTGTTGATCTGCGCATTGATGGCGAGACCAGTACGCACCGCTTGACGGACGCATTCGCTGTTCAGCGTAGGCAGCATGCCGGGCATGGCAGCATCAACCAAGCTAACCTGTGTATTCGGCTCAGCACCGAATTCGGTTGCCGCGCCAGAGAATAGCTTGGCGTTGGAGGTGATCTGCGCATGGACTTCCAGGCCAATTACGACCTCCCATTCGCCGGTTGCGCCCTGGATTAGATATTTTGATTCAGTCATCCTATTTTTCCAAGCAACAAGTTCTGCGTTTCCTTCAACTCGTTTTCCATCATTTGATCGAATTTGTTCGAACCGGTGATTTTGATTTCCTCAAGATACAGCAAACTAATGTCATAATATTCGGGATATTTTTGTAATTCTCTAATCGTAGATATCAACAATGGTCCAAATCCGCTAACATCCTTACGAATTTCCTTGTGAATGTATTCCAACAACTCAGCATAAGCAAAATAGCGCGCGCTTGGTTCTTTGCCATTCCTCATCTTTCTTGACAAAAAAGCTGAGAGATAAAAAATCCAAATCGGCAACACCAAACCAAAAAATAAAAGACTAACAATTGCCCACTCAAAAAAATTCACCACCACTGCTCCGGCTTGGCTTCAAATCCGGCCCGTTCTTCTAGCGCCAGACCTGCGTTAAACACGCTCTGCTCATCCAGTGCCTTACCAATCACTTGTAGCCCCAGAGGAAGCCCCTGCCCATCCAGACCGGCTGGAACCGACATCGCAGGTAATCCCGCGAGCGAACTGGGCACGGTGAACACATCATTCAAATACATCGCCAGCGGGTCATCCGCTTTCTCGCCCAATCCAAAGGCCGCACTGGGCGCTGTTGGCGTCAAAAGCAGATCACACTGATTCCACGCCTTTTCAAAATCCTGGGAAATTAGTGTACGCACCTTTTGTGCCTGCGTGTAATAGGCATCATAATAGCCTGCAGAGAGCACATAAGTGCCAATCATGATCCGCCGTTTCACCTCGTCGCCAAATCCGGCTTCGCGAGTCGCGGCATACATGTCCTGCAGCCCGGCTCCGTCCGGCAGATTGCGTTTGCCGTACCGCACGCCGTCATAGCGGGCCAGATTAGAAGAAGCCTCGGCTGGCGCGATGATATAATATGCCGGAAGCGCATATTTGGTGTGCGGAAGCGAAACATCGACAATTGTCGCGCCGGCATCCTTCATCCACTCAATGCCCTGCTGCCACAGCGCATCTATCTCGGACGGCATATTGTCGACACGATATTCCTTGGGAATGCCGACCTTCTTGCCTTTCAGATCGCTGCTAAGTGCTTTTTCCCAATCAGGAACCGGAAAGTCGAGCGAAGTCGAATCTTTCGGATCAAATCCGGCCATTGCTTCCAGCATAATAGCGCAGTCCCGCGTATCATGCGCCATGGGTCCCGCCTGATCAAGCGAACTGGCGAAGGCGATTGTACCCCAGCGTGAGCAGCGGCCATAGGTGGGTTTGAAACCGGTTATGCCAACAAAAGCTGCTGGTTGACGGATCGAACCGCCGGTATCTGTACCCGTCGCAGCAGGAGCAATGCGCCCCGAAACAACCGCAGCGCTGCCTCCAGAAGAACCACCGGGGGCTAGGTCAGTATTCCCACCATCATTCCGCCGCCAGGGAGAAATAACATTCCCGAAAGCACTGGTTTCATTGGATGAACCCATTGCAAATTGATCCATATTTAACTTGCCGAGCATTCCCGCACCGTTCTTGAACAGGTTGGCGGAAACAGTTGATTCATATTGCGGAGTGAAACCTTCCAATATCCCGCTAGCCGCCGTCGTTGGAACGCCTTCGGTACAGAAAAGGTCTTTCATACCAATGGGAATGCCGGCCATTTTGCCTAGTGTTTCACCTTTGGCTTTGGCTTCATCAGCCGCTTTGGCAGCTGATAGCGCATGATCCGGCGTTTCCACCAGAAATGCATTGAGCGATTTTGCCGCGCTCACACGTTCGACAAATATTTCGGCGACTTCGACAGCCGTAAAGTCGCCGCCATCGATACCGCTTCGGATACCAGCGATGCCCAAATCCTGAATATTCGTCATTATTCTATCACCTTTGGAACTGCGAAAAAGCCATGTTCGGCCACAGGAGCATTGGCCAAGACCTTGTCCCGTTTGTCACCATCGGTAACTTCGTCAGCCCGCAGGCGCAGCTTATTGGGGATGACTGCTGTCATGGGTTCGACATTCGAACAATCTACTTCGCCCAATTGTTCCACCCATCCCAGAATCTGGTTTAGCTCTGGTACGAAATGCTCACATTCTTCGTCGGTAATCGCAATTCGGGATAGATTGGCGATCTTCTGGACCGTTTCCTTATCAACTGACATGATTCATTCTTTTCCGGTTCATCTTTTTTCGGGTAATTTGGAAAAATATTGTGTACCGAGCGCCGCTAGCACTGGCGCTTAAACCTATCAAGTCGAATGAGTCGCGTTTCAACCTCTCGGAGTAAAAATTGGTACGTAAGTTTCTATATTTCATCGCAGCGATGACCGTTCTCTTCATTGCAGGCGCTTTCATTTTGGACGCCTATGGTGAAGAAATAGCGGAGATTGTATTTGTCCCCGACGTTGAGTTTGAAGAACAAATTCAACTGGAAAACAACGTATATGCCGACGTGCAAATGTGGATGGCACATCCCGAGAAAAAGCGTAAAAACCCGGCTCTGTGGCTCCCAAAGGGACTGGAAGAATCAAATTCCAATCTGGAGGATAAAGACAAGGCAGCGGTATTCTTCATTCATCCAACGTCATTTCTGAAAAAGAATCACTGGAATGCCCCCCTGGATGACGAAGAATCGCAAGCCCGCGCGCGAATCTTCCTGCGCGGACAGGCAAGCGCATTTAATGCCGTGGGTGATGTTTGGGCACCGCGGTACAGGCAAGCGGCAATCGGTGCATTTCTAACGGATAAGCAAGAAGGCCAGATGGCCCTTGATGCAGCATATCAAGACGTCCTGATAGCTTTTGACCAATTTCTTGCCTCGATACCGTCACAGAAGCCGATTATACTGGCCGGACATAGTCAAGGCAGCCTCCATCTTACCAATTTGCTGAAAGATCGAGTGGCCGGAACGCCGCTCGCCAACAGGATTGTCGCTGCTTATATCGTGGGCTGGCCGGTGTCCGTTGAAGCGGATATTCCAGCGTTGGGGTTACCTGCTTGTGAAGCGCAAAACCAAAGTAACTGCCTGTTGAGCTGGGAGAGCTTTGCAGAACCGGCGGACTATGAAAATATTTTGGAGGTTTTTGATAGAACCGAAGGGTTCACCGGTAATCCCAGGACTGGCACACAGTTATTGTGCAGCAATCCTGTCGCCGGAACGACCGAAGTAACGACGACTGCCGAGCAAAATTCGGGCACATTGGTTCCGAATGATGAATTGAGCGACGCCACTTTGGTAGAGGGCGCCGTGCCAGCCCGCTGCGATGAACGCGGATTTTTGCTTATCGGCGATCCTCCGGATTTGGGCCCCTATACTTTACCCGGCAACAACTATCATGTTTATGATTATAGTCTATTCTGGGCAAATATCCGGATGGACGCAATGCGGAGGTTGTTGGCATTTCGGGCGCGATAATCACGGAAGATCGGTCGGTGTTTAAAGCCGCATTGCCGAATTATGGGCGACTGCTGGGACTTGATATAGGGACCAAAACAGTCGGTTTAGCCTTATGTGACGCGGGCTGGTCCATCGCAACGGCTGCCGAAACGGTTACCAGACGCAAATTTTCGAAAGATCTTGAACAGATTAAGAAAATTGTCGCCGAGCAAAATGTAGTGGGATTGGTTGCCGGTCTGCCGCTCAATCTTGATGGAACGCAAAGCAAGCAGACACAGGCATCCAAAGCATTTGCCCAAAATTTACGTGTCCTCGAGCTGCCGATTCTACTCTGGGATGAACGCTGGAGTACGCAGGCGGTCGAACGTGATCTGATTGCTTCGGACGTCAGCCGCAAAAAGCGTGGTAAAGTTATTGATCAAATGGCCGCCGCTTATATTTTGCAAGGTGCAATAGACGGGCTTGCCGCATTGGATTGATCGCTCTATAGGCCCAGCTTTAATGACATCGACAGTATCCAGCTCGCCCCATCAGTTTCCGGAAGGATCTGATGCTTTCCCCCAGCGCCATCTATTGGGTATTGCCGGACTGCAGCCCTGGGAGATTTTATATCTTCTAAAAGAGGCCAAACAGTGGGTAGATCTGAACAAAAAATCCAGCAAGCATGCGAATCGGCTAGATGGGCTAACTGTTATCAACGCCTTTTTTGAAAACAGCACACGGACCTTGCTCTCCTTTGAGATTGCCGGAAAACGCATGGGGGCGGATGTTGTCAACATGCACGCCGCTCAATCCAGTATCAAAAAGGGTGAAACGCTGATCGATACGGCGGTGACACTAAATTCGATGAAAGCCGATGCCATTGTTATCCGGCACGCCAGCTCCGGAGCGGTACAACTCATTGCCGATAAGGTCGATTGTCCGGTTCTCAATGCAGGAGATGGAAGTCATGAGCATCCCACACAGGCGCTTTTGGATGCCCTCACCATTCAGCGACGCAAAGGTGATATCAGCGGACTGACTATAACAATATGCGGCGATGTAATGCACAGCCGAGTGGCACGATCGAATATATATTGTCTGACCACATTGGGCGCAAAGGTTCGTGTCTGCGCGCCGCCTTCATTGTTACCTGATGCTCTGGATCGGATGAATGTCGACACTGTTTCAAACTTTGATGCGGCCCTTGATGGTACGGATGTTGTCATGATGCTTCGCTTGCAAAACGAACGCATGAATGGCGATTTCATTCCCAGCCCGCGCGAATATCACTATCTCTATGGTCTTACCAAAGAGCGACTGAAAAATGCGAAACCTGACGCATTGATCATGCATCCCGGACCGATGAATCGCGGCGTGGAAATTGATAGCGGGGTTGCGGACGATCTTGAACGTTCAGCCATTACCGAACAGGTGGAAATGGGAGTCGCGGTCCGCATGGCTTGCCTTGATATTCTGACCAGAAAATCGCGCGGTGTGGAGGGCTGGTCATGAAAAAACTGTTCTCAAACGCTAGACTAATCCTGCCCAATCAGGATGATCCTCAACTTGGCTCTGTTTTGACCAGCGGAGACATAATTTCTGAAGTCGGCGAAGTAACCGATTCAAATGACTCTCAAAATATCGATTGTAATGGCAAGATTTTGGCTCCCGGCATAGTCGATCTCGGTGTATTTGCGATCGACAAACCGGCTTTTCACTTTGGCGGCATTACGCGAGCCGCATTAATGCCGGATCAAAATCCGATCCTGGACATGCCCGCCATGGTCAAACATTTGGCATCCGAGGGGAAACCGGATTTGTGGTCTCACCCTATAGCGGCAGCGACGAAAGGATTAGCTGGTCTCGAATTGGCCGAAATCGGGCTTATGCAGCTTGCTGGTGCCAAAGCTGTGGCAACCGGGCGCCAATGGATCGCTGACAGCGGGGTCATGCTCAAATTGCTTCAATATTGCCAGTCACTGGACATCACTGTAATTGTCCATAGTGAAGATGCAGGCCTTACGCGCAATGCTGTCGCGACCGCCGGAGAAACGGCAACCCGGTTGGGTCTGTCCAGCGCCCCCTCTTCTGCCGAGGCGCTCTCAATTTCGCGCGATATCGCTCTGGTTCGAGAGACCGGTGCAAAAGTGCATTTCCGTCAAGTTACTACGAAACAAGGATTGAATCTGATCCGCGAGGCGAAATTCGATGGCCTGCCAGTATCTTGCGGGATAACGCCTGCGCACCTGTTTCTATCTGACATAGCCGTCAGTGATTTTCGAACATTTGCTCGGCTTTCCCCTCCTTTGCGTTCGGAAACGGATCGGCAAGCCTGCTTGGAAGCGATCAAGGAAGGTGTTATTGATGTTATCTCCTCTGGCCATGATCCGCGTGGCCCGGAGGATAAACGGCTACCCTTTGCGGAAGCCAAAGTGGGCATGGCGGGTGCGGAGACACTACTCGCGCTTTCACTTAATCTAGTCCGCGATGATATGATTAGCATGAATCGGATGTTCGAGCTTTTATCGACAAACCCGGCAAAAATACTAGGTGTACAGGCCGGTATTCTGGCCAAAGATTATGAAGCTGACTTGATTGTGATTGATCCAGATACACCGTGGCAGGTTGATACCCGGAAAATGGCTGCTTCAGCTGGTAACACTCCGTTTGATAGCCTGCCGGTTCAAGGCCGGGCCACATCTATATATAAAGGCGGAAAAGCACTTTAGCTTTCCCGCCTTTGATATGCTTTTACGTTTGTTTTACCGTGCGGCCATCCGGACAGGAGCCGACTTGTTCACACCTTTTACATTACGGACAATACAAGCGCTTCCCTTGGATTTAAGACCTGCACACATGGCCTTCGCCGTGGCTGCATTGCCAAAACCTGAAGCGGCGAGCCGATAAAGGGTTTTGCCGTTTACATTGATGCGCGACGTTGCATATTGAAACACTGCAAGATCCTTGTTCTTGCTGGACAATATGTTCCATGCCCTTTTTGCACCTTCTGCTGAAGAAAATGCACCCAATTGTACAAGATGTGTACCTGAAGACTTAACGCGTGCTCTCACAGGAGTTTTTGGCGCAAAAGCGACCTTTTGAAGAACCGGTTTCATTGCGGCAATCGCTTGGACTGCTGGTGTTTTGGCTGGTGCCACTTGTGCAAGTTGCACAGGTTTTTTGGCTACCGGCTCGTCAGCTTCTACAACAAATTTCGTTGGTGGTGCTGCCTTGACTGGTGCTTTTGCGACCTTGACTGGCGCTTGAGAAACACTGATCGTCGGAGCCTGTTTTTTAACGGCTGGCTTGCTGGCCGGAACGGCCACTTTAGTCACCTTGATATTGTTTTCTTTGGCCATGAAATTTGTCTCTTTTTCAGCACGCGGCGCAGGGCCGACCGCTGGAAGAGGAGTATTTCGATCAAAGCTGGCGACCTCTCGGCTGTAGTCTTGTGCTGGATTAACACTAGCTACGGCTACTGCGGCAGGGGAAGCATTTAATGCCAAACGCACTGGTTGCCCCGGATCATTGGCAATTGGCTTAACGTTCAATACTGATGCAACGCGTGTTTCATAGGCACCCGGGCGCGCCATTTGAGCCCATTGCATGATCCGTGTGTCGACCGTTGCAGGGGTCATATCCTGCATCGCCATCAATTTGGCTTCTTTCCAACGTCCGTCCAGAGCATAAGCCAGACCAAGATTCTGGCGTGTACGGCCCGTCACATTTGCCTGGCGAATGGCTTGCTCCAAAACTGTAACCGCTCCACTGGCATCACCCGATAGAGCGAGTGCCAGACCGTAATCCGCAGTAGGAATATACTGACGATTGGATTGGATAAGGCGTCTGGCTTTGTCAGCCTTGCCCTGCCCCAATTGTGCAAGACTAAGGCTCAAAATTGTACGCGCATCATTTTGACCGAGTTCCATGGCATCGAGGAAACTGCGTTCAGCAGAAGAAAAACGGCCAGCGGACAAATAGGCCTGCCCCAACAATGCGCGGGTTTCTGGGTCGGTACCAACACCGGCCACCGAACGCTCTGCATATGCAATAGCTTTTTCATATTGATCTTTGGCGAGCGCCTTTTTGGCTTTCTTGGCATATTTGGCGCCATCCTTAACAGTCGTAGGCTTGCTGGATGATGATGCAACTGAACCACCGCCAAATGGACCGCAGCCGGTCAAAGTCATACTGACGACCATCGTCGATGCAGCTAGTTTCAGTATCATATCGCGTTTCATTTTGATGCCCTCGCAATTTTAAAGTCGGTAATTCTAGTTCGATTCAATTTCTTCATCACAAATTCACTGAGTGCCGCGCGACGGTACACGCTGCGCCAGATCGTCAAGTTCAGGGATATTCTTCAAATATTCGTCGACAGCTTTGGTTACCAGTTGCTGCGCCGAAACATTTTTTACAGCCGTCGCCAATCTCAATCTCAGATGCCGGTCCGCGTCCAAACGAAGCGTAAATGCCGCCTTTGCTTTGCGCGTCCGTGACTTTGTCGCCGGGCGTGATTTCTTAGGCCGGCGTTTCACTTCACGAGCGGCTTTTACAACGGCGCTATGCTCCTCAAGTGGTTTAACTTCCTTGGAAATTGACAAAGGAGGTGGTGGTACCGATTCAGATTTTTCTTCCGCCCTTACCGCCTTTTTGCTGATGTTTTCAGTTCCCAATTTTGCGGCAATTTCTTCCTGCTGCTGCTTAACGGCCGGAACCGCTTCCGGGATAGCACCGGCCAAAGGATTATGGTGAATCTGTTCTACCGGGGCCGAACTATTATGGTCTGGATCGGTATCATAGCCCATATCGTTCCAACCCAGATCTTCATGCGGGTTATGCTCGCCATCAGCGGCACTATCTGGAAAATTGATGCCCTGGCGGCGCATAGCCGGCTTTGCCTTGCCTTTGCGGGCAAGCAAGCTCGAAGAGAGGGATGCTAAGGGTTTGGGTTCACTCATTTTTTCGGCTCCATCCATCAAGAACCGATGACCCGGCGACCAAAGCCGCTTGGGGGCCTTTGGAAACCTTGCTGCGGCCGTTGCGCGACTGCAGGAGCGGAAAATACTGTGCGTCGGAAGTTTTTCTCAAGCCGATCCGAAATATAGGCCCACAACTGCTGAACCTCCTGCGAAGACCGGCCTTCTGGATCAACTTCCATTACCGTACGTCCATCAATCATGGAACCGGCAAAATCGGTTCGATGATGCACTGTTATGGGAGCAACCGTTCCGTGTTGCGACAAAGCAACTGCAGCTTCAGAAGTAATTTTCGCCTTAGGCGTCGCGCCATTCACAACAAACAACAGCGGTTTACCTGCTCGATCGCATAGATCGACAGTCGCACCGACTGCCCGCAAATCATGTGGGCTGGGCCGTGTAGGAATGACGATTAGTTCTGCAACCGAAATCACACTCTGAATAGCCATCGTGATGGCTGGTGGAGTATCAATTACGGCAAGCTTGAAACCTTGCTGGCGCAATATCGCCAAATCGGCGGCGAGCCGTGACACGGTGGTCTGTGCAAAAGCGGGAAGTTCAGCTTCACGCTCATTCCACCAGTCTGCAAGCGACCCTTGTGGATCAATATCAATCAATACAACCGGCCCAGCTCC
>Ga0316204_10003514_pt1 | contig 31007 bp, 27 predicted proteins | sample 6monrhotite_MG_2_FD_205661 | JGI IMG/M metagenome (GOLD analysis project Ga0316204, IMG submission 205661) | Microbial mat bacterial communities from mineral coupon in-situ incubated in ocean water Damariscotta River, Maine, United States -... | ecosystem: Environmental > Aquatic > Marine >...
CGAGGCCATTTTTGGCCGTTCGATAGCATGGGTACGGAGCGTGGCGCAGTCCGGTTAGCGCACCGGTCTGGGGGACCGGGGGTCGCGAGTTCGAATCTCGCCGTTCCGACCATTACCCTATTCTCTTTGTGGTTGGCGAATATCGTCCAATGCGCCATGATCCCCTGAGTATTAGGAGAGATTCATGCGCGTTTTCTTGTCGGGTTTGTTATTGTCTGTTTCACCTGCCGCTATGGCGCAGGATTATTCTGCCTGGGAATTCGATATTCCTGCAGAGGCCGCCAGTATTGGCGATGATCTAATTGAAGCGCCAAATGCTTCGCCCAATCCGATTTTGAATATGCACATTTCCTCTGAATTGAGTGCTGCGGCCGCAGGCGAAACGCTTGTAGTGCCGATGCCAGACGGTCAATTCTTTAACGGTCAAGTGACGATCAATCGCGCCACAGCATCCGGCGGCCGACATTTGCAGATTGAGTTTGATCAACCGGGGCAGGGCGTTCTGATTCACATCGGCCTGAATGCGACATACGGGCGTATTTGGACTACTGAAGGCGAGTTTGTTATCCAACCCGGGCCTTCCGGCGGATCGATCATGCGACCGGCGCCTGACGAGCCGCTTTTCGATGACGCCCTACCTGATGAAAGAATGCATGCGCCGTCCGGTATTGCCGAAGCGCAGATTGATGGCATTCAGGCAGGTAGCGATACGCTTGATTTCTTGTATCTCTACGACATCGAAATGATTGAGACCCACGGATGGGGGCTTCCTGATCTAGCCGCCACAGACATTGGCAATCTACAAACTGCGCTGACCCAATCTAGTGTACCGCTATTTTCTGATCTCACCCAACTTCAGTTTATGGATGTCGCGCGGGATTATCCCAGCGATGATCTTCTCGATGATGCGGGGAACAGAAGCGGAGTTTTCACGGGGTTACAAGCTCGTGTCGATTCGCTCGGCATTGATGTGATTACGCTTAATCGTGTTTATGATTCGGACCGGGAAAGTTTTTGTGGCTTAGGGTTTTTGCATAACCCAACCTCCAATTTCACGGGACGATCCCATATCAATGTTTGCCATAATGGCCTGACTTTGGCCCATGAAACTGGCCATAATATGGGCTTGGCGCACGGATTGGAAACCGATGGCGGCTCGGGGCGTCCTGTTGATTGGGCGCGGGGTTTCCGGATCGATAGCGCCAATGCGGATGGCGGAATATTCACGTCCGTAATGGCATATGGTAGCGGGCGCACACCTCAGTTTTCAGATCCCACAATTCGGTGTCCGGAGCGTGGCAGTGTTTGTGGTATCCCACTGGACCCCGCTGACAATTCTGTGGGTTCATATGCTGCCGAGGCTCTGCGTCGTTATGCCGTCGGGTTTCCGGCTCAAGCCATTCCAAACAGGCGATTGAGATCGTCCGTTCTGCCAACGAGCCGTTTTGTGGCAACCGGCAGTGCCGCAACCGCTTTTATGACGGTGATCAATCCCAATCAGGTTGAGGGGACAAATTGCATCATTGAGCATCACGGACCGAACCGAGATGGTTTCAGTTATCAACGGACCGACCCGAACACTAATGCGTTAGTTGGAATGGCTGATACGCCGGTCAATATTGCCGCCGGCGGTTTTCAGACTTTCCTGATTTCTCTGACGCCAAGTGCTGATGTTTCCGGTGTACGTTTTGCGCCTTACGCCTCTTGCGACAATGTTCCAATGGCGGAGGTTTCTCCTGGACTCAATACGGTGGATTTGGGTGCAGACGCTGCTGGCGGTCCTGACATTATCGCTCTGAGTGCAACGATCGGAAATACGGGTATTGTCGATGTACCTGATGGGCGTAGAGGCGTGTTCTCTGTTGCGACCATCAATCTTGGTGGCGCAGGTGATGTGACCGTTAGTGCGCAATCACTGGATCCTGCGCTGCCGGCAACCGGACAGGTTTGTCAGACGGATGTTGCTGGGGCCTGCATGGCAACGCCTGCAGATTCATTGACGCTAAATATTGCGGCGAACGCGACGCCGACCTTTGGAGTGTTCGTGAGCACCAATTACGCTACTCCATTCAGTGCACGTCAAAGATTTCAGTTTCGGACCGAAGTCGGCGGAGTTGTCCGCGGATCGACGTCAGTTGCGGTTCGCGATGAAGGCTCAGTGGCGCCGCCAACGGCAACCGGACATAACTTGGCCGTAACGGCATTCGGTGAAACGTCTGGGGCCTTGGCGATGTATGCCACCGGCTATTATGACCGTTTCGAAATTGTCGCCCAGCCGGCGCTTGGAAATGTTGTTCTGAATGGTGCAACAGGAAGCTATGCCTATACAGCGGGATCGCTCGGCGGCTCTGATAGCTTCACATATCGTGCAGGCAATTCCAGCGGCTGGTCTGCGCCCGCTACGGCAAACGTCACGGTAAACGCGCTGCCGTTGCCAGTAACGATGGCCTTCAACATCCCGGATGACACGGATGGGACATTTCAGGTCGATTTGGACGACCACACAGACACCAGCATCGAAATTGATCGTTTTGTACTGACAACCGCTCCGTCAATCGCCCATACGTTCAATCCACTGACCGGCATCATTGATATCAATCTACCTTCGACAGTAGGGCCGGTTACTTTCCAGTTTGCGGCAGAAAATCGCAGTGGGCAGGGTAGTGCCGCGACCGGCGAAGTAGATGTGGTTGCCTATGATATTTGCGCTCCGGCCAATATCACCCGGTCGCGTCTTCAGCGCCGTTTGACAGAAATTGACGTTAATACGTTTGGATCGGTTTCCATGGCGGAGGCTGAAGCACTCGGCACTGCGCTATGTATGACGGAAACCCAACGCGAAGATGGTCAATATATTCGATTCCGCAATACCAGCAGAGCCATTCAGGTTCTCATCGCTCTGGATAATTCTGAGTACGACATCTACATGGCGAATGATGGCTCAGGTGGTTGGGACGCCATATTCCCGATGTGTAAGACGATTGGCCAAAACCGATTGACGGCTTGTTAATTTTGGGCGCGCGCATCACGCATAATCAAGCCTGAAGCGATCATTAGGCCGAATATTGCTGCGGTGAAGAAATAGAGACCGGGTTGTTCGACAATACGGATCGCCCGGTCGCCTGAAAGCGTGAACACAATTAACCCAGCGATCAGTACATCCAACATTGACCATTTGCCAAAACGGTCAACCCAGATCAGCGCGCTTCGACCATGTGCCCAGCCTGCATTAACGGCGGCCAGGTAGATTGCTTTTCCTATGGGAAACAAGATCGAAAATATCAGAATGACAAGGCCGAGAAGGTAGTTCTCATTTTCGAGCAAAGCACGTGTGACGTCGATTATTGAGTGCGCATCGGAGAAAAAAATCAGACGCCGGGATTCCAACATTGGCGTGAGGAGACCAGCGGCCAGACAAACAGATGAAAGCAGGATCAAGACCCTAGCCATGATTCCGCCACGGCCGTGAGATTTCGCAAGGGATGTATCCGCCATCTTTATCTCCCAGTCTTTCGTCTATCTGGCGAAACGAATGCGGCAGGACTAGGGCATAAAAAAAGGGACCACTCGTTGAGTGGCCCCTGATCTATATGAAATGCCGAGCCTAAAAGCCGCTGAGTTCGGCTACCCGTGATGTGCCCCAGGCATCATCTCCCAGATACTCGCCAGCCGCCTGTGCTCTTTTGTAAAAGAAGCCGATCTCGTATTCATCGGTCATGCCGACACCACCATGCATCTGGATTGCTTCAGATGAAGACAGGCGAGACACTTTGGTCGCTTTGGCCTTAGCTGCTGCTATCCATAATGGCGCCTGTGAAGGGGCCTCATCCAATTGGCGCAAAGCTTTGACGACGAGCGATTGCGTCATCTCAACTTCGGTCAACAAATGAGCCGCACGGTGCTGAAGTCCCTGGAAGGATCCAATTTTTTGGCCGAATTGGTCACGTTCCTTGATGTAGTCCAATGTGCGGGAAAACGCTTCTTCTGCCAAACCAAGTTGTTCAGCGGCCAAACAGGCCCTTCCTGAATCGAGGACAAGGTCCAGTAAAGCTGAACCGTCTTCGGTTTCGGAAAGCAGTGCATCACCATCCAGCTTCACATCATCAAAGTTGATGTTGGCTGGCGCATGGCTATCCACGGATCGCCGCAATGTGCGCTCAATACCATCGGCCTCTGGATCGACTAGGAACAGCCCGATGGACTCGTCGTCCATACGTGCCGCGACAATCAGCATGTCTGCGCCATTTCCGCATACCACGAAGCGTTTTTGTCCGCTCAAACGAAAACCATTTCCGTCTTTCGTGGCGCGGGTTTCGATGTGTTTCGCGTTGTGGCGAGCTTTTTCATCGACAGCGAGGGCATAGATTTTTTCGCCGGTTGCGATTTTTGGCAGATGTTCGGATTTTTGCCCGTCCGTCCCGCCATAACGCAAGGCGGTCGCACAAAGCACCGATGAGGCCAGAAATGGTGTTGCCGCAAGTGTGCGGCCCATTTCCTGTAGGATGATGCCGGCGGCCGTATAGCCCATGTCGACGCCGCCATACTCTTCTGGAATGACGACACCATTCCAGCCCATTTCTCCCATTTCCTTCCAAATGGCATGTCGGAATCCGTCCTTACAGCCTTCGTCCCGAAGACGACGCAGCTCGGAAACAGGGGATTTTTCGGTGAGAAATGCTTGTGCGCTATCGCGCAACATCTGCTCTTCTTCAGATAGAATGTAACTCATTTTTGGATCCCCGTTCAGCCGCCCGGTAGCTCAAGTACGCGCTTGGCCAGAATGTTCAATTGGATTTCGGACGTACCGCCCTCGATGGAATTGGCGCGCGAGCGCAACCAGCTGCGAGCGGGATCACCGTCGTCGGGATTGTCGCCTTCCCAGAGGAGGCCATCTGATCCAAGCGCTGACATGTTGAGTTCATGACGTCGCTTGTTCAGCTCGGTCCCGTAATATTTCAACATTGAGGCCTTGGCACCGACGCCTTGACCTCCTTCGGCCTGGTCTTTGATACGCTGGAGCGTAGTTTCAAATGCCAATGCATCAATTGTCAAACGCGCAACATCTGCCCGCAGGATAGGGTCCAAGAGGCGACCATCCGGATCGACCTCACCAGATTTATGCGCGGCGGCTACCGGGTTCATTTGTGCACCACTTCCACCACCGGCAATATTCGCACGCTCGTGTGACAGCAGATATTTTGCAACATCCCAACCGCGACCGGCCTCGTGAACGATGTTTGTCTTGGGTACTTTGACATCATCAAAGAAGGTTTCGCAGAAGGGTGACTTGCCGGAGATCAATTTAATGGGCTTGGTCGACACGCCCTTCCAAGTCATGTCGATCAAAAGGAATGAAATTCCCAAATGTTTCGGCGCGTCCGGTTCTGTGCGAACCAGAGCGAATATCCAGTCACATTCGTCGGCATAGCTGGTCCAGACTTTCTGGCCGTTGACGACCCAGTGATCGCCGCTGTCGTCGCCCTTGCAACGGAGCGCCGCGAGATCGGAACCCGCACCCGGTTCTGAATACCCTTGCGCCCAACGGATTTCACCGCGCGTGATCTGCGGCAGGTAATGTGTTTTTTGTTCTTCGGTTCCGTATTTTAAAAGAGCTGGTCCAAGCATCCAGATGCCGAATGAAATCAAAGGCGGACGCGCTTTAATGCGGTTCATTTCTTCTTTTAAAACATCGGCTTCGTCTTTGGAAAGGCCACCGCCGCCATATTCCTTAGGCCAAACGGGGCAGGTCCAACCCTTTTCCGCCATCCGGTCGAGCCAAGCTTTTTGATCATCGCTGGAAAATTCAAAGCGTTTGCCGCCCCAGCAAATATCAGATTCCGACTTCATCGGTTTTCGCATGGAGTCCGGACAATTGGCTTCTAGCCAAATCCGAACATCGCTGCGGAAGGATTCAATTTCACTCATAGTGCCCCCATTGGTCTCTTTGTCTGGATAAAGAGTAGCGTGAGAATCGGCAGAGGCGAGCCCCTTTTCCCACCTGCGGCGAATGACCGCCGGGACTTGCCAAGCGGAGAGGGGCGTTTATGTCGGGCAATGGAGGATTTGAAATGGCATTTGCCCGCTCTCAAACCAGCAATGCAATTTTTATATGGCTGATGGTTATTGCTGCGATGGTGTCGGCGATGATTCTGATTGGTGGTGCGACACGTCTGACAGATTCAGGTCTATCGATCACTGAATGGCGCCCGGTAACAGGCGCCGTTCCACCTCTGACGGAGGCTGGTTGGCAGAGTGCCTTGGATCTCTACCGCTCCACGACGGAATACCAGCTTCAAAACCGTGGAATGAGCATGGAGGAATTCCAGTTCATTTACTGGTGGGAATGGGGCCATCGCTTTCTCGGACGCATGATCGGATTGGTATTTGCTCTGCCTTTGGCTGTTTTCTGGGTTCGAGGCCAAGTGCCCGGCCGGCTCAAACTGCCGCTTGTTGTGTTACTGTTGCTCGGTGGGCTTCAAGGGGGCATCGGATGGTGGATGGTCTCAAGCGGTTTGGTTGACCGTCTGGATGTCAGTCAATACCGGCTGGCTACTCACCTCGGGATGGCCTTTGTCATATTGGGTCTGACAATTTGGGTCGCTCTTGGTGCACGATATGGTGCCAATTCGCGGATTTCAGACCGAACAGCTTCTTGGGCAATTGGATTCTGGGCATTGGTTTTCCTACAGATAATATTTGGGGCATTTGTCGCCGGACTGGATGCCGGTCGGATATTCACGACTTGGCCGTTGATGGAAGGTCGCGTCATTCCTGATGGCTATCTCGGCGGTATGGGATGGCTTCAGGCCGCGTTTGAAAGCCGCCCAGCGGTACAACTACATCATCGGTGGATGGGCTATTTGGTGACGCTCTGTGCAGGACTGTTATCCGCGGCGCTATGGCGGAGCCGATCACCGGATTTGCGGGTGGGGGCGGTATGGATTGCCGCTATCACCGTGTTCCAGGTCACTCTCGGCATCACAACGCTGATCCATGCGGCACCGCTCGGACTGTCACTCTTTCATCAAGCCGGCGCGATTGCTCTGTTCAGCACCGCTGTTGTTGTGGCCTGGAAAGCGCGCCGCGCCTAATCAATGACGGTAATGCCGCGGGCGAAGGTTTCCCGAGCGATCAGTCGGACACGTCCATCTGATTCATCGGCAATAGCGACAAGCCCGCTTTGGTAGGCTGCGCCGCCGTAAGAGGCCTCAGATGCGGCGACAGCACCGGGGACGTCTACGCCCGGTATTGAAAAACCGTTGCGAATGATAACATCGCCGATCAGTTCCAAAGTGCGGCCGTCACGAATTTCCATTGTTTCTGAATTGCCATCCGCCAAGATCAAAATTGGTCGACCAAGAAATTCACCTGCAGCCAAGCTGACGGCGTAACCATCAATCTGCTGCTCGATATTTCCGTCTTCCGATAGTCTGAATATGCCGCCGGCTGGACCAGAGGCATAAATGTGTCCATTGCCAGACGTGCAAGTGCGAACGGGCGAGGGGAGCTCAATACGCGCGCGTCTCGTCGCGCCGATCAAATCTCCGCCATTGTCTGATACACGCCAAATTTCAGCGGTTGTACCGCGTGACAGGACCATGAGATCGACATAGCCAATGCCTTCGCCCAGACCGCAAACCGAAGCGATATCGCCTTCCGGACCAATGGGCTGGATTGGCGCTTCAACAAGCGTTGGGCCAGCGCGTAGCAAGGCATAAGCCCGCACCAAATTGGTGTCGCGATCAGCACCAAATAATAGAGGCAATGACTCGCCGCGTAATTGGAAACCCGGTGCTGTCGCCAACCCCCACACGCGAGGGCCAGTCATCCGATGAACCGCTTCGCCATCTACGTTATAGAGATCGATACCGCCTTCGCGGGTCGCGGTCGCCAAAAGACCCGCCCAGGCAATCTCTGCGTCAGGCAGGAAGGCGACTGCAGCAGCGCCGTCGCTTTCAACGTCTTCCATAACGCCGGTCGAGACGAGTTCCAGATAGGCATTATTTGTATCAAATGTCTCTGTGTCGGCCAGTTGGGGATCTGATACTGGATCGCAAGCGGCGAGTAACAGTGCGCCGCTAGCAGCTACGCCAAATCGCGCCAAGGTCCTCGGATCGCAAAAGTTCGCGAGGGTTCCGATTGTACGTTGACGAAGAGAATGTTGCCGTCCGGAGAAAAACATGGTCCACAAAACTCGCTGAAATGATTGCCTGCAATGAATGCGTTTCGCGCAATCGTATAGATACGACCCGCTGGCGTCACGCCGCGAATGTATTGCTCGCCGCTGCCGTCTTCCGCAAGAATCAAATCGCCCCATGGCGCAATTGTGATGGTGTCGCAATTTCCGATGACGTCGTCTCCTGGGCTTTCGATAAACAGCTCGAGTGTGCCGGTCGCAACCGCTTCTTCTTCACTGCCTTCAAAAGGTGAGGGCGTGTAGCGGAATATCTGACTGGCATGGGCAGCGCCACCATCCGTACAGGTGAAATAAAGCTCGCCTTCGCCGAACCATATTCCTTCGCCGCGGGTGAAGTGGGCAGCGCCCATGGCGATATGGCGCTCGGCTAGGTCAGCCTCAGGATTAAAGCTGTCTTCTACGTCTATCCATTCAACGGCTAGACTTTCACCGGTCCGGATTGTTGTGCTGTCCCAATTGCGCGTATCGAAACCTGGCGCGCCCACTATTTTTAAGACCTGTAGCCTACCGCCTTGCGCTAATTCTCCGGGTACATTGGGAATGAAGCGATAAAAGCAAGCGATGTCGTATGCGTCCTCAGTCAGATAAGCGATCCCACTCCCGGGGTCGATGGCGACCGCTTCATGACGAAAGCGACCCATATCTATGAGTGGTACGGCGGGGACGAGTTCGCGGGCCGTCGCGGGCACTTCAAAAACATAACCATGATCGCGCGTCAGGTTTTCATCGCGTCGAGCTGAGGTTTCTTCACAGGTCAGCCAGCTTCCCCAGGGTGTTAAACCGCCCGCACAATTATTGTAGGTCCCGGCAAGTGACAAAAAGTGCTGTTTCAGCTCCAGAGTGTTCGGATCCAAGACCAGCGTGGATGTTCCGCCATTCAAACCAGCAAAATCATGCCGTCGGTCATAAAGCCGTGTCTGATCGATTTGGCGGAGGCGTTCACCCGCCGGCCCGAAAGCTGACCTGTCGAATTCCGTTGGATTGAGTTCATGGTTTCGGATCAATGTCAGGCCATCAGGCGTTTCAAAAGTTGCCATGCCGTCAAACTCACCGGGTGTCAGCAATCCATCATCCATCTCGTCGCCTTCGGTTGAAATCACCGAATAAGTGAAACCGGGCGGCAAATCGAGCAGACCGTTCTGATCGGCGACAAGATTTGGCGGCGTTACATTCAGTGGCGCATTTGCTCGGGCACATCCGGAAAGCGTCGCCAAGCCTGAAAAAGCGGCTGTGGCGGCCGCGGTGTTTTGAAGAAACTGGCGTCTGTTAAACATAACTTCCTATCCCGGTGCCGGGTTGGTTCTAGGGAGAAGCGGCGCAATAGAAAAGAGGGGACACGAAACTTTATAATTATTACGGTATTTAGATACCGTATGTTTATGTCATTGTTTTTATTGATCTCTGAAATACATGTTGACGATATGCCGGTAGACGACTATCCCGCGCCTTCCCTTAGGCCGGTTAACGGCTGAAAGTTCGAGAGACACATATGAAAACCTTTACCGCAAAACCTGCGGAGGTGGAAAACAAGTGGATCATCGTTGACGCTCAGGATGCCGTCGTTGGCCGCCTTGCAGCGTTCGTTGCCACTCGCCTTCGCGGTAAGCACCGCCCAGATTTCACGCCGCACGTTGATACGGGCGACCACGTGATCGTCATCAATGCCGAGAAGATTCATCTGACCGGCAAGAAGATGGCTGATAAACGCTATTACCGTCACACCGGTCACCCGGGCGGTATCAAGGAAACGTCACCAGCGAAAATTCTGGATGGCAAATTTCCGGAGCGCGTCGTCGAACTTGCGGTCAAACGTATGCTTCCAAAAGATAGCCCGCTGGCAAAGGGACAATTCTCAAAGCTGCGTGTTTATGCTGGAACAGAGCATCCGCATGAGGCCCAACAGCCAGAAGTTATCGATTTCAAATCGATGAACACCAAAAACGTGCGGAGCTAAGCCATGTCTGAGAACACTCGTTCCCTGGAAGACCTCAAGGACGCTCTGAAAGTTTCGGATGCACCTGTCGTTGCTGATGAAGTCGAAGCACTTCCTGAACCGAAGATTGATGAGCTTGGTCGTGCTTATGCCACCGGCAAACGTAAAGATGCGGTTGCCCGTGTCTGGATCAAGCGCGGCTCTGGCAAAATCGTCGTAAACGGCCGCGAGCAAGAAGTTTACTTCGCGCGTCCGGTTCTACGGATGATGCTGCAACAACCGTTCGAAGTTACCGAGCGCAAAAATGAGTTCGATGTGATCTGCACCGTTAAAGGTGGTGGTCTGTCTGGTCAGGCCGGTGCAGTACGTCATGGTATCTCGAAGGCTCTGAACCTGTACGAACCTGCGCTGCGTGGTTCTTTGAAGTCTGCGGGCTTCCTGACCCGTGATAGCCGTGTTGTTGAGCGTAAGAAGTATGGCCGCAAGAAAGCGCGCCGGAGCTTCCAGTTCTCCAAACGCTAAGCAGACATATGTATTTTGTATTACGGGCGGCCCTTCGGGCCGCCCGTTTTCATTTTGGCGAAGGATTTTGCGATCTGGTCAAAGACGATCCGGACACGGCTGCTGGTGTGTAATTCGCTATGCGTTACCAGCCAGGTTGGAACGGTGACGGAGAATGCAGCCGGTAAGACAGGCTCGAGGTCGTCAAAGTTTTCTGCAATGAATGTCGGAAGAACGCTGATGCCGAGTCCGGCGCGGACAAGTTCTAGAATGACTTCGCCGGAATCGCTTCGGTAATGCACGTCTTGGCGGCGGATCGGTAGGCCGCGCTCGGCCAGCCCGACTTCCACCAGTTCCGGCCGGTCAAATCCAATAAAGCTGAGTCCTGCTAAATCCTCCAGCGTTTGCGGACGCCCCACCTTTTCCAGCCAAGTCTTGTGGGCATAAAGGTAGGCGGGCGTTTCATGCACTTGCTTGGCAATAAGCTCGGGGTGCTCTGGGCGCGCGTGACGCAAGGCGATATCGGCCTCACGCTTATTGAGATCGCGGACATCATTTGATGCAATAATCTCGATCGCGATACCGGGAGCCTCAACGGCTAGAGCTTGAACAATTCGGGGCAGGAAACGGGCCGCGGTGAAGCTGGTCGCTGTGACTGTCACCAAGCCCTCCGCGGCAAGCGATTGTCCAGAAGCCACCAGCGAGACCCGCGTGGCAGCATCCGCCATGGCGCGCACATGGTCGACCAGCTCTGCGCCCGCCGCGGTGAGCACCATGCCGCGTCGCCCGCGCTGGAACAGGGTAATCCCGAGTTGCAATTCCAGCGCCGTGATCTGTCTGCTCAAAGTGGGCTGGGTTGAGCCCATCGCTCGTGCAGCAGCCGAGAACGAGCCTTTCTCGACGGTCGCAAGGAATGCCCGAATCTGATTCCAGTCGAAGTTTACAGCCTGCCAGTTCATACAATAATGTATATCTGAACGTCTGAAATAGGCAATTTATCCCATGAATTCGTATGTGTAATTAGAGTCTCTGACAGCCCCGGACATTCTGTTCGCGGGAGAAAACACGAGAAACAGGACAAAGAGCATGACGGACGCGGGATTCTGGAATCGCATGGCGGAAAAATATGCGGCCCGGCCGGTAGACGACGAAGCCGCCTATCAGGCCAAGCTGGAAAAGACGCGCGCACTTTTGACGCTCGACAGCCGGGTTATAGAATTCGGGTGCGGCACCGGCACGACCGCGCTACATCACGCGCCTTTCGCCAAAAACATTCTGGCCACCGATATTTCCGAGAAAATGATCGAGATTGCCTGGTCGAAAGCACAGGCTGCGGGCATCGAGAATGTGACGTTCGACGTCGCGGGGCTGGAGGCGCCTGATCTGACGGATCACTCTTTCGATATAGTAATGATGCACAGCCTGCTGCATCTTTTTAGAGATCGTCAGCACGCGATTGACCGCGCCTATGACTTGCTCAAGCCGGGCGGATGTTTTGTTGCCAGTACGACGTGCCTTAGCGGGCTGATGCGAATGCTGCAGCCGGCACTCACCGTTGCGCGTTGGTTCGGAGCCGTGCCTTATGTGGCCTTCTTCACGCAGCGGCAATTGATCGCGGACCTGCGTTCAACCGGTTTCGAAATCGTTGAAGAATGGCTACCTGAGAGACACAAGGCCGTTTTTACGATTGCAAGAAAACCCCAGGGCTGATCTGCCCGCTTCAGGAGCCAGCCATGTCATCGACCGACACCCGCTATCAGCAGGCCGACAAGGATCGCGGTTCCGGCTTTGCCGCCGAAATGGAACGCGACGCGGCGCACCGGGAAAAAGCGCGGAGCGCTAAGCCTCTTCGGCGATTGATTCCCTACATCATGCGCTATCCGGGGCTGTTGGCAGCATTCTCAGTCTTTCTGGTTCTGGCCTCTGGTCTCACTCTGATTTTACCCGGAGCTTTTCGTCTGGTGGTGGATTGCGGTTTTGGCGGTGCGCCGGATTCTACAGCCTGCGAAACCTTCGCCATCGGTCCGAACCTGTCCGCATATTTCATTGCAGGCATTGGCGTTGCGTTTTGTCTCGCCATTGTCAGTGCGCTTCGATTTTATTTCATCAGCCGTCTTGGCGAGCGCGTGGTTGCGGATTTGCGCCGCGCGGTTTTCGATCACCTTTTGACGCTCAGCCCGTCTTTTTATGTCGACACCCGAACCGGCGAAGTCCTGTCGCGTCTGACAACGGACACAACGCTCATCCAGACTGTGGTTGGTTCGTCGGTTTCCGTGGCTTTGCGGACGGTCGCGACGACGATCGGTGCCTTGACTTTGATGGTGTTCGTCAATTGGCAGCTTGCCTTGATGGTTCTGGCGATGGGGCCGGTTATCCTCCTGCCGATCCTGTTATTCGGGCGGCGGGTGCAACGCTTGTCACGCGAGTCCCAAGATGAGTTGGCCAATGCGTCCGGGCGGGCGGGTGAAAGCCTGCAAGCCATTGAAACCGTGCAGGCCTTCACCCGTGAGCCGGAGGAAAGCAATCGGTTCCGAGACGTCGTTGAATCCACTTTTGCCATATCACTGAAGCGGATCGGCGTTCGTGCGATCATGACGGCGGTGATTTTCACGGTGATTTTGACTGGTTTGATTGCGGTGCTCTGGTTTGGAGCCGTGCAGGTGCAGGCCGAAGCGATCACGCCCGGCGCGATGACGCAATTCGTTATGTATGCCTTTGTGGCGGTCAGCGGTGTTGGCATGCTGACCGAGACCTATGCCGAGGTCATGCGGGCGGCTGGTGCGACCGAACGTCTGATGGAATTGCTATCGGCTCAAACCGATATTTCTGCGCCGTCCATGCCGGCCAACCTGCCAGTGCCCGTGCGCGGTGAATTGGCGTTTAATGGCGTGACATTTGCCTATCCGGCTCGGCCGGAAGCCAATGCTCTGAACGACGTCAGTTTTGAGATCAAAGCGGGTGAAACGGTGGCGTTGGTAGGGCCGTCGGGTGCCGGAAAGTCCACGATATTCCAGTTGCTGTTGCGCCTGTATGATCCGGCGACAGGACGCATAGAGCTTGATGGTGTCGATGCCAGATCGGTTGAGCCGCAAGAGCTGCGGCGCCAACTGGCTGTGGTCCAGCAAAATGCGCCGCTTTTCAGTGGAAGCGTTGCCGATAATATCCGCTTTGGACGGCCGGACGCGAGTGTTGACGACGTGAGATCCGCGGCGATTGCTGCAAATGCCGATGAGTTCATCATGGCGCTACCGGATGGCTATGACACCCAGCTTGGTGAAAGCGCGGGCACGCTATCGGGCGGTCAACGCCAACGGATTGCGATTGCGCGCGCTGTCTTGCGGGATGCGCCGGTCCTGTTGCTGGATGAGGCGACGAGTGCGCTCGACCCGGAAAGCGAACAGGTCATTCAGGCTGCCTTCGAAGCCGCCGCAAAGGATCGGACAACGTTGATTATTGCTCACAGGCTGGCGACCGTTCGCAATGCAGACCGGATCATTGTGCTGGAGGATGGACGGATCGCTGATCAAGGTACACATGACGAGTTGCTGGCCCGCGAGGGCGTTTACAAGCGCTATATCGAGCTGCAATTCGGTCAGGCTTGAGACCCGTTATGCGTCACTGATGGTCGGGCCATTGACATTGCGTTGGTAGATAATCCGCTTCATCTGGTTCTTGCCGTCATAATTTCTCATGGATGTCATGCTGTCGCGGGCGACGGGTCCATCCAAGCCTAGATGCGCCAAGGCTGCATCGAACACTTCAATGAAGTTGTCCGTGCTTTCCAGAACAATGATTTTACCGCGAGCGCCGGTATAGACCACGCCCCATTCGCGGTTTGGTTCCACCATATTTGGATAGGCATCAATGCGCTGAATGTCGTCAAAACGAACGCGGTACTCATCGCCTCCGGCGAGATAGACAATGGTCTCCCTCTCGAGCGTTAAAACCGGAGCCGCCATACGCTTTTTGACACCGGCCCACCAATTGCGAATTAAAGTGAGCACGCTCTAACTCCTCACAAGCACATACTCCCCCGGTGCATCACAGATGACGTCGAGATTGCCATCACCGGGTTGGCGAGCGGGAACATCTTCGCCGGAACGTTCATAGAGCCAGTCGCGCCATTCTTCCCACCATGAGCCAGGCACTTCTGTCGCGGCGTCTACCCACTCTTCTACCGTGTCCGGCAAATCCTTATTGACCCAGTGCTGGTATTTATTGGCACCGGGATGATTGATCACGCCGGCAATATGGCCAGAACCCGCCAGCATATAGCGAACCGGTCCACCAAACAGTTTGGCACCGCGATAAACAGACGGGTAGGGCGCGATGTGATCATCGCGACTGGCCTGCATGAAGACCGGTGTCGTGACTTTCGTCAGGTCGAGTGTGTGCCCATCCATCTCGACTTCTTTTTTGGAAAGCCTGTTTTTCCGGTACATCGTATCCAGGTACCAGAGATGCAGTTTTTGCGGCATGCGGGTCTGGTCCGCATTCCAGTAAAGGAGGTCAAATGCCTGTGGTTGGCGACCGAGCAAATAGTTCGAGACCACGAAAGACCAGACCAGATCATTGGATCGGAGAAGGTTGAACGTGTCAGACATAGTGCGGCCATCAAGAACGCCGCCCTGAGCTTCCATCAATCGATTGATTTCATTGTACCAGGCATCATCGACGAAGAGCAGCAAGTCCCCTGCGAGTTCAAAGTCGGTCTGGGCCGCAAAGAAGGTGGCGGACGCGATTTTGTCGCTTTCGCCGCGCGCTTCGAGCAGGGCAAGCGCCGAGGCGAGCATCGTGCCGCCGATGCAATATCCTACGGTATTTACACTGTCTTCGCCGGTCGCTTCTTTCACTTGATCGATGGCCACAAAGAGGCCCTGTTCGATATAGTCTTGGAATGTCTTGTCTTTCAGTTCCGACCCCGGATTGACCCACGAAATCAGGAAGACAGTGAAACCTTGTTGGGTGAGCCAACGCACCATAGAGTTCTTCTGGCGCATATCCATGATGTAGAATTTGTTGATCCACGGCGGCGCGATCAATAATGGGCGGGTTTTGATGGTCTCCGTTGTCGGCGCGTACTGGATGAGTTCGAAAATCTCGTTCCGAAAGACGACTTTGCCTTCGGTGGCGGCCAAATCAATGCCGACTTTAAAACCGTCCATATCGGTCTGGGTCAGGGCAAGGCGACCGCCGCCCTTTTCAAGATCACTGGCCAGATTGGCGAGGCCTTTAGTGAGATTCTCGCCTTTGGATCTGACCGTTTCGCGGATGACATCCGGATTGGTGAGCGCAAAATTTGTTGGCGCGAGGGCATCGGTCATTTGCTTGGTCAAAAACTCGACCTTGCGCTTTACAGCTGGATCAACGCCTTCAACCCCGTGAACCAGACCCATGAGGAAATTCTGGTTCAGCAAGTAAGATTGTTTGATGGCACTGAAGAGCGGATTTTCTGTCCAGTCTTCGCTACGCCAACGTTTATCGCCCGCATCCGCAGCGACGGTGGGGTGGTCGGTCCCATCCATAATTTGCTTGGATGTATTGGTCCACAAGTCCAGATAGCCCGTCATCAAGCTGGCTTGTGCGGCCATCATTTTTTCGGGATCGGAGACGATTTTTGCCCACACCTCACCGAGCTCCGGCGTGGTATTGATCGCTTTTGTGTCTGGCATTTCTGCCTTGCCATCCAATGCTTTGTGCATGGAATCCGACATCAGTTTTTGGCTTTTCAACGCGGCTTGCATCAAATTGCGCGACATGTGCTCCAGCGCTTCAACGTCAGCGGGGTTCATAGCGCTCATATTGAAATCACTCGATCCAACTTTGGCCTTGGGGCTTTCCTCGGGCTTCTCGGAAGCGCTTTCAGTTTTCTTGGGCGCAGGTTTTTTGGGCGTTGCCGTCTTGCGGGGTTTGCGCTTGGCAGTTGGTTTTTTTTCGTCGGCCATGAAAACTGGGCTCCAATCTGTGCACAGGCGGGTGACAGCGATAACGGACAGCGTATAGATAGCATTGGCGGCGTCCAGCACCGGAGTACGGCTTTGACCCGAATTATTTTTCTTCTCGTCCCCTTGCTGCTTGCGGCTTGTACGACGCCAAGTTTACTCGGCGGCAGTGATGACGAACAACGCTGGTTCGATGCGCGTGTCGAGGAAGGCGCTAGCGCTGATAATGCGCCCTCTGCCGTACCCGATAAAACACCAGCCATGAGCGCCGAAGCGCTACGTCGATCTGCCCAAGACGTGCTACAAGCCCGCGATGTCGTTGATGCTGATGAGCGCGCCACACGTGCGCCCGTAAATGATACCGAAGCCTATGCAGAAGATGCGCGTCAGCGCGCCGTACCGCCGCCCCCTATCGACTAATATATTTCGGAGCCTGAAAATATGAGCGACGCCCGTAACCTTGAACGCCTTGCGCTGGACGCTGTCAGTGCTGCAGAAGCCGCAGCGATTGCTGCATCGACCCTGATTGGCTGTGGCGACAAGGAAGCCGCGGATCAGGCTGCGGTCGACGCCTTGCGCACGGGCCTGAACGCCATGGCCATGAAGGGCCGCATAGTCATCGGTGAAGGTGAGCGTGATGAAGCGCCCATGTTGTATATCGGTGAGGAAGTTGGCACCGGCGAAGGCCCAGAGATCGACATTGCTCTGGATCCGCTGGAAGGCACGTCTCTGACAGCCAAAGGAATGCCCAATGCGTTGGCCGTGGTGTCCTTTGCGCCGCGCGGTGGGCTGCTTTATGCGCCCGACACTTATATGGATAAAATTGCCGTTGGACCGGGTTTGCCTGCGGGCGTGATTGATCTCGACAAATCACCTTCGGATAATGTGAGGGCTATTGCCAAAGCCAAGGGCGTCTCCACCGAAGAGATTTGTGTTTGCGTGTTGGAACGCGCGCGTCATGAAGGCATCGTTGCTGATCTGCGCTCTGTCGGGGCCCGCGTGATGATGTTGCCGGATGGTGATGTGAATGGTGTGATTTCCACGACCATTCCTGCAACTGGAATCGATATGTATGTCGGTCAAGGCGGCGCGCCGGAAGGCGTGTTGGCGGCGACCGCGCTCCGCTGTGTGGGTGGACAAATGGAGGCGCGGCTCTTTTTCCGCAATGATGACGAACGCGCCAGAGCGGCCAAGACCGGCATTACTGACCTCGATCGAAAGTATGACCTTAATGAATTGGCGTCTTCGGAATGCCTTTTTGTGGCGACGGGCGTCACGGATGGTGATCTGGTTGAGGGTGTTCGCACTGAGAATGGCAAAGTCAGCACAGAAACGCTGATCATGCAGTCTTCCGGCTCCATCGTTCGACATATCAAGACGACACGTCCGTTATAGGCGCGAGGATGGGCGATAGCTTTTCTGTTCAAGAATCACTTTCTGGCAAGAGCTGGCGCCTGCGTGATATCGATGATCAGGTGATTTCAGACATTCGCCGGAAGGCGGGCGTCGATGAAATCGTCGCGCGCATGCTGGCCGCCCGCGGGATTGAACCGGACGAAGCGGAGGCGGCTCTTAGCCCAACCTTACGGCACTTCTTTCCAGATCCATCAAGCTTTCAGGACATGAACAAAGCGGCATCCGCGATCTGGGATGCGGTCGAGGCCGAAAGAGTGCTGGCCGTCTTTGCGGATTATGACGTGGATGGCGCAACATCGGCCGCACAACTCATCCGCTATTTTCGTCAGATGGGGCAGTCCATGCTGCTTTATGTGCCGGACCGTGTTGAGGAGGGCTATGGTCCGTCGGCAGATGCTTTCTCCAAGCTGAAGGACCAGGGCGCGCAGCTCGTAATTACGGTTGATTGCGGCGCAGCGGCTCACGAACCCCTGAAAGCTGCGGCTGAAATGGGATTGGATGTGGTTGTTGTCGATCACCATTTGATGAGCGCTGAATTGCCGCCCGCGCTGGCTATCGTCAATCCCAATCGCCCTGACGACACGTCCGGTTGCGGTCATATGGCGGCAGCGGGTGTGACATTTGTGCTTTTGGCTGCGCTCAACCGCGAAGGGCGTCGTCGCGGCAAGTTTGAAACGATTGCCGAACCAGATATTTTGAAACTGGCTGATCTTGCGGCTCTTGGGACGCTTTGCGATGTGGTTGCGCTGAAGGACATCAATCGCGCGATTGTTTCGCAGGGTTTGAAAGTGATGGGCGGCTGGCATCATGTCGGGTTGAAGGCGTTAGCGGATGTCGGAGGTTTGACCGGTGATCCGTCGGCTTACCACCTTGGCTTTCTGCTAGGCCCACGGATTAATGCCGGAGGCAGGGTAGGGCGCGCAAATTTGGGGGCGCGCCTGCTTTCCAGTGATGATCCCGCAGAATGTGCCGATATCGCAGCCGAACTCGATGCTTTGAATGCAGAACGCAAACAAATTGAAGCCGATGTTCTCGAAGCGGCTCAGGCCCAAATTATCACTGCTGGCGAGACCGACGCGCCGCTATTGATTGCACGCGGTGAAGGTTGGCATCCGGGCGTTATCGGAATTGTCGCCGGGCGTTTGAAAGAGCGCTTTGGCCGCCCCGCTATCGTGATCGGAACAGACAAGGGTATAGGCAAAGGTTCCGGGCGGTCTGTGTCGGGCGTTGACTTGGGTAGCGCTATTGCCGCTGCCAAAGCTGATGGTCTACTGACCGCCGGAGGCGGCCACCCGATGGCCGCTGGCCTGACAGTGGCAGAAGACGGAATCGATGAACTGCAAGCCTATCTGATCGAACGATTGCAGCCTGAATGGGATATCTCGCACGATGCACGCGCCTTGATGCTGGATGCCGTGTTGACGCCCGCCGGGGCCAGCTTGGACCTGGCGACACGAATCATGGCGGCAGCGCCGTTCGGGCAAGGCTTCCCCGAGCCGCGATTTGTTTTACCAGATGTCAGCATTGCCTATGCCGAGCGCGTGGGGGCAGACCACGTTCGTTTTAGCTTGTCAGATGAAAGCGGCCAGCGGATCAACGGCATCATATTCCGACAGGCAGACCAACCGATTGGCGAAGCTCTGCTTGGAAATTCCGGCGGGCGATGGCACGCGGCAGGACGTTTGAAACTGGACGAGTGGCGCGGAAACCGCCGTGTGCAGTTTCATCTTGAAGATCTGGCCGCCGCCACCTGAAATTCCCTGCAAACTGGTGCTTGCGTGTCTGCAATGAAGTCGATATATCACGGCCTCCGATCGCGTGGTCCCTTCGTCTATCGGTTAGGACGCTAGGTTTTCAACCTGGAAAGAGGGGTTCGATTCCCCTAGGGACTACCATCGGGCTTTCTAGAATATTTATGATTTGACGCCCGATGGCCGCGGTGTTTGTGCGCAATGAGTTGCCAGACACACAGCTAGCCTCGCATTCTAGGCCGAATATATATCTTAAATTAGTTCATTAGTTCAGCGCATTAGTCGTTCAGTTCATATATGTGAACGATTTTTATTCCCTTTCATGACGAATTCGTTACAGTAATTCTCCTGACAGTTGTGTTGTGGGGAGCGTGATGGCGGGGGAAGCCGATACCAGCGTCGAAGAGCTGGCTTCTGTGATTGAAGGCCGCGTGAAATGGTTTGATCCATCTCGCGGGTATGGATTCATCGAAACGAGTGATGGATTGGGCGACGTGCTTTTGCACGCCAGTCGCTTACGCATGTCCGGGCGTATGACGGCCCCGGAAGGCGCGACTATTAAATGCTTGGCCATTCGCGGCGATAAGGGCCGACAGGCCGTCGAGGTCTTGTCTATTGAGGGCGGTGTTGAAGCAACACCACGTCCCCGACGCTTTCATCCAAGGCGCGAAGCCGAAGAGGGCGTTAGCGCAGCCGTCGTTAAATGGTTTGATGCGGATCGCGGCTTCGGATTTCTCGATGTTGACGGGGTCGAGGGCGATGTCTTTTTGCATGCCGCAACATTGCGCAAAGCCGGCATGGAAGAAGTGCATCCTGGCGAGACAATGCAGGCCAAGTGTACTGATGGTCCCAAGGGGGTTCTGGCTGCGGAAGTCTATCCTGACCAACACGCCTGAATTTACAGCCATCCGCAATTGCGAAAGCCATGATGCGCGGCTAGCTTGCCAGGTATGAAACGCTTTCTAATTTCCGCAGCCTTTGCGCTTTTGGCGCCGGTTGCTTTCGCTCAGGTGTCGCCTGCACCTGTAGGTGACCCCGCGCATCCTGAAACCATCATCGAATTCGGTGAAGCAGAGACGGTTATTGTTGCCACTAATGATGGTGATGTCGTCTTTGAAGCGCTGATTGCGGATAGTGATACCGAGCGCCAACGTGGTCTCATGTTCCGTGAGGAATTAGCCGACAATGAAGGCATGCTATTCGATTATGAGGAAGTGCAGACTGTTTCGATGTGGATGCGCAATACGCTGATCTCACTGGATTTGATTTATATCTCGCCCGAAGGCGAGGTCTTGAAGATCATTGCCAATGCTCAACCGCACTCTTTACGTTCGTTGCCGTCGGACTTTCCCGTGCTCGGCGTGCTGGAAGTTCGTGGCGGACTGACACGAGATGCGGGTATTCGCCCGGGTGATACAGTTCGACATGAGATGTTTGGGAATACGGAAGTCGCTGAAATTGAAGTGATTTTTGAAGAAGATACTGTGGTGACCCCTGATGACGATACAGATGCAGATGCATCTGCTGTAATTGAAGGGGAGTGATTGGCTTGCCAGCCCGGCAGGACATCACTAAACACCGCCGAACGAGAACGGGATTCATTTGTCGGGGCGTGGCTCAGTCTGGTAGAGCACTCGGTTTGGGACCGAGGGGTCGCAAGTTCGAATCTTGCCGCCCCGACCATTAATTCTGGAGGCCTTGCGGGCTATTATGTTTGCAAAGATTTACCGTCCTTCTCGTACCGCCATGCAGTCTGGTCAGGCAAAAAGCCGCAGCTGGGTGCTGGAGTTTGAGCCTTCAATGGCCAAACAACCCGATCCGTTGATGGGGTGGAATTCGACAACGGATACGGCGTCTCAAGTTCGGTTGAAGTTTGATGGTAAAGAGCAGGCAGTCGCGTATGCCAACAAATACGGCATCCCATTTCGCGTGACCGAAAAGCCGGAAATTGTCCGTAAGCCAAAAACCTATGCGTCGAATTTTTCTGCGGACCGGAAAGAGCCCTGGTCGCACTAATTCCGGTTCAAGTGCAGCCTGCCGCGTGCACGGCCCCGTAGCTCAACTGGATAGAGCACCGGACTTCTAATCCGACGGTTGCAGGTTCGAGTCCTGCCGGGGTCGCCATTATTCAAGCGCTGGCGGCGATGGCTTGTTCCAGATCGCGCCAGAGATCTTCGACATCTTCCAAACCAATCGCGAAACGAATGAGAGCGCCGTCCAGAGGCACCCTAAATTGCCGTCGTAGCTGCGGATTGCAATGAACTGCCAAACTTTCAAAGCCGCCCCAAGAGAATCCCAACCCAAAGATATTCAATGCATCGAGAAAACGTTCGCTGCGCGCTATATCCCATCCCGGGAACTGAACGCCGAAAATTCCTGCGGGGGCTGAAAAATCACGTAGGTAGATTGCATGATCGGGATGATCGTTCCGCGCTGGGTGAATGATCGTAGACACGGCGGGATGCCCCGATAATCGCTGCGCCAACTCAAGAGACGCTTCGGCACTCTTTGCCATCCGCAGGCCGAGCGTTCGCAGGCCGCGTAAAACAAGGAACGCGTCGTCCGGGGACACATTAAAACCCATGCGCCATTCCGCAGCCTTCAACCGCTTGGCGGTATCTCCACGGGCCAATACGGCGCCCATGATGACGTCGGAATGTCCGCCGATATATTTGGTAAGAGATTGCGCGGCATAATCTGCGCCGAGATCGAGCATGTTTGCATTCAGGCCTGCTGACCAGGTATCATCGACCATAACCCGAGCGCCGACTTTTGCTGCCGCTGTGGAAATTGCGGGAATGTCTTGCATTTCAAGTGTCAGCGAACCGGGCGATTCGCAGAGCACGAGCTGAGTATTGTCCCTCAACTTGTCTGCGATTCCCGCTCCGAGGTGCGGGTCATATAATTCTACCTCTACGCCCCAGCGCGACACGGTATCGTTCAAAAACATGCGTGTTGGGCCGTAAATACAATCTGCAGCGAGTATATGACCACCCGAGCTAATTTCGGCGATGGCCGTCAATGTCATGGCAGACAATCCCGAAGGCGTCAGTGCGCAATAATCTGCGCCTTGCATCTCGCAAAGTGCGCTGCGCAAGGCTTTATGTGTATCTGTACCAAAACGCCCGTATAGCGGTGCGCCGTCAGGTTGGTTGTAAAGCTCATGTGCTGTACCCGCCAAAATCGTCGAGGCGCGGTTTACAGAGGCATTTACAGACCGGGTTCCACTGTGCGGTCGTCCGGCATGCGTTAATTGGGTATCGCGCTTCATTCAATTCCCCGCTAAACACTATATCTGGTTTCATTTATTCAACAGGAGTTTTTGTCCGGTGTCGCCCCTCTCTTTCCTGTCGCCGCGTCGCTTGCGAGAAGCTGTCGTTGTCATGCTGGGTGGCCTGGCAGGGCTTGCTGTTGATACCGGGGAAGTCGCTCAATCTGGCTCTACCATGCGCGCTATTGAAACGCGTGGAGAACTCTTATGCGGTGTGGATGGCGGGCTCGCCGGCTTTGCTAATCAGGATGAAGACGGAAACTGGTCGGGGTTCGATGCCGATCTTTGCCGCGCCTATGCGGCTGCCATTCTCGGTGATGCCGATAATGTTCGGTTTGTGCCCGTTACGACCGCTGAGCGATTTACTGCATTGGCAGATGGCGAGATCGATATTCTTATCCGCAATACCAGTTGGACGTTTGCGCGGGATGTCGGGCAGGGCTTCGATTTTGCTGGCATTGCCTATTATGACGGGCAGGGTTTTATGGTGCCGGCCGATCTTGGAATATCGAGCGCCCGCGACATTAATGGCGCTCGCATCTGTGTGCAGGGCAGCACAACAACGGCCTTGAATCTGACAGATTTTATTGCGGCGAACAGTCTTTCTGTCGAAGTGCTGGAATACCCCACGGCACAAGCCGGGTTGGACGGTTATGCCAGCGGTGAGTGTGATGTTTATACCAATGACCTGTCATCACTTGCCGGGCTTCGCGTCGGCCTGGAAACGCCGTCTGATCACGTCCTGCTGCCCGACGTTATTTCGAAAGAACCATTAGGGCCCGCCATCCGGTCTGGGGATTCGCAATTTCATGATATCTCGCAATGGGTGCTTTTTTCTCTGATTGCGGCTGAAGAATTTGGCGTGACGGCATCGAATGTCGAAACGATCTCGGCTACCAGCACTAACCGTGAAATCCGGCGCTTACTGGGTCTTGAAGATGATTTTGGTGAACGGCTCGGGCTCGCGCCTGACTTTGCCGTGACCATGTTGGGTGCGACGGGTAATTACGGTGAAATCTTTGATCGCAATCTGGGGCAGGGATCCGAACTTGGATTGCGCCGGGGATTGAATGCCCAATGGACTGAAGGCGGGCTACTTTATTCGCCGCCTTTCCGCTAGCCGCCGAGCCAAGCGGGAACGGGCAAACCTTTTTCTTTGAGAAATTCTGGATTGTAGAGCTTGCTCTGATACCGAGACCCGTGATCGCATAGGATGGTCACGATGGTATGGCCGGGCCCCATATCTTTTGCCATTTCGATGGCGCCTGCGATGTTGATTCCCGACGATCCACCAAGGCAGAGACCTTGATCCTGCACCATATCAAACAGAATGGGCAGGGCATCTTCATCTGCAATTCGATACGCCTTGTCGACGACGACATTGTCCAGATTTTTTGTAACGCGGCTCTGGCCAATTCCTTCGGTTATGGACGTACCCGACGCGCACAATTCACCTTCGGCATAGAAACCGTAGAGCGCTGCGCCACCGGGGTCAGCAATGCCAATTTGGATGGTCGGATTTCGTTCCTTGAAGGCCATTGATACGCCGCCAAGTGTGCCGCCTGACCCAACAGAGCAAATGAACCCATCAAGTTTCCCGTTCAACTGCTCCCAAATTTCTGGAGCTGTGGTGTCGAAATGGGCTTTACGGTTGTCGGTATTGTCAAACTGATTGGCCCAAATCGCACCATTCGGTTCGGTCTGGTTCAGCTCTTCCGCCAGCTGGCCAGAATAGCGCGCATAATGAGCTGGATTGGCATAGGGCACGGCATCAACTTCGATCAATTCGGCCCCCATGAGGCGAATGGCATCTTTTTTCTCTTGGGACTGGGTTCGCGGAAACACAATCACTACACGATATCCCAATGCGGCACCGACCATGGCGAGACCGATACCGGTATTTCCGGCTGTGCCCTCAACGATTGTGCCGCCCGGTTTCAATGCCCCGGATTTCTCTGCTTCGCGAATGATTCCCAGCGCCGCGCGATCCTTGATCGATCCGCCCGGGTTTAGAAATTCGGCTTTACCTAGAATTTCACAACCGGTTTCACGAGACGCTTTTTCCAATCGAAGGAGCGGCGTGTTTCCGATCAGATCAATGACATTGCGGGCGAGTTTCATGATGCAATCCTGATGTAAGTCGCAGAAAGGTATTGAGACTGACGTGAGGCGGCAAGGACTGTCAGCGAATCTGATCCGGAATTGCTGTGATTGCGTACAATTTACCAAACGGAGAGGAGTTTGCCTGTGAGTTCGGGTTTGGAAGATCAGTGGATATTAGATCACACCAGCGGCGCGGCGCCGATCGCTATTCGCGTTCTGGTGGACTGTGCAGCGGAACTCAATCCATTCATTCGCTCTCAAATTCAGCTGGCCGATGAAGTCGGTGCCGCTTTGATGGCAACCGACTTGTGGGATCAAATGCCGATGCAGGGCCGGGATGTGGATATTTCTACGTTGAATGAAACGCCAGCGGCGTTAGATGCGCTTTTTCCATCGGCACTCCAAGCCTATGGTTTTACCGCCGCGTCCAGCCCCTGGCGTAGCAAGCTGGGCGGCGTCGAAGGTCGAAAAATCAATCGTCTTTGCGAGCGCGGTGTAGACGCTCGACTATTCAAAATTCGGCCAGGTGCCGAGATTCCACATCACGACCACATCGGGCAAGAATTGACATTAGTTTTGCAGGGCGGTTTCTCTGATGAGAACGGCACCTATCACCGCGGTGATGTTTGCGTCGGCGAGACCGGTGAGCCTCACACGCCGATTGGCCTGCCCGGCGAAGCGTGTGTTTGTTACGCCGTTTCTTTGGGTGGGTATCGATTTAAAAATCCACTAATGTCGATTGCTGCGAGGATACTGACATAATGCGTATGATTTTGACGAGTGTGCTGTTCGCGACCGCTTCGCTGGCTTCTGTTGAGGCCGCAAACCGCGATGCCGTCCCGGAGACCGGCACGATTGCCTTTGATGTATATCGCGGCGACAGCCCGTTCGGCACACACATCCTGCGGTTTGAAGAAGATGGCGATGAATTGCGTGTCGTAACGGATGTGGACCTGCGCGTTCGCATCGGGCCGATAACGGTTTTTCGTTATGAGCATGACTCGATTGAAATCTATCAAAACGATGTGCTTGTCAGTCTTGAAACCACGACGTTGAAAGATGGTGAGCGTCTGGATGTCAATATTGCGCGAAGCGGAAATGAGTTCGCCGGGCAGGGCTCTGACGAAGACGGTAATACCCGAAGCGTCAACCTTTCGGCATCACTGCAACCATCCAGCCATTGGGGTGGGTATGTTCCAGGGCTTGAAACCGTTCTCAACACGGAAACCGGCAGTGAAATGCCGGTTACGATTGTTGAATTGGGAATGGCCACAATAGAGGTGGCGGGCCGCTCAATGGAAACGCGTCATGTTCGAATGGAAGGGTCTTTGATTCTGGATCTCTGGTATGACGCCAATGGTGAGTGGGTTCGTAGCCAGTTTTCGGTGCGAGGGCAGAATATCACCTATGTGCGCCGTGACGTGTGAGCGAGGCTCGACGAAGTCTCAGGCTTATCCTTGGCGATCAATTATCGCCATCCATATCGGCCCTGAGCGATTATCAGGACGGCGACCGGGTTCTTATGGCGGAAGTTGAAGCCGAGGCGAGCTACGTCCGGCACCACAAGAAGAAAATTGCCTTTCTGTTTTCAGCCATGCGCCATTTCGCCGAAGAGATGGAGGCACAGGGCAAGTCTGTTCGCTATGTCCGACTTGACGACAAGGGCAATACCGGCTCGCTTGTCGGAGAAATCGAGCGTGTGCTTCAACATACGCCGTTGGCATTTGACCGGCTGGTTGTAACCGCTCCGGGCGAATGGCGGCTGCATGACGAGATGCAAGGCTGGTCGGACCGATTGGGGCTTGTGGTTGAGGTGCGTGATGACACGCGCTTTCTCGCCTCTCTCGACCGTTTTGCGGATTGGGCCGCAGGCCGCAAACGCCTGACGATGGAGTACTTCTATCGTCAGATGCGCAAGGAAACCGGCCTCTTGATGGATGGTGATTTGCCAGCGGGAGGTCAATGGAATTTCGATCAGGACAATCGCAAGAAGCTTCCTGCGAATGTCTCGCTACCGAAACGCCTGATGCATCCGAAAGATCAAGTTACCAAGGAGGTTTGTGGATTGGTGGCGGATCGTTTCAATGACCACTTCGGCGACCTGGAGCCCTTTACTTACGGTGTCACGCGGTCGGCCGCGGAAGCGGACCTCGATTATTTTTTCCAACATTGCCTCAGTAATTTTGGAGATTATCAGGACGCGATGGTCCAGGGCGAAGCCTTCCTCTTTCATTCGGTGATCGCGCTTTATCTCAATTGCGGCCTCCTGGATCCACTGGAGGTCTGTCGGCGTGCAGAAGAGGAATGGCGCGAAGGGCGCGCGCCAATCAATGCCGTCGAAGGGTTCATTCGCCAGATTATCGGATGGAGGGAATATGTTCGCGGGCTCTACTGGTTGAAAATGCCGGACTATGCCGAGACAAATTTTCTCGATGCGACCCGACCGCTACCCGCTTTCTACTGGACGGCCGACACACGCATGGCTTGCGTTCGCGATGCAGTCGAAACGACCCGCAAGCATGCCTATGCGCACCATATTCAACGGTTGATGATTACGGGCAATTTTGCGCTGCTGGCGGGAATCGATCCGAAGCAGGTCGAGGAGTGGTATTTGCTTGTCTACGCAGACGCCTACGAGTGGGTAGAGCTACCCAATACCCATGGCATGGCGCTTTTTGCCGATGGGGGTGTCATGGCCACCAAACCTTATGCGGCGAGCGGCGCCTATATCAATCGCATGTCTGACTACTGCGGTAATTGCCACTATTCAGTCAGCAAGAAGAACGGTCCGAATGCCTGTCCGTTCAATTATCTTTACTGGAATTTCCTGATTGAGAATGAAGACAAGCTCAAAGGCAATCCGCGCCTCAACATGCCGTATCGAAGTCTTGCAAAAATGGATGAGAGAAAAACGACGGCAATCCGTGAAGATAGCCGCCGCTTCTTCAAGGACATCGGGATTAGCTAGCGGCTGACCGAATATTGCGCGACGTCAATCCGGCCAGTGCGAAAGCCCGCCTCGCAATAGGCCAGATAGAACTCCCACATCCGGCGGAAGCGTTCATCAAAGCCAAGTGGTTGAATGTCATCCCATGCTGAAGTGAAACGTTTCATCCAGTCTGCGAGCGTATCGGCGTAATCGGTGGCAAAGGCCTCAACGTGATCGAGTTTCAGCTGAGCGTTATCGAATTCCTGCTTTAGGCGTGTCAGACTGGGTAAAACCCCGCCGGGAAAAATGTAGCGCTGAATGAAGTCAGCCCGCTTTGCATAAGTTTCGAACAGATCATCGCGAATGGAAATAATCTGGAGCCCTGCCTTGCCGCCGGGCTTGAGGCAGTCATGGACTTTATTGAAGAATGAAGGCCAGTATTCCTGTCCAACGGCTTCAAACATCTCAATTGAAGCGATCTTGTCATAGACACCAGTTTCGTCCCGGTAGTCCTGAAGTTTGATGTCGACTTTGTCGCCGAGCTGGAGGCTTTCTATGCGCTCAATGGCGTATTCGCGCTGTTCGGAAGAAAGCGTCAGGCAAGTGACACGCGCGCCGCGGTCACGGGCGGCGTATTCGGCAAACCCACCCCAACCGCAGCCGATTTCCAGTACGTGGTCGCCTTCCTGCAGATCAATGGAATCCGCCAGGGTACGATATTTTTCATACTGGGCATCTTCGAGAGATTGATCTGGCTGGGTGTACCGTGCCGACGAATACGTCATCGAGGGATCAAGCCATTGGGCGTAAAAATTATTACCCAGATCGTAGTGGGCCTCGATATTCTTCTTTGCGCCTGTCTTCGTATTGGCGCGAAGCTGATGATAGGCCCAGTGGAAAAACCGCGTAATTGGGCCACCAGCAACAATGTCCGGCTTGGAATCAAGATTAACAGAGAAGAAAGAGAGCAGGGCGGTCAGGTCGGGTGTGGTCCATTCGCCTTCCATATAGCCTTCACCGAGCCCAACATCGCCGCCGGCGAGTGCGCGACGAATAAACTTGTAGTCATGGACATGTAGTTCGGCGATTGGGCCAGCTGACTTGCCCTTGAAAGTAAGTTGCTGACCGTTTGGAAATTGAAGGGTCAGTTGACCATTTGGCAATCGCAGGAAAATACGTAGAGCACTTTTCATACCCACAGGCAGGCCGCGAAGGGTGCGAATGTTTTCAGCTGTCGCCAGCAGTGGCGTTGATTGAATTACAGCACTCATGAATAAACCTTACTACTTTTATGGCTTTGTTTCCAGAACGGGCGTTGATGCCTGTTTTGGCGGGGAAGGGGCTTTGTGGTAACGCGCGCCTTTGATCCAGAGACGCAAGGCTTCAAAATGAATCAATGTGGTCGTGATTAAGGTGGAGAGAGGAAAGCCCATAAACCAGGCCATAAAATTGAACCCGGACGCGGTTTTGCGCTGCAATGACATCGAAGCGCGGAAATCAGGGCCGCTCTCGGTAACTTTCCGAATAGCGAGAGAAAGCTGATCCGTCGGCGGTTGCAGCGCGAATTCATATTGCCCGGAAACATCAAAGAAGGGCGATACGTGCAGCATTTTTTTTGCTGAGTGTCGTTCGACCTCATTGCCCTCTACCGGAGCTACATAGGCGTGGGCATCACCAAAAGTGTTGTGGACCTCGTAGATCACGCCGAGGAGCGCATCATTCGCGTCATAGCCAAAATACAAGGCGATGGGGTTAAATTGATACCCCAAAATTCGTGGCTGGCAGAAGAGTTGAACCTGCTTGATTCCGGAAATACCAGCAGCTTCAAACTGGGCTTGTGACCATTGCATCAAGGTCGAACTATCACGGGCACCAAAGTCTCTCTCGTGGAAACTGAAGAGGCCCATCCGATTGACATTGAACCAAAGTGTTTGCTCTTCAGATTCATCGAGTCGACCGAGATCAATACCAATCATTGCCACCGGATATTTGAAGCGATGTTCAAAAGGCTTGAGCCGCGAATGGGCCGTTGCGCCACGCCATATGTGTAGGGGTAATGTCATTCGGCGGCTGTCAGAACCGGTAATGATTCTGTAGGTCGCGAGCGCTCCCCCCAGCTGCCGCCACTGACATCGCCTTCGGCGAAGGCCCAAGGGATCTGGCCACCCAGACGCAAGGCAACACGCAGACCTGATCTCAGGCCGTCCTCATGGAAGCCATAACCGAGCCATGCGCCTGCAAACCAGGTCCGACGTACGCCTTGTACCTGATTGAAAATGCGCTGCGCCGCGAGTCCGGCCGTATTGAATTGCGGGTGATCATACTGAAATTCGCCGAAGGTAAGGTTTGGGTCGGGTTCGCGATGCGGGTTCAGGGTCACATAAAGCGGCTTTGCTGGATCAATGCCCTGCAAGCGGTTCATGTCATAGGTAATAGATGCTGGACCATCAGCATCATCGCGGCAGTAATTCCAGGCGGCCTGCGCGCCAACGCGTTTGGGGCAAAGCGATGGATCGCGATGCAAAACCGCCCGATTTGGAGAATAAGGAATTGCCGACAGCAATTCATGTTCCGTTGCGTCGGCGTCGCTTAGAAGTTCAAGCGATTGATTTGAATGACATGCCAGAATGACTTCGTCGAAAACTGCAACTTTTCCGTCGCCGGTCCAGATGCTGACGCCGTGTGCATGACGCTCTATGCGCGTTGCAGGTTCCGCCATTCGGATTTGTCCGGCCAGATCGGCCGCAATCTTTTTGACGTATTCCCGGCTGCCGCCTTTCACCGTGCTCCAGAGAGGGCGGGATATATGCATCAAGCGATGGTTTTGGAAAAATTTGACGAACGCATCCGCCGGATAGGCGCGCATTTCCTCTTCACTGGCCGACCAGATCGCCGCGCCCATTGGCAATAAATAATTCCGGATGAAGCGTTCACCGACACCCAATTGGGCGAGGTAGTGGCCCA
>Ga0316204_10003515_pt1 | contig 30988 bp, 25 predicted proteins | sample 6monrhotite_MG_2_FD_205661 | JGI IMG/M metagenome (GOLD analysis project Ga0316204, IMG submission 205661) | Microbial mat bacterial communities from mineral coupon in-situ incubated in ocean water Damariscotta River, Maine, United States -... | ecosystem: Environmental > Aquatic > Marine >...
ATCCCACCCGTCCCCTCACGCCGTAGCCGCGGGGTTTACCCCCGCGAGAGCCTGACCCCTGAGATCCACCCGTCCCCTCACGCCGTAGCCGCGGGGTTTACCCCCGCGAGAGCCTGACCCTGAGATCCACCCGTCCCCTCACGCCGTAGCCGCGGGGTTTACCCCCGCGAGAGCCTGACCCCTGAGATCCCACCCGCCTCGCTTCGCTTGCTCGACTAGGCGCTACGGCTGTTGCCCTTCCAGGATCGCTTCGTAGCCGGCGTAGTCACCGAGGAGGGGGTGGTGGAGCGTCAGGCTGAGGCCGATCTTCCCCTCTGGCTCCTCCCACTCGCGGGTGTGGGCGCTGCCGACCAGGAAGCCGGGCAGCCGAAAGCGAACTCCCAGCAGGCGCAGCCACTGGCGCCGCGAGGTCATGATCACGGCGCCCTCGGCGTCGATGGTCGGGATCAACTCGACGTCGATCAGGCGCCAAGGTCCGGTTGAGTCGATCAAGACGCCGAGCCTGGGATCCCAGCGGAGGTGACCGGTCGCGTCGGTCGTGTTGGGGCCGTTTCGCGTGACTCGGTTCCAGACCATGGTCGGGTGCTCGTCCTCGCCCAAGATTTGGTTCCGGAGCTCGAAGCGCTGAGGTCCTGCTCCCCGGTTGACGGGATCCCCAACCTTGAGGGCCTTGCCCACGAACCAGGTCAGGGCGCCTCCGTGACGCCAGATCTTGCGGAGCGCTCCGGCGTAGTGGGTGCTCGGCTCACTCATCATGAGGTGGGAACGAACGCCAGGCGCGACCCGCTCCAGCTCTGGACCGAGGGCCGTAGAGAAGGGCGTCTGAAGGGGAATGGTGAGCTCCGTGGTCGTCATGTTGGGTCTCCTCTCATATTTGAACAGCGTTCAAAAGAGAGGATATGCCCCACGGGCGCTCTCGCAAGAGCTAAATCGAACAACGTTCAAAAACAGGGACGGTCACGCCTCGAAGCCAGCCGCGGCGGCGAGGGAGCGCAGGTGCGAAGCGTTGAGGCCGAGCTTGGGCATAAAGGAGACGATCACCTCTTCGCCCGCCTCGTCTCGGCCGGCCAAGCTGACGTAGCTCGCGAAGTCCCAGCGCCGAATCACCTCGAAGCGGGTGATCTCCTTGTGGAGCATGGAGATCGACTCGGGGGTCGCGAGGAGGCTGAGGTCGATATCGGCCAGGCGCATTCCGCCCGAGAGCTGCTGACCGAGCGCCGTGAACTGGCTCGTGAGACCTGAGCCGCCGGCGGTCAGGAAGAGCAAGCGGCGGTTGGTGATCACCAGGGTTCCTTGAACCGTGCCGAAGAGGAAGAACTTGGCCTTGGGCCCCTTCCAGCGGAAGAGGTGCGGCGCGAACACGCGGATCTCCTCTTCTTCCTCGGCTCCGCCCTTGGGTTCGCTCTGCTCAGGCTCACTACCCCCAGGTCCCCAGTCCTTGACCTCGCCCATAACGCCTCCTCGAAGAGCGCGATCGTGCCAGGCCGAGCCTCGGCGGGCAACGAGCCCCCTGCCGCGCAGAGCCCCGGGGGAACTCGAGCGCATAGACTCCTGGTGAAGGAGGGGCCTATTGAGCGAGCGCATTCTGATCGTGGGGGCCGGCGCTGTGGGCCAGGTCTATGGCGCGCACCTCCAGGCCGGCGGGGCCGAGGTCACCCTCTACCTCAAGCCGCGCCACCTCGAGGCGGCCCAGGCCGGCTTCCTCCTGCGACCCCTCGGTCGCGAGAAGGTCACGCGCCTCGACTCCTGTCCACTGGTGACTTCTGCGGAGGAGGTCGCCACCCAGCGCTTCGATCAGGTCTGGCTCTGCACCTCCTCGACGGCCCTGGAGGGGTCTTGGCTGGGCCCCGTCCTGAAGGCCGCCGGCGACGCCACGATCGTTGGCCTTCAGCCCGGCCTCGGGAGCCAGCTCCTCCTCGAGTCCCACGTCGCGCCTGAGCAAGTCGTAATGGGCATGATCAGCCTCGTGGCCTATCAAAGCCCTCTCCCGGGCGGCGAAGACCCGAGCTTGCCCCCCGCCATCGCCTACTGGTTCCCGCCCCTCTCGCCGAGCCCCTTCAGCGGGCCCCGCGCTGAGCAGCCGGCGGCCTCGCTGGCGCGCGGAGGGTGTCCCTCCAAGACGGTTCCCGACGCCGCCGTCGCCGCCGCGACCGGCTCGGCGTTCTTGATGCCGCACCTCGTGGGCCTCGAGCTCGAAGGCTGGAACCTCAAGGCCTTCCGGCGGGGAACGCGAATCGCCCAAGCCGCGAACGCCAGCCGGGAAGCGCTCGAGATCGTGACCCGCGAGGCCGGCGTCAAGCGGAGCCCGCTCCGTCTCGCGATGCGAGCTTGGCTGACGCGCTCGCTGGTGTGCGCCGCGCCGCACATAGCGCCCTTCCCCCTCGAGCCCTACCTCTCCTGGCACTTCACGAAGGTCGGTGATCAGACCCGGGCCATGATCCGGCGCTACGTCGAGCGAGGACAGGCCATGAACCTGCCCACCAAGACCCTCGAGCTCCTCTTGGCGGACCTCCTGGCGGCCACCCCCGCGTCGAGCTCCTAGCCGGCGTCGCTAGACTGCAGAGCATGAAGCGAGGCGAGGGCCAGTCAGCGCGCGAGGAGAGCGACCCGGAGCGAGCGCGTCGAGCCAAGCGAACCGAGCGGGAGCGAGCTCAGGCCGCGACCTCCGGGATCAAGTCCTTCGCCCTCGCGCTCTTTCTGCTCTTGGTCGCGGCCGGCTCCCTCGTCGGGGCTCGCCACTGGATCGCCCGACCCGGGGAGGAGCCGCCCTTGGCGATCCTCCTCGGGGTCGCGAGCCCGATCTTCGTCCCGGCCGGGATCTTGGGCCTCGTAGCGCTCACCTACGGGCTGGGCTACGGAGCCTCGTGGGCCTCCCTCGGCCGACAGGCCCGTCGGCTCGCCGCAGCGCCGGTCCGCTTCGCGCTTCGCCTCGGGCGAGCACGGGGGGCCGGGCGCTGCCCCTTCTGCCATGACGACCTGGCGGCCGGGGACGCGACGAGCACCTGCCAGGGGTGCGGGACCACCCTCCACCAGGACTGCCGGCTCGAGGCGGGCTCCTGCCCGACCCTCGGCTGCGAGCCTCCTCGCGCAGCGCGCGAGGGGGTCTCCGCCTAGACAGAGGTCCTCAGCGCGCGCTCTCTCCAAGGGCTGACTAGGCACAGACGCCTGGCCTGCGCGTGAGCTCCCTCAAGAGCAGGCCGCCGTCCCCGACCAGGAGCCTCGGCTCGGCGTCCTGGGGCACGACGCCGAAGCGCCGCGAGAGGTCCGAGAGCGCCGCGCCCACGTTCTGGAGTTGATCCCCGGCGCCGCCCCCGCCCCAATGGAGGCGCGACCCTTGCTTCAGATCCAGGACCCACAGAGCGCGGATCGCGGGATCCGGGCTCGACATGTCGACCACGAAGAAGTCCCCACAGGACGCGAGCTGGTTGGCGCGAAAGAGCCAGAGGTTCGGCTTGCGCGCGAGGAGCTTCAACGCGAAGGGGCGCTCGTCGTTCTTGAAGCGAAAGGCCGAGACCAGGCGCGGCGAGACCCGCCCCCGGACCTGGTGACGGAGAAAGAACGCCACGCTCCGCGTGGTCGGCAGCGAGCGGGAGGGGAGGTGCAGAACGAGGGGCGCTGAGCGGCGAGCCATGGGATTCCTCAGAGGGACGACCCCAAGACGCCCGCAACGGGCCCAAGTGTTGGTGAGCGCCGAGGGCCACCTCCTGAGAGCTCCCCGCGCACCTCGCGAGCTCGCGTTTCATTTGGGGCTCGCCTTCCCGAGGTTGGCGAATCGGCCCATCGCCTGAGCCCTAAGTCCTGCAATCAAGGTCCTCAGGCCGGGCACCTAGCTTGCGTCTATCCAGGCATGACGCTCCGCACCCTGGCGCCCCTCGCCGCCCCCCTCCTCCTCCTTCTCCTCGCGGCCCCCTCGGGCGCCCAGGAGGCCTACCGCTACGCCGGCAAGATCGGCGGCAGCGCCCCCTGCGAAGGCCTGGTCAGCTTCCAGGACACCGAGGGAGGGCTCCAAGTCACCCAGACGATCCGCTGGGGCCAGCGCACGCTCAGCTACAGCGGACGGGGCCAGCGCTCGGGCGGCAGAGTCTTGGCTGCGCTCAGCGGTCGCGACGGGATCACCGACAGCCTGACCCCTCAATCCCTCCCTGCCCCCAAGCACGTCTTCCTGACCTTCGAGCCAACCGCGGACGGGAGCCACTGGAAGATCCGGACCTCCGTCGACGCTCAGGTCTGGCTCCGAGGCTGGGGGCGAGAGCGAGCCGTCGAGCCCACGAACCTGACCAGCGAGACCTTGAGCCACAAGCAGGTCGAGGGCGTCCACTTCCTCAAGGGCGACGGCGACTCCCGCCAGATCCAGAAGAACGACGTCAACCAAGGACAGCTCGGGGACTGCTACTTCCTGGCGGCCCTGGCCGCCGTCGCTGACACCCAACCTCAGCGCGTCCGCCGCCAGCTGCGAATCGTGAGCCCGAACGAGTCCGAGGTCTTCCTCGCCAAGCGCTGGATCCCGGTCAGCCACAAGCTCGCGAGCGGCAACTACGGCGGCCTGATCTACGCCAAGACCGACAGCGTCTACCGCGACGGCAAGCGAATCTTCGAGCTCTGGCCAGCCCTCTACGAGAAGGCCCTCGTGATCGAGGGCGGCGGCTACACCGACGTCGAAGGCGGCATGGTCTGGACCGGCCTCAAGCTCCTCGGCTACAAGACCAAGACGATCCTGCCCTTGGTCAACACCTCGAGCCTCATGCGCCGGGCCCTCAACAACGCGCTGGCTCGCAAGCAGCCGATCACCATCGCCTTCCCGCCCATGATCGAGAAGACCTCGACGGGCAAGGCCACGGGGATCGTCGGAAGCCACGTCTACGCGATCACGGGATCGCCCGACGGCCGCCGCTACACGCTCTACAACCCTTGGGGCAGTCACCACCCCAAGCGGAACCTGAGCCCCTCCGACATGCGCAAGCTGCTCTCGATCGTCACGATCGGTCGGTAGCGCCTAGCGGAGGGCGACGACTCCAGCGTCTCCGCCAACCACCCGGCCCCGCCAGGTGCTCAGCGCGCGGCCCTCCGAGGTCTCGCCTGTGACCTCGAGCTCGACGGGCGGCAGGTTCTCGAGGGTCAAGGTCCCCGCCGCACCCGTGCGCGCGACGCCGAAGAGCTTCGCCAAGGGCGTCCCGGTTCCGCCGAGGGGGACCTTGGTCCCTGCTAGACGAACCTCGATCGAGCTTCCTGGGGGCGCCTCGATCTGGAGATCGCCACCCTGGGCGAGGGAGATCCTGCCCCTCGCGGTCCCTCCCTCTCCGACCGAGACCCCTTGCAGGACCCCCAGCTCGTGCGTCGCCGACGTCGCGAGGAGGGCATAGGTTCCGGGGATCAAGTGCTCGAGAGAGACCCGCCCCTCTCGATTCGCGACCGGGGTCGTCGTCGCATACCAGCCCTCGAGCTGTTGGGTGAACACGCCCAACTCGACGTGGAAGAGCGCCAGCTTGGCGCCCGCAGCCGCCTTGCCGTCGGCGCGCGTCAGGTCGAGCTCGAGGGCACCGCCGCGCCCCAGCTGCAGCTCCAGCCCCGTCTGAGCCTCCTCGACCCCGAGCGTGAACTCGACGCCTGCGGTCGCCCCGACGCCGGGCTGCGTCGCGAGGAGACGGTATCGACCGGGGCGCACGTTCTCGATCTGGAACGACCCCAGCTCGTCGGTCCCCTCCTGCGGCCGAAAGGCGTCTTCGAAGGAGGTCTTGTCGAGCGAGAGGAGCGCCAGCCGGGCGTTGCGAGCCGGCTTGCCAGCGGGGTCGAGGAGGCGGCCTGAGACGGTGCCTGCCTTGACCTCCAGTCGGACCTCGGTCGAAGTGTCGTCTCGCAGCGTGATCGTGGTCCGGGCTCCGTCGCTCGAGACGACGTAGGTCCCGGCCTCGAGCTCCTTGGCGCTGAAGCGCCCGGCCTCGTCGGTCATGGCCTGACTGAAGCCGGCCAGCATGTTCCCCTCGCGATAGACCGAGACCTGGACGCTCGGCTTGGGCTTGCCGCCGCGAATCACGACCCCCGTCACGCTCGCGCTGGCTCGACTCAGCTGCAGCTCGACCTGAGTGGTCTGAGCGGCCTCGAGGCGGACTTCGCCCAAGGGCCGAAGACCGCCCCCCTGGCCCATGCCGAAACTCATGGTCTGGAGCGTGTAGAGCCCAGCCGAGAGACCCTCTCGTTCGAAGCGCCCCTCCTCGTCGGTCACGGTCATGGTCTGGAAGGCCTCTGGAGTTTGAAAGTCCGAGCCCTTGGCCACGATCATGATCGTCTTCGCGCGGTAGGGCTGACCGTCGGCTTGGGTCACGCGGCCCTTCAAGGTCGCGCCTCCCGCCAAGGTGACCCGCGCGGGCTCGGGGTCGACGCCGGCCTCGACCACGATCACGACCTCCGCGGGCGCGTAGCCCTCCTTCGTGACCAAGAAGGTGAACTCGCCTGGCGCTAGCCCAGGCAGTCGGACCTGGCCCTGGGCGTCGGTCTGCCCGCCGCTCTCCTGACCCCCGCTGGGCATGAACATCAGCTCGGCGCTGGGCTTGAGGCTGACCTTGGCCCCCTCGACTGGCTCGCCGCGCTGGGTCACGACCACCCTCGCCTTGGATCCTCGCGCGACCTCGATCTCGACGTCGACGAGGTCCTGATCCTTGATCGTGACCTCGAGGGGATCGAGGGTCGTGAGCCCAGACCCCTGAACCACGATCCGATAGCGACCCTGCGCCAAGCCCTGGAGTTGAAAGCTCCCGTCCTCGCCCGTGCTCGCGACGCCGGCGCCGCCGTAGCGCTGGTCGAGGGAGCGGGCGCTGATCTGGAGTCCTGCCCCAGCCGACTCGCCCGAGCCGAGCACGACTCGCCCGCTGACCCCGTGGGTTCGCGCGAGGGTGACCACGACAGGTTCAGGCCCGGGGCGATAGGCCCGCCTTCCGGAGCTGGAGTCAAAGCCGGCCGCCGCCACGCTCAGGTGGAAGTCCGAGTCGCTCAACCCCCTGAGGGTGAAGCTCCCGTCCTTGGACGAGGTGGCTTGGGAGCTCGTCATTTGCTGACCGTTCATGGCGTAGCCATGGACGGTCGCCTCCGCGATCGGCGCCCCCTGAGGATCTTGGACACGCCCGCTCAGGGAGAGCCCGACGCCAAGACGAAGCGTCACGCGCTGACGGCCTCCGCTCGCGAGCTGCAGAGTCTGCTTCTGCGGCAGGAATCCCTCCGCGTCGGCATAGACGTACACCGTGCCTGGGGGAACCCGCTCGAAGACTCGCGGCCCCTTGGGGGCGGCCGCCTGGGCTGGAGCAGAGAGGTCCCCTCCCTCGACCGCTGCCCCCTCCGCTGCGGCTTCGGCAGGCTCCTCCTCGGCTAGGTACGCCGCCGGCTCGAGGCGACTGAGGTCGTAGACGAAGCTCAGGGTGCGGGAGCGCACTGCCGGCCCCTCGCCCTGCTTCACCGCTTTGATCTCGACCTCGGCGTCGGGGAGCGGCGCGCCCGTGGGAGAGAAGACCTCGACCTCAAGGGTCGCCCCGCGGACTAAGGTCACTTCGACCGGCTTGCTGATCACCTTGCGAAAGCCCTTGCTGACGACCGAGACGTGGTCGGCCTGGGCCACGTGCAGCCAGTGCGCTTGCTTGGGTTCGACGGGAGCGGCGATCCGAAAGCGGCCCTCCTCGTCAGTCGTGGTGAAGCGAAGGTTGGAGATCATGTGGGCCATGGTTTCCGGTCCCATGGCCTCCACCTGCGCCAGCCACATGTCGCGCATGCCCTCGGGAAAGCTCTCCAGAGCCTGTTGATTGAGCCCGCGCAGGGTGACTTGGACCTCTGCCAGGCCTTGGCCTCCAGCTCCGAACACGCGCCCTTCGATCCAGCCCTGGGCCGGCGGCTGGAACGCCGTCAGGTCATACACGTGCAAGGGCAGAGAGGTCGTGACCTCGGGCGTCTCCACCCTCGAGGGCGGCTGACTCACTCGCGAGGACCGTGTTGACGAGCGTTGCCGCTGCCTCTTCCGCCGCGTTGCGGGCTGGCGGCGGCGCTGTCGCGCGAGCGCGCTCGGCCTCGGGAGGGGCGGGAGCTTCGACGGTAGTGTCGGCCGGTTCGGCAGGTCGGGGGTCCGAGAGCGCATAGAACACGCCTGCTCCCAGAAGGATCGAGAGGACTGCTGCCACCACCAAAGCTCGACTCTGTCGCATACCACCTCCAAGTGGAGGGCGGCCTTCTGCAATCGCTGGACCACTCACCCGCGCAGGAGTTAGGGCTGGTCGAGGGTGTGAGGAGGCTTCGCGCGCCCGTTTTCGGAGTTGCAAGGCGACTACGCCGTAACCACTTCGAGGGTGGCCCGCGCGTGTGGAGCGAGCTGCCTGTGTCGCTCGCGCGAGCGGAAGCGGTTCAACGAAGCTCTGGCGATCTCTGTGCCCGACCCTCGGCCGAGCTGGCCGAGACGGCGGAAAGCGCCGGGCAAACGGGGTAGAGTCGCCCGCTCACTTGGGGAGGCGACATGGCAGGCGGCGGCGGCGGGAACACTTGGATCTATGCCCTAGTCGGCGGCGGGATCCTGGCCTTTGCGGGCATGGGTCTCCACGCGGGTCATGTCGGGCCGGGCTGGCTGAGCGCGGCCTTGCTCGCGATCGGCGGCCTCTCGGTCGTGTTCGGCTCCTGCGAGAGCATGATCAAGAGCGTCGAGGGGCTCGGCAAGCGGCTCGGCTGGAACGAGTTCGTGGCCGGGACCATGGCGGGCCTAGCCAGCAACGTCCCTGAGATCGTGATGCTGGGCTTCGTCGTCAAGGCCAACCCGCGTGTGGCCTTCGTGGTCGTCATGCTGACCCTTCACGTCGGCGCCATGGTCTTCGGGCTCTACTGCGGACTCTTGCCGCGCGACGCCCGCGGGGCGGCCAAGCTCCCGACGCCCTTGGTCAAGCTGAGCACCGACCTCTACGCCTGCGCCGGGGGCATGTTCCTGGCCATGGGCGTGCTCATGATCGTGATCCACGACTTCGGCGCCAGCGCTACGACGGGCAAGGAGCCGACCCTCCTCCCGGGCGATCTCTACGCCATTGGCACCTGCCTGCTCTTCGTCGAGGTCGTGGCGGTGATCATGCTCGTGCGGAACTACGCGGGGACCAAGATCCCCACGGCCCAGGAGGCGGCCAAGGCCAAAGAGGCGCTCCAGACCAGCAGCGCCATCGCGGCCAGCGAGGTCGCAGCCGCGATCGAGACGGTGACCCCCGAGGCCACCGACGCCGACCCTGCAGAGCTCCCTCCGGCGGACAAGACCCCTGCTGCCGATATCGCCGCCGCGGCCGCCGTGGTCTCACCTCAGCCAGACGAGGAGATCCCGACCTGGGGCAAGATCGCGTTCTACGGCCTCCTGGGCGTCGCGACTTCTGTCGTCGGCGGACACGCTGTCGGTGACTTCGCGGGCATTCTGGTCGAGGCCCTGACCGAGCGCGGCGTCTCGGAGATCGTCGGCGCCATGATCCTGAGCGTGTTCGCCTGCGCGGGCGTGTTCGTCATGATCGGCATGGCCCACGCCAAGAAGAAGTACGACATAGCACTCTCGGGCGCCTCGGGCGCTGTCAGCCAGGTCCCCTTCGTGGTGTTGCCGATCGTGATGATCCTGATCGCGGTCTTCAACCAGACCGGCGTCACGCCGCCGCTCCCCCACGGCGGCGCCTTGCCCGTCGACCTCGAGACGACATCGGTCGTGATCTTCGGCTTCCCGACCATGCTGATCATGTGGAAGTCGATCCAGGACGACGGTCAGGTCAACTGGGTCGAGACCGCGAGCATGATGGGCCTCTTCGGCGTGATCCTCTACTTCCTCGCGGTCCACGGCTGATACGTCGGGCGCCTGACCGGCGCCCTCCCGCTCAGCCTCAGCCCGGGTCCGCGACGACCTGACGCGAGACCCAGAGGTGCTCGATCAGCTGCTCGACGGCGCGGAGCTCCGCCTCGAGCTCTGGGCCCTCCATGTCTGCGGGGTGGACGTAGTCGAAGAGGAAGAGGACCAGCGCCCGGTCCAAGACCCAGACCCGTCGCATCAACGACGCCGGGGCCTGCTCCCAGCGCCCCTCGTCCCGCTCGGGGTCGAAGGCGCGCTCCATTCCGTAGCAGAGCGGCGGCTCGCGCTCCTCTTGTCGGGCGCGATCCCAGGTGAAGGCCTCGGCGTCGAGGCCTACGTCTTGGAGGAGCGCCGCGAACTCCCGACCCAGGCTCGAGTCGTGATAAGCCCGCGAGACGCGCAGGACGCCCAGGGTCGGGTTCTTGGCCGCGAACACGTAGGTCAGCGGACCCTCACGGGTCATACGCCAGGCCTTGGGGTAGAGGAACTGAAACCCGCCCAGGTGGCAGCGATAGGTCCGCCTGCCCTCGCGCTGCTCTGGGCTGAAGACGCTCGGCCGGGCGAAGGTCAGGCGGAACCCGAGGGCCCCGAAGAAACACACGGCCATGGCGCTGCCCGTGACGGCCGCCGTGTCGGAGACGAGGAGGAACTTGAGCTGGCCGCCGAAGAGCTCCGGCTGGGTGTAGGCCACGCCGCCCACCAGGAGCATGGGGAGGGCCGAGATAGAGATCGCGATCCAGAGCTCCTGGAGCGGCCCTCCTCGGGGCGTCGTGGCTAGGGGGATCCCGCGGAAGAGCCAGAGCGCGATCACGACGATCGAGGTCAGAGTCAGGAGGATCGCGGGCACAGAGGGCTCTGGTCTCTCGGCGCTCGGCGGCTAGTTCGTCTCGAGGACGACGGTCGCGGGGTCCTTGGAGCGCGGCCAGACCAAGTAGATCTGGTAGGGGGAGCGCGTGACCTCGAGGTTGGTGGTCCGATCGGGTGAGCGCTTGGCGGTGTCAAAGGTCCCGCGAAACGCGACCAGGCTCCCGACCTTGACCTTCGCGTAGTGATCGCTGGCCCCAATGCTCTGATCGGAGACGTCGAAGAGGGCGTGCCCAACGCGGATCAGGATCGAGCTCCCCTTCCGCATGCCGCGACCCTTGACCCGGATCTGCTCCACGACGCCGACGTCCCAGATCACCTGCCCGCTCAAGGAGGCCTTGAGCTCGTTGAGGGCTTCGGCCGTAGCCTCCCGGAGGTTCTTCTTGACTCCGAACACCCGATCCTCAGCCGCGTCGATCCCGACACACACCACGGCTGCCGAGGGGGCGTCGGCGTCGAAGCCCTCGGGGATCCCTCGCAGGGGCTCGCCCCGCGCGTTGTGCTCCTCCCACTTGCCCTCCGGCGTCGGGCGCACGGCGACCAGCCAGTCCTTGCCGCTCTTGACCCACACGCTCGAGGGGCAGTCCTTCTTGTTCGGGAGGGGCGCGGCCTTCTTGACCCGCAGGTGAGCGTGGCTGTCCTGCCTGAAGCCTCTGGTGGCCTCGGAGAACTCTGCCTCCCAGAACACCGAGGCGAACTCTCGGTGGATCACGATCCTCTTGATCGCAGGCTTCTCGGCGGCGAGGGGATACCCGAGCCACTTCTGCCGCAGCGAGACCTCGGCGACCCAAGGCTTCGACTTAAAGACGTCCTTGAATGACTTTGGCGTCGAGTTCCAGAGGCGCTTGAGGGCGCTCGAGTTGTATTGGTAGGCCCGAGCTCGCTTGCCCTTCTGGCCTCGGCGCTTCTTCTCGGCCACCAGCTTCCAGATCCGCCTTGGAGCGCGACCCTTGAGCTCTGCGCTTACGACCGCCTCGAGCTCCTTGGCGCTGGCCTGGGCCTGCTCGTCAGCGGTCGCGGAGCCGGCCCACAGGAGGAGCAGGCAGAAGAGAGAGATCGGCGAGGAGCGAGTCAACATGGCTCCAGCCTCGCACACTCGCCCAGGCCACGGGAACCAAGCCGAACAGCCTGGCAGGCGAGCCGCCAGGCTGTTCATTCGGAGAGTGAGGGATTTGAACCCCCGGTCCTTGCGGACGCCTGATTTCAAATCAGGTGCGTTCGACCGCTCCGCCAACTCTCCTGAGTCATGAATGATACGCAGCGTCGCTCCGCGCACCAGTCCAGACCCAGAGTTCCCCTCCGCCGAAGGTCCGGACCCCGTTGAAGTCGGCCTGGCTGGCGGCTACAACGCCCGCTCAATGGATGGAAGGGATCGATCACCATGAAGACGAAGAGTTTCCTAGCCCTGGCCCTGGCCCTGGTCTTGACCAGCCCGGCCCTGGCCACGGAGTGGTATGTGAAGGCCGGCGGGACCGGCAAGGGCAAGGCCAAGGGTGAGCCCATGGGCCAACTCTGGAAGGCCCTGGCCTTCGCCAAGCGTGGTGACGTGATCCACGTCGCCAAGGGCGAATACAACGGCAACAAGGGCACCGGCGAGTTCGCGGTTCGGGTCCCGAACCTGACCATGCTCGGCGGCTACAGCGACGACTTCAGCGAGCGTCACCCCTTCAAGAACATGACGATCCTGCGTCGTCACCCCGACAAGCGGATCTCGGTCAGCTATAGCCAAGTCGGCGGCGGCATTGTCACGACTGGACGCTATCGCCCGGGCGAGGACGTCCACGCCGGCGGCCTGATCTTCGACGGCTTCGTCCTCGACGGCTCGACGCGCAACAAGTACAGCACTGGCATGGCGCCAGGCAAGCTGATCACCCAGAGCAGCTGGAAGGGCGCCCTCTTCGATATCGGCGTCGGCCACCCGACCTCGTTCTCGGCCATGGATATCAAGATCCGCAACTGCGTGTTCGCCAACAGCTACTTCGAGGCGATCCGCGTCCCCTGGCAAGGTGACAAGAACGAGATCACCAACTGCCTCGTCGTCGGGACGATGGTCACGGGGATCAACCTCGACGCCGCGATGCCGCTCATGACCAAGGTCCAAATGAGCAGCAGCTACGGCAAGGCCCCCGAGACCAAGGTCGCCGTCAAGAACGTGACCGTCTGCTACCAGTGGCGCCACGACAAGGCGGACATGGGTCACGGGCTCACCATTGGCAAGCAAGGCCAGATCAGCATTCGCGACAGCGTCTTCGCCTGGACCCAGAAGGGCGAAGGCGTCAAGAACCAGAAGGAGAACAGTCAGGTCCAGCTCGAGAACAACATGTTCTGGATGACCCCCCGCGGCCCCTACACCTACACCGACGAGAAGGCGCAGTCCTCCCTCGCTGGCGGCGGCGGTGACGACGAGGAGGAGGAAGAAGAGGAGGAAGAAGAAGAGGAGGACTCGAGCGGCGGCGCCAGCGGCCACGTGATCAAGGGCAACGTCCTCAAGGACCCCGGCTTCGAGCCCGACGTCACCTTCTGGCTCAACTTCAGCGGCTGGAGCATGAAGTTCGGCGAGGGCTTCCCTAAGGGCCTCGACATTCTCAACGCCGGCCGCAAGGCTCGCGGGCTCAAGACCTACCCCAAGTTTGGCGAGGTCATGCCTCCCAAGAACATCCTCTGGGGCGCCGAATACCCCATAGACAAGGTGTTCCCGGCCCTGCTCTGCAAGGCTGACAAGACCAAGGGCGTTCAGTTCGACGGCCCCTTCGAGACCGCCAAGGAGCGCCCGAGCGGCAAGCTCGGTGAGACCTCGGGCAAGAAGGACGAATACACCGAGGTCAAGTTCGAGGACCTGACCAAGGCCAACATGGCCAAGTGGGACGGCAAGAAGGTCAAGATCAAGATCGCCCTCGGCCCCATGAAGGTCCAATACCACCTCATGGACAAGGGGATCGACGCCACTGACTACATTCCCTTCGAGGGCTTCAAGCCTGGGATCACGAGCACGAGCTCGAGCGACAAGCTCATGGTCTACGCCCTCTACGGCACGACCCCCGCCAAGCGCTACGCCGAGTTCGGCAACCGCAGCGCCCGCAAGAAGAGCTGGCCGAAGGGCGTCTGGGTCCGCGGCACGATTCACGCCAAGGGCTTCGGCCGCTGCCCCTACTCCTTGATCCCCGACTACATGGCCAAGGTCAAGTAGCGCTAAGTCGTCTCCAGCAGACACTTCGCGGTGAGAGCCCCGGCCTCGGTCGGGGCTCTCGTCGTTGGTTGGCTCTTCGAGGGGAGAGCCACGCGCTCGCCTGCAGCGAGGTGCGCTCCCCGGAGCTAGCCCTCACAGCGTCCAGAGGTGGCCCTCCTCGGTCCCGATCACGAGCCGCTCGCCGACCCAGGTCAAGGCCGTGCACCCCTTGACCCTCGTTCCGAGGGGGGTCATGTCCTGCCCCCGGAGATCGACGAAGGCGGCCTCGCCTCCCCCGAGCGCGCAGGCCAAGGCTCGACCGTCAGCGCGCCAGGCTAAGAGGTCCACGCGTCCCGTCGGGACGATCTTCGCTCCGCCCTTGCCCAAGGCGTCGACCTCGAGGAGCACGAGGTCGGAGAGGCCCGGCTCGTCGCGAGCTATGGCCAGGGTCTCGCCGCCAGGAGAGAAGGCCAGGGCACGCTGGCCGCCGCGGCTCTCACCGGGACCGAGGGGCGGGAGCGAGGGCAGCTCCCCGCCCTGGGGGGCAGGGAGCTCGAGGAGCCCCTCCCAGCGCAGACTGGCCCCCGAGAAGAGCGCGACTGGAGCCGGGACTTGGTTGCGCTTGGCCAGCTGGATCTGGAGAGGCTCCTCGCTGTAGAGGGGCGCGTTGAAGCGCGCGTCTCGGGCGCCGACCGCGAAGCGCTCGCCGGCGCTCGCAGCGCAGGTCCCGGTCGTAGCCAAGACCCGCTGCCCGCTGGCCAAGTCCCAGACCCCGATCGCCGAGGTGTTCCAGGGTCCAGCCAAGCCAGGGTCCAAGACACCCCACAGCTGGTCCTCGCCCAAGAACCCGAGCTCCCGGATCCACGTCCCAGCCCGCTCCAAGGTCTGGACCCGCTCCCCGTTGCTGACGTCGAAGAGCTCGAGCTCTCCGCCCCACCCAGCACAGGCCAGCCAGGTCCCGCTCTGCGAGAGCGCCAAAGCTCGGACGCCGTGGGGGAAGGGCCGCTCCCGCCAGCGCTCGTTCCCCTGGCCGTCTAGGTCGCCCAGCTCGAAGGCCACCACCTCCCCCTCGCTCGAGGCAGCGAAGAGCGCCTCTTCGCTGGCAGCCAACCCCGAGACGTCTCCGGCGAGGGTCCCCCAGAGCGTGGCGCCCGAGGTCGAGGGCGCAGGGAGCTCCGGCGCCGCCTTCCGCGTCGCCTCAGGACGCTCTGCGAGGGCTGCCGGGAGATCGAACACCTCCAACTCGAGGCGCCCCCAGACCAAGCGACCGTCGCCCAAGAAGCGAGGCGCGATCGCCGGGGGGAAGCCCCGCGCCTCGCCGGCCCGACTGACTCGCAGGAGCTCGGCCCCGCTCGCGACGTCGAACACCAGCACATGATCGAGGCTCGTCCCGACGGCCAAGCGTTCTCCCTGAGGATCGAAGCTGACCCCGCTCGCGCGCCCGACCGCCTCAGGCAGCTCCGCTCGCCAGCGCGGCTCCTCCCCCTCGAGCTCCCAGAGCAAGACGACTTCCCGCCCGGCGCTTGCCAGAAGCCTACCGCTCGGGTCCAGGCTCGCCGCCACCACCTGACGCGACTCCTGCCCGGGAGGCCCGCTCGCGGGCGAGGGGTCCCGCAAGACGTGGAGCAGCTCTCCGCTCTCCAGGTCCCAGACCAGGGCAGGTCCCGCCAAGGGGAGCTGCCCTCGTGGGGTCAGCCAAGCCCCACCCGTCACCAGACGGCGCTGGTCCTCCGCGACTTCGAAGGCGCGGGGGTCCTGCACGCCGCCCAGGCGCCTGAGAGGTGTCCCCTCGGCGGCGTCTAGGACCTCGACCCAGCCAGGTGTCCGCGAGAGGGAGTCCTCCTTGTGCGGGACGAAGAGCCGCAGGCCGTCGGGGCTGAACTCCAGCGAGCCCAGCTCGTAGAACTTCCCCTCACGACGCCAGAGCTCTTCGCCCGAGGTCGCCTCGACGCAGATCAGCCAGCGCTGGCCGCAGGCGGCCAGGCGTGAGCCCTCGGGGGAGATCGCAACCAGGTAGCCCGTGGGGTCCGGGAGCCGAGCCTCCGCGTGCTCCTCCCCCTCGCCCCACCAGCGTAGGAGGCTCTCCGTCCCAGTCGACGCCAAGGTGGCCACGAGCCCGCCTCCGCAGGCGAGCGCGGCCTGCCGGGTCCCGCCAGACGCCAGCTCGCGCGTCCGCCCCGCGACTTCGAGGGTGACCTCGCCCTTCGAGCCGCCCATGACCCAGCGCTGGACTCCTGCGAGCTCTTCGCCCGCGAAGGCCGCGCCGTGGGGCCCCTCTTCGCTCCGCGCCGAGCCGCGCAGAACGAAGAGCTGCTTCCCGGCGCCGCTGACCACGATCGCCTCAGCCTCGGGCCAGGCCACCACCTTCGCCCCCGCAGGCGTCGCGTGCTCTTCCAAGCGCCGACCTCCTCCGCTCCAGATCACGAGGCTCCGTTTCTCGGTCAGCGTCGCTAGCTTCGTCCCACAGGGACTCCAAGCCAGATCCAAGACGCCGCCCTCGTGGGTCAGGCTGAGGAGGTGCGCTCCGCTCCGTCGCAGGAGGTGGACCTCGGGGTCCGGGCGACGCTGAGTCGTTCGCCCGCAGGTCGCCAGGCGCTCGCCTGCAGGATCGAGGCGCGCTGCCACGACGTCGCAGCGGTGCTGGACGGGATAGCGCCGCTGGAGCTCGCCAGTCGCGACCTCCCAAGCCACGACCCCGCTCGGGGTCCCCACGTAGAGCAGGGCTCCCTGCGCTCCGAAGCGCAGCCGCGAGCAGCCCGCGGCCTCGAACTCGCGGAGGAGCTCGCCCTCCGCCACGCTCCAGAGCCTGACCTGACCCTTGGCCGTCCCCGTGGCTAAGGCCTCGCCAGCGGGCGAGAGGGCGACCCACCGGGCCGGGTCGCGACGCCGGAGGGAAGCCTCGGCCTCGTGCCAGAGCTCGCGGACGACTCGGCCCTCAGCCAGATTCCAGATCACGCTCAACCCGTCCCCTCGCTGGGCGACGAGGAGCTCGCCCGCGAGGTCGAGCTCCAGGTAACTCTCGGGCCGGGGTCCCGAGTGCGCCGCCGAGGGAGCGGGGAGGAGCCTCAGGTGCTCGGGCTTCGCGTCCGCGCGTCGTCTCGGGACCCTTCCCTCCGGGCCGACGAGGGGGTCGCGCAGGTGGGCGCTCCCGCAGAGCGCCGCCTGCGCCGCGAAGTAGCAGAGGCCGCGGGTCCGATAGAGGCGCTTGAGGGTCCGGACGCCGATCGGACCGCAAGCGAGGAGGACCTGCCCCCAGCTCTGCTGGATCGCGAAGCTCGGGTCCTTCTCCAGCTCCTCTTCAGCGAGCCCCAAGAGCTGATCCGCGAACTCGAGGGGCAGACTGCCGGCGTCGGCGAGGGCTCGCAGGGCCTGGATCCCAGCCTGCTTGTCCTCTGCAACCTCCGACCGGAGCGAGGCCAAGATCGCCCCTGCTGAGCGCGGACGCGCGCAGCTGCCGAGGGCGCGCAAGAGCTCTGGACGCGGCGCGTCCTCCGCCTCGAGGGCCCTCTCGAGGAGCGCCGCGACCGTGTCTCGGAGCGCCTCCCCCCGCTCGACGAGAACGGCGTAGACGTCGTGGCCGCCGGGACGCCCGCTGACGAGGAGTTGGAAGCTCTCAGCGACAGCGGCACGCACCGGCGCCTTGGGGTGCTCGAGGGCTGCGGAGAGGGCGCTCAAGATCGGCGCCAAGGCCTCGCCCTCATGCCTCTGGCTGTTGGCGAGAGAAGCCAGGCTCCAGGCCGCCACGGCCCGTACGCTCGAGGCGCGATCCCTGCCCAAGACCCGCAGAAGGGGCTCGATCAACTCCGGCCGGTCCCGATAGCGAGCCAGACGCGCCGCGGCCTCGCGCTCGGCTTTGCCCTTGGCGCCCAGGGCCGCCTCCAGGGCTTCCTGGGTCGGGAGCGCCTCGCGCTCCATGCGCCAAGGCCAGCTAAAGAGGTCGTCGGCCCCCACGATCCCCAGCACATGTCCTGAGTGCACCTCCGCGAAACCCAGGATCGCGCGCGCCGGCTCGCTCTCGAGCCCGAGCTCCGGATAGGCCTCGAACCAGCCGCGGGCCGTGGGACCGAAGGCCTCGCTCCACCCCAAGTCGCAGAGCGACTCCGCGACCTCGTGGCGCGCGTTGAGCTGGGTGTGCTCCGCGCAGCTGCAGTCCCGACAAGCCAGATAGAGGTCGACGGCCATGGATCCTCCCGATCCCACCAGAAAGGCTAGTTCGAGCCGGCCTTCCATTCACCCCGCGCGAGCTTGGCCGCGGGCGAGCCGGCGGCGACACTGCGCGCTCCCCGAGCCCTCCTGGAGATCCCGTGCAGCTCGAGCCGCGGCCCCTTCCCGTGTTCAAGGACCCCGCCAAGGCGACCTCGCCCGAGCTCAGCGACGAGCTCCTAGCCGAGGTCCAGGCCGGCCTCGCGGCCACGATTCCGCCCGCCTTCGTGGAGCTCCTCCGCGCTGAGCAAAACGGCGGCAAGCTCCGGCGCTCGCTCTTCCCCAGCGACGCGCCTGGCCTCGAGGGTGGGGCCCAAATCGGCTACCTCCTCGGCCTCGGGGGCCCCCGGGGCCTCCCGACCCTCGAGATCCTCGCCAAGCACTGGAAGTATCCCGTAGAGGGCCTGCTCCTCGCGAGCGAGGGGCCCCGAGCGCTCTTGGCCGAGGAGTCCGGCGCGATCGTCTACGTGGACATGAAGCACCCCGAAGGCGTCCTGCGCGTCGAGCTGGCGCCCGACTTTGGCGCCTTCACCGCAGGGTTGGTCGACGGGTCGCCGAGCTGCAACTGGGTCCTCTTGCCTGAGCTGAAGGTGATCCAGGAGCGGCTCTCCGCCGCCGGCTGGAGCGAGGGCGAGAACCACTACGGGATCCGGCTCTTCACTCGCCCCGACCCTGGGAGCAAGCTCGAGCTGCGGGTCCTCTCCAACAAGTCCCGCGACGGCGAGGGCTTCGCCTGCGTCGAGTTCCCCGAGTGCGCGCTCGTGGCTCAGCTCCACGGCCCCCACGCCGAGGTCGTGGCGGCCGCGGAGGCGCTGGACGCGGCCCTCGGAGAGGGCACCCTCCGGGTCTCGACCCCGCACCCGGCGTCCAAGCCAGTCGACTAGGGCCAATCCAAGCGGTTGTTAACGCTAGACTTAGAGGAGCCCTGATCCAGACTCGAGGCGAGGTGCGTAGTGATTCCAGACGAGGAGACGAGCGTGTCGAACCCGAGTGAGCCTGCCCTGACCGAAGCCCAAGGGGCTGCCTGCCCGATTCCGGCCCCCAGCGAGGGCCTGAGCGGATTCGAGAGAGCCGAGCTGCTCGCGATCGGGGTCCTGATTCCAGCGCTCTTCGCGGCGACCCAAGGCTTCGAGTGGACTCTCTCCTTCGGGGCCCTCGTGGCCTACAGCGCCGGGCTCTTGCTCGGACATGGCCTCGTCCGAGATCTGGCCCGCCTCGCCGTAGAAGGTCGGAAGAAGCCGACCGAGAGCCTCCTCTGCCTCTGCGCCGAGAGCACGATCGGCCTGGCCGCCCTAGGCGCTGGGACCCTGCTCCTCGCGGTCGGGATCAAGGACACGGTGACCCTCAGCACCTACAGCCTGACTGGCTTGGTGGCCGGGATCTTGGCCCTGGGCTTCCTCGCCAAGGACTACGTCCTGATCGTCCGCAAGGTCAAGGACCACGGAACGATCTCGATCGGGTGAGCGCGCTTTGCCCGCCGTGGGCGCTCCGGGGGCTGGTTGTGTGAGCGAAGAATCTCACGCAGAGGTCGCAGAGAGCTCGCGGAGGTCACAGAGGTCGTCTCGCGAGATTTGAGAGCGCTCCGGAGTGGGAAGTGGCGGGATCGGGTTGGCTGGCGTGTCGGAGGCGGGAGGGATTGGAAGCTCCGCCCGGCGAGGGCGAGTCGCTTCGGCCCGCTTGCGCGACAGGCTTTGTCCGTGGCGGACACCGCCCCGTGTCCCGCCCGCCGGAGGACCTGGTAGCGGGCAGCCCTCTTGAGTCGCAAAGATCGCCAAGGGCCGCCAAGTTCGCAAAGAGCGGATTGACGGGGGATCAAGCGCTCCGGAGTTGGCGGCGGCGAAGCCGTCTCGGCGAGTCCAGTGGCCCAGCCTCCAACAGCCGCTCTAACGAATTGGGAGCCCTCGCGCGCGACTGACTCGCTTCGCGACCTCTGGCCGGGCAGGGTTAGGGGGTCGTGGGCGAGGCTGGCGCCGCGGGGGCGACCGTTGTCGCAGCAGGCGCGGTCGTGGACGGAGCGGTGCTCGTCGTGACGGGACCCGAAGCCGGCGCCGGCGTCGGAGGAGCCGGCGTCGGAGGAGCCGGCGTCGTAGGAGCCGGCGTCGGAGGAGCCGGTGTCGGAGGAGCCGGCGTCACGGGCGGCGTCGGAGGAGCCGGCGGACGCGCGCTCAGGAGGACGTCTTGCGGCGCTGGCTGATCGTGGAGGTCGAGCTGGCGGTCGTGGCCTGGCTCCCAGACCGCGACGCCGGCGGCGTCGTGCTCGACGAGCTTGCAGTTCTGGAGCGTCCGGCCAGGGAGGTTCACGTTCCCCAGGAAGCGACCTGGGGTGAGGGGGTCGGGCCGGAGGAGGAGGCCCTTGCTCGCGTCCCAGCCGCCGAGGGCCTCGTGGGCTCCGACCAGGCTCAGGGTGTGTCCAGCCGGGAGGGCCGGCCCGGTCACGGCTAGGCGAACCTCGATCTCGTCGCGGAACTCACCCTCGGTCCAGGTGTCAGTGCCGGACGTATCGACGCTGACCGGGCGGTCTTGGCCGAGCTCCCAGCGGACGCTTCCGTCGGCGCGAATCACGACGGCCTTCCAGCTCGTGCTCGTGCCTGCAGGCAAGCGAGCCTTGCCGGACCAGACCGGGAAGATCCCGCTCGAGGTCCGCAGCTCGACGCCCTGGGTCGGATCCCAGGCGCCGAGCTCCGTCGCCCCACCCGTGATCACGACGCGGTCCCCGACGCCGGTGTTGGGCATCCGAACCGTGACGTGGACGCCGGCCTCGCTCTTTTGCAGGCCGAAGTCGCTCGGGCGGTAGTTCGTCGGGTCGTAGCGGTGCACGAGGGCCGCGAAGGCGTCGGTGTAGCGCCGGGCCAGGGCCGCGTCGCTCACGATCAAGACGTCCTCGTTGCTGTTGGTGAACGCGGTCCAGGTCCAGTTGCAGGCGCCCGTGATCACGTCTTGATCGTCGATCACGGCGAACTTCTGGTGCATGGCCGAGTGGGCCGAACCTTGGTTAGCGCCCACGATCACGCGCCCGCCAGCGTTCGCGACGCGCTCGTCCTCGCGAGTCGTATCGGCTTGCTTCTTCTCGGTCAGGAGGGTCACCTCGACCCCACGCGTCGCCGCGGCGGCGAGCGCCTTGGCCACGTCGCGATCCTTGAAGGAGAACATGGCGACGCGGATCCGAACCTGAGCCGCGCGGATCGCAGCCACGATCGCGTCCCGCGGTCGGTCCTCCGGCGAGAAGAGCACGCGGGAGTTGGCGCCTTGGACTACGCCGGGCGTCTCGGCCTGAGTCCCCCAGAGCTCTGCGAACTCGGTCTGGTAGGCGCCCACGATCGCGGGATCGTCGAGAGAGATCAGGTTCTCGTCGTTGACCAGCTCGGCCGTGTTGTTCCAGTTGAAGGAGCCTGTCAACACGCGACGTCCGTCGATCACGCAGAACTTGTGGTGCATGATCGCGTAGCGGTGGCGACGGTTCTCGAAGCGCTTGATCGCGAAGCCCTCGGCCTCGATCACGTCGTCGAGGGTGTTCCAGGGCTTGGCCGCGTTCTTGGCGTCGACCACGATCCGCACCGCGATCCCGCGGGCCTTGAGGTCCCGGAGCGCGCTCAAGAAGGTCTGGCTGCGAATGTTGTAGTGCGCGACGTCCACGCTCTGCTGCGCGCCGGCGAGGGCGTTGAGGCTGACCGCCTCAGGGCTCTCGTAGGGGGAGAAGGTGGCGCTGGGGCCGGCCACCGCTAGGGCTGGGGCTAAGAAGAGGAGCGCGCAGAGCGCTGCCCCTAAGGGTCTCGAAGTCCACGTCATGTGAGTTGTCCTCTGCAAGCGGCGCACCGCGTCATTTCTCGCCTAAGTCTTTACCGTGCAACGCTGCTCAGCCCCAATTTCGGGAAACGGGGGCGCACCGCGGGCACAGGCAGACCTCGGGCCTTGGGTGAAGAGAGGCCCTCGGAGGCGATGGCCGGACAGCTCTCTTCGACTTTTCCTCCAGAAACTCCAGGCTGGTTCCCGGCCGCGGGACCGCTAGGGTCCTCTCCATGAGCGAATCACCTGGCAAGGCCACGTTCACCCTCCTGCTGGCCCTCCTGACCGTGGTCGTGGCCGCCGCCGCCGCGGCCACGCTCCTGGGGGGGCCTGAGCCCGTGGCCCTAGGGCAAGAGAGCGCGAACTACGCGGGCCTGAACGCCGGAGAGGCTCTCGAGCTCCAGCTCTTGGCCCACAAGGAGAGCCCCGCCTTCGAGGCGGGCGTGGACGCCCTCGGGGGCCCTCGCGCGCCCCTCGTGCTGACCCACCTCCTCTTCGCCCTCGACGGCGCGGACCAGAGCCGCAGGTTCTATGTGGCGGACACGTTGAAGCTGCGCACCGAGTCGGCCGAGCGCGACGAGCTCCTGAGCGTCTACCTCATGGAGTGCCTCCGTGACGAGGGGCCCAAGCGGGGCGCGGCTCGAGCAGCCCTCCTCGACTGGACCCTTCGCGTCCAAGGCCAGCGCTAGCCCCTAAGGCGCTCCCAAAGCGAGACTTGCGCCCTGGCTGGGGGCTCGAGGCGATGGCCTGTGTCCGGTTTCGTCGCCCGGACCCTCTCCTCCCCCATGAAGCACCTGATCAGCGTCGCGCTCCTCCTCGCTACCGCCAGCCTCGCGTCTGCGGCCGACCTCGTCGACGTGCGCTTCGAGCGGAGCGAGCGGACCCAGTGGGGTGAGTCGCTCTACGTCTTGGGCGACCTCCCCGAGCTGGGCGCGGACGACCCCACGCGCGCGATTCGAATGCTCCCGAGCCAGAACAGCCGCTGGGCCCTCGAGGTCGCCCTCCCCGCCGGAGCCAGCTACAGCTACCGCTTCCTGATTCGCAGCAACGCCGCCGACGCCCTCCCTCGCCCCCAGAACGCGCGTCAGGTCGGCAGCACCCAGCGCGGCCAGGCGCCCGGGGCCCTCAAGCGTCGGGTCCGGGTTCGCTACTACAGCGGCTGGTCGCGGGTCGTCCTCAGCCACCCCGGCGGCCAGGTCTGGCTGACCCGGGTCGGCGCGGGTCGGAGCGGCAGCGAGTCCCTCTGGGAAGGCGTCGTCGAGACGACCCAGACCGAGCTCGCGTTCACCCTCGGCGACGGCGCCCAAGGCGTCGATCGCGCGCCGGGCCGCGCGAGCTACACCAGCGGCTACGGCGAGCTGAGCGTCCTCGACGGACGGATTTACCCGGGTCAGATCGCGCCTCAGGGGATCGAGACCCAGGGCCGCGTGCTCCGCTACAACGGGTTTCGCTCGCAGGTCCTCGGCAACCAGCGCGACCTCTTCATATACCTCCCGCGGAACTATCAGCGCGGGACCAAGCGCTACCCCGTGATCTACGCCCACGACGGCCAGAACCTGTTCGGCCCCGAGGCCATGTTCGGCGGCTGGCGCCTCGAGCGCGCGGCTGACGCAGCGATCGCGGCCGGACACATGGAGGAGGTGATCGTGATCGGTGTCGCGAACACCCGAGCCCGCATGAGCGAATACATGCCGGAGGCGGACGGCGGCGAGGCCCTCAAGTACGGTCGCTTCCTGACCGACGAGCTCAAGCCCTGGGTCGATCGCACCCTCCGCACCAAGACCGGCCGTGAGGACACGGCGCTGCTCGGGAGCAGCTTGGGCGGGATCGTGTCCCTCTACCTGGCCTGGAAGCGCCCCGACGTGTTCGGCAAGGTCGGCAGCCTCTCCGGCTCCTATTGGCTCCGCGGCTGGGTCGATCAGATCGGCGCCAAGCCGAGCCAATCACTAAAGGTCTGGCTCGACTCAGGCAACGAGGGCGGCTCGAGCTTCGACAGCATGGAGCACACGCTCTTCGTGCGAGACCACCTCCTGCGCCAAGGCTTCAGCTACGGCAAGGACGTCAAGCACTTCGTCGGCTACGGCGAGCGCCACAACGAGGCCGCTTGGCGCAACCGCGTCGGTCGCTCGCTGCGCTTCCTCTTCCCAGCCCGCTAGCCAGCTATTGCGTCCCGAGTGGTCATTGTTCGGACCGGTCTGGCCAACGGGCGGAGTGCCTGGGACGTCCAAGCCCACGCGCAGTCTCGCGGGAGTAGTCCTCGTCGACCGGCCCTTCGCGAGGGTCGAGTGCCCACGGCGGGGCGCCGTGCCCCTGGCAGAAGCGGTCGATCACGTCCTCAGCTTCGAGGGTTGACTTCGCGCGCGCGCTGAGCGCCGTCCCCGCTAGGAGTTCAAGGGCCTTTCGAGGCTGGTGCTGGCGTGGGAGGAAGCGCTGGGAGAGGTAGAGGGCCTCCTCGAGGGCGCCCTCGCTAAAGCGCCCCTCTCTCTCGGCCCAAGCCGCCAGGATCCGTCGCGTGTGCCGGGAGGAAGGCTCCTTGAGGGCCAGCGGCCTGAAGGTTCGCCGGAGCTCCGGGAAATACTCCAGGATCGCCCGGGTGATCCTCGGGCTCCCCTCTCCCAGGATCACCTCGGAGTAGGAGTCACAGAACTCCTGGACTTGGGTCTCGAGGTCGTGGTGGAACACGAGGTCGAAGTCGGAGAAGAAGGGCAAGACCCCCTCGGCCTGCTCCAGAAACTCCCTCAGCTCACGGAACGCAGCGGGCAGCTCCTCTGGGCCCACGAGCGAGAGGCAGCGCTGGAAGGAGAGCTGCAGGACTCGCTTCCCGACGAGGACTTTGGGCTCCCGCCGCCCTTGGTGCGCACGCACGGCCAACTCGTGAACCAGGGCCGTCTTACCGATCCCGACCTTGCCAGTCAGGATCAGGCTCTGCCCTTGATCGAGCAGGTTGCCCAGACTCTGGACCGACGCGGATTGCTCGTAGGCCCGCGAGAGCTCGCCCGCCTCGGCCGCGGCCCAGAGATCGAGCTCTACCCAGCGCTTGAGGAGCCTGGGAGACAAACCTGAATCTGGGGGGAGAGTAGTCATGCGCCAGAGACCTTCCGCGACCCCCTGGCTGTCAGGAGCCAGGCGAGGTCACGGCCGCCAAGAAGCGCTCTATGGCGTAGACGCTCAGCTGGCCTGTCGGGCCCGCCATGTTGGCGTCGCAGCCGTGACTAGCCCAGGGCAGCGAGAGGTGGAGGTTCGCCACGCCCAGCTCGGTCAGGCGCTTGGCCAGGCGCTCGCTCTGAGCCTCGAACACGAGCTCGTCGCGTCCTCCGTGGACGAGAAGGGTCGGGGCTGACTTGGCCGTCGTAAACTCGAGGGGCGAGGAGGCCTCGTAGATCTCGGGCTGAGTGCTGGGGTCGCCCTTCAAGAAGGCCTTGAGCACGCCGTGGCTGTCGTAGACCCAGGGGTCCGCCGGGTGCTCCCAGCTCCAGACCATGTCCGTCGGCGGGTAGTAGGCCACGACGCCGCGCACGCTGGGATCAGGCCGGTCGTAGCCGGCCACGAGCGCCAGGTGTCCGCCTGCGGAGCGACCCATGAGCACGATCCGCTCGGGGTCGAGGCCCAGCGCCGAGCCCTCAGCCTTGACCCAAGCGATCGCCGCCCGGACGTCGTCGAGTGGAGCGGGGAAGGTGAACTCGGGGACGAGGCGGTAGTTGATCGCGGCCACGGCGTAGCCCCGGGCTGCCAGGTAGCGGTTGATCCCCGGGAGCTGGGTGTTGTCTCCGCCGCTCCAGGAGCCGCCGTGGATCTGGATCACGACCGGAGCCGGGCGTGGGCCCTCCGCGCGCAGGTAGAGGTCGAGGCTCAGGGCTACCGGCTCCTGGCGATACACGTGAGGTGTGACCTGGAGCTCTGGGAGGGCGCCCAGGCCGAGCAGGTCAGCGAAGGCGAGGGGCTGGGCCCGCGGCGGAGCTTGGGGCAAGGAACGCGGCGGGGTGCTGCCGAAGGCCTCCTCGACCTGGGCGGGCAGCTTGGCGGCCACGCTCCGAGCGCGGACCAGAGGGCTCAAGAAGAGCACGAAGGCCAAGAGCGCGAGGGCGACGCCGACCTGACCCGGACGCTCGCGCCAGCCTGGGATCGCGAGCACGGTCAGGCTCAGGAGCCCCAGGAGGTGCCCCCACTCGGTCGCGGCGATGGCCGGCTCCCAGAGGGAGCCGATCGGAGCCTGGAACACAGCCAGGAGCGCCCAGCCGAAGAAGAGTCCGGCGAGGACGAGTTGCAGCCAGGCCATGAGGGACCTCCTGGGAGGGGTGGTCGGTGCTGGGGTGGTCTCCACAGTCATTGGCCGGGGAGAGGGACGAAGGCCTCGTCGTCCCCGGGCACTCGGGGGAAGCGCCCGGCGCGATACTCGTCCTTGGCCCGCTCGATTCGCTCGCGTGAGCTCGAGACGAAGTTCCAGTAGATATGCCGCTTGCCCTCCAGCGCGGCGCCGCCCAGGAGCACGATCCGGGCCTCTCTCGTGGCACACAGCGAGACCTGGGCCCCCTCTCTGAAGACCAGCATTCGGCCCGACTCGGCCTCCTCCGCCCCACACCGAATCGCTCCCGAGACGACGTAGACCGCTCGCTCAGCCTGCTCCGAGGGCACGTCTAGCTCGCTCCCGGCCTCGAGGCTCACGTCGAGGTAGAAGAGCTCTGAGGCCGTCTCGACCGGCGAGGTCTGGCCGAAGGCGGAGCCGATCAGCACTCGGACGGCAGCGCCGGGGAGGTTCACCCTCGGCAAGGTGTTCGCCGGGTGGTGACGAAAGGCCGGAGCCGCCTCCTCGTGCTCGAGGGGGAGCGCGACCCAGATCTGCAAGCCCTCGAGCCTCGAGCCAGCCTCCCGGACCTCGTCCCGAGTGCGCTCGGAGTGCGTGATCCCGCTCCCAGCGGTCATCCAGTTGATATCCCCCGGGCGGATCGCTTGCTCCGAGCCCAAGCTGTCCCGGTGCAAGATCTCGCCCGAGAAGAGGTAGGTCACCGTCGCCAGCCCAATGTGGGGGTGGGGCGGAACGTCGATTCCTTGGCCCGGCCCGAGGTCCACGGGCCCCATGTGGTCGAGGAACACGTAGGGCCCCAACATTCGTCGCTTGGCGACGGGGAGGACGCGCCGGACTTCGAACTCACCGATCTTGCGGGGTCGGCCGTCGACGATCAGCTCTACTTCAGGTGTCGTCTCGCAGCCTTCGCAGACGGGCTCTTGGCTCGGGCCGACGCTCATACCAGGAGCTCGAGGTCGCCCTTGAGGAAGGTCCGCGCCACGACCCAGCGGTGAACCTCGTCGGGGCCGTCGGCGATTCGGGCCGCCCGGGCGAAGCGATACCAGCGCGAGAAGGGCATGTCCTCGCTGTAGCCGAGCCCGCCGTGCATTTGGATCGCGTCGTCTAGGACTTGGCAGAGGGCGCGCGCCACGTGCTCCTTGGTCATGGAGGCGTAGGCCCGGGCCGCGACCTCCTCGCCCTGCTCCATGAGCCACGCGCAGTGGAGGGTCATGAGGTTGCCCGAGTGGATCGCGAAGGCGTTGCGGTGGATCAGGTCCTGAACCCGCTCGTGCTTGGCCAAGGTGGTCCCGAAGCTCTTGCGCGTCGAGACGTAGTCGCGGCAGAGCTCGAGGGCCCGATCCGCCAAGCCCAGCCAGCGCATGCAGTGTGTGAGTCGCGCGGGGACGAGGCGCTTCTGGGCGAGGCGGAAGCCCTCGCCCACGCCTCCCAGCACAGCCTCAGGCCCCAGCTCCACGCCGTGGAACTTGAGCTCCGCCTCGTGGTGGGTCAGGAGGGGCTCGCCCATGGTCGGAATCTCGCGGACCAGCTCCACCCCCTCGGTCTCGCGCGGGAGGAGGAAGAGGGTCGCGCCGCGGTGCGGGTCGTCCGAGGTCCGCGCCATGACCACGAGGAACTCGGCCGCGTGCCCGCCGGTGGCATACCACTTGTGTCCCGTGAGGACCCAGCCTTCGCCCTTGGGCTCGGCCCGGGTCAGGAGGTTGCGCGGATCGGCCCCCGCGCCCGGCGCCGGCTCGGTCATGCAGAACGCGCTCGTGACCTCGGCCGCGCAGAGGGGCCTGAGGTAGCGCTCGCGCTGCTCCTCGCTCCCCGCCGAGAGGAGGAGGTCCATGTTGCCCTGATCCGGCGCGTCGCAATTGAAGGCCGCCGCGCCGACCAGGGATCTCCCCATTTCGCGGAACAGGGCGCACATGCCCATGACCCCGAGGCCCCGGCCGCCCCAGGCTTCTGGGAGGTGCGGCGTCCAGAGGCTCGCCGCCCGGGCCTCGGCGCGGAGGCCGTCTAGGGTCGCGCGCTCGCCGCGTCGGTCCTCGTCCTCGATCTGGGACTCGACGGGGAGGATCCGGGTCTCTACGAACTCGCGAACCTCGGCGCGGAGCGCCGCCAGCTCGGGGGTGAGGAGGAAGCCTGTGGTCATGGGAGCTCGCGGCTGAGGTTGAAGCGCGGATTGCGGACCTGAAGGGTAGCCGCGAGGCCCGCGCTGACACAGGCCCGCAGGCGTGCCTGCTCGTCCGGGGCGAGCCCAGGTGCCCGCTCGCAGAGCTTGGCCTCGAGGAACACCCGAACGTCGGCGTTGTCGGTCGACATGCTCCCGATCCCGATAGCTCGCTCGAGGCGCGCCCGCTCTTGGGCTTCGAGCGCCTGGCGACGCGGGACCTCGAGGGCCAGCGAGCGCAAGAGCGACTCACCGATCTTGAACCGGAAGGCCAGAGCCCGATCGGCTGTCTCCTGGCCACCGAGCCACTCGGCCAGACCCTTGAGGACGGTCGCGGCGTCGGGCCGCTCGACGGCGGCGCTTAGCCGAAGCTCAGGGGGGTCAGCGATTGAGTGCAGGGCCTGAGGGTCCTGCTCATGGAGAGAAGCGGGCGGAGCCTGCTGATCCGCCGGGTCGCCGATCTGGCGCAGCGTCTCGTATTCCAGCTCCAGCACGCGCCAGCCTATGGCGAGGAGCTCCAAGTCTCGCTGAGCTCCGCTCAGGTAGCGCTCGGCCTGGTAACGCGCGCCGATCGCCCAACGCGCGTTGCCGAACACCTCCCAGAAGCGGAGACGCTCCCCGTCGAGCTCGACTCCGCCAGCGGCGCGATAGGCCTCCAAGAGCTCCTCGCGGGTCCCGAGCCCGCCCGCCGCGAGGTCCTCGCGCCCGAAGCGCCAGTCGCGGACGCAGAGCCAGGCCAGGTCCTCGGCCGGATCGCCCCAGTGGGCGAACTCCCAGTCCAAGACGCCTTGGAGCCCCTCCTCGCTGACGAGGAAGTTCCCCACGCGAAAGTCCCCGTGGGTCAAGCACGGCGCGAGGGGCCGGGGGCGGTTCGCCTCCAGCCAAGCCAGGGCGAGCTGAATCGCCGGCCGCGGAGTCTCCAGCTCGCCCGCCATGTGCGCCAGGGTCGCCAGGGCAGCCTGCGCCGGATCCTCGGGCGGCGACCCCAAGGCCTGGACGAGCGTCGGCTCCTCGCCGGGCCTGACCCGGTGAAGTGTCGCGAGCTGACTCGCGAGGGCCTCGCAGAGCCCCTCCCGCGCCCCCGCCAGGGCCTTACCCCGCACGACCCGCCCACCGAGGGCCTCCCCGGCTGTCCAAGGCATGAAGTAGGCCCCAGCTCCGGCGCGGAGGAGGTCCTGGCAGCGCCAGCGCGGGGCGGGGGTCCGGACTCCCGCCGCCGCGGCCCGCTCGAGGACCGCGAACTCGCGGGCGCGATCGAGGCTCCCGGGGAGCGAGCGCTTGGCGTCGCTCCGGAGGACCCAGAGGCTCGCGTCCTCGAGCTCGACGCGGAACAGCTCTTGGCAGGCGCCGCCGCCGAGGGGAGTCACCGAGGTGGCCGCCGGGGCCCCCTGGGCCTCGAGCGCCGTCGAGACGCGCGCGCGCAGATCGTCCATGAGTTCTCTCCTCCTCTGATCCTGGAGGCGCATTCTGCCCGCTGAGGGAGCTCGGAGTCGGGCGCCTGCTCCGGGTCGCTCAGGAGTAAGCTCAGGTGTGCCCCCCCTCACGATCCGAGCTCATGCCCGAGGTGGCGCCGCCTCGTGCCCCCTCTGCAGCGAGACCCTCGCGAGGGGAGGTCCCGCCAGGGAGTGCCCTGGCTGCGAAGTCAGCTACCACGTGGCCTGCCTCGACGAGCTCGGCGGCTGCGGGACGCTCGGCTGCGCCCGAGCGAAGCGTATCGCCACCGTGCCGCGCCGAGGGGCCACGGCCAGGTCAGCGCGAGAGACGAACCCGGGGCTGACGATCGCGTTCCTCCTCACAGGCCTCGTCGTCTTGATCTTGTTCAAGGCCTTCGAGGCCGAGGAGCGAGAGCCGCCCCGGCGGCGCGCTCGCGCCGCCCCCACTGAGCAATGGAGGCGCCCCCTCAGAACCCACCAGGTGATGCGTTTTGTGGCCAGCGTCGATTTCCTCTCCACCATTCGCGAGATGGAGAGGCAGATCGGCTACACCACCGAGACGCTCAGAGAGTTCCGCCAGGCCACCCACGACGAATGCCTCCAAGCCTACGAGGCCCTCCTCGAGTCCAGCGGACGACCCCCCGCAGAGCTCCGGGCCGAGCTCGCTCAGGAGCTCAAAAGACTCGTCCAGCCCGAGAACTACGCAGGAGCCGAGGAGAGCATGCAAGAGTTCTTCGCCACACTTGCGGACAGGGACCCCCTCTCCGGCCGCTCCGAAGATCCGGACGAGGGCGGGCTAGACCCCTCGAGAGAGCAGGAGCGCGAGCTGCGCCAGGCGGCTGAGCTCCTAGCCACCGGCAGGGATCGCACCGACCCCGAGGTCCGCAAGCACGTCAACGCTGCCGCGGCCTACGGGCGAGCCGCCGAGGAGGCGGCCAAGCGCCAGGGCCGGTCGGGGCTCCCGGCGAGCGGCGGGTAGCCCGTGCCCGAGCTCTCTATCGAAGCCAAGCCACTCGGAGGACCGGCCTCTTGCCCCCTCTGCAGCGAGACCCTCGAGTCCGGAGGTCCGGTTCGAGAGTGCCCCGGCTGCGCCGTGGGCTACCACCAGGAGTGCCTCGACGAGCTGGGAGGCTGCGGCACGCTGGGGTGTCCAAAGGCGACGCCTCGCGCCGGACGCCTCAGCGCGCGGCCCCGCCCCCGTGGTGGTCAAGGCTCGCCCCTCCTGACCTCAGCCCTCGTCGTCCTAGCGGTA
>Ga0316204_10003516_pt1 | contig 30986 bp, 44 predicted proteins | sample 6monrhotite_MG_2_FD_205661 | JGI IMG/M metagenome (GOLD analysis project Ga0316204, IMG submission 205661) | Microbial mat bacterial communities from mineral coupon in-situ incubated in ocean water Damariscotta River, Maine, United States -... | ecosystem: Environmental > Aquatic > Marine >...
TTGTCACCCTTCTGGCCCGTGTCGGAGCGGTAGACAATGGCATCGTTTGAGTTATCGACTGGCGGGGTTATCGTGGCGTCTTTGTTTTTCATGCCCATTATGAAATACGCGCCTGCGGTTAGCACCTTAATCATCCACACCCATTTCCCCTCAGAGGGAATGTATAAGGTGGCCCTTGTGTACCCGGCACCAGTTCCGCTTAACGTCATATCACGATTACCGTTTGACATGACATGAATACTTGCACCGGGGGCGTTATCTAGAGGGTTCCACGTTGCCGCAACATTCGTCGGCGTACTGGTGACTTGCATCACACCGCCGACAACGCTCCACGCCCCACCCGTGCCAGAGTTATCGCCAAGACTCACACCGTTCTTAAATTCAAGGAATGTATGCGGCGTTCCGGCGGGGCGGGCAAAAATCCAGTTTGGGGTGATCGAACTCAACAGCCCACCCGTCAACGCCTCGGAGGTGCCATTCCAGAATGTAAATTCAGCCGCGTAAAAGTGCGAGAAATTTACACCATCATATCCGAACTTAGGATTGACGATTGAGGCGGTGGCATAAATACCGGTGCCTGTAACCGCAACACCATTTACCCACGCGCCCGCCGCGTTCCAGAAAATGTCATAAACAAACCCATCACGAAAAAGCGCCGTTGACGTCAGGCCGTTAATAACAAGTTGATCACTGGCATTCCAATAGACGCTTGTTCCCAGGATCGGTTGCACGGCCCCGTGTTTGCACTTCATAATCCGCCCAAGGCCGGAATGAGTTGCCGACGTGGTGAACGTGATGTTTAGCCCACCCGTCGAGCCATCGAACAGGGCGGCGTTGGCGATGTTGTAGGCAAACAAGCCGCCGCCCATCATCATAGCATCACCGAACATCATGCCTCGACCCCCCCAAAGCGGTATTCAATACGGGTGGCGCTGACAACGTGAAAGTCGAAGCGGCAAATTCCTGTGGGCAGGGTCGGCGCGCCAATGGTATCGACCCGCTTCCAATAGGTGCCCAGGCCGATGAGCGCGAAGGCGGCGGCGTTGTCGATGATGAAGCTGCCTTTTTGCCCTAAAGCGCTGGCGATGTTGGACGGGTTGACGATGGTGATGGAGCCGGTGGTGGTGCCATCAAAATCTTGCGCCGTGTTCAAGTCCAAGGTCACGGTGCCGGTGATGTTGCCCAGCGGCGATGAAGCCCCGCGCTGGGGCTTGGTGAAGCTTTGCGCGATATCCGTTTGTGCCACCGCATCCAAAGCCACCGCGTTCGCATAGGGTATAAATGTAACGCCATCCCAGGCCGCCACAATGACCCATGCGGTGTTGGCACCATTGCGCCGCTTGATTAGATTGTTTGTGGTATCCCACCACCCCAGGCCCGCATACGTCGTCACCGGCGCGGTGCCGCCGCTATTCATGGTGGCGATGGCTGCCAAAGCACCATTTGCATCCACACGAAAGGTGGCCCCGTCGGCATTATCCAAAACGTGATCATGTTGCGCCATTTTTTAAATTTCCCCACCCTGTTCCCACTTAGCCAGGAACACTTCAACATCAGCGCAACCTGTTAAATCGACCACGTTCTGGTCGCGCGCCGCCTTCATAAATTCAGCCATCGCCCGAATGGTCAGCGAAAGCGGGTCCACACCCTTTTGACGCAACGGCACGAATGATCCCGCCACCTCATCCCATCGGTACTTACCGGGCCGCAAATCGCAATCTTCCGGCACCTCAAGGTCATCCGTACAACACACGGATACTTGTTTGAAGCCGACCAACACGCCATTTTCATCCAATACTGCGATCTTCTGTTTTGCCATCAGGCAATCCCCTCAATCAAAATTCCTAGTTCTGAAATATGCACATTGAACGACGGGTCATTTGAAACCAGCCGCGCCTCGTACTCAAACGCGCGGGCCTCAAATTCAGCCGCATCCAAGCGCGACCACGTCGACCACGTTGGCGTTGCCGCCGGATCATCATCCGTGTGACGCACCCACACCTGAACATCCGCCGCCGTACCAATTACGCCGTCGCAATTTTCCCAATCATCAATATTCGCAAGCCGCTGATCTACCAGATCCAGGTCGTTGACCACTTGAACGGTGACCTGCGCCGTCAATCGCACCTTTTGCACGGTCACCAAATCCGAACCGGTGGCGAAGGCATACACGCCGCTGGCCGCAACACCACCGGCATAGTCCACACTCGACACGCTATCCACATCCGCCCATCCGTCGATAGGATCAGCGCCGCCAAGTTCAAGGTCACCCGCGTCCGCCACGGTGCCGCTGTGTGTCCCCGAAAAAGCCGGGTGCTCCACCACCGTTGATAATGACGTGAAGGTTAAAACAGAGGCCGCCTTGGTAGATACCGCCGCCGCGTCACCCGGCTTTTTCGATGTATCGACCGCACGGGCAAAGTAAGTGCCGGCCTTTAACGGCAACACCGCAACGGTCGCATCGCCGGATACTGCCTCGCCGATGGATGTGCTTTGCGTAATCACCGCTCCGGTCTGTGCCTGGGCATGGCGAAACTCAATCGCGCCACCCTTTTGCACATCCAAATCAACGGACTGATTCCAGCGCAATACAGCCAACCCGCCCGCGACCGACAAGGTTAATCCTTGCAATTGCAAGGGGGCCGCCAAAAGCCCGTAGATTTCTTGGCGCGTGGTTGGACCGGGCAACGAATGCACACCCAATGCATTCACCGCCACCGCACTAAATTCATAAATCCCCGGCGCGATGTCGAGAACCTGCGCCACCGCCGTTGCCGTGCGCGGCAAATCCAGCCATTTCGGCGCGCCCTCAAGGCGATATGAAAATTCATACCCAACGACATAAACGTCATCGTCCACCACACACGTCATGTCCGCACGCGCCTTTACCCCAGCGCCGCCGCGCGTCTCATACAAACCCTCTTCGATCATGACCGCACCAGGTACCGCCACATCAAACGGGTTCGGCAAGTCTGTTGTGGGAGCCGCTACATATGGCAACTCTTCGTTGGTTGACCAGGCGTATACATTTGCGTCCGTTTCGCGCAGCACCTGGGCCACGGTCAAGGTCGGGGCCTTTTCCCCACCGCCAACGGATATCGTTGATTCCTTGATGTTAAAAGTCTTTGCCGTCCATCCATATTTTGCAAAGGTAAAACCAATGGTATCCATCGGCACCCCGCGCCACGCCGAAAGCCGCCATGTTGAATTGACCGTGATTTGGCGGCGCATTTCTTCCAATTCGATCTTCGCCAATCGTTGCGCCATGGTCGCGCTATTGGTCCACTTCAAATCAATATCGCGGTAGCGCACTTCGCCATTATCATTGGCGACATAAACGGCGTTAGTCACCGACGGGAAATCGTCGGGTTGGTAATTGTTCGCGGGCGACACGAACACACCCTTGACGCCGTTATAACTTTTATCCGCCGCGATCAACGACGTGACCTTGACCGATCCCCGCAAATCATGTTCATCAAACGTAAGGACCACCGGACGCCAAGCCCCCGCTCGGATGCGCCACTCAATGCCGCTGGCAACCGCATGACCCGCCATGGATGACAACAAGCCCTGCAAAACACCCTTCGGCGTTTCTGACAACTCAAAAGCACCGTTGCAGGTGTACCGTTTTTCCGTCCCGCCCGCCGCCAACGCCACCGCTTCATCACAAATATTGGCGGACTCAATCAAGTCGGCGGTGATGATTTCAGACCCATACGCTGAACCATACCCATAGGTCGCATCGGATAAATAATCCGCCGTACAAAGCGCCGAATTGTCCGTGTAACCATAAAGCCCGGTGCGGGGATCATAAATATCGTCTTTGCCTTCCACATCAAACGTGATCACCGGAACGCCCGTGGGAAACAAATCAATCGATTTTGTTAGCCGCACATAAACGTGCGCACACCCAAGCTGGCGATGGTTCACCGTCCATTTGGTCGGCACCTCATCAATTAATTCTTGGATGGCCGTTTGATCTATAGCCCCCAGTCTTTTGATGACCTTGACGTATCCCGCATATTTTCCAATGGCGTCGCCGTTTGCATCCAACGGCACTTCAATGCCATCAAAATATAATGACCCAATTGATTTGACCCGATGCCCGGTCAAGGTAATCACGTTGTGAAATATCTTTTGTCCGGCGATGGTGTTGACGTGCATGAACGTGTACGTGCCGCCATACCGCCCCCGCCCATAAATCCATCGGCGGGGCTGCACCGGTTGGCGAATAGAAATCGTGCGATCACGCGAAGAAAAACTAACCGCCGCCGCATCCGGCATTTTTGGCTTTTTCTGCAACGCTTGCGACAACCCGCTCAACACCAACGACGAACCTGCCGCCATTGCCGCCGCCGCCCAAGAAAAGGTGAACCCCGCCGCTGCCGTGTATCCAACACCGCCCATGCCCCCGGCAACGACAACGGGTGCAAGTGCTGGCATCAGACAATACTCCACGCACGCACGGCGCTATCCAACGGTATGCTGACCAGCCCGTCTTCTGTGACACAGGCAATATCCGCACCGCGCACAATGCCCATCGCCCCACCAAAACGCCCCGGTGCGTATTTTGGTCCAACCAGCACCACATCACCGCGCTTTGCCATCAACGGCAAACACGACAACCACCGGTTTTGCGCCGCCATTTTATCCATGGCGTCTTCCAAGGTGCCGCCGCCGTACCGCTTCACCGCCCGCGCCGCACCAACCGCCGTCGTATATTTGCCCCGAAAGACAACCCCCACATCAATGCCTGTCATTGCCAACACGGCGTCGGCGCTGAACAGGCAACAGTCCCATTTACCCCACAAAAAAAGCCGCCCGTGGGCAGCTCCTAAAAAATCATTGAGGCGTTCCGGCCAATCATCAAGACGCTGTGGCCCTACCATTGCTCATTCCATTCTTGCAGGCTGGGCACAAAATCAAATCCAAGATCAACACCAACACCAAACAACGTGTCTTGATCGCCTTTGGTGTGGCGAAATTCACGCGCACGATCCAAATCGCGCAACCGATTTTCATACGTAATGCTGATGGTCGATGTGGTGGCCCCGTCTTCCAACGTTGGCACATCCAATCGCCCGATGAACATCAACGCCGGATCGACAACCACCGTTCCATCATCCGCCAAAAAACCCAGCCATACCTTGCCAAGCTTGCCTTGCTGGACTTCACCCAAAACCAGCGCGACAAGATAATCTGGAATCCCTGATAATGAGACGGATATCCCATGGGCTTGAATTTCCCCGGTTTCCGTGATGGGCGAAATGGACCCCACTTCACCACCCCCCAACCACGTCTGGCCATCCCAAGGAATATCACCTGTGCCCGACCAAAACCGCACGGTGCCGGTGGCAAACACGCCTTCAAAAAAAACCAGAACCGTTTTTTCAGTCGCCAATAATTGGGCCAGAAAATCAGCCGTCACCGTGCGCATTATTGAGCCTCAATCGCGGAAAAGTTCAGGCCGTAAATTAAAGCCTCATCCACGTCCCATTCTGTATCACTCACCATCCGCCACACGCCGACACAGTTTGATGTGATAACACCTTCCCCATCCGTCAAATCACCCTTGATGCGCGACCTCACATCAATCACAGCTTTTCCGGTGGCATCAGCATCCACGTCCGCCAACGATTTATACAACACAGACGTGCCAGCGGAGCCTAACTGAATCCAATCGCCCTTTAGCAAAACCCCAGACGCATTTGGCGTCCACCCCCGTGTCGCCAAAGTCTTAAATCGGTTTTGTCCTGCCCCATCAACAACGGGCACCCCAACCGGGTTACCGCGTGGGGTTTTGGTTGCGGGATCACCCATCAAGAACGTGCCTTCTAGGCCGTTCAAAGCCAATTGAAGGGCAATCCATTGCTCCGCATCAGCGCGGCCCATCGGCGGCAAATCCACATCCATTTCCCACCCTTCACCCAAATGTGCAAAGACCTCTTGGCCCTTGGTAAACGGGCTGACCGTCATACCCACAACAGACGATTTTCTAATCTTTACTTTTCTGGCTGTGCGTGCGGTTGGGATAGGAAGCGGGTAAACAATTGCCATTTAAACCCCCAGCCCCCGCGCCTTTGCATTCGCAACCGCACCAACGGCGCGAAGCTCAATTGACCCATCAAGGCTGCGCACAAACTGTTCTAGCCGCCTTACGGCGTCCTCCGAAGCACCCCGATTATCAACATAAAAAGTTGGGCCGCCGCGACCATTCGTCATACCGCCACCGGAAATCGTGTGGTCCGTAACCGTTTCTTGCGGATGCAGGATAGCCGCAAAGCCGCCCTGGCCATCCAGCCCGCCGGAACGTGGGCCGTTGCCCGTGGACCCGCCGCCCGCAAAACTGAACATGGACGATGCGGCCTTAATACCGGTACCAAGCCAATCGAACCCGCCGCCACCGGAACCGCCGCCGACGTCAAACCCGCCGCCATTTTGCATGCCGGCCTTTTGTTGCAACCACGCCGTGCCGATCTCCATCACGGCATTAAGCCCGGCGCGTTTTAAGGAATCCAAATCATCCATGCCCGATGTGGCGTAATCTTCCAGCGCGCCCTTGGCTTCGCCCCAACCTTGAACCTGAGTGGTCGATGCCTCTTTGCCTTTTTGGGCAGCATCGTCAAATGTCTTTTGCGCCTTTTCCAGCGCGCGCCCATAGGTTTCTTGGGTAATCAGACCCTTGTCTTTGAGGGTATTGAGTTTTTCCAATTCGGCGTTATAGCGTTCCAAATCAGTGCGGGTGGATGCGAACACCGATTGCGCCTGACGTTGGAAATCATTGGTGGCTTTGGCCGCCGACAGGGTCATCGACGCCGTTTCGGCCAAGGCCGGATTGTAGACATCCTTCAATGTCACCGCGTTCTTTTTCAATGCCTCATCCGCGCGCGGCAAGGCAATCGTGGTCACATCTGCGAGTTCGCCATGCATGGTGATAAGGTTTTGTTCCGTGGCTTTCAGGCTATCCGCCCATTCGCGGAATTTTCCACCACCCATAGCATCGGGCAACGCCGCCATGCTTTCCGCAAGGCCGCGGAATTTATCCATGACGATGACGGTGCCTTCAATCACGCGCTGGCGAAACAACGCCCAACCGCGCAAGAAATTCATCACCGCGCGCGGCATATGTTCGCCAAGGTATTCAGAAATTGTGGTGAGGGCGGGCAACATGGCTTCAACCAATACGCGCCCCGATGCCGTGGCCCCATTGCTCAAACGCGACAAGCTGTCGTTAAAGTTCGCCATTGCATCGGCGGAATCTTGACTTAATGTCATGCCCATGGCGGCGGCCTCTGCGCGCAGCCCGGACATGGCGGCGGAACCGCCTTCCATCACCGACAACATTTGCGAACCGGAACGGCCCATGATGTCCATAGCCACCTGGGTGCGTTTGGCCGGATCCTCGATTTTCATCAGGGCATCCGCCATCACGTCAAATTGTTGTTCGGGGCTTAGTTTTTTGAACCGGTCAACTTCGATGCCCAGCGCGCCAAACGCTTTGATGGGGGTGGATAATCCATTACCGGCATCGGCGACGGATTTTTGCATCTTGCGCACGGACCCGGTGAATTCAGACATGGACCCACCGCCCAAAGCAACCACGTGGTTCATTTGGGAAATCCATTCGGTGCTGGCACCGGTGCGAAGCGCCATTTTTTGCACTTCATCACCGGCATCAATTACCGACTTGGCAAAGACACCAAACGCCGCCCCACCCGCAGCCAAGCCCGCCACCATGCTGCCCAGGCCGGATTTCACCGACTGAAAGGCACGCTGGGTTTTATCCTTGGCGTGGATATCAAATTTTAAGTCGTCACGCGCCATCGGTTTAGTCCTTACCGGGGGTCATTTGCGCGGCAAATATCTGCCACAGTTCAAATTCAGCCGTCGTCATGTTCAAGATTGCCGGAAGGGTCAGGCCCAGGCGTAGGGCGAGGCTCATCACCTCAACCAACTCCGGGGCCAGGGTTACTCCCCCGGGGCGTCACCGTCGCCGTCATCGGTATCGGTATCGTCGTCGTCACCAATCCCGCGCGCAGCCAGCAAAACACGCTTCGCCGCCGTGGCGATGATTTCATCGCCGGGCAACCGCAACATTTCCTTTTCAGCCGCCAAGTCAAACAACCGCTGACCGCTTTTGTTAAGCGCCAACGTCACCAACGTCCGCACCGTTTCGTGGGCGTCATCCATGCCTTGAACGGCCTTGGCCAGCGCCGAGCGCGCTTTCATGGTCAGCGGCTCAACGTGAATGACCAAACCGTCCGGGTTGGACTCATCCGCCCATTCGGTGATGGTCACCGTCTTGGGCTTAATGGTCAGGGCATAGGCCTTGACGCAATCAATCGCGGCCATCTTAGACCACCGTGCCGTGCGTCAACGCGCCGGTGCCTTGGAACGAGAACGAGCGTTCAACGTAGTCTTCTTTGTCGACGTTCACGCCGACCTCTTCGATGATGATGGTGCCAGACATTTCCTCATCCGTAGACACGGCCCCAGACGGGTAAAATAACCCAGCCAATTCAGCACCAATAGTCATGGCACCCTGGCCGGTGGTATCGGATTTATCCCAACGGCATGTCATGGAACCTTTCCAGCTTGGAATGCCCGCCCCATAGCTGCGCTCGGCGGCCCCCATAGATGTTTTTTCTATCATGTTGACCGTTTCGGTGATGGAAAAATTCGCCACCTCCGCAACCACATTGGTCGCGACTTTCACCACGCCATCATTGCCATCATAAACGGCCATGTTCGTCTCCTATTTGTCAAAATTTTGGATTTTGGGGAGTTTTGTTCTGAACTTACTTAGGTTTGTGATGCGTGTTTTGGTGGTTCGTCAGCGCCTTTCGTGGGGCCAGCATCACCGCCAACACGTACTTTTTTCGGCTTTTTCAAGGTCCAACCATCGGCTTTCTTAGCCTCAACCGAACCCACCAAAAACTTGACGGACTCAGCCTCGGCTCCGGTTGCGCCAGGGGGCCACATTTCAACGGATTTAGGCATAAGGGTTGCTCCTTAAATCGATTTCGGCAAACGGATCGCCGCCACCGTCACTGTCGTGACGCCGGAATATGTCAGGCTGACGTTCGCGATTGAATTTATGTATGCGTGCGGAAACGGGCCGATGAACCGTTCTTCGCCAGCGGGGATGCTGACCGCCATATCGGGAACCGCCAACGTGCCATAACTTGGCACACCAACAGATGTGGATACCGCCGCGACCGTCACCGTCACCGCCCCCGCGCCTCCATTTTTGATATGCACAACATCACGTTCATCCGTGCGCACCGAAATTGTATCGCCACCCGCCGCGGCGGCGGCATAGGCCGGACTTAATCCGGGGGCAACAATATTTTGAACAGTCAACGCGGCCATAAGTTCATTCCTTTATTTATCGAGTAACGGTTGCATCATTTTCCGGCGTGGCGACACGCACCAGCCATTCCATTTCCAGCACCGCAGTCACTTTGGAGCCGTCGCCGGACATATCGCGGGTGCTGCGCATCAGCACCAGGCGCTTGACGATGCCGCCCAGATTGTTACCCCCCAGCGCGCCCTCGACTTGCACGCCTATGGCATCCAGCGCGTCGTCTATGCCCTCATCCGTGGACTGTGCGACGGCTTTGACGTGCACCGAAAACTCCCGCACCAACGTGCGCGGGGCATCACCCATTGATGCCTGTTCTGATTCTTCATCACCCGCATGCACCAATAAAAACGGCAAGGCGGTTTCTTCGCGCGAACGGGTGCGACCCTTGAACACACTGGTGCCGGTCAGGGGCAAGTCCGTCACGTCGCTAACAACGGCGTCGCGCACCTGTTTGCGGATGTGGTCAGCCATGCTTTAAACCTTGTCCAAAATCAGTTTCACCACCGCACCGTCGCCAGTGGGTTGAACCCCCACCACTGTGTAAGCGATGGCGGCAATGCTCACACCGTCATCCTGGCCGATGCCCACCACGTCGGACGCTTGGCAGGTGAACACCGGGGCCGTGCTTTCCACACCCCCGCCTACACCTTCCAACGCCACCACATGAGCGGCATCGAAAACACCACTGACCGAAATCGCAGCCGCGCCGTTAATCACAACGGACGCGGCAACTCCGAATTCATCTACATCAAAAAAAGCGGCGCGGTCAGTAGCACTTTCAACAGCCATGGGGTGGCCTTATTCTTTAGGCTCTTCGAGCGACGGGGCGGATGGCACGGTGGGCGCGTTTTCTGCGCCACCGTCCACATCACCATTACCGCCGTCAGAGACAGGTTCATCTTCAACGGGCTTACCAAGCCCCAGCGCATTCGCGATGCCACCTAGGACGCTGGGTGGTTTTGGTGCCTCTTCCGGGGTGGAATCGGCGGGGGCTTTCGCACCGGGGGCGTCAAATTCAGAAAGCAGTGCCTTATTCACGTCGCCCTGAATTTCGATTTCTTCACCGTTCTTGAACATCACCGACGTCACAACGACATAGACGTTTTTGCCTTTGCCATCTTCCAGAGCATGACGGCGGTCAGCGTGTTGTTGTTTGGTTAGGCGCAGAACTGTGCCGGTGTTCAACGTCACCCCACGGGGCGCGGTGACTACGCATTTTTTAAAAGCCATGACTTTGCTTCCTTAAATCGTTCGTTTAAAAATTGACAAAGAACGGGCGGCCCAATCATGGCCGCCCGTCAATATGTTTTGCTAATTTTCAGACCACTTAAATCAAGATGACCTGCACCGCGTGCTGCCACATTCCGTAACCGGCATTACCGATGCGCTTGATGCCGTACACGTGTTCATCGTTGTCGAATTCGTGCTCGGAACCTTCGGCTTTGGCGGCCACGCTCAAAGATTCTTCTTCTTGAAGAATGAAAGGCTTCACCTGACCATCAGCGCGGAAGATGGCAAAGCGGTCAGTCCAGGTATTCAACCGGGCATTCTGCACCACCCGGATATTCATACCAGACAACGTCGGAATGGTGTTCGTATCACCGCCATCGATGGTGGCGTTGGTCACCGCAGCCGCCGCCGTGGCGTACAACGAAGTCGGTACCATGACAATAAACTCAGACGCCATTTCGTTCATGGGTTCGCCTTGGTCATCAACCAAACCCTGCATGGCCTGGATGCCCAAAAGGATGGCCTTTGCCATTTCACCAACAGCCGGATCGGTCACCGTACCGTGAGACGCAAGCGGGATGGCCGAAATGTCCACGCTGATTTTATTGGACTGTGCGCCGCTGTCGCCTTCGCTGTGATCGGTATCGAAGAAATACTGACCGTCATAGCAAACGCCGGTGGCACCGTTCAAAATCAAGGTGCTGACCAACGAGCACTCATGGGTGACGGCACGGGTGGCCAACTCACCAACACGAACGTCGATTTGCCCGGTCTTATCACGACGGATATCGTCGACCGAAACCTTCAACGTCGCTTCGTACTTCTTGTTTTCGATGGTCAGGCCATTGTCGTTCAGACCCTTGGCATGACGTCCGCCAATCCATTCGCGCATGGCAGGGACTTGACCTAACCAATTGTATTGTTCGCTGCCTTGATCGGAATCGAAACGCATAGTCATCGATCCGATGTAAGACAATGCGGTTGCTTGTTCCAACCGCTGATAGAACGTGCCAATGATGGCACGGCTCGATAGAGAATGCAGTGCACCCATAACGGTGACTCCTTATCCTGAGTTAGCCAATCTGCTTTGCAATGGCGTTGATTTTTGCGGCAAGCGATGCCACGGCGTTTTGGACTTCGGCCTGGACATACGTGGCCCCGATAACCGCGATGGTATCCGCAGCGGTGCCGCCGGAGTTATCGGTCAAAGCGGTGAACAGACCCAAGGCAGGGTTGCCCGTGTCAAATTCAACAATGCCGACGCCTAAAGACACCCAGCGCACCACTCGACCAATATGGCTGTTAGACGTGGCGGTCAGCGTGAAGGTGTTGTCGTCGCTGGCATAGACAGGCTTGCCAACATCGGTGATGGCCAGTGAGGTAACAGCCAACTGAACGCGACCGCTCGTTTGCACATGGACGTTGATGTCACTGGCACTGCCGGCGGAATTATCCGCCGAGCCATCCGCAAATCCACGGAAGGAATCGCCAGCAACCAACGGACGGGCATAGCCCGAAGCGTTATCGCCAACCGCAGCGCCATCGTAAATGATATCCGCTGCAATAACCGGCAAATCCGAAAAGTTGCCGAGCTCAAAAGTGCGCGGGTTGCGCGCGGTTAAAGTCGCCATGGTTCAGGCCCCTTATTTCGTGTTGAGGATTTTGACCTTGCCACCGGCAACGGCCTGTTCATACGCAAGATACGCACCAAAATTGTCTTCGCCGTATTCTGCACGAAGGTTGGCATCCTTGGCCCATGCCGCTTCACAGCGGTCTTTCAGCGGTGCATCAGCGGCAACGCTCGCATCGCTGTCACCCGTAGCTGTAGCCGTGGTGGACACGGTTGCCGTGGCGGTTTCATCGCCCTTAGCGGCGGCGATGTAAGCCTCACCGGCGGATGCATCGACGTCCACTTTTGGAGTCGTTTTCAACATGGCGGTAGCGGCCTCGACATCCATGTCGGTGTCGAACGCGATATGCCGAGCCTGGACTTCGCGGCCCTGGGCTTCGTCATGGTCCAAGATGGACTTGATACGATCCGTGGCGGCGGCGGCACCAGTGGCGCTACCTTCGGCACGGAAGTGGTCCGCAATTGCGGTATGGTCGGTGGAAATCATTTCCGCCGTAATGTCCGGCAACTTATTGTCCGCGCCGGTGTCGGTTTTATCGAGTGTAGCCATATCAGGCCCCTTTCGATCTAGGTTATGCGCCGACATGGCGCTTGGAATTTGCGCGCGGATGTGATCCGGCGCATGGGTGAATTTGTTAAGCATGTCGAAGTTGGCGGCCATCGCGACCGGGGCATCGACGGTATCGGCAAAACCTTTGGCCTGCGCCTCATCCGCCGTAAGCCACGTTTCAGCCGCCATCAGCGCGGAAATTTCATCGTCGGGAAGTCCGGTTTTATTACGGTATGCCGCAATCAATCCGGACTTCATTTTTTCCAAAGCATCGGCCATTTTCGCCATATCTTCGGCGGTTCCCCAGACCAACCCGGACGGGTCATGGATCATCATCAGCGCATTTTCAGGCATGATGATTTCATCACCAGCCATGGCAATAACGGACCCCATCGAAGCCGCAAGGCCATCGACTGTGACAATCACATTGGCCGGGTGACGCCGCAGGGCGTTATAAATGGCGTTACCATCAAACACAGACCCACCGGGCGTGTTCAGACGCACATTCAAGGTTGTCACATCACCCAACCCGTTCAGGTCATCTAAAAATTGCTTTGCGGTGATACCCCAAATGCCAATTTCATCATAAATAACGATCTCGCCAACACCGCCTGCCAAGGCCGTGATTTTGTACCAAGACGTGGTCATGCGGTGTTCTCCGTTTCATTTTCGGGCTTGTCTTGCGTTGCCGGATCCACAGCCTCAACCACCGCCGGAACTGTCGGGGCTTTTGCGGCAGGCGTCAGTCCACCGGCGCGACGCTTTGCCTCTTCACGGACGCGCTGACGATGGTTCTTTTCCCAATCGCCGCCGGTCAGTTCAGCTGTAATCTGCGTTCCCGTCTGCCAACCGCGGTCCTCGGCAATGGCGTAAGCATCGGCCTCTTGTTTCGGACTCAACGTCGGCAACCCGTCGCCATACCATTCCGAGCCCAGATAAGCCGCGCGACGACCGGCATCGGAAAAGAAACCGGGCGCAGCCAGACGACCCGTGGCCACGGCCTCGGCGATTACCCATTCGTACACCGGCTGGCACAATTTGCGCGAAAGCCAACGGCGCTCACGTTTGTAATATTTCCACGCTTCCAACATTGCCGCCCGCGCGGCGGAATAACTGGCGGTGAAATGCTTGATCAAAATCTCGAACGGCAATTCCAACGCCACGCCAATCTGGCGGCAGATGGCCTGAACAAAGGGGTCGAACTTATCGTTCGGGCGGCCAGGGTTGGCGGTGCTGATGTCCTCATCCTTCGCCAAGTCCAACACCGCACCCGGACCCATCTTCAAATCCGTATCGCTGGCATTGCTTGCGGTAGCACCCATCGCCCCCGCAATATCGGTGTCGTCAACGCCGTCGCCATTTTCTGTTTTTACAAACACGGTGAAAAAACTCGACACAACAGCGGCCTGCAATTCACTTTCGGTGTAATCGCCAAGCTGACGAAATGCGTCAATCACCGGCGCAAAATCTGGAATGCCGCGCGTCTGCCCGGGGCGTAACTTGCGATGCAAATGCAACACAATGGGCCGCCCCGTCTTGGGGCCGAACGCCGGAATGGTCGTCCATTTCTGTCCCTTCGCCGGACGCTTCCAATCGCCGGGATGTTGCCCAGCGAAGGTGTAGGCGACCGGGTCGCCATCGGGACCAAAGCTGACACCCGCCGTCAGACTGGTGGTGTCGCGGACATAGCCGGGATTGCTCAACCGGTCGCCCTCGACCAATTGCAGCTTTAAACCGTAAGGACTGCCGGGCCGATCGATAAACCGTTTCAACGCACAAATGTCGCCCGCTTCCAGTCGGGAGCGGAAAACAACATCCTGAATTTCATAAAATGTCAGGCTGCGCCCGGCATCGCATTCATGGCTATCGGCCCACATCCGCCACACACGTTCGGCATCGCGTTCCCACGTGTCGGCCTCATCCTCGGACATGCCTAAGGCCTCAGCATCAATCTGGGCGCGTAGCTTCAAGCCCGTGCCGACGATGCTGGTGACTTTGGTGTTGATGGCACCCGCCGCCAATGGATTGTTGCGCACCAGGTCGCGGGACCGTTCGCGCAGGTCATCCAAATCCGGCAACACCACGCCATCGGGCGAGGTGGCCGTGGTCAGCTTGCGAGAATCTTTAGCACGCCGCTTACGCCCGCCATCATAACCACCCGACAACGCCAAAAACTGCGACCGATAAAAAAGATGGCGGCCCGCAAAACGCGGCGCAACATGATGCAGCGCCCGTTCCAAAACGTTCGGTTTGGCCAGTTTACGTTTAGCCATCAGCCACGCACTCCGCGCCGCATCCGAATACCACCGGAACGACCGCCGGACAGACGCTTGACGCGCAAATTCCAGGCCGTGATGCCATCTTGAATTTCTTTCAGATTGGCGCGGGTCAAGCTGCGGTCACCCATAGAGTAGCTTTGATTGGATAGAACTGCGGTTTCGGCATCCATATATGCCGCCAACATCGCCTCAGCCTGCGCCAATGTAATTCCAGCCATATCACTAAATACCCTTGCTTCTCACCCGCCGTTTTCGCGCCACAGGCACCGCCGCAACCGGCGAAGTGTCGCCCTTGGCAAACACCACCGAATTTTCATCCCACGGCTTGGCCCAACCGGGCACAGCGGCGGGGTTATCCCAATTGATGCGATCGGCTTTCATTGTCAAAGCCATGACCCGCGTGCCAACGGCTTGATCAAGTGCCTCGTTACGCGCTTTTTGCTTCACCCACTTGCCATCGGGGCTACGCGTTTCCGACGTCAATTCTTCAAAATACAAATGTGGGCCGTCGTCATCTTCGGCCTTTAGAAACTCGCTCAGATGCATGTATCCAGGCCCCGGCGTGATGTTGCGGAGGGCCGCGTCTATTTCGTCTTTCAACAAGTTAGCGTTAAACAACCGCACCGGAATGTCGCCCCGCGCTTCGGCTTTGCGGTCCTTTCGTTGGCTGTCCGGAAACGTCTTGCGCACCCGCGCAGCGTTGGCCGTTGACGCGCCCTTGGTCAAAATCAATCGGCTCGATTTTCCCTTCCGTTTCATGCGGCGGAAAAATTCATATGATCGCGTGGTCACCCCGGCGCTACCGCCGGAATCCACACCCATGCGCAACACTGGCATTTCTCGACCACTGCCATCCGACAGCGGATAAGTTTTTTCCATCACCTGTTTGACCAACAGGTCCCAATCTTCCAACTTCACGGCGGGCTCGACGGCGCGGGTTTCATCCGCAGATTTAAAAATCGAAAACCTATCTATGACCCAACATTCCATGCCAGGACCAAACGCAACAATCTTGGGCTCAAACGATTTGTCTTGTACATCCACCCAAGCGACTATATACCGCGCGCCCGCAGGCACCTGTTTCAACGGGTATGGTTCAACCCGGTCCAACAATTCCTCGACTTCAATCCGTTTTTCTTGGCCAGCCGCCTTGACGGACCATGGCCAGCCCCACTGCTTAACCATCACCTCTTTCAGTGACGTTGTGTCGCCGGTTATTTGTTCCTTGCGCTGCGCCTTTACTCGCGCGCGAACAAGTCCGCCAAGGCCGCCACGCACGAACGGCGACATCGTGCCCGTGATCCAATATCCCAACGTTTTGGAATCGATCATCGTGCCGACACGCTTACCGACCTTCGTGATGTGCTGGCCTTTATGAACCCACAAGCCAGATTGATTCATTTCCCAGCGGTGTTGATCGTGAATGTCGCACGATCCGCAATGCGGGCAAATCATGTGTGCGCTTTCCGCGACTTCATCCAAGTCCGAACTATCCGACCAGCCCACTCGCATGTAGTGTTCCGCGCCGGGTGTGGGCGACGAAAATCCATTGCAATCCGGGCAGGGCCAATACCACCGCCCTTGTGTGCTGTCCGCGTAAACCAACATCACGCCCGCCGTCCACCCCTTTTCCGCCCGGTCCGTCGCGCGGTCCGGGTGACTTGGAATGAACAGCATTGAATTCATGCCGAACGTCTGCCGGCGCACATCCAAAAGTTCCTTCGGATCGCCAAGGCTTTCTGGATAAGCGTCGATTTCATCGGCGATGATAATGGGTGCCGACTTGTTGATCAGGTTATTCTTATTCGCCGCCAGAAATTCCATACGCATCCGTTTGAAGCGTTTGAAATGTAGGCTATCGTCGACCGGGCGTAAGCCCAGATGTTCATTTAGACACGGGTGCGATTCGATCATAGGATCGATGCGGTCCTTGACGTAAGCCTCAACCGCAGCATCCGTTTGCATATACCAAAGCCACTTAGACGGATGATTCGGTACCGCGTGCAACAACCCGTTTTCAGGTATCGTCGTTTTTCCGCTTTGACCCGGCCCCACGACCGCCATGCAATCGTGGGATTTAGATGTGAAATTCTCCTGTGGTTCGACAAGGTATGGCGCTACATCCGGCGAATACCGCCCGACATAACCGCCACCAGTGTTATTAAAATATCTATGGCGGCGCGCCCATTCTTCAACCGTTACCGGATCCGGCGGTAACAATCCATCCAAGACGTCCGCTATGACACGAGCGGAATCGGCAAACTGTCCGTAGCTTTGGTTACCCTCCACCTCCAACAGCCTCATCCTTTTCATCCGAGGCCGCGTAACCCAGATCAGCTTTCATCTTACTGACCTGGCGGCGCAGTTCGTCAGCAATTTCATCACCCATCGCGTCGACCACTTCCGAAGGCAAATTAAATCGCCGCCCCATACGGCCAGGAATGCCCTGCATAAATTGACCAAGTGCCGCCATCACCGGCGCGAGTTTTTGGTGCATCGTCGCTGTGTCAACCAACATCCCAGCATCGCGCCGTAAGGCACGCCGTTCGCGCTCAGCACGAACAAGGGCCAGTTCCTGGTTGGGGGTGATCTTGTTTTGCCCATCCCCGTCAGGCGCGTCGACTTGTAAATCTCTAAGTAGATCAAACCGTTCAGTTAGCGCTGCTTCTTCTTCGGTGCGCTTGGCTTCGACATAAGCCTTGACGTCCTCAACGATAAACACCCATTCGCGACCGTTGGTGCCCCGTTGCTGAACGGGAAAATCATCGTATCTGTCAATGAGCCGATCCAGCGTAGGCAATGAACAGTCTAAAATCCGGGCCAACTCTTTCTTGTTGGCGGGGGTTTTCATGCCAATGACCTCAACAATAACAACAACCTAACGCAATTATTTTCACGCCGCGCGACACGAATTCCGGGGTTGCGCGTTTCCCCCGGGTGGTGACCCTCTGGGGAGGACCCACTGTTTATCTAGCTGTAGCCAATGCCCTAGCCAGCCGCTTGCTAAAGTGATGGCGGAACGCCCGCCGTGCCGTGCTGGTCGCGACATCATAAAAATTGAATTGCTTTTTGACAGGCACACTACCCACCAAGGTGTAGAGCAACTTCACTTGCCCGCGCTTACCGCGAGGCTTGGCGAAGATGACGGGCTTACCGCCGCGCGTCTTACCCTTAAATGCCTTGCCGCTTGCAATCACAGCACGCGGACGCTTGGCCTTGCTGACCTTGCCCGATGCGGTGCGCTTGACGTTACTGGATGGCACCGCGACGTGCCGACCCTTGGCCCGCTTGGTGCCGCCTTTTGCATGTAGGGCTAAGTTCCCCCGACCCAACCGGTCATAGAGCCTTGCCCATTGTTTACGCTTGGTCGCTTTCACCACACGAAAGGCTTGGCTGGCAAAGCGCCTGTTCTTCACATCGAACGCCCGGGAATATGTCCGCTCGACAATGCGTTTGCGCACATCGAACACTGTATCGTTCAGCGCCTGTGCGGTCGCGAACGGCACCTGTTTTTTCTGTATGCTGTTCAAATGGCGGGTGAAGTCTTTGATGTTAGACCGAACCGTCATCCCCATCATTGCCATCACCCCACACAAAAACCCCGACCAATGCTGGGCGGGGTTTGTGTTTCTTTTTTACCGTGCAGTCAGTCTGTCAAACGATTTTCGCATTGTCAAATAGGTTCGGACGGTTCGCCACTTTCACCCTTTAATCCCAAGGCCTTAGCGCCACATCAGGCCCCGTCACAACATGCCCGCGCAGCCCCGTTTTTTGCAGCCCTTGGGCGACGTCCACGAGTCCCCGCCGCCAGACAACGTATTCCGCGCGTGCGTTGGCAATCTCTTGCCATGACGGCACCACATGAACGACAGGGCCAATGGGGTGGCGGTTCTTGTCATAGCGCATCTTAGGATTACCCTTGCCGTTCAACACGATGGTTTCACACGGCACAACCCCCACCATGGCATCAGGCCGCCCCCGCGTGCGGGCGTAATACACAATCAACATTCGCGCCCCAGCATCCAACCCCGTCACCACATCATGAGCCGCGTCGGCATCGGGGTGCAGGTGTCCACCCGCGCCAAAGGTAGGCGATGCATCAACCGCACAGCCCAGCGCCGCCATCTGCGCCACACGTCCAAACGCCGAACCATACCCTTGCGGCCCGCCGTCCATGATGCCACCCCCAGCAACCCGGTCGGCGCATTGGTCCGCGTATACCCAGCGCAAAAAAGCCTCAATATCAATCACCTGTTTTGCCACCTGAACCACCTCTTTTTGAAAGCTTATTTGGACGGTTTGGATAGTTGGATAGTTACCCCAAGACTTAAGTCAATGCGCGAGTGCGCCTGTGAAAAGACCATGGAAAAACCGTCCAAACCCTCCAACCGTCCAAACCCGTTGAAATCACTCGCCGAATTTTGTGGATGGTTGCGGAGGGTTGGACGGTTCACGTCCAAATAAGCCCCACATGACCACCCATTGATACCTACCCACCGCCATCACCGTCATGACCCTCACCCCCGAATCCAGCCGAACGGTCCATACTATCCACGGCGTCGAGAGTGAGCTCACGGTCCATGTAAACAATGATGCCAATCTTTTCTTTGCGCAGCCCCATATCGACAAGACGCCGACCAAGCTTGGTTTGCGACACGGCCTCGATACCGTTTTCCCGGCACCAATGCTTGTACGCATCGAATATCCGCCCCGCCGAAATCGTCTGGCCTTTGGCGTCCACCGTCCAATCATCAATAAACTGACGAATGGGGTTTGAATCGGCACGATATTCATCGGTGGCCGCGCGCACCTTGTCGGGAATTTGCAGGCCGTTCTCAAACCACATGCGAAACCCATCCAACATCCAATTGAGGATGGCGCTTTTGATGTCTTCGCGTGGCCTGTTGTTGCTATCCAGCACCAGGCCGACGACATTAGACCCGACCTTTTGTTCGAACGGCACAATCAACAATCGCCGCCAGATTCCATCATCTGACCCGCGCACGCTGGGGCGGGTGTTAGCGCCGATCGCCAACTTGAATTGGGGGGAAAATTCGAAAAACGGCTTGTTCAAATGCCGCGCCGTTAAACTCTCACCGCCGGTCAGCGACTTGATCATGGTTTCCGAAAACCGCGACCCCGCCTCCGGTTCCGAGGCCCGCACGAAACGCGCCCCAGGCAACCGCGCGATGTCCGGTGATGGGCCAGACCCGGACCGCCGTTCATCGTGCAACAGTGACCCGATAGGCAAGGCCATTTCATAATCGCCCATCACGCCGCCCAGCGCATTCAACAACGCCGACTTGCCGTTGGACCCAGTACCCAACATGAGCACCAATACCTGTTCGCCAGTAAGCCCGGTCAGCGCATAGCCGAAATACCGCTGTACGAATAAGCGCACATTATCGTCGGGCAAAATTGCATGAATAAAACTTTCCCACGCGGGCGCGATAGCATCGGCATCAAATTCAACATCCGCCATATGGGTTTTTAAATCGTCACGGCGATGGTCACGCCGCGTCACGATATCAACGGAAACCGAGCCTTGGTGGGGCTCCAAATTAGCCCCCAATTCCAATGTTCCGTTGCCGACATTCACTAGCAACGGCTTGTCGTCGAATTGGTCGAGTTGATAGGTCAGGTGCGGCTGGGCTTCGTGCTGCATGGCTGAAATCCGGGACCGCGACCCGCTTTCTCGCGCCCAATTTTGCAACCCCGACCCGTCCTTACTTTGCGCCTTCATGGCCGCCGCCTCGGCCCGCACCAACGACGATGTTTGCTGCGCCCAGATTTGCGCACACCGGGGTCCGTCATCGACCGACCACCGACGGCCATCCCACGCCATCCACCCCATCTCGGGGACATAGGCTAAATTTTCACCAAAGCGATACCGCAGCCGTTCCGCGTTGCCTAAATCATTTTGCGCACGAAAAGCCAAAAATGCATTCAGGTCACCATCCACGTCATCCACATGTTCAGGAACATCGCCCAGGTCGTTGGCCGGGGGCTTCCCCCCACCACGCGCAGGCTTGAATTTCTGGCCCTCGGGTTGGTCGCTCATACATCACCTTCCAAAAGGGCGTCGAGCGCGAAGGCGATGAAATTCATGGCCCCCAGCAATTCGGCTTGGGCCTTGCCGTCCTCATCACGGGACAACAGCAACGCCGCCTCTTCGGTTTTCTTGTCACATTGCCCCAAGGGATATCCCGTCCCCCGCACCCGCGTGATGCGCGGCGTCGGTTGGTCGGCAAACGCCAAGACGCGGCCCTGACTATCACTGCCATGGCGTTCGACACCCTTGCCGCCGGTGGCTTGCTCTATCGCCAGTTGGTAAACCCGGCCCAATCGCTCAAAGCCGTCCGGCACCTCAATCACCATGCGTTTTGTCATGCCGCAATATCCTCTTTTTCGCGTGTCAAAATTTCGGGATAGCTGCGCCGGGTTCCTTGGCGCATGCCGTTGTAAATGGCCGTGGCCAAGCGCACATCTGTGCAGCGCACGTATTTGGCATCGCGAAACAGGTCGTAATAATGCTCAAGAGCCGCGTCCAAAAGCACTCGCCCGGTACATCCAGCGCGCAGCCAATCCAACGGCGTCGCGTGCAGGTCGACCACGCCTTGATCATCCGGTTCGGCACAGCCCGGATATTGGCCCAGCCACACCGGGCCGTTAAAACCCCCGCCGCGCCGCAACCACCACCGCCCCGGTTTGCGCGGGTCCCACGCCACCACATCAATCAATTCTGGGGGGCCAAATTCGCGTTCCATCCAGGGCTCTTTTTTGAATTCATAATTCCGCGACCACACGCCCTGAATCACACACCCAACCTCAGCCCCCATTCCGGCATTGCCCGGCAAATATGTCCCCACCGATGGCTGACCATTGTCGTCGCGCGATGGCAAAACATCCGACGCCCCAACACCCCCCGCGCGAAACACATGTTCCGCCACCGTCTTGCGCCCGCCGCATAACCACTTAAATTGTTCAAACGTCAGATTGCGTTCCGCCGCCGCAAATTCATCGTGTAAATTCACGTGTTCCGTTTTTCCGATGCGCGGGTAGCCCATATCAAGTGGTGCCATCCACGAGCGCCACGCAAACGGCATGCTGGGATTGATGCGGTCTGCTAATATAGTCATGCCACACTCAATGCCAGCTCTGGCGCATCCAAAGCCCGCTCAAGCCGCGCGCACGCGACGTCGAACCATTTGCGCTCAATCTCAAAGCCGACGAATTTGCGCCCCCCCTGCACCGCCGCCACGCCCGTGGTTCCCGACCCCATGTATGGGTCACAGACGGTTTCACCGGGCAACGTCGCGGCCTCGATCCACCGCTTCATCAACGCCACCGGCTTTTCCGTTGGGTGGTCCGTGACGGCCCGCAACGGTGCGCGCATCAATTGCTTGATGCCGCAATCTTGAAAAGCCCGCGCGCGGCCCTTCCACATGGCCACTGCGAATTCTAAATTCTTCATGCCCCACCGATTTGGAGTCACCGTGATTTTATCCCAGGCAAACAAATTATGAAGCGACAAACCACACCGCAATAACGCTGCCTGGCATTTGAATATTTCCTTATCGTTAGCCATGACAATGGCGTCGGCGTCTGCCCCCATGACGCTATTGATAACCGCCGCCACTTCATCCCAAGTGACATTGCAGGGCACGAACTCACCGCCGTTATCATAATTGGCTTGGGCGAACTTGCCCGACATTCCACCGGGGCCTTTATTGCTTCCACCACTCGTTAGCCGATATGGCGCATCGCACATGACCATGCGTGCCTTAACGTCGATGGCTTGGGCGACCTCTAATGCATCGCCCAAATACAAAGTGGCATCGCCGATGGTGACAACCTCAAAACTCATGCCAAAGCCCTCACCGGGGCCCTGTCCGGCACCGGAATAGGTTCACCGTCATTGCCGCCACCCCCACCAACGATGCCTTGGCTGGCGATGATGTCACACGACCCACAAACTAACCGCGACGGATCGATGCCTATCCATATCCGCTGTAAAACAAAACCACGCCGACCGCGCGTAAATATAAAGTTTAAACCTTTGAGTTTCATGCCACCCCCTCCGGAAATTCACCCCAGGTGCGACCGTCCAAATCCCGCCCATTTTCCTTGGGCCGAAATCCACCATGTTGTTTGAAGAAAAAGGCCACATGGGCGGCAATGCATTGGTCGCGAACGGCGCGCACCGCATCCACGTCAAGGGGCCTAAAACCGGGACCGCTTTCACCGCCGACAATAACCTGATGAATACCGCGCAAATCCAGTTTGCCCAAAACCCCAAGCAACGGCTCCACCGACAAAAACCGCACCGCCGCGCGGGTGGCCCGCAAGGCCGGAATACGCTTGTCCGCCATCGCCTGATTTTCCACCGTCACACCCATCCAAATGTGTGCAGGCGCTCCATCCGGATAGCGCGCGTTGATATAGGCCCGCATGCGGCTGGCCCGTTTGGTCAAGATTTGAAAGGTGTGCCAGTACGCCGCGTCCATGGTATCGAACACCCGGTCCACAAACGCCTTTGGCACATCCTTGTGAAACAGGTCCGACATGGAACAAACGAAAATCTTGCGGTGCTTTTTCCAGAGCAACGGCTGCCCCAACCGCGATGGGCGGACGGTCAAATCAAAGCCCGTCTCAAACGGGTGCCCGGGAACACCGCGAAACCGTTCCGCGAACCGTTCGGCGTAACAGTTGTCACAGCCCGCACTGATTTTGGTGCAGCCCGTCACCGGGTTCCACGTCGCGTCGGTCCATTCGATGGGTGTGGTTTGCGCCATTACAAGTCCCACTTCCCCTGTTTTGCAAAATCGCCGACACTGCCCCCGGTGCAAGAATGGGACGCGGTTTCTGCGGTGTGGCTGATGGGGTCGATGGTGACGTCAAACGGGGTGTGGCCTTGGCGCACGCGCAGGTCATTGGCAAATTTCACCACCTGCGCCCGGGTCAGCGCCGCCGCCAATTCTTTGTCTTGGCCGTGCTTGATGATTGCAATGGTATAAATTCCGCCGCCCGTGTCGGTGCAGCGGCGGCGTTCTTGGCGCAGCCACGACACCACCATCACAAAATTCGCCGCCTTGGGTCGGCGGCGTTCCAGGCGTTTTTCTTCATCCAAGGCTTTGCGCGCCGTGGCGTCGGAAAAAACCAGACGCCCCGTCACCGCATTTTTAGGGGCCGGGGGCGGCGCGTCACGGCCCAGGGCTTGGCAAATCGCCGCCAGCCGGGCGCGCCGTCCGGCGCACATGGCATAGACGTGGCGGCGGTTTACGCCATTGCCCGCCAAAACCGCGGCTATTTCGTCATAATTCATCGCCTGCGCACGAAGCCCCAGAACTTGGTCGGCCATGTCTTCTGAGTGGGGAAAGCCGCTGACGCCGACAGACCCGCGCTGTAACCGTGGCACCCCCAATCGGAACAAATCCGCACGGGTGTAAAGCACCACCCCCGGCGGTAAGGCACCACATGCGGCGGGCTTTGCATTGGTGGCTGATTGCGTCATCCCCCTAACCCCCTAAATCCGCGCCACCGCGGTTTGGTGCAGGGCTGGCACCGGCATCAACGCAAATTCAAGGCTGGCCACCACGGTACGCAAGGCGCTGACCGCCAAGCGCGCCGCCGCCAACAGCCGCGCCGAGGCATCCACGCGACGCCCGACCCGGGCTTGCCATAAATCCAAAATCGGGGCACCGCCGCCCGCCGCTTGGCACGCCGCGTCCAACGCGACCAAGGTGTTCAAAACATCGACGTCGGTGCGGCATGGGTTGGACAATTGCCGCAGTCGGTTTTCCGATACCCCGCACGCCGCCGCCGCCGGGCCTGCGCCAACCGTCTTGATGGCGGCAAACACCCGCCCCGCAAATGTGTCTGGGTCACGTTGATAAGTCATAACATCACCTCATTTTTCTGTGACGGATGGGCAAACGACGAAGCGGTTAACGCGCCACCCGGCGGGCCTTTCGTCATCGATAAACAACGGCCCGGAATATTGAAATGCGGCCTGAGCCTCCACACACACGGCGGGGGCCAACATCATGGGCTGAACGTCGGCATCGACACGCCCGTCCGGCGCGATGACGGCGACGATGAAAAAGGCTTCTTTCAGCATGGCGATACCTTTCGGGTTCAGCTTTTAAAAGTGCAACGGCTATCCTTGCCTTGACCGTTGCGCCGGGGGTAGCAGCGACCATCCGTGAAGACGGCTTTCAAAGCCCCGGTGGTTCATGGCGTTAGGTCATCCCCAACGCCCGTTTGTAAGTGTCCAACATATCTTCTTGTTCCTGGCGGTCGCTCACATCCATCTTGCGCAATCGGATGATGATGCGGATGATTTTGACGTCGAACCCCGTGCCCTTGGATTCGGAATAGACTTCGCGAATGTCGGCCGCCAGGGTCGCTTTTTCTTCTTCTAAGCGTTCGATGCGTTCGACAAATGACCGCAAACGTTCCGCGGCAATGCCACCCACGTCTGGACCCCCGCTAAAGTTTGGAATGTTGCCTTCAGGCATCACCACCCCCCGCGCGCCCATTCAGGCCGCTCACAAATTGATCATTGGATTGAAGTGGCCCAAAGCCACCCCAACATGCACTGTGAGGGGGCTTAGAAAAGGAGCCCACCTCATGCGCGACACACACCCCGCCCCCGACAATGTCATTGCCCTGCGACCCAACGCACGCCAACCCGGCGGCGATCACCGCACCACCGAAGCCCGCCCCGACGAAGTTCACACTCCGGACGTCGTCATCGACGAACTGCGCGACATCGAAGTCACCATGATGGAATTGAGTTTGGCGCACCCCGCCACGGCCCCAGACCTGCACCTGATTTGCGACTTGGCCCGCGCGGTACGCCTGGACTTTGAGGACGCGAACAGATGACCGAAGCCAATTTTTTAAAACGCCGGGGGTCATGCCGCCACCTGCTCAAAGCGCGCCAATTCAGCGCGAAACCAGGAATTCGGGGTAACGGCACCCCCCGTCGCGACGATAATCAAACGCATTTCCGTAGATTGGGGAACGCGCCCGTTGACATACCGCCGAATTGTTTCCGGCGGACGCCCGATGCGACGGCCAAAACCCGTCAACGTTTCTTCTTTTTCACTGAGATATTCGCGAAGTGTCTGTGTCATACAAACACTTTCCACCAGTTTGGTGAATTAAGTCAACTGATTTTTTCACCTGTTTGGTGCTTTTTTGATTCCACCAATTCGGCGAAAATGCGTCATGGAACATAATGCCCCAAATCGATTGCGTGAAATCCGCAAGGCTAAGGGCCTAACGCTAGAAGGCTTGGCGGCCCTGGTTGGATCTTCAAACCAGCAAATTCAGCGCCTGGAAAAAGGCGAACGCCGTCTGTCCGATGAATGGATGCGCACGCTGGGTCAGGCCCTGGGCGTCGCGCCCTGGGCATTTTTCCCGGAATTTGAAGGTGATGCAGATATTGCCAAAAGCGATTACAACGCCACGATACTCGCCGAGGTGACCCACGATATCTTAACGTGTGCGCTGGAAGAATATGTTGAGAACCTTAACGCCTTACCGGATGGTGTGACCGATACCATCACCGGCGCGATACTCAGCGTTTATGAAGACCACGCAGGGATCGGCCTCGACATGACCATTCCATCCGACCGCGAACGCCTCATCGACGCCAGCCGCAACGTGTTTCGCTTCGCCATCAAACAAAAGAAAACGGGATGAACGTCAATCCCGCATAGCTTTCGCCAAGGCTTTTTTGATATCACTGAGTTCTTTTTTTGCGGCGTCAAAACATACCTGCGCCGCGCGTAGCCTCAATAAATAATGTGCTACATCCGTATCTGCAATAAGCCCCGGCAATTCATTTACAGCACTCGCGTTGTCACTAATTAGATTGGTGATATCGCCATCCATGAGTTGGAAACGGTGCTTACAATACATCCCCATTTCGCCCGCTCTGCACGTACACGTTGCCGTTAGGTTGTCGCCTGAACGGTCAAATGAGACATCGTATAGGTCACCCTTAGATCCTCGTATGACAAAGCTCAACATAGCAGGATTCCACTTTTGTTACGTACCCGCAGTGTCTTCAACCGCGTTACGAGGCTTGGACAGATTTGTCCCTGCGCATTGTTCACATGACCACCCACCGAACTTGATGGCGCTTAAAACCCAAATAATCAACCAAAACCCCACCGTACAGATCGTCAATATTAAATGCAGAATATGATTGGTCGCTTTACGCGTTCCGCGCACGTTCTTATTGCAGTCTTCGCAAAATCTCTGTTTGAATTCGTAACTCGCCATGCCACCCACCATTTTTTGTATCATTGGATATTTCACAACGATAACACACAAAATTTACGCAGCAATAGCTTCATGGTTGGGATTTGCCAATTTTCATTTTTTGTATCCAAGCCCGCCCTTGCACACGCATCATATTAAGACGCATTTTGCAAAAACGATCCACTGGGATATCCCCACCGCATGGGGTTGAACACACCATTGAACAAATCACGTTGGCGTGAGAATTTGCCCTAATTATGGTTTTTTTTGCGTGTATTTCAGAAAAAATTACGTCTTTCATTTGGCCCCCTGCTTGCATATGAATCAAGTGACCCGCCGGGTAGGCGGGGTTTGGATAGGCGGAACCTGATGTGGTATCGCACCTGAACTATCCAGTCCGAGGGCCAGCTCGGAGGTTGTTTCAGCAACCGCCCCGTCCAACCCCGATTCTTGGGTTGAATTTGTTGGGGCCTTTCTCAACTAAAACACCTTACACAACCTTATTTTCAACAACAATACGTAATTACGACCATGTGGCAGGGCGGTGGTTGACCTGTGTTTAAAATAAAAACACCATATTGGTGATTTTATACTTTACACAGTTTCACCGTTATGGTGGAATGTGACATCAACACATTCACACAGGGGTTCACCACCATGACCAACCACGCTGCATATGCCGGGATCATTAGCACACCACGTCGGATGTTCGTGCGCTGTGGCGCATCGGCCCAGGTGTTGCGCTTTCCCGCACCCCAGCCCCACCCGCAAGGCTTTGAATTGATCGCCGACTTCGGTCACCCGAACGGCCCGGGGTGGCAATGGGTGGTGGCGTTGCTGATTTTGACGCAAGCCGCGTTGATGTTCGCCACCAACCCACCCGACATGATGCGCCCGTTGCGCGTGCGCCCCACCGCGTCACGCACCGCGCGCACCCGCAAGGACTAATTTTTAGGGGTGCAGAGTAAGCCCGGCGCGCGGCGGCGTCAGGCGCAACCTCCCGAGGTCGTAAGGCCTCACAAAAGCAAGATAGGCGACCTCGATGGGCACCCCCGCCACTCTCCCCGGCGTGAAGACCTGTAAGGCCGCCATCCGCCGCCCCGCAAGGGACCAACAGCGAAAGGAAAACCAGCCATGCCCACAGCCGATGACCTATTCACCGATTATTCTGCCGCGTTCCGCGCATGGGGCGTGAACCCGTTGGACAAGGGCATGGCAAAAATCGCCTTGGTCAAGTACCTCAAATGGCTGGACGCGTTTCTGGCCGACGACCAACCTGGGCGCGCCGCCATCTTTACCAAAAATGCCACCGCGCGCGCCAACGGTTTTGACCTCAGCCAAGCCGATCTACTGCGGGCCTATCGCCAAGCCTTTGGCGACGACGCTCAGCGCATCACAAACACCCAAGGTGTGGCGGCATGAGTATTTCCATCACCTGCAACGATACCACCGTCACCACCCCATCCGGCGGATGGCTGGATTTAATAGATCCCGACCCAGCCCAAATTCACATTGCCGACATTGCCCATCACCACGCGGGCACGAAGCGTTTCAACGCCTGCCTGGACGTGACCATCGCCGAACACGTTTCGGCGGGGGTGTTCGTGTTGCGCGCGAAGTTCGGCCCGCTGTGTGCCACCATGCCATGGCTGGAACTGGCATGGGTGCTGCACGAAGGTCACGAGCCCTACACCGGCGATATCGTATCGCCCATGGCCAAGGCCGTTTTCCGCGTCACCCGCGGCATCGACGGGATAGAAATTGTCAAAATGAACGTGCAACAAGCGGTGCACGAACGGTTCGGCCTGCCCTGGCCACTGCCCGCCGACGCCCAGGCCGCCATCACATACGTCGATCGCGTCATGCGCGCCACCGAGGTCAGAGATTGCCGCAGCGGCGAGACGTGGTCGGATTTGCCCGAACCGTGGTTTGAACCGTTGATCAAGCCGATGGACGAAAAAGACGCCGGCACAGCTTTTCTTGATGCCTTTATCGACGCCGCCGCCAAAGCGGGACCAATCGCGTGGGACGTGGTTGCCCTAAACACCCACGCCGAAATCCGCGCGGCGCGGCTATCGGGGGCGTCATGAACCACCTTAGCCCCACCGAATTGATGGACATGGTGATTGAAGCCACAGCCGCCATCACCGGCTTACCCACCGCCGATTTTGTCACATCAAAATGCCGCGCGCGCCAGATGGCATTCGCCCGATTTGCCGGATGGCAGGTCATTCGCACCCTGGTTCCCGATGCGTCATTAGCCGCCATTGGCGAACACTACGCCGGACGCGACCATTCGACCGTTCTCAACGGGGTGCTTCGGGCAGAATATTTGATGAAAACCAACGCGGCCTTTCGCGAACAGGTCAGTACCATCACCGTCACCACAAAAGTTTTAGCGTTGGCGAAGCCCCCCACCGCCACCGTGACGTCAACCGAACACATCCCCTGCCCCTGGTGCCACGCGCAACTGGAAAGCGATGAAGTGTCTTGCGACACCATCGCTGCACCTGCGGGTCAAGACGAAGCCGCTGTCACCTGCCCGCACTGTCACCGCGCGTTTGAAATTCACAGCGCCACCGACACCTATCTGTGTGACGGCGATGCTTACACCATCGGCGTATTCACCAAAGCCGACCGGGCCTATATCAAAGCCCGCTTCGGGCTGACCGCCCTCAAAGCGGCAGGGTTGGCAGCATGAACGTAACGCACTTAAGCACCCCAATTCAAACCGCCCCTCGTGGGCCGTTTAACGCGCCGTTTTCCATGGGGGGCCTCAACGTAGGAGGCGACCATGAAACTCGGATATGCACGGGTATCGACCGAAGACCAACGCATGGATCTACAGCGCGACGCGCTGTGCCAGGCCGGAATTGCCAACGACAACGTCTATCAGGAACAAGTCTCGGGCGTGAAAACCGTTCGCCCGGAATTGGAACACTGCCTGAAAGCCTTGCGACCGGGCGACACGCTGGTGGTGTGGAAGCTGGACCGCTTGGGCCGTTCGGTCAAAGAACTGATCCGCATCACAGATTGGCTGCGCGAACACGACGTGGAATTTGTCAGCATCAAGGACAACATCGACACCACCACGGCGGTGGGCAAAATGGTGTTTCACATGCTGGCGGCGTTTGCGCAGTTCGAACGCGACCTGATTTCGGAACGCACCAAAGCGGGCTTGGCGGCAGCCAGGTTGCGCGGCCATCGCGGCGGACGCAAACCCAAAATCACCCCGCAAAAGTTGAAGGCAATCGAGGCGTTCCTAGCGGATCAAACCTGCACCATGACGGATGCATCCAAGGAATTCGCCATCAGCCGCGCCGCCATCTATCGCGCCCGCCAACGCGCCAAACAAAACGCCGCCGGGACCGTCGCGGAATAATCACACCGGGGCAGGCAACCCCCTGCCCCGTCACCGTGCCTTTGACCAAAAGGAACCCAGCCCGATGAAAAAAACAATCGCGCGATGGTGGTCCAACTTCGCCGCAGCCTTAGAAATTTTGCGCGCCGGAATGTGGGATGAAACCTCGGATAAACGGGAGGCAGAATAATGGATTTAGAACCCATCAAAATTGAACATGATATTCCCGACGAATGGGGCGCTCCGACCCGTAGCGGTAACACGGCTATTTGGGAGAAATACAAAGGGCGTGA
>Ga0316204_10003517_pt1 | contig 30978 bp, 26 predicted proteins | sample 6monrhotite_MG_2_FD_205661 | JGI IMG/M metagenome (GOLD analysis project Ga0316204, IMG submission 205661) | Microbial mat bacterial communities from mineral coupon in-situ incubated in ocean water Damariscotta River, Maine, United States -... | ecosystem: Environmental > Aquatic > Marine >...
CGAAGAAGAAGCTCCAAAAGAGTAATTTTTTAGACGATGCGTAAGGAAGATTGTTTCTACCTAGGCAAAGTTGTTTCAAAATATAGTTTTAAGGGGGAGGTGTTAGCAAAAATTGATGCCGATGAACCTGATTTATACGAAAACATGGAATCAGTATTTGTTTCAATAGGAAACAATCTGGTTCCATTTTTTATTGATAGATGTCGACTTCATAAATCAGCATTACTACGTATTGATTTTGAAGAAGTGAAAGACGAGGCTACTGCTAATAGAATCATAGGGGCAGAACTGTACCTGCCACTTAGTTTACTGCCGCCGTTAACGGGTGATAAATTTTATTATCATGAAGTTATTGGTTTCACTTTACTCGATGCTGTACATGGTGATATAGGCATAATTGAAGCTATTAACGATTCTTCTTCTCAAGTGCTTTTTGAAGCAAAAAAAGGAGAAAAAGAGTTGCTCATTCCCGTTACCGATGAAATTGTAACCAAGGTAGATAGAGCATCTAAAACCGTTCATGTGTCTACTCCCGAAGGTCTTGTTGATTTGTATTTATTCTAGAAATTAAAGTTTAAATACTACATTTAGGGGCAACCTTGGCCTTCATAAATGTACCGTAGTATTTTTCTTCTTGTATTTACTTTGTTGATTTCTTGTCAAAAGAAAATCAAAGAAATACCTAAATCAGAGAGCTTACCTAATATTGTTTTGATTTTTACTGATGACCAAGGATACCAAGATGTTGGTGTTTTCGGTTCACCAAATATTAATACTCCACATTTGGATAAAATGGCTTCTGAGGGGCTTAAATTAACTAACTTTTATGCCGCCCAGGCAGTTTGTTCAGCCTCAAGAGCAGCAATTTTAACAGGTTGTTACCCTAATAGAATAGGTATTCATGGTGCATTGATGCCAAATGCAAAAATTGGGCTTGCCCATCAAGAAGTTACTATCGCAGAAATGCTCCAACAAAAAGGGTATGCCACCGGTATTTTTGGAAAATGGCATTTAGGCGACCATCCTGATTTTATGCCTTTGAACCATGGTTTCGATGAATTTTTTGGCATTCCCTATTCTAATGATATGTGGCCTAATCATCCCCAGCAGGGACCTATTTTTGATTTTGACCCGTTGCCATTATATGAAAATGAAGTCGTTATAGATACTTTGATGGATCAAAGCAATCTAACCACCCAAATAACTCAAAAGAGCGTTGAATTTATAAAGCGCAATAAAGACAAGCCTTTTTTTCTGTATGTTCCCCATCCCCAACCTCACGTGCCTTTATTTGTTTCAGATAAATTTAAAGGTAAATCAGAACGAGGTCTTTACGGAGATGTCATCATGGAAATTGATTGGTCCGTAGGTGAAATTATGAATGCACTAAAAGAAGCCCATGTCGATGATAACACTTTGGTTATTTTCACATCTGATAATGGTCCTTGGTTAGCCTACGGTAATCATTCAGGGAGTGCTGAACCATTACGTGAAGGAAAAGGCACTGCATGGGAAGGAGGTCAAAGAGAGCCCTTTATCGCTCATTTTCCTGAAAAAATTCCGAGCGGTACTACTAAGAAAACGCCACTAATGGCTATTGATATTTTACCGACTATAGCCGACATAGTTGGTGCTGACCTTCCAAGAAATGAAATTGATGGCAAAAGTGCTTGGAAATTATTTAAAGGTGAAACCGAAGAAAGCCCTCAAGATGCCTATTTCTTTTATTATAAAAAAAATGAATTACATGGGGTGCGCTATGGAAAATGGAAACTTTATTTTCCGCATAGCTATCGCACTATGAACGGACAAGAACAGGGAAAAGATGGTTTGCCAGGGGAGTATAAAATGATTGGGCTAGAAGAAATTGAATTGTATGACTTAGAAAATGATATTAGCGAGACTAAAAATCTTGCATCAGAAAACCCCGAAGTAGTTGCCAAAATAAAATTACTGGCAAATGATATGCGCTCACAATTAGGAGATTCATTATTAGAACTGGAAGGTTCAGAAACACGGCTAGCGGGCCAGTTAAAAGAATGAAATAGTTTTAATTTAGTAACCTCAATCTGATGCGAGATTAACCTGACCATATGGTTCTAGAGACTCCGCTCTATGTAACAGTATATAAAAATTGAACAAGCCTTTTAAATTCAAACAATTTACAATCAATCAAGATAAATGTGCCATGAAAGTGGGAACGGATGGCGTCTTGTTAGGTGCTTGGGTTTCATTGGATAAGGAGCCCAACTCTATTTTAGACATAGGAGCGGGTTCTGGCCTAATTGCTTTGCAGCTTGCTCAACGTGCAATTGCGGAGACTATAGACGCGATTGAATTAGATGAAAATGCTTACGAGCAGTGTGTTGAAAATTTTGAAACCTCTGTTTGGGGTGATAGGTTGTTTTGCTACCACGCCAGTCTACAAGAATTTGTAGATGAAATGGATGAAGAGTACGACTTGATTGTTTCAAATCCACCATTTTATTCAGAGGTCGTAACTAGTGGTGACATGGCAAGAGATATTGCCAGGCAAGAACTTTCATTACCATTTGATGAATTGATCAATGGGGTTTCAAAGCTGCTTTCGAAACAAGGTGAGTTTGCAACCATTGTGCCTCATAAAGAAGAGCAAAGATTCATTAGTTTGGCATTAGAAAAAGATTTACATGCTAACCAAATCATGAGAGTGAAAGGAACGACTACCTCTGACATTAAAAGAAGTCTTATTCAATTTTCATTCGAAAATACAATTCCCAAAGAAAACGAATTGGTAATTGAAATAAACCGCCATGAATACACGTTGGACTATCAAGAACTTACCAAGGACTTCTATTTAAAAATGTAACATTAAGCGTGTGAAATGTTACATTTGCTTAGTACCTTTGATTAAAATTATTTTGCATGAAGCCTGATTTATTTGAAGCTCCAGACTATTACAATTTAGACGATTTACTTTCTGAAGAACATTTATTGGTTCGTGATGCAGCACGTCAATGGGTAAAGAGAGATGTTTCTCCAATTATTGAAGATTACGCCCAGCGAGCAGAATTTCCGAATCAAATTATTGGTGGCTTGGCAGAAATAGGTGCTTTCGGACCTTATATTCCCGAAGCCTATGGTGGTGCCGGTTTAGATCAAATAAGTTATGGTCTTATCATGCAAGAAATTGAACGTGGCGATAGTGGTGTTCGTTCAACAGCTTCCGTTCAGTCTTCCTTGGTGATGTATCCAATTTTCACCTATGGAACTGAAGAGCAACGAAAAAAATACTTACCCAAATTAGCATCTGGAGAATGGATGGGATGTTTTGGTTTGACGGAGCCTAATCATGGCTCTAACCCTGGTGGAATGGAAACCAAGTACAAAGACATGGGTGACCATTATTTGTTGAATGGGGCTAAGCTATGGATATCAAATTCTCCATTTGCGGATATTGCTGTGGTTTGGGCTAAAAATGAAGAAGGTAGAATACACGGTCTTATAGTTGAAAGAGGCATGGAAGGTTTTTCTACGCCTGAAACTCATAATAAATGGTCTTTAAGAGCTTCGGCCACTGGAGAGTTAATTTTTTCTGATGTAAAGGTTCCAAAAGAAAACTTATTACCGAATAAATCTGGTTTAGGGGCTCCATTGGGTTGTTTAGATTCTGCTCGATATGGAATCGCATGGGGCGCAATAGGTGCTGCTATGGATTGCTATGATACTGCTTTGCGTTATGCCAAAGAGCGCATCCAATTCGGTAAGCCGATTGCGGCATTTCAATTGCAACAAAAAAAGCTGGCTGAAATGATTACCGAAATAACAAAAGCACAATTATTAGCCTTTCGTTTAGGTCAATTAAAAAATGAAGGGCGAGCAACAACTGCTCAAATTTCTATGGCAAAACGGAATAATGTTGATATGGCTATAAAAATTGCTCGTGAGGCTAGACAAATGCTTGGCGGAATGGGTATAACAGGTGAATATAGTATCATGCGCCATATGATGAATTTAGAAAGTGTTATTACCTATGAAGGAACACATGACATTCATCTCTTGATAACAGGTGCTGATATTACCGGACATCAGGCTTTTAAATAATCAATTCTTCAATTCCTATTTTCTAGTGTATTTTTATAAGGATTCAAATCCTGAAAAATCCATAGAAAATGAGTAATGATTCAAGAAGAAAGTTTTTAACCCGTTTGGGTCAAGGAAGTTTAGGCGCTATTACCTTACCAGTCTTTGGGAGTAATTTAGCTGCAGATTGGAAAGCCACAGGGTTAGATGCATTTGCCAATACTGAAGATTATTGGGAATTGGTTAAATCTCAATTTCAACTTCTGGAAGGATTGCATTACTTTAATAATGCTTCTTTAGGCGCATCATCAACCCATATTCAACAAGCAACAAATCAGTTCAGAAATTTGTTAGACGGTTTTCCTTCTAAATATATGTGGGGCGGTTGGGAAGAAGAAAAAGAAGAAGTAAGACAAAAGGTTGCTAATCTCTTTTCGGTTTCTGCTGAAGAGATAGCATTGATTCATAACACTACGGAGGGAATGAACCTTATTGCCCGTAGTTTTGATTTACAACCTGGCGATGAAGTTATTCTTGCGAACCACGAGCATTCTAGCGGTCGCATTCCTTGGGAGGTTTGGCAAGAGACTAAAGGCATTAAGATTGTTCGCCCTGAGTTACCCATACTTCCCGAAAATGTTTCAGATTTGGTTGCTGTTTATGAAAAGGCCATAACATCAAAAACCAAAGTAATTTCAATGTGTCATATCGTAAACACGAATGGTATGATACTACCCGTGAAAGAAGTTTCTAAAATGGCTCATGAAAAAGGTGTTTTGGTTGCTGTTGATGGTGCACAAACGGCAGGAATGTTTACAATTGATTTAAATGATTTAGGTTGTGACTATTATACAGCTAGTGCTCATAAATGGTTATTCGCACCAAAGGGTATTGGGGTTTTTTATGCAAAAAAAGATAGTCAAAAACACTTGAAACCTTTGATGGTGGCTAGGGGGTATACTGATAAAAGTATTCGACGATTAGAAAATTACAATACTAGAAACTTACCTGAAGTATTAGGGTTAGGTGCTGCAGTAGATTTTCATAACACTATTGGCGCAGAGCAAATACACAAACGTACGTTTGAATTAAAACAATACTTTCGTTCAAAGATGGAAGCGGACTCAAGATTCTCAATTAAGAGTCCTAGTTTAGATGAGCTTTCTGCTGCAATTCAAGTAGTTGAGATAAATGGAAAGAATGTAAATACTGTAAAAGAACAACTTTGGGATGATTATGGTATTGATTGTAGACCTATGAGTAGTCATGGTTTAAATGCTTTAAGGCTTTCTTTCGCTATTTACATTACTAAAAGCGATATTGATTATTTAGTCAATGCACTTCATATTATAGCTGTTTAGATTTACTTTAATTACATAGTTCTGTTACTTCACTACATTTTATTAGTGTTACACATCATTTCTTTTAAATGCTGTTCAACTCAGCATACATTTACTATGTAATAATTCAGAAAGTAAATTTTTTCATTTTCATATAGTGTTCTCGTAAAAGAGCCTCAGTCCTAAAAGACGAGGCTCTTTTTAGTTAAACACATTGGGTTTATTTGTTTTTTGGATGAGATTGTTTTTGACTTAAATCTTACCGGTAAAAGGATAGAGAGTTATTAAAATTTAAGAGTGTAGCGCACTTATATCATTAAAAAAACCCGCTTTACCACAAAAGCTCCTTGGTTCACAACAATAATTTACAAGTCATTAGTCCTACACCTACATTTACATCATAATAATTAGCTAAATAAATTTTTTCATTTTCATATAGTGTTCTCGTAAAAGAGCCTCAGTCCTAAAAGACGAGGCTCTTTTTAGTTGGTAGCTATTGAATTCTTTTATACCTATTCATTTTCTAACTTATCTAGCTAGTTAGTGAAGGGAAGTTTTGTTTAGCTTATGAATTACCTTGAATGGTAGAATCTTTTCTCGATGCTCTTGGCTTCATCAATTTTTTACTGGTTTTCATATCGGCATATCTGGGGTCTGGCACATACTTTTGTTTTTGCATTTTGATTACTTCAATACTAAGAAAACCAAATTCACTAACCACTTTGCCGTAAAATCGATAAATACCTCTTCCGTGAAAAGGATATTTAGCTGCTATTGGCGGAAAGAGTACGGTATCAAATACTTCTCCGTTTTGGTCTAAAAGTGTCGCAAAATACATGCGTTTTCCACTATGTGTGCTTGTGTTTTTTACGGTAACTAAATACCCATAGATATCTATTTTTCTATTGAGGTATTTTGCTAGGTCTTTTTGACCATTTGTTGTTTTTGGACTTTCTTTAAGTAAATTAAAAGGACTACACAGCGGAAAACCTAAAAGTTCCCATTGTTCAAAAGCAGTCTCTAAATATGTGGTATTTAATTCAGGAATCTGGAAATTACGATGCTTAGGTGGAAATAGTTTTGGATGATTTACTCGTTTGGTTTTTGTAAGTATTAAATGTGCTTTCCAAAGTAATTTATGTTTATTAATACCTGTGAAACGAAATGCATCAATACGTATTAAAATACTTATCTGTTCTATTGAAATTAGAACACGATCTAAAAAATCTTCTAGCGACTTAAATGTTCCGTTTTGCTTTCTTTCGTTCAAAAAACGTTCCATTACACGGTGTTCTAAATCTCGTAAATATAGCATCCCTAAATAAATGGTTGTTCCATAAATAACATTTGAAATTTGACTTTGATTAATACATGGAGGATGAATAGTTGCTCCCATCATTCGAGCGTCATGTATATAAAATTCAGGACGATAAAACCCGCCTCCATTATTAAGTACTGCAACTATATACTCTAGCGGAAAATAGGCTCTGAGAAAGAGGCTTTGATAGCTTTCTACTGCATATGAAGCCGAGTGTCCTTTAGCGAAGGCATACCCAGCAAAGCTTGCTACTTGATTCCAAATTTCATCAATTAATTGTGCTGAGTATCCTTTTGCTACGCAATTACTTCTAAACTTATCTTTCACTTTTTCGAACTCGGCACGCGAACGAAATTTACCACTCATTCCACGCCGTAAAACATCTGCCTCTCCCAAATCTAATCCTGCGAAATGGTGCGCTACTTTAATTACATCTTCTTGATAGACCATGACACCATAAGTCTCAGGCATGATACTTAGCATTACTGGATGTGCTTTTTCTTCTGTTCTGCCTGGGGTTCTATGTCTAAGAATATACTCGCGCATCATACCACTTTTTGAAACACCTGGTCTAATAATAGAACTAGCAGCTACTAGGCCTAAATAATTGTCTACTTCTAATTTTTTTAGAAGCATACGCATGGCAGGTGATTCAACATAAAAACAACCCATGCATTGCGCTGTTTTAATCAGGTTATTAATTACAGGGTTTTTATAAAATTCAGAGACATTATGAATGTCAAAGTTTGCTTTTTCAGGTTGGTTTTGTTTTACAATGGCTACGGTATCTTTTATTTTTCCTAGGCCGCGTTGTGCAAGAATATCGAATTTAAAAAGCCCAACATCTTCTGCAATGACCATGTCAAAATGAACGGTAGCAAAACCTTTGGGAGGCATGAATGTTGCTGAAAAAGATTGTAAAGGCTTCTCGCTAATAAGTATTCCGCTAGCATGAACGCTAACATAATTGGGCATACCTTCAATAAGACTTCCATATTTTAGAACAAGCTTAGCCATACTATCTGCTTTTGCCGATGGAATACCTCCATCGCTCAATATATCTATCTCGTCTTTTGGTAGCCCGAACACCTTACCTAATTCACGAATAACCCCCTTTCGTTTAAAAGTTACATAAGTACCTACTAATGCCACATAATCAAATCGATTAAAAATATACTGAGTCATGTGTTCTCTATCACGCCATGAAAAATCAATATCAAAATCTGGTGGGTTGGCTCTATAAAGGTTAATAAACCGTTCAAAATATAAATCAAGATTAATCGGATCTACATCCGTTATATAAAGTATATAAGCAACAATACTATTAGCGCCACTACCTCTACCTACATAGTAGAAATCATTCTTTTTTGCATAAGAAGTAATATCCCAATTGATTAAAAAATAAGAGATAAAACCCATTTGCTTTATAAGTGTTAGCTCCTTTTCTAAACGGTTTTTAATGACTTTTGTAATCTTTGTGTAGCGTTTAATCAAACCTTCTTTGCATAGTTTTTCAAGAAGTATTTGATCATCTTCTTTGCTTGTAGTATAATTTTTTAAATTTTGAGGTTTGCGATTGGTTGAAAAATCAAAATGGATATTGCATTGATGAAGCAATCGTTCTGTATTTTCTAGAATGAAGGAGTATTCAGAAAAGACTTCTACAAGATTTCCAATAGGGTACATTTGCTCACTTTCACTCGCTACCTCTGTTTCTTCTAGCTTGCTCAGCAGTACATTATTATCAATTGCTCGTAGTAGTCTATGTGCATTAAAATCTCGTTTATTTCTAAAAGTTACTGGTTGTTGAAAAACCAGTTTATCAGTATAGGTTTTTAATCGTGAAAAGGGGAGCCTACGTAAATCTCTTACAGAAATACCAATAAATTCATTGTCTAAAAATTTATCTTTTTCATTTAAAAGAACCTTTTCAAAGGGGTATACGGTAAAAGTATTTTCAATAGTTGGTGCCTGTTGAGGTATTTCAATGCCTGTATGTAGATGGTGTGATAAAAATTTATTTAGTTCTTGGTATCCATAATTATTTTTAGCAATACTCACAAAACACTGATCAACACCATTTCTAAAATCGATACCCAAGATAGGTTTGATATTATATTTAGAAGCCTCACGCACAAAGTTTAAACAGGCTGATGTATTATTAATGTCGGTTAACACCAACTGCTTTACTTGGTTTTTTTTTCCTAGTTGTAATAATTCTTCTTCAGAAAATGTTCCAAATCGTAGACTGTAATATGTATGACAGTTTAAATACATGTCATTGTTTTCTATGCGCTAATACTATTGGCGGCTGTCCATTAAATGGATTCTGCATTCTGCCAATAGTTTTTGCGCCAATAGCTGAAGCTCTAATAACAGCACGGTCACCAAAGCGATTACGAACTTTGTCCATAGCCATATAAAGATTAAGGGCTTCTTCAGTATCATCAAAAAGATTGATTTGATAATTACCTGATACCAGGTGACTAAACCTAATTCCGACTAGTCGTACCAACATCCGCTTATTATAAAGTGAATCAAACAAACCCATAATTTTCGGAATTAAAATATGGTCAGCACTTGTATAGGGGGTACGCATTTGCTTTGAATACGTATTAAAATCTGAATATCTAATCTTTACGGCGATGCAAGCTGTCAATTTTTCTCCACGCCGTAATTGATACGCTAAATTTTCGGTCATTGCCATGATAATACCCTTAAGCTTTACAACATCAATAGTATCGCGATCAAACGTACGTTCATTAGAAATAGACTTGCGTTCATGAAAAGGTATTACTGGGGTATTGTCTACTCCATTTGCTCGATTCCAAATAACCTTACCATTTGCTCCAAGTACACGTTGCATAACATGCATCGGCATTTCTTGTATGGTCTTTACTTGACGAATACCCAAATTGCGTAAGGTTTGGTAGGTTTTATCGCCCACCATAGGTATTTTTTTTACTGATAACGGTGCTAGAAAAGTCTTCTCAAAACCAAAATCTATTTTTAATTGGTTGTTAGGTTTAGCCTCATTGGTAGCTACCTTTGAGACCACCTTATTTACTGAAAGTCCAAAAGAGATAGGAAGCCCTGTTTCTTTGGTAATTCTATGGCGAAGCTCAGAAGCATATTTATAACTGCCGAAAAAGCGATCCATACCAGAGAGGTCTGCATAGAATTCATCAATACTTGATTTTTCGAAAAGAGGCACTGCCTCTTTGATAATTTCTGTAACATTATCTGAAAATTTGCTGTACGTACCTGCATTACCTTTAATCACTTTAGCTTCAGGACATAATTCTCGTGCCATTTTCATGGGCATACCAGAGTGAACACCGTAACCTCTTGTTTCGTAACTACAAGCAGCTACAACACCTCTATCAGTAGTACCACCCACTAATAACGGCACGCCTTGTAGTTCAGTGTTAATCTGTCGTTCTACAGACACGAAAAATGTATCAAGATCTAAATGTAAAATAGTTTTATTCATAGCTATCTGGATGAGACCCTTGCACATTATTCAGGGCTAGTTCAACCAACTGTTTCGAACTTCCTTAATTTGTCAAAATTGGGTTTCCTTGAAAAGGAATAGCTAATTTATGGATTATATCCTATTTATTGGATTATTTCCATTTTAAATATTATAAAAAAAGCCTCAACGTTTGTTAAGGCTTCTTGTACTCGAGGTGGGAGTGCTGTTTTTTCCCAACAGCTTAGTATACATAGGCTTTCAGAAGGGTAATAATTGGAGTGCAACCGAATCTGCCACCTTTAACAAAATTTTATGTTTTCTCTCTAATAAATAAAACCAAAACACTACAAATAGAGTTTATTCCGCCATAGTCTACAAAAGACTATAGTGGCTCCTTATAATTTTTATCTCTCATTTGACTCATAAGATTTACATAGCCAGAAATTGGATTAGTCATTTTTAATTATTCGACTAAATAACCTTAGAAAAACTTTCAACCTTAAAAAAAGTATTTAAAAAGGATGGTACCGTAACGGCGGGTAATGCATCAGGTTTAAACGATGGTGCCGCGGCCATGTTGGTGGTATCAGAAGACGCTTTAAAAAAATACAATCTAACACCAAAGGCCAGAATAGTTGCTTCTGCCGTAGTGGGTGTAGAACCAAAAATAATGGGTATTGGTCCCGTATATGCCACTAGAAAAGCCTTAGCAAAAGCAGGTTTAGAATTAAAGGACATGGACGTAATGGAATTCAATGAAGCTTTTTCTGCGCAAGCGTTGGCCTGCACACGAGAATTAGGTTTAAAAGATGATGATCCAAGAATAAACCCTAATGGTGGAGCCATAGCTATTGGTCACCCATTAGGAATGTCGGGCACAAGAATTTTACAAGCTGCAACTAATGAATTAAACCGTTCTGGTGGTAAATATGCTTTAGCTACTATGTGTGTTGGAGTCGGAATGGGCTATGCTACGATTATTGAGAATTGCTCTATTGAATAAGCAGTACGTTAATTTAATAACTGTTAAATATTTTACCGTAGTAATCCTATAAGTAAAAAAGCAATTCAGCTTGCATAAAAATAAGTTTTAACCTAAAAAAAGTCGTTAGGCAACACTAATTTATAGAAATGGTAATAATCACTAACTTTATCTGTATATACAATTTAAGGTTATTAAAAAATGCTGTCCCTTTTAAATTCGCAACTTCAAAAATACATGTGTACCAGATTTGTTTTGATACTGGTCATATGTTTAAAAAGTTTTAATCTCTGGGCACAGACTACAGAAAATAATAGTTTAAAACAAAGGATTGAACTTCTTCAAGCAAATGAAAATTACCAAAAAGACACCGTTTATATTGACTTACTTTATGCGTTGGGTAAAGAAATTAGCGTATACAACCTAGACAGTTTATCACTTTTAGCTAAAGAATCAATTGTCCTAAGCCAAGCTATAAACTATGTGAAAGGAGAAACACAAGGTTTAATAAATATGGGTTCTTACTACTCTGAAATCGGTGACCATGACAAAGCAATCGATTATTTTTCTAAGGCGATTTCTAAAGCCACAGTCTCCAGGACAACTGAATTATTAAAAGCTAAAAACCTTCTAGCCATAGAGTATGAGTATACTGATAAATATGCACTGGCACTTAGAGAATATTTAGAAGGAATTGAAATAGCAAAAGAATCAAAAGATAATAGCTTTCTTTCCACTTTTTATGTAAACGCATCTAATTTATATGCAGATCAAGGAGACATTGAACAATGTATCCATCTTTTAGAGCTAGCTGAAGAAAATAATAAATTAGTTTCGGACGATTATGTTAAGGGCTTAACCTTGGCAAATTTGGCAGCAAGCTATATTGACATAAGTGATTTGGATACAGCTGAAGATTATGCTAATGAAAGTATTGCTGTTTTTGAAAGAATAAAACTAGAGAATTGGCAAATTTATGCTTACGAACTTAAGGCAAGCATTTATTATGAAAAAAATCAACCAAGCCTCGCCTTAGAGTGGTTTAAAAAAAGCGAAAAAATACACGAATCTATAGAGCAAACCAGATATAAAATTCCCCTTTACAATGGTTTAGCTAAAACCTATTTTAAACTAAAAGACTTCCAGACTTCAGAAGGTTATGCATTAAGAGCATTAGAGATTTCAAAAAAGATAAACCTTTTAGATCAACGTGACATAAGCCTTGAACTTTTGTATAAAATTAAAAAAGAAACCAACGACCCTAAAGTAGCTTTAACCTATTTAGAAGAACTAAAGACCCTGTCCGATACCCTAAATGTTAAAAAAAATGAAAAAGAACTACACATATTAAAATCGAATCTTGAATTTGATCAGGAAAAGGAAAGGTATGTACTTGAAAATGAAAAAAAGGTTAATCAACAAAAAAGCTATTTTTATGCAGCTCTTCTTATCATTTTATCTGCATTGGTAATCATTATTATTCTTAAAAGAAATAATACTATTCAAAATCGGTTAAATTATGCCTTAACCATCAAATCAAAGGAGCTAAAAAATTCTAATAATACTAAAAGTCGACTATTCTCCATAATTGCTCATGATATAAAGGGACCTATCAATTCTTTTAAGTCAATGTTTGATATGATTAAATCTCAAGATATGAGTAGCAATGATTTAATAAAATTTGTGCCTAAAATGTCTGAAAATATTAACCATGTATCGTTTACATTAAATAATTTGTTGTCTTGGGGACAGTCTCAAATGGATGGTATAATCACAAAACCAGAAGTTGTAAGCATTAAATCTATAGTTGATGAAAATATTGCTTTACTTTCAAAAAGTGCAAATCAAAAACTTATAAAAATAGAGAGTAAAATTGATAATCAAATTTTGACATGGTCAGATTCAAACCAAATAGGAATAGTTATTAGAAATTTAATAAGTAACGCCCTAAAATTTACCCCAGAAAATGGACAAATATCTATTGGGGCTAATGATAAAAATAAATTTTGGGAAATATGGGTTAAAGATACTGGAGTTGGACTGACAGAAGGCTCTCTTGAAAAAATACTCAATAAAAAAGAATCTTTTTCAACTTATGGCACTAATAACGAAAAAGGTACAGGTTTAGGTCTGTTGCTATGTAAAGAAATGATTGAAAATAATAATGGAATTCTATGGGCGAAAAGTAAACTAGGCGTAGGAACGATTTTTTATTTTACACTGCAGAAGGTCTCCGAAACAAATTAAAAAAATAGTTGATTCATTGCAAAAAATTCAGAATTTTATTGAAGCCTTTGACTTTTTAATTGTAGTAACAAATAAAATTTAAAAATTGTTATCTTCCACGGATTACTAGATGAACAAGATTTCATATCTAGGATAAAATCCAAATTGAACGAAACGATAAAATATCTTGGTGTTTTTGCCAAGAATTCCAAACTATGAATTTTAGTTAGCAATTTTAACCTAATCAAGTATTCTAGGCTACAGAGAAATAGTCTAAAAAGTGCTACTGTGGCTCCTTATAATTTTCATCTCTCATTTGACTCATTCGATTTACATAGCCAGAAATTGGACTTACCCGCTCAGGCTCCTTTAATTCAAAATTATTTTTTGCAAAAATTTTAGCTATTATTTGCCAATTGTCTGTTTTCCACTTTTTTGATTTTATGTAGGTATAAAATTTTCTCGCTTCAACCTCTTCCCAATTGTTTTTTTTAAAGAAAATCAAAACTTCTTTTTCATTAAATTTTTGTGGGTGCCGTTTAAAAGAGTTTTCTTTTGTTTTAAGTTTATAAGAAGGTACCATTTTTTGGCCTGGTTCTGGGACGCTGTTGGCCATATTCTGGACCTGCTGTGTACTAAGACTTGTTTCAAATATGAACATCTTAATTTTTGAGCCACGAGCAGGATGGTATGATGGATAGTATTTTAAATACTCCCATTCATCTAAATCTTTAAGGTAATTATGGTACGTAGTTTTTGATTTAATTTTTGCACAATCCATGACAAGTTCTCGATTAATTGTCAAGGTCTTTTTGAAAAACTCACGATTCCACTTTTGAAAGAATGCTAAGTAAAGGGTTATGTGTCCTTGTTTAATTCGTTCATCACTATTAAAGCGCTCAAAGACAGCATTCAAGTGTTTTATATAATTTACATTTTCCATATCTCTTGTTCTTACCCCGTTATTCAAATTCATTAGATTTTTCCCAAAGCTTTAGTTCTTCCTCTAAAGTCCTTTGGCTTCTCTTTTTTTCTACGAACATTGGAGATTTATTCTCTTTCTCGTCGGCTGTAAAAAGTGCTTGTAGCATACCTAGTGTAGGTTTGGTTTGCGTCTTTTCAATATCTTTTAGAATAGCTATCACTACATTTATTCTCTTCAAAATCCGCTTTTCAACTTTGATTAAGTGGTTCGGAATTTCATCATCCGGAGAAAGTTGGTGCTTCTCAAAAAACTCAAGCATCTGGTCTAAAGTCATACTATTAGACTCTTTATTTTTAAGAGCAAATGACCTAAACTTTTTAGCAATGGAGTTTTTAATCTTGATGTTTGAAAACCCCTCATTTTTAAAACTATTATCCATTTTTTAATCAAATTTTGATTGATAATCAGCCGGTTATGGTCTTTTTAATCCAAAAAAGGTGCTTTATTATTTTTTGCAAAATGAATAACCAACTGATATTTAGATGGTTAAAAAACGTAACCTTGCGCCAGCAGGTTACCCTCTTGCTCTTCCATCCCTTCATTTCGTTTCAGGGATTCCAAACTTTTTACCTTGTATCGAAAAGCCTATTCAAGAATTCCAATACTATAATTACCATCAAAATAGAAGCCATATAATTTGAGTTAGCATGATGTCAAATAGTTGTCAGAATGGCATTAAACACTTACTTATTATATCCTGAGCGTTTTCCTTTTCTTTTGATATTGAATTCTATGTTGCCATATAATTACCGATTTTATTTATAGCGAAATGATACCGATTGCGATTCAATTCACTTACTTCCCATAGCGCCATCGCCGTTACCTTTTCGGTAACCAACACTAAAATTTTGTGCAAGTAAGAACTTATAAAAGTGAGCGGGCGAACGGTTATGCAGTTCGTCTCGGGCAGAATTTTAAACTTTGTGAAGAAATAGGTTGTGGTAATCTTTTTGCTAGGCGAACGCTGTCGCTTTTTCTGCGACTGGGTTCAAGATAGTGTAGTGAACCGCTTTTCTTGTAATGAGGCCCTTTTTTGGGGAAATGTAAAGGAATGTGGCGGAACGATATTCTAGTATATATAAATTTAGCACCTGACATGTTATTAAAATTCAATTAGATGTATTCGTTTATTTTATCAATAACCTTCTTAAAATTTTTACAATAATTCACTACATTGACTCCGAATTACTACTTATGATTAATTTTTCATTATTCGCTGGTCTAGCTGCCTCTGTCTTACACGTTGTTTCAGGCCCTGACCATTTGGCCGCAGTAACTCCTTTGGCTATTGAAACTAGACGTAAAGTATGGAAAATAGGCTTATTTTGGGGTTTTGGGCATTTAGCTGGAATGCTATTAATTGGGTTGCTATTCCTTTTGTTTAAAGAATATATTCCATTAGAAAAGATATCTGAACATAGCGAGCAGTTGGTTGGATTTGTGTTAATTGCTGTTGGTCTCTGGGCGCTATTTAGCATTTTTTACAAAAGTAAAAATCATAAGCATCCGCATGTTCATGATGGAAATGAACCCTATATTCATGTTCATGAACACAATCATGAAACTAATACATTAGAACATTCTCATACCCATGATAAAAAACTGAAACAAAATTTATGGTCTTCTTTTGGAATAGGCGTACTTCACGGATTAGCTGGAATAGCACATTTTATCCTTTTGCTTCCAGTTTTGGGTTTTGAAAATCGGCTAGACAGTATTCAATATATTATAGGTTTCGGTATAGGAACTGTCTTGGCAATGGCTATTTACACCTATTTATTGGGAAAAATAGCCAGTTTTTCGAAAGGACAAAAGAGTGCATCTATTTTTACAACAGTCCGCATTACAGGTGGACTTTTTGCTATTGTAATAGGTGTTTATTGGTTGCACCTTAGCATCTAAGGTATTAGCTCCGTGATTACCAAACGATGATTTCCAGTATCGGCAATAAATAAAGTGTCTCCTTGAGTAATTATTGAGAACGGCCAATAAATTGCACTATCAGTGCCGTGCATATTACCTTTAAACTCACTACTAGTTATAAAATCTTCACGACCAATTAGGGCATTTGCAGAAGGGTTGTTTTTAGTTGGTATTTCATCAAACTTTAAAATTCTACTGTTACCCGTATCATTTATCAGAATACCATCTTTATAAAAACAAGCATCATATGTCCAATTCATGGTGTTTGCCTCAGGGGCAAGTCTAAACTGATTTTGCCCACATGCATCAAAGTTATCTTGACCAATTATAATATCGGCAGGTTTTAAAAATGCATCTTCATTATTATTCCACACTAAAACGCGATAGAATTGAGTGTCAGCAACTGCCATTTGCCCCTTACCATTAATTTTTACGGAGTACGGCCAAATAGGTTCGTCATTATTATAATCTCTAGTAGTAAATGTAGGTTTGCCTATAACTTTATCTGCAGCAGCATAATTTTCTATAGGAATAGCGTTGTAATACAAAATGCGTCTATTTCCTGTATCAGCTATCCATAAACGTTCTCCATCAGAAAAAACACCATAGGGCCAGTTTAAGGTCTGTGCTGAAGGGTCATTGCCAATACCAGTTACATTGGGTTGATTAGATGCGAAATCTGGCTGCCCCAAAACAACATCTGCTGCTTGTCCATTTTCTGTTGGTATGGTGTGCCAAATTAATACACGATGATTCCATGCGTCACCAACGACTAGAATTTTACCATCACTCCATATTCCCGAGGGATATTGCAAGGTATTTGCAGTTACATCTCCACCAGAATTTCGTCCTGTTTTTGATACATCTGATTGCCCTAAAACTATATCAGGTTCTTGGTGTTCAGAAGTTGGTATTCCCTTCCATATAAAAACACGATTGCGTCCCGTATCTGAAACAAAAAGAAGATTTTTTGCCACAAAAACTCCTCTTGGGGCCAAAAAAGGCATTTGCTTTGAACCTTTAAAAATACGTGAATTTGTAACCTGTTTGCCGAGGGTTTCGAAGTTCATATTAGCAAATTCTTGGTAATTGTTCTCCTGGCAACATACTTATCACGCGTTTACCACCAATAGCACTTTCCATAATAACTTGTTTTGGATGTTCGGTAACCACGCTCCCAATAATTCTTGCATTTTTTCCATTTTCTTCTTCCTGCAAAGCCGCCAGAACAGCGTCGGCGTTCGAAGCAGAAACAAAAGCAATAAAAAGCCCTTCGTTTGCTACATACAAAGGGTCTAAACCTAATAATTCACAGGCACTTGCCACTTGATCATCGATAGGAAAATCTCTTTGTACTAAGTCAATTCCTATTTCAGAAGATTGAGCGATTTCTTTTAGTACAGTTGCAACTCCTCCACGCGTCGGGTCGGTCAATAGATGAATATTTTCACCAAATTGTTCTATCAAATTTAGAATAGTATAATTCAAATTGGTGGTGTCACTTTTAATTTCTGATTCAAATTCTAAACCTTCGCGGACGGACATAATCGTCATGCCATGAGAAGCAACATTTCCACTAATAATTATTTTATCACCTATTGAAATGTTTTTAGCACTTATTTTTGCCTTTGGATGAATTGGACCAACTCCAGAAGTGTTTATAAAAATTTTATCTCCTTTCCCTTTTTCAACCACCTTAGTATCTCCTGTTACGATTTTTACTCCTGCCTTTTCACAAGCGAATTTAATAGCTACTAAAATATCCCAGAACTCCTTTACTGGAAGTCCTTCTTCGATAATAAAACTTAAGGATAAGTATTTGGGTATTGCACCGCACATGGCTAAATCATTAACAGTTCCGTTGACAGCCAGCTCTCCAATATTTCCACCTGGGAAAAATATTGGGGAAACTAAAAAGCTATCCGTAGAAAAAGCCGTTTTACCATTCAACTCTAAAAAGGCACCATCATGACGTTCATCCAAAATATCATTGCTTAGCAACTCGAAAACACCACTATCTAGTAGTTTATTGGTTAATACGCCACCACTTCCATGACCTAGGGTGATGACATCAAAGTCAAGTTTGGGCATGGGGCATTGCAGCTGCATGCGAATTTTGTTGTTTTCCGACATTTAAAAGTGATTAAGCTTCAACCAGTCCCGAAAAATGATAGTAGGCAGCACAAGCTCCTTCACTACTGACCATTGGTGCACCAAGTGGATTGGTAGGTTTACAGGTTTTTCCAAATTGAGAACATTCAAAAGGTTTTTTAATTCCTTTCATTATTTGACCCGAAATACAATCCGGATTTTCTGGCGCCTCTTCTATGGTAACATTATATTTTTTCGTAGCATCGAAATCAGCATATTTCTCTCTAACAGCATAACCGCTATCTGGAATTTCGCCAATACCCCGCCACATTTGATTACGTACTTCAAAAACTTCATCAATGACTTTCTGCGCATCAGGATTTCCGTCTTCGCGAACGATTCTAGCATATTGATTTTCAACTATTGATTTGCTCTGCTCTAACTGTCTAATAACCATTAAAATGCCTTGTAGAACATCTAAAGGTTCAAAGCCAGTAACTACAATAGGTACTTTATATTCAGCAGATAATGGGTGATATTCAGTGTTACCCATTATTGTACAAACATGACCCGCTGCTAAGAATCCATCAATCTTACTTTCTTCATCATCAATAACTGCTTTTATTGCGGGTGGCACTAGTACATGGGATGCTAAAATCGAGTAATTTTTCACGCCTCTACGATGTGCATGTACTACAGACAAGGCATTTGCAGGTGCGGTAGTTTCAAAACCAACAGCAAAGAACACTACTTCTTTATCAGGATTATCTTCAGCAATTTTAACGGCTTCTAACGGGGAATATAAAATACGTACATCAGCACCTTGTGCTTTGGCCTCCAAAAGACTTTTTTGAGATCCTGGCACTCGTAACATATCACCAAAGGAGCAAAGAATAACATCTTTTTCCTCAGCTAAATAAATAGCTTTGTCAATTAAATTTAAGGGGGTTACACAAACTGGACAACCAGGCCCATGTATCATGGTAACCGAATCTGGTAACATTTCAATGATACCATTTTTCACAAGGCTATGCGTTTGACCACCACAAACTTCCATAATCGACCAAGGTCTAGAAACGGTATTCTTGATTTCTTCCAAATATTTTTTCGCTAAATCTGGGTCGCGGTACTCAGACATATATTTCATAGCAGACGGTTTTAATTGGTTTTTGGTAAATATTCATCAACATCCGTGAGGTCTCCTAATTCGCCAATCTCTTCTAAATATTTAAAGGTTTTTTGCGCTTCATCTTCATTCACTTTACTGATGGCAACCCCTACATGAACCAATACATAATCATCAATATCGGCATCAGGCAACATTTCTAAACTAGCCTCTTTGGTAATACCGCCAAACAAGACTTTAGCCATGCGAACCCTGCCGTCATACTGCATTTCAATACTCTTAATTTTCCCTGGAATTGCTAAACACATACTTCAATTTTTTATATGCTGATAATAACACAGCTGGCCGAACGAAATGTTCTCGTCGTTACTAGACAATATACGATTAATTTTTAATTTGATTCCTTGTTTTTTGGATAGCTGCGAGAGCTTTTGTATTAAAATTGAGTTTTGAAAAACACCACCACTACAAGCGATAGTTTTGTAATTATTTTTGATTGCTACTTTTAAAATAATCAAGACCAAAGTATGGATGAAACTGTTCGCTAATCTTTCTACAGCCATTTCTTCTCTTTGCGCTCGCATTATATTTTCAATAAGGACTTTGGTGGGAATGGTTTCACATTGAACATTTTCTAGAAAATCAACAAATGCATCTTCCTTATACTTTCTAGCCTCATTTTCTAATAGCATTGCTGCTTCCCCCTCGTAAGTCGTTTTGTCAATAATATTTAACAGAGATGCCACCCCATCAAATAATCGTCCAACGGATGAAGTTTTTAAGCTATTGTTAACTAGCATCTTACCGTAGATTCTCCATTCAGTTTCAGAGAATTTGGATTTCACGGCTTCTTTTTCAGTTTCAGGAAGTACACTCAATAAAGATAATCGCGGTTCTTTTGCCATTTTGTCGGCAGCCAGCCAGTCAAAATATTCAAAGTGAGTCAGTCGTTCTATTTTATAGCTTTCATAGTTGAAAAATTCGCCTCCCCAAATGGCTTGGTCTTCTCCAAATCCGTTGCCATCCCAAACAACACCCAATATTTTTTCTTCGGATTCAAATAAATCATGTTCTCCCAAAACACTGGCAAAATGGGCTTTATGATGTTGGACATAAATTAGATTAGCATTCCATCTTTCAGATAGTTCTCTACCCAAAATACTGCTTTGATATTGTGGGTGTGCATCGATTAAGACAGTTTCAGCTTGAGTTTGAAACAGCTTTTCGAATTGATTTACACTTTCTTCAAACCTTTCTGAAACGTCGTAACTGTCCAAATTTCCAAAATACTGACTCACATAAGTATGCGAATTTGGCACAAAGGCATAAGTACTTTTTAAATGGGCACCCATAGCTAAAACCTTCTCATCATAAGATTGTATACTCCCTATATAATTAGGAGCTAATCCACGAGAGCGCCTCAAAATAATCTGATTCTCTCCAGTAAAGCGAACAACAGAATCATCTTGAGGAAAAGAAACTTCTAAATCATGATGCAAGAAATAATCCGCTATTCCAGATAGCTTTTTCTCAGCATCAGTTTCTTTAGAAATAATTGGCGAACCATGAATATTTCCGCTTGTAGCAATGATGGGTATTTGAAGTTCAACCATTAAAAGCGTAAGAAGAGCAGAAGACGGAAGCATAACTCCCAGTTGATTTAATCTCGGGGCAATACTTTCGTGTTCTAGGTCTTGAATCTTGTCTTTCGGATTTAGAATCACAATAGGCGCTATAGCAGAACAAAGTGTTTCTTCTTCAACCTGGCTTAGTTGAAAATCATTCTTTATTTTTTTTATGGATGGATAAAGTAGCGCAAAAGGTTTTGTAGGGCGTTGTTTTTTTTCTCTAAGTTTTCCTATAGTTTTTTTGTTGTTTGCATCGCAACAAAGTAAATAACCATTGGTGTTTTTCAAAGCGAGAATGCTTCCTTTTCGAAGTATGTTTGCCGCTTTTTTGATAAGCTCATTTTGGTTTCCGATGAGTTGCCGACCTACACAATCCCTTAGTTTCAATTGTATACCGCAATCGGAACAACTATTAGTTTGCGAGTGAAAGCGCCTATCGATAGGGTTGGCATATTCCGTTTGACACGTTTCACACATATTAAACACTGAAACGGTAGTATTTGTTCTTTCAAATGGAAATTTTGTGGTTACCGCATATCGAGGGCCACAATTGGTACAGGTCGTAAACGCGTAGCCATATCGACGATTATCTGCGTCTTTAATTTCTGCTTTGCAAGACTCACAAATGGCGAAGTCTGGCGTTAATGGAATATTAATTTGATTATTTATTTCCGAAGGAATAATTCCAAAATCATCATAGGCCTCATGCGAAACCTTAGAAATGGAATATGATTGAATAACAGAAATTTCAGGCGCACCATCAAGAATCAAAGTCAAGAATTCTTTTGCCTTTTCTTCTGTTGAATTTATATGGATTAGAACACCGTCAGCATTATTGCAAACCGAACCTTTTAGTAAATTTTTACGCGCTAACCCATACACAAAAGGACGAAAACCTACGCCTTGTACTTGTCCTGAAATTATAATCTGAAAGGTTTGCAGCATTTAGGCATTATCCTTTCTTTTGTTCGATTTTTTCTAGTAACCAATCACACCATTCATCAACTCCCTCCTCAGAAAGCGAAGAAATTTGAATTACCTCTAGTTCATGATTTACCTCGCGTGCATCTTTTGTTACGGCCTCTACAGAGAAAGGCACATAGGGTAATAAATCAGCTTTGGAAACCAGCATCATATCACTAGTCAAAAACATTTTTGGATACTTCTTAGGTTTGTCGTCGCCCTCTGTTGTTGCCATGAGTGTTACCCGATAGTCTTCTCCTAAATCAAAAGAAGATGGACAAACCAAGTTCCCAACGTTCTCAATAAACAGCAAATCAATATTTTCTAAATCGAATTGGTCGAGTACCTGATGAATCATTTGCGCCTCTAAATGACAAATCCCACCAGTGACAATTTGTAAAGCTTGAATTCCCGTTTCACGAATACGGTCTGCATCGCGTTCAGTTTCTAAATCGCCGACCATAACGGCAATCCTTATTTTGTCTTTCAGCTTTTCAGCAGTTTTCTGCATTAAAGTGGTTTTACCACTTCCCGCTGAAGATGTTATATTGATTAGCAAAGTATTGGTCTTTGCCATTTCTTTCTTAATAATATCTGCCACAAAATCATTTGCTTTAAGCAAATTAATATTAGTGTTTTCACATTGCACCGTTCCACGTGCTGCTTTTGTTGATTTATCTACCATTTTCTTTTTCTATTTGGGAAACCTTATAGTTTTTAGTTTTATAAACTGACCAGCCGCCAAGGCTAGTCGTCAAATTCAACTTTATGAATTAGCATCTCTTCACCTTGAATCACATTCTTACTGGGCCTTTCACAGTTGTCACATATAAACCGATAATTTTTCACATCAGTTATATGGTCACAAACTTCACATTCTATTTTTAGCTCCGTCATTTCTATTTTGAGCTTTACATGATGGTACTCTGGATTCATCATTTGAGATGCCTCATATGCATTGTACAACAAACGGGGTTCAATATTTGAGAGAATGCCAACCTTTAGATGAATTGTCTTCATCTTATTCAATTTCTCGGTCTCAAACTCCTGTTCAAGGGTTCTCATAATGCTATTTACAATAGACGTTTCGTGCATTAAATTAAACTTTTTACTTTTTCTAATTCTTTTAAATGGTCATTTGCTTGTGAAATCAAATCAGGATCTTTGACCAATGTTTTGATCTCTTCAGCTTTCGACTTCATTTCCTCGTATTTTTTTAATTCATCAGAACTATCCTCATTATGTGTTAACCATCCTAATTCTAGCATATTCATTAAGGTTAAAGCACGTTCGAGAGGATATGTTTCTACCGTACGTATGTCAAGCGCTTCCTGAAAAAGACCTGATGATTTTTTCAAATTATCATGCAATTTCGCCGGTGGAAAATGCATCAACGCTGTAGCGTAGTTATGACTTGCCATGGCATATTCATAGGGATACTGCTCTTTGTTATAGAAAGCTAAAACCTCTTTAAATGATGAAGCACAAAAGGCTGTCCACATTGGCTTTTCTTCTGCTCCCACAGGAATTTCAGAATATATCAACGCTAAGTTATGATGCACATCTGCAAATTTTTGGGGATGTGTATCTCGTTTAAAAACCTTTAGTACATCTTGAAAAGCATTAATGGCTGCTTTGTAATATTGCGGACTTCCATTTTTTGACCATGTATAAAGAAGGATGGCTTTTTTGAAACCTGCTTCTCCTAAAAATTCAGGAATATCTTCTTGTTTAAAATATTGAATCGCTCTATTTATCAGTTCTTTAGAGGCAATAAAATCTTTCTTAAAATTAGCAATCTCAGCAGCATCAACCAATAACATACCTGCTTGAACTTTTAAACCTTTGCTCTCAAAATGGGCAATACACTGTAATTGTAACTCATGAACTTCTTCTAGCTCTTCGTTACTATAAGGTACTTGTAATTGCGCCATCAAAATACCAGCTAAATGAGTATTCATTGCAAATTTTGCATCGTCGGAAATGGCAATTGCTTTTTGTTTTTCTGCTAATTGTTTCGCTTCTTGTAATTCTCCAGCATCTAGTAATAGATTCAGAAAGTGTTTGGCTGAAAATACTTTGACTTCATCATTTTCTGTCTTACTCAATGCATCTAAAAATCCTTTTTTTAGTTGCATATGGTCTTGCTGACTTTCGACATTACCATAATAGCTAAGTATAGCACTATTATGCGGTGATGTATTGTAACAAAAATCAATCATATCAGCCGAAATTTCATACCCGAATTGCAAATGTGTTGCAATCAAAAGATGATGGTAAATGGGATATTCTTCAGAGACATACTCAAAAGCTTTCTGTTGATTTCCTAGTTTATAAAAAACCAAAGCAAGTAAATTTTCTCTGTTATATGGATTAGTGGGAAATACATATGGAGGCTCTAAATCATACCAATCTAAAGGAACTGTAATTTCATCGGAATCAACTACCAAGGTTTTTAGGTCCTTTATAGTTTCCGAATCTTTAGTTATAGTAACTAGTTCACCCAAACGTTCCACAGAAGCAATTGCTTTCTGAACTTCTTTATATGAATCAGTTGTTGTTAATATCGTAAGCATCTTTGTCTACTTTTTGTGTGCCTCTTGGGTCTTTTGCTGCCGTCTGCTGCATACTTATCCCGTATATTTCGGCTAGGCGTTCTGTTCTGTAATCCCCAATGGTTTGAATTAAAACTTGGTTTGGGTCTTTGGTATTTATAAATATAAGAGAAACTTCCCAACGGCCTTTGACTGGTGTAACTTTGTATTGTACCTCTGCATCCAATAACCAATCGCTCTTTTGTTTCGACATTTTGCTAAGTCTTAAATACTAACTTTTATCAAACTTGTTTTTTCAATAATTTCATATTCTAAATCTCTATCTGTCTTGTCTAAATCATTGTCAATCAATATCTCACGAATAGCTAGAGTTTTATCTCCTTTTAAGTTACGCGATTTTAATAGAAACTGAGTCGGTTTGTACATTTTAACAAACCACTGACTAGAAACAGGAGTAATTAAAATGGTCCCTTTTTCTTCCAAATAGGTGACGTAGGCGTAATGAATTTCTCCAAAAATGGGTTCAATCAATTCATTATCCAAATAGATATGGGAAGTCTTTAGGGTAACTTTTGTGCTCACGTATGAATCGATAGATTTAAGTCTTCTAGAATATGTTGAACCACTTTGTCTCCAGCTTCCTTTACCCCATCACTCATATCAATTTCTAACTTTGTGTTTTCAATTGCCACTAAGTATACCTGAATGTCTTCTGGATACTCGTCTTGCAAAATCTTTTTGGTATAAGATAAGGCTTGGTCCCATTTCATACCATGTAGAAAAACCAGAGGGTCGTCTTGTGGTGCTTTCATAACTTCTTCGGCAGGTACTTTAAATAAAGTGCCTACTGGTTCATTGCTGTTCAAAACTCCGTCTACGAGAATTATTTTATCATGACCTTTTAATCCGAAAAGCACTTCAAAAGCAGCGGTACCCATATCAAATATGCTAATGTCTTCAGAATCAGGTAGTTTTTCTTTTAATTGCTCAATGACATAAATACCAATGGCATCATCACTTCGCACCGGATTTCCAAACCCCATTATTGCCGTCTTCATATCTTTTTAATTTCCTGTTAAAGTAAAAGACTTTCCCGAGGTTGCCCCCAGGAAAGTCTATATAAAACTATATGTCAGAAGTTATAGTTTAAATCGTGATAGCTCTACGCCAGTTTTTGCATCATGCGCATGTACAGTACAAACCAAACATGAATCAAAAGAGCGTGCTACTATACCTACTTCTACCGGATCTAATGGGTCTTCGATTGTTGTACCCAATAAAGCCTCTTCTATAGGACCTGGATTATCATTACCATCTTGAGGACCAACATTCCATGTTGTTGGCGCCATTACTTGATAGTTTTTGATAACACCATCTTTAATTTCTATCCAATGGGCTAATGCACCACGAGCAGCTTCTGTAGCACCGAAACCTTTACCGTCTTTTTCGACAGGTTTGATGTAGAATTCCCCATCTAAATCAATTTCAGATAACCATTGCTCAATAAATTTATATAATCTAGGTGCTTCATGAACTCTCGCCAGTACTCTAGTAAACACACTAGGTCCGAGCTTTTTCATAATGTCTCCAAACAAAGGGTCATTAATTTGATGGTCTTTATTATTCGGATTAGCATTCATAATAACTCTAGACAAGGGTCCTGCTTCTGCTGCGTGACCATCATATCGAGGAGCTTTTGACCAGCTATATTGACCATCAAAGTCACTATCATGTAAAGTTTGTGACTTGGCGGGTGTTGGTAATGGCTCGTCCCATGGGTGTAAACCATCTTCTTGGTCATTATACCAAGAGTGCTTAACATGCTCACTTACTTTCATATGGTCAAATTCATGGTAGTTTTCACCATCAAAGAATCCGCTAGATGAAATTAAAGCATCATTTCTACCCTCAATTGTAGGGTTATTATATCGGTCTTTGTGTAAGTACGTTCCTGTCGCCAAGAATTTGCCAACACCTTGTCCGAATTTATCTAATCCGAATTCTTGACCAGCTCTAATTAACAATCCTAAATCACTATTCTTATGTGATTCATTCTCATCAACCCAAGCCAACATATCATCCCAAGATTTGATTTCTAAATAGCGCTCAATTGAACAGCCCAACCAAACTGGCTCAAGCCAATCATTTTTAAACTGAGTCATAATGGCATGTGCTCTTGTGATATCCTTTAAAGTAGGAGCACACATTACACCGCCTGGTACCATATAACTTGAATGTGGCCATTGCCCACCGAATAATGCATATACCTGAACTGGCAATCCACTTGCGGTTAAACCTATTTGAAAGGTTTCCCCAACGTAAGCCGACCAGCGTTTTACTACTTCCTTATATAAAGGTTTGTCTGCATATTTTTTATTTGCTAAATCTGTGGCAAAAATTGCATAGAACCATCTCGGAATACTTTGAATAGTTTCTGTAGCTTGACCAATTGCTCGTAATAATAGCGCATTTGGACTTAGCTTGGTTCCCCAAGCGGTATCTAGCGCGGATGATGCACAATACAAGTGTGAACCACCACAAATACCACATATTCTAGGCGTAACAATAAGACCTGATTGTGGGTCTTTACCTTCCATAATTTTCTCAAACCCCCTAAACATGGCTGCTTGCGTATGCGCGCGAGTGACTTTACCGTCTTCGATATAGACCTTCACATCTAAATCACCTTCAACACGTCCTACGGGGGATATATTTAATTCTGTAACTGATGACATTTTTTTTCTTTTAGTTCTGCTTATTTAGAAGCTTCTGTTATTCTCTTATTGGTTGGCATGACTTTTTGGAAACCTGCCTCCATATAATATGCTAGCTTAGTTCTACCTTCAGGAACTTCTTTTGGAAAGACTCCTAAATGCTTCATGGTCTTCAATACGCTACCTTTTGCAAGGTCATTATGTGGAAAACCAGGCTCCGTACATCCTAAGCATGGATGATTTGAACGTGTTTTACTCGACTGTCTATTCCACAATATATTATTACAACTTGCTCTAGTCATTGGACCTCTACATCCTACTTCATAGAAGAGACAACCGCCTCGGCGACCAAAGCCACCATCCACTTTTTGAGCAAAATTGGTTACGTTGGTACAACCATCTTGAACGAAATCAGTAAAGAAAGTTTTTGGTCTGTGATATTCATCAATAAGAACATCACCAATTCTTCCGACAGAAATAGCAACAAGAATTTGAGTAATCCAATCTGGGTGCGCAGGGCAACCAGGGATATTGATTACTGGCAAACCACCTTTAGAAACAAAATCGGGTCCTAAGAAACCACCTTTTTTCTTTTTGTGAAATTGGAAACCCGTTGATTCACTTGGATTAGGAGCAACTGCGGGTATTCCTCCCCATGTTGCACAATCGCCAATAGCAACTACATAACCTGCTACTTTAGAAAGTTCGTCTATCCAATCTTTCATCGGACGATCAGCGAAAAGGTTCATAGTACCTGTATTATCAGGACCCTGAATAATAGAACCTTCAAACACAAAAATATCCATCTGGATTTTACCGTCAAGAATATCTTTTAACAAATCTTGAACTTGGTCTCCGATCTGTAAACCAGTTGTTGGGTGCCATAAAATGTTTAAACCGAAATCGGTGATAAGTTCAACCACTGTTGGCTCTTCAGCGTTCAAAAAGGACATTGTGTTTCCACTACATGCACCTCCTTGTAACCATAGTACGTTTGCCATAAATTGTTTGTTATTTAATTTACAAGCCCTTAAAATAATAATATGGCATTTATTTAACAAAAAAAATAATGAAATTCTAATTTGTTTAGAATTGTTCCAGATAATAAGCACTCAATTTTTATAGAATAGTCCGAATAACCATTTTCGATATATTAAGAATTTACCTATGATTACGAGCTTTTATTTAAAACAAATGGCTCTTGACTGTGTCTATTGAGGAAATAAAAAGTTTTCAACTATATCGCTAAGTTTAATAAAACCAATGGTTTCTAGTGACTCAATAATACTATTGTGCAAACACAAAAATGGGTCATTTTAACGGACGAGATTACAAAAACAATTTCTAGATAATTGATGTGTCTTTTTCTTGCTCTCTTTTAATAGTTTCGTTAATTGACCTTTGTAGGACATTTACTTTCTATTTAGTACTGTGAATTTCTCTACTCAAATATCCGTTTACAGTAGAGTGAATATTTTCATATTCGAACTTAATTCTAAGTTTTTGCATATCCTCCGATAATTTAGCGTCTAATATTTTTGCATAATGCTGGGTAGTTTTAAGAGATTTATGTCCTAGCATCTTACTAACTGATTCTATAGGCACTCCATTGGATAAAGTTACCGTAGTTGCAAAAGTATGTCTAGCCATATGAAAAGTCATTTTCTTGGTTATTCCTATTAGGATAGCAATTTCCTTGAGATAGCCGTTCATTCTCTGATTGCTATAAACCGGAAGAAGTTTACCATTAAAATTAGTTTGACCCGAATACTTCCTTATAATTTGCTCAGCAATTGGTAAGATTGGAATACTACTCAAAGTCTTGGTCTTGGTTCTATTCAATTTTATCCAACGCCTGCCATCAATCCCGATTACAATATCATCTTCCTTAAGTTTTTCAATATCAACATAAGCAAGCCCAGTATAACAGCTAAAAACAAAAACATCTCTAACATGCTCTAGTCGTTTAATATAAAAATCACTTTGTATGAGTTTCGCAAGCTCATCGTTACTCAAAAATTCCTTGTTAATAATATTTGGTCGAAGTTTAAAATTATAAAATGGGTCCTTATCCAACCATCCATTTGCATAAGCAACTCTAATAATTTTCTTGAAATAAGCTATGTACTTTAAAGCAGAGTTATGCGAAAGATTTTGCTCAGTTTTTAAGAAATAGATGAACGCGTTAATGAAAATGACATCTATTTTATTTACTGCAAAATCTTTCAAATTATAGTTATTCTCTATAAATTTCCCCAGATGCTTTTTAGTTGTTTTGTAGCGTTGAAGGGTCCTGTAAGAGAAATCTTTACCCAATAACCTTTCCATTCTCAAATTATGCTCAATAAATAACTCTAAAATTAGTTTCTGTTTTTTATTAGCCCCAATGTATTCATCACGTATTGTTTTTGCAGAAATTATATTACTATTATCCTTGGACAGATTCTGATAAATTTCATATACCCTATTTTTGATAATATCTAGTTGTCTATTGTTTTGTCTTGCTTCTATACTATAACCGATTACCTTATTCGCCTTGGCATTCCATTTAGACAGCGGCACTTTGAGCATAGTACTTACTTCTGCTCTTTTCCCGTTGAACGTTATTCTAAGATAGATAGTGGCCATTGTTGAGTCACTAGTTCCCTTTTTTCTAATATAAAATAATATGGATAACAAATCTTGCTCGATTATTTAAGTTAAAAACACTTAAATATAGAAAATAAATCTTACCTAGTTTACTTATAAATAACTGAATATAAGATATTTATAATCAATTCGGGCGCACTAAATAAAAAGGTTCTAGTGCGCCCGAATATGACACCTTTTAAATATATTTAAATGATATAAATCGATATCGTATAAAATAAAAAAACCTATAAACATTGAGGTTTATAGGGTTTTGATTTAATTTGATAAGTTCTTAGTACTCGAGGTGGGAATCGAACCCACACTCCAAAGGAACTGGATTTTGAATCCAGCGCGTCTACCAGTTCCGCCACTCGAGCATTACTAAAAATAGGACTGCAAAGCTAAAAAATAATTTCAATCCTCAAATGAAAATAACGACATTTATCCTTTAGCAACCGAGATTAATTTTTAAATTTGCACCTCCTTAAAAGAAAGCGAAGTTAAAAGGCTTATAAATAAAACTTTACAATGCCGTATCAAGTACCAGAACCTAAAATTTTTGCCTGTACGCAGAGTGCCGCTCTTGGCGAGAAGATTGCAGCTTCTTATGGTGCTGAGCTAGGCAAAGTAAAATTTTCAAGATATAGCGATGGTGAATTCCAGCCTTCTTTTGAAGAATCTATAAGGGGTGCCCGTATTTTTATCATTGGTTCAACAAATCCAAGTTCTGAGAACTTAATGGAAATGTTGCTAATGATTGATGCCGCAAAAAGAGCTTCTGCAAGACACATTACGGCTGTAATGCCTTATTTTGGTTGGGCTAGACAAGACAGAAAAGATAAGCCAAGAGTGCCGATTGCAGCAAAATTAATTGCTAAAATGTTAGAATCTGCTGGCGCTACAAGAATCATCACCATGGATTTGCATGCAGATCAAATTCAGGGATTTTTTGAAAAACC
>Ga0316204_10003518_pt1 | contig 30975 bp, 34 predicted proteins | sample 6monrhotite_MG_2_FD_205661 | JGI IMG/M metagenome (GOLD analysis project Ga0316204, IMG submission 205661) | Microbial mat bacterial communities from mineral coupon in-situ incubated in ocean water Damariscotta River, Maine, United States -... | ecosystem: Environmental > Aquatic > Marine >...
TCAAATCCTCAAATCTGTCCCACGAGTGCTGACCTCAGACAGTGCCTTCATTTGTCGATTTTCGCAACAATTTCGATAGTGAAACTATCAAAAATATGGTGCAGCGGGCCGGGATTTGGGGGCCATTGCTCGTAATCGCACTGATGACGTTCGCTGTAGTGATGAGCCCACTACCAAGCGCCCCGATTGCACTGGCATCAGGAGCAGCCTATGGCCACTTTCTGGGCACCTTATACGTTCTCGCTGGCGCAGAGGCAGGTGCGCTGATCGCGTTTGGATTAGCGAGAGTGTTGGGGCGGGAAACACTACACCGATGGTTTGGCGAACGGCTTGAGATTGGTCTCCTGGGATCACAAAATGCACTGATGATAACAGTATTTTTGAGCCGCCTATTGCCTTTCATCTCCTTTGATCTGGTCAGCTACGCTGCAGGGCTTAGCTACCTGCGATTTTGGTGTTTCGCATTTGCTACTTTGGCGGGAATCATTCCCGCTAGTTTTCTTCTTGCCCATTTTGGGGCCGAGATTACGACTACTAATTTTTCGGGCGCCGCCTGGAGTGCGTTGTTGCTTGGCGCTATCACAGGGCTTCCAGTTTTGTGGATCGCATTGCGTCGGAATAATGGGAGGAAATGAATTACCTTCTTTGAGACACACGACACGTCAGACAGTGTAAGTTTGGCGCGTTCAAGCCCCACTCCATTTTTGAAACGCGACTGCAATAAATGCGTAACGGGAAGCTTTGCTAATAGAGACGAGGAGGAGAAAACGAAGCACATCGACGCGTAACGCACCCGCGACGATGGTGATAGGGTCTCCGATCACGGGCACCCAAGAAAAAAGCAAAGACCAGACCCCATACCGATCATACCAAGCCTCTGCTCGTTCATAGGCTTTTTCTTTGACAGGGAACCATTTTCGATCACGGAACGCAGAAAAGGTACGTCCTAGAAACCAATTCACGAACGAACCAAGTACATTCCCCGCTGTCGCAACGAGAACTAGTATCATAATTTTTTCACTGCCGCCTGCCAGAAGCGTAAGAAGCATTGCTTCAGATGATCCTGGCAAGAGTGTTGCTGATGTAAATGCACTAGCAAAGAGAATGGCGAAGGCGGCAGTGGAAGTCATAGGAGCAGCCTTTAACGTTCAGAATGCGCTGGGCCGAAACGGATTTGGTTCATATTGCGTAGCCTGATACGAGTAACCTGAAAACAAGGAAAGGGAAAAGAAAGTGCATTTTGCTGCCTAGTGAAATTCTCCCCGTTAAGCTGGTTGCAGAAGAAGGCGAGAACTAGTGAAAAGACGTATTTGATGCATACGAGAATTGGCCATCTTCTTACATTCCACCGCTTTGCAGCAAATAAATGCGCGAAGCGGGAATGCGTGGTACACTATCTAGCTTAGGCCGCTTGCGGCGCTCAAGCTGCTTGGCCGCCATTCTGGGGGACAGTCATGAAGCTTTTTTATCCATCTGGCTTAGCAATTTTATTTTCTCTGACAACGACCGCTGCGCTGTCAGGCAACTATGACCTTAATGCTCTTCGAACCGCCACTGAAAAATACAAAGACGTAAATGTTGCACTCCAGGAGGGATTCATACCAGATCCTTCAGGGGTTTGTGTAACGGCTTCTGCTGAAGGCCTGCCTGCTGAATGGGGGGCAATGGGCATTCACTACCTTCGTCCAGATATTTTGCAGATCACGGGTGATGATCCACGCGTAAATGGAACAGGAACACACACAGATTTTGAGAAACCAGCAATATTGCTCTATGAGCCTCAAGCTGACGGCTCAATGACCCTTTTGGGGATTGAGAACCTCGTATTTGAAGAGGGATGGCGGGGAATGGGCCATGATGGGCCGCCAATGACCAATGGCCGCCATTGGGACCATATGACTGATAATCCGGACACAGCTGGTGACGAAGCGCATGGTTTCATGCCGCATTTCGATCAGCACATTTGGCTTTTTAGGGAGAACCCTGCCGGAGATCTCGAGCCATTTAATGTGAATGTTACCTGCGAGCATCACTCGTGAAAGTCCATTCAACCCAAGAACTCCGGGCACTACATCAAGAAGGAAGGCTTATCAGACTGCGTATGAAAGGTCGCCCACCCGGAAAAAGAGTGCAGCGTTCCGTAATCAGTATTAACCAGATTGAAGGTCTTTAAGTCATGGAGGAGAGTGTGGTGGAAATTGATCCGCGGCACTCTCGCCCCCTCGACGTGCACCGCTGGTCTTCTCACAAAGAGGTCAACGAACTGGTCGACGGTATCTGGGAAGAACACTTCAAAAACCATCATGTTCAGGTTTCAGGACCAAAACCAAAGGCCCGTTTCAAGGACCAGCTAAAGGTTGTTCTTCTCGATCTTTATGTTGCCTGGACAACCGATCCCAAGCTCTCCATCGGTGTTTCCATGTCATCAAATGCTTGGCAAACGGGTTCTAGGTACAACGCTCTTCACCTCTCAAAGATCATCGTCACCTTCATTCACCGGCTGGCTGAAGTGGGGCTGATAGATCTCTCAAAGGGCAGTTACTCAGGTCCCGGCGTGGTGACCAACCGTAGTACCAGAATACGGGCAGCGGAACCGTTGCAAGAGGCCTTTGCTGAGGCGCGGTTCGAGGTTGCTGACATCGAGGTGGCGGAGGGACGGGAAACACTTATTCTTCGATCAGATGATGGCCCCGGAGGTAGATCTGCTCAAATCGACTATGAAGACACCGAGTTCACGAAAACAACACGAGAGTTCCTCGAAGCGTACAACACCTGTCTTTCTCAGCACTTCATTGATTTACCCCAGCTCGACCATCCTTACATCGAGCGCCCAATCCATACCGGGCCAAGAGCGGGTGAAGTTCAGAGAGTGCCCATAGGACCTACGAACGCCTTCGTACGCCGTGTATTCTCTCGGGGAAGCTGGGACCTCAACGGGCGCTTCTACGGGGGCTGGTGGCAGCAAATCGACAAGGACTCCCGTGCGTGTATTCACATCGATGACGAACCAACTGTTGAAGTAGATTTTCGTGGTCTTCACGTAGCAATACTCAGCAAAGAAATGGGAATTCCGCTCGAAGGTGATCCTTACCTTTTACCCGCTGGATTGCTTCCAAGCATTTCGGATGAAGAACAAAGAACCTTTGTAAAACAACTGGTTCTAACCGCTATCAACGCCAAGAATGAGAAGACAACCTACAGTGCCTTCAGAGATGGCTTTCCGGCACCACACGCTTCGGAATTGCAGCCGGTACAAGGGTTGACGCAATCGGCGGCTCAATCGGATATGGAAAGCCGTCGAAGTGTCTTGTCAGAGGACACCGGCTTGAGGCGGTCCGGGTGACCTATGTCAATTACCTGGAGAAGTTGTTTTGATCTAATGGCAAACGAGAAACAAGATGATCCTGGCGAGGAGGATTGGTTCGTGGCCGCGCTACTGAATAATCAACTGCACGAGCCGCAGGCCAACACGGAGGCATTGAGGGAAGTCGTTGGCACGGAACCAGAAGACGTGCTTACCAGAAGTGGTAAGGCGCTGCGCGGCTTTTTAAGGGCGAAATGAAAACGCGGTTTCAACAAAGGTGCGCGAGATAACAAAGAAAGGAATGGGAAATGACGGTTGATGATCTTCACAAACGGCTCGACGCTTTGAGCGAACGAATTACCGATATGGAGGCGCGGTTGAAAGAACGATCAAGTTGGCATGATGGGCACCGCCTGACGAGCGGAGAACTTGACGCGCGTTATCGGTATCTGAAATCGAAATTGGACGGCGAAGTGAAAGCCATTGAGGCCCACGGCCACCATGTCTCCGATCTGGAGGTATCAGTTCGTAAATGGATCGATGTTCTTGATATGAATACGGAATAGCACCGCCGCATCCGGTTTTCTGGAGCAGAGTGTGGGTGGTTTTGGCGTCGGTAAACTAGGAGCCGTATCTTTAAAATTCTAACATTGAATAGGTCTGACAGCTTGCTGCCGAGGCTCAACGGCGCGTAAGGATTTGCGGGGAGTCCAACTATCAAGACTGCGATTGAGAGGTCTATTGCGGCCACTCAACGAGACTTAGGTCAAACCTATCAATAAAGCGAACGGCAGACGTCTCCCGAAATCATTCGCTTAGCGGTGGTGCTCTACGTTCGGTTTTCGCTTTCGCTTCGAAATGTCGAAGATCTGCTTATCGAACGTGGCATCAGCAAAAGTGGTCTTATTTATAGATTACCATCAACCTGTGTAGGCTCCTTTAAACAAATTTTACCTGGACTCGCCAGCAACCCGAAATTTGACGGGCATCAATGCGGCAGCGTTGTAGTCTAAATTTGGGCCACAGAGTGCCCGTTGTCAGAGTATTTTGAACAACGCAGGCGGCGTGTCCACCGAAAGCCGATCCTGGGCTCCTCGAGGAACATGCGGTCGTGGCGGTCAGGAAGGGTCGCGACCATTTTTTTCTTCGCGCTGTTTCTCCTAGTGTGAACCATCGATTTGCGGGTTCCTTGAATACGACCGATCGAACTTTGGCTCTGTAAATGCTTCGCGAGCATTTTAGTGAGAATCTAGCGCAAACACGGCAGAGTATTAATGACATTGATCAGTGCGCGGCAATTGCCAAGATGGTAAAATCCTCAAATTCAATTGGATAAGAATTCGCCATGACCGAAGCCGATGACAATCAAAAAGCGGAAACGAGCGCCGACTGGCCGAGTTCCCGCGAGAATGACGCCATCGGCCAAATCGTTGCTATTCAAGGCACTGTTGTGGATGTGGAGTTCCCGCTGCGGGTTCCGGCCATCAACGCGCGCCTTCTGGCCGGACCCGACCGGCAGATCGTGATCGAAGTCGCCATTCAGGTTGACCAGAGAACCGCGCGCGGCGTGGTTATGAACCCGATGGAGCGCGTGGCACTTGGGATGGAAGTTGAGGATACAGGTGGGCCGATGGAGGCACCGGTGGGTGATGGCGTTCTCGGTCGCATGATCGACGTGTTCGGCAAGCCCATTGACGGTCTGGGTCCGCTTGAAAACATCCATTTTGAGCCCATCCACCGCGCTCCCACGCCGCTCAGAAAACGCAAGCCCGGCGGCGAGATCTTTCAAACCGGGATCAAGGCCATCGATCTTCTGACTCCCATCGAGCTTGGCGGCAAAGCGGGCCTGTTCGGAGGGGCGGGCGTCGGCAAGACTGTCCTGATCACCGAAATCATCCACAACATGGTGGCAGAATATGAGGGCGTGAGCCTCTTTTGTGGCATTGGAGAACGATGCCGCGAGGCTGAGGACCTCTATCGCAACATGAGAGAAACCGGCGTGCTGGAAGGTGCCGTGCTGGTGTTCGGCCAGATGAATGAATCGCCCGGGGCAAGGTTCCGCGTGGGCCACGTTGCGATGACCGTCGCCGAATACTTTCGTGATACCCGTCATCGCGATGTTCTTGTCCTCATCGACAACATTTTCCGTTTCGTGCAGGCGGGTGCCGAGGTGTCCGGGCTACTGGGGCGCATCCCCTCGCGTGTGGGCTACCAGCCGACGCTGGGATCGGAACTTGGAGCTCTGGAGGAGCGGATTTGCAACACGGATGCAGGTGCCATAACCTCTATTCAGGCGGTCTATGTCCCGGCTGACGACTTCACTGACCCGGCCGCGACGCATGTCTTTTCGCATCTCTCGGCATCGGTCGTACTTTCGCGCAAGCGTGCCAGCGAAGGGCTCTATCCCGCGATCGACCCATTGAAATCAAGATCTAAGATGCTCACCCCGGGAACCGTATCTGATCGTCACAACCAGGTTGCGCGCGAAGTCCGGCGCGTCCTTGCGGAAAACGAAAGCCTTGAGGATATCATTGCGATGCTTGGCCTTGACGAGCTCTCGGAGGCCGACCGCGAAACGGTGGCACGGGCGCGCAGGCTTGAGCGCTTCCTGACCCAGCCTTTTTTTAGCACCGAACAGTTCACCGGAAAGCCGGGCCGTTTTGTGCAGCTGGAGCAGACGCTCGACGGCTGCGAGGATATTCTTTCAGGCACGCTCTCTGACGTCCCGGAAAATGCCTTTTACATGATCGGTGGCATTGAAGAGATCGAAAAGCGTGAACCTTCGGAGAACGAGGTAACCGCATGAAACTCGTCGTATTCACACCGGAAGAAGAAGTTTTCGAAAGGGAAGTCACCAAAGTCGTCGCAGAGGCCACCAACGGCGCTTTCGGCATGCTTGAGCGGCATATCGACATAGTGGCACCTCTCACGGCCGGTATTCTTGTCTATGAAGACGGCAATGGCGCGACCGGATATCTTGGCGTGGACGAGGGAATTCTTGTGAAATGCGACAATGTGGTTTCGGTCGCGGTCCGTCGCGCGGTGCTTGGCCGCGACCTTCCCGAGCTTCGCCGGGTCGTGACCGAAGAGTTCCTGTCATTCGACGAGCACGAGCGCGTAGCCCGCAGCGCCCTGGCGAGGCTAGAGGCGGGCGTCATTCGCCGTATGCTGGACCTGGAGCGCGCGCAATGACCGAGCGAAAGAACGGTGCCGAAAAAAGCGAAGCTGCCAATGTGATTAATCGCAAGGCGGAGCGCAAGGAAGAAGTGAAGAAGCGTGGCGACAGACGCAGCGTGTGGTTCGGCATCGGGATGTTTGGCCTGGTCGGCTGGGCTGTCGCGGTGCCGACACTTGTCGGTATCGCGCTTGGCGTCTGGCTGGATCGTGTTGCGCCGATGGGTTTCTCCTGGACGATCGCGCTGCTGTTTGCTGGCGTAATGCTCGGGTGCCTGAACGCATGGTGGTGGGTAAACAAGGAGAGCGAAGATGACTGACACATGGTTTTTTTCCACCGGGCTTGCGGCGGCACTCGTAGCCGGGGCCGCATTTGGCACCGTTTATTTTGCGTTGCTCTGGTATACTACGAAGAGTGTCATGGGTGCGGAAACGGGCACCGGACCGGGAGCGGGCCGTCTGCTTCTGGGCTTTGTTTTACGTTTGGCTCTTGCTGCCGGGGCGCTGGTTCTGGCAATTCGTGCTGGCGTAGGTGCAGCCCAGTTGCTGGCTGCAATCCTCGGCTTCACGATCGCCCGTCAGGGTTGGGTCTGGTACATTCCAAGGCAGGGTTAGGAGATCACCATGGAAATCAGCCCTGACCAATGGATTATCCTTTACATCGGTCCCCTCGGTATCAATGCTACTATTGTCTTCACGTGGGTCATTATGGCGCTCCTCACGTTGTCGGCTCTGCTTGTCCGCCTGTTCGTGTCCTCGACTGGCGAACTCACCCGATGGCAAAGCATGTGGGAAGCCATCATTTTGGCCATGGGCACCCAAATCCGCGAAGTAAGTGGGCAGGACCCGGGACCCTTCCTTCCTTTCGTCGGAACGCTCTTTGTCTTCATTGCGGCCTCCAACATCCTGATCATTGTGCCGGGCTACGCGCCCCCTACCGGCTCGCTTTCCACCACAACAGCGTTGGCTATTTGCGTCCTGATCGCGGTGCCATTTTTCGGAATGCTTGAAAAAGGTTTTTTTGGCTATCTCCGTTCATACTTCGAGCCAACGGTCTTTATGGCTCCATTCAACGTGATCGGTGAGGTGTCACGCACTATCGCGCTGGCCGTCCGGCTCTACGGCAACGTGATGAGTGGCACGGTGATTGTGGGCATCCTGATTTCGATCGCGCCGTTCTTCTTCCCAATCGTAATGCAGCTTCTGGGCCTGCTGACCGGTCTTATTCAGGCCTATATCTTCGCCATCCTTGCGATGGTCTACATCGCGTCTGCGACCCGAGGGCGCGCCAATAACAACGAGACGAAAGGTGAAACCTATGATTGATGCAACCTATATTGCAGTGATTTCAATTATCACAGCAGGACTTACCATCGCGATAGGTTCGATCGGTCCGGCCCTTGGCGAGGCACGGGCGGCGGCACAGGCACTCACCTCGATCGCCCAGCAACCCGACGAAGCAAATACTATTACCCGGACGCTCTTTGTTAGCCTGGCAATGATCGAGTCAACCGCGATCTACTGTTTTGTGGTGGCAATGATCCTGATCTTTGCAAACCCGTTCTGGCAGGCTGCGCTAGAGGCCGGATCTGCCGGGGGCTGAGGCGTGCAGATAGACTGGATCACCGTCCTTGCCCAGATTGCGAACTTTCTGGTTCTGGTATGGCTGCTGCGGCGGTTGCTATATGGTCCTATTACCCGTGCCATGGAAGAGCGCGAAGCCAAGATCCGCGAACGCTTTTCGGAGGCCGAGCAGCGTGAGACAGCGGCAGAAACGGAACGGGAATGCCTGCGCAACGAGCGCGAGAAGCTTAATGAGCGCCGTGACGAATTGCTCGGCGAAGCGCAGGAGCAGGCGCGACGGCTTAGCCACGATCTCGAAAATGAGGCGCGCGTGGAAATCGAGGATAAGCGCGAGATCTGGCTTGCTCAGCTCCGAAAGGAAGAGCTGGCTTTTCTGCATGAGCTACGTGAAAATGCGACCAGCCATGTGGAGCGGGTCGCACGCCGCGCGCTCAGTGATTTCGCCAACCTCAAGCTTGAGGAAGCCATGGCCGATACCTTCATCGCACAACTGACAGAACTCGACGGAAAAACCTTGCGCGGTTTTCGCTCGGAGGCCGCTGCAGCCGAAGGGCGAATTTTTATCAGCAGTGCCTTCGAGCTTCCTCCACCGACCAAGGCAAAGTTGACACGGGCAATCCGCGAGACCGTCCATACATGTGCCGAGATCGAATACCAGCGCGACCCGGATCTGATCTGCGGCGTCCGGCTCAAGGTGCGTGGCCAGACTTTTCAGTGGAGCATAGCCGCCTATCTGGACGATCTGGAAGAAGAGACCAAAGCGTTTCTTGACAACGCCGCGGGCCACGGTCGGCCCGACGAAAGCACGAACCAGAAGAAGGCAGAATAGCAGATGGGTATTCTGGACGGCCTTGCTGAAGACATCGCCTCGAACCTGGGCCGCAGCCTTCGCAAACGCCGTCCCGTTGTCCGTAGCGAACAGATTGCGACCGTCACGCGCGTTGGGCCGGGCATTGCCGAGGTTGAGGGTTTCACCGAGCTCGGCGCGGATGAACTTGTCAGTTTCCCCGGGGGGCTCATGGGCGCGGCGGCCAATATTTCGACCCGCCGGGCTGGGATAATCCTGTTCGGTGCAGGCGACCGTTTGCAAGTTGGCGCAGAGGTCCAGCGCACTGGAAGCGTAGTTGATACGCCGGTCGGAACGGCGCTTCTGGGGCGCGTGGTAGACGCACTTGGCCGCCCGCTCGATGGTCGTGGCCTAATTCGGCAAAGCGACAGGTGGCCTGCTGAACGTCCCGCCCCCTCGATCCTCGATCGCGCACCAGTTGAAAGGCCACTCCATACCGGGATCAAGGCTGTGGACGCTGCCATCCCTATCGGTCGTGGCCAACGCGAACTGATCATCGGCGACCGCCAGACTGGAAAGACCGCTATCGCTGTCAGCGCTATCCTTAACCACCAGGCCGCGGCGCGGGGCGGTAGCCCGGCAGCTGCACATTCCGGCCTTTGCATCTATTGCGCTATCGGTCAGCGAGCCTCGGGTGTTGCGCGGGTCATCGAGACACTCCGGCGTGAGAGGGCATTAGAACGCACCGTCGTTGTCGTCGCGGGCGCCGAGGACGCGCCCGGCCTTCAATTCGTGGCGCCATATGTAGCGACCAGCATGGCCGAATGGTTCATGCACCGCGGGGACGATGTGTTGATCGTGTTCGACGATCTCACCCGCCACGCGCGCGCCTACCGCGAGCTGTCCCTACTACTGCGTCGGCCGCCAGGGCGCGAGGCGTTCCCGGGCGACATCTTCTATATCCATTCGCGGCTTCTCGAACGCGCGACCCATCTGCGCGAAGAGCTTGGCGGAGGGTCGCTGACAGCGTTACCGGTGATCGAGACACAGGCACAGAATATCTCGGCCTATATCCCCACCAACCTGATCTCGATCACCGACGGGCAGATTTTTTTGTCGTCCGATATGTTCGAAAAAGGGTTCTTGCCGGCCATTGATATCACCAAATCGGTGTCACGCGTCGGGGCCAAAGCGCAGCTGCCAGCATACCACGCCGTGGCGGGAGATTTGCGCCTGACTTTTGCGCAATTCGAGGAGTTGGAAGCGTTCTCACGCTTCGGGACACGCCTTGACAAAGACACACTGCTCAAACTCACGCGGGGCAGGGTTGTGCGCGAAGTGCTGAAACAGCGTGAAGACGACCGCGCGTCCCCTCCAGAACAGATCGCCGTGCTTTTGGCGGCCAGCCAGGGGCTCATGGACGAGGTGCCATTGGCCAGAATTCGCGAGGCGGAATTCGCGATCCGGGCAGGGGTCCGGCGCCATCAACCCGAAACCTGCAAACGCATCAACGAGGGCGCGCACTTCAAAAATGCGGATCGCGAGGCATTGATCACGGCGGCGCGCGCGGCGCTCGCCCGTCTGAAATAGTGAGGCAAATATGGAAACGCTCGAGGTTCTTCAACACCGCATCGCTATCAGCCGTGATCTTCAATCGATCGTGCGCACCATGAAGACGCTGTCGGCGGTCACTATCCGCCGCTGCGAACGCGCAAGCCAGGCCGTAAGATCCTATGATGAGACAGTAGATCTTGGTCTTCAGATTCTTTTGCGCGACCCGACTGTCGCCGACATGGCGATCCGCGCGTCAGAAAAGGCGGCGGCGCGTGGACCTGTTGGCATTATTGTCCTGGGTTCAGACCACGGGCTGTGTGGCCGCTACAACAACGTTGTGGTGCGGGCTGCGCTGGACGAAATCAAAAGCTGCCAGCCAGACGAGGTCACTTTAGCGGCGGTCGGCGCACGCGCTGCCGACCTTTTGGAGGGCGCGGGTCGACAACCCTCGTTCATCTACGAGACACCGGGCTCCGTGACCGGTATCAGCGAAACGACTGGAGCAATTCTTTCACTCACCGACGGTTGGCGCCGCGACCAAGGAATAGGGCGCGTGTGGATCGTGCATAACGTTCAGACCAACGACAACCGAGCCCGGCCTGTCGCGATGTCACTTCTTCCGATTTCGCCCGCCTTTCTGCGCCATCAGGCCGAGCGACCCTGGCCATCGCGCCGACTGCCCATCTATACGGAAGAACGGGACACGATGCTGGAAAGGCTGCTTAGGCAGCATGTGTTCGTGCGCGTTTTTCGCGCGATTGCCGAGGCGCAGGCCAGCGAACACGCCTCCCGGCTTTCCGCCATGCAGGCGGCAGAGCACAATATTCGCGAACATCTTTCCGAGATGGACGCAGAGTACCGGACGCGACGTCAGGAAAAGATCACGACCGAACTTCTGGATGTGGTAGCCGGCTTTACCATTCTCGACGTTGAAAAGTGATCAGTTAGTCGTCTACAATGCTGAATTGATAGCTTGTGAAAGCTATGTAGCGGATTTCCTTTACGCTCTGGTATTCACCGCTGTCGAAGACTTGGCTAACTGCGGCTCTATTTGGGGCTTTGTCACGTTAACTCGGACAGGCCTGTTAAATCGAAACGATCGGAATTCAAGCAGCAACAATTTGACGCCATTCGGCAAATGCCTTTGAGCGTATTTGGCGGAGATTTGTGCGCGAAATCAGGTGACGTTGTAAATTGAAATGGCTGTAGATGGCATCGTGGACAGACAGAAAACGTTGCATCGAACCGGGCGACTTGAACCGTCCCATTCGGCGTTCTCGACGGTGCGTCGGTTGATGCGAAACTTCGGCCCGATTGTTCAATCGACCACCTGTGACATGAAGGTGCGCCAGGCCAAGTTCCCGAAGTGCCGCGGAGTATGAACCCAGCTTGTCGGTGACAATCTCATCCGGAATGTAGCCCTGCTTTTTCAGGAGTTTCCGCAAAAGCTTAAGGGCCGCGCGTTTGTTTCGGCGAGATTGGGCCAGGACTTCAAGAACCTCACCTTCATCGTCGACGGCCCGCCACAGATATGTCCGTTTGCCGCCAATGCGGACAAAAACTTCATCAAGGTGCCAGGCTCCCGAAGGTTGAACTCTGCGGGTTCTGACGTTGGCGGCAATCGCAGGACCGAATTTCAAAATCCATCGGCGGATCGTTTCATAGCTGACCTCGATGCCACGTTCCGCCAGCATTTCTTCCACATCCCGAAAGCTCAGCGGAAAGCGGAAATAGAGCCAAACCGAACGATGGATGACTGCAGGCGGAAATCGGTGGCGGGAATAGGAAATCTTGCTCATTCACCCGCAATAGCTTGTTCGCGCAAGATCGTCGATTTAACGTGTCAATGCACTTGAAAAGTCGCTCCGCCTTTTTCCAGTTTTGCCGTCACTAAAAGCGCTCCTTTCGACGATCATTGCACGCACGATCAAACCGTGACCGGTACGGGGCTGTTCATCCCGTTGGCTCATTGTCCTGCACAATTCTCATTGCGCAAACTGGAAAAGGCCGATGGTTCCGATTCCTGCCACCATCAAGGTGAACTGCAACAGTGCCGGCTTGACCCCGGTTGTTCGATGCAAGCCCGGCACGAGATCAGCGGTGGCAATGTAAATGAAACTGGCTGCAGAAAAGGCCAGGATATAGGGGATGGCCTCTTGCATTTTCCCAAGGAAGAAATAGGCAGCCACTGCGCCCGGCAGAGTAGTCAGTGATGACAGCGTGTTGAGAAACAGCGCCTTTGCCCTCGAATAGCCGCTTTCCAGAAGTATCGCAAAATCTCCCACCTCTTGTGGAATTTCATGGGCGATAACGGCTAGGGACGCTGCAATCCCAAATGGTATCGAAGTGAAGAAAGCTGCAGCAATAACGAAGCCGTCCACGAAATTGTGGAAGGCATCACCGATCAGGATCAATGGCCCTCTCGTACTGTGAACCTCGCATGCCTCGTCATGGCAATGGCGCCAGATAACCAGCTTCTCAAGGATGAAGAACAAGACAATTCCAGCAAGAACAGTTCCGCTTACCGCCATGGGTGTCGCGTGTTGCAGAGCTTTGGGTATCATTCCCAGAAATGCTGCTCCGAGCAAGGTGCCGGTCGCGTAGCTGATCAGGTGTGGCAGTAGTGTGCTTCGCGTGTTCTCAGGGAAAAGAAGCATCAATGCAGCACCTGCAATTGCGCCAATGCTTCCCAGAATGCTGAACGTGATGATCCAAACCAGTAGAGTCATTCTCTTCTTTCCAAATACCCCCGAAATGTTGAACTCCACGCAAGTGGTCCGGGTGATTGCAGGTTCATGTCCGACCCAAGTTCTGCATGATCTTCCGCAAGGATAGGCCCTTGCTAAGACCTCCGTTTTTTCGCTTGTAATGCCTGCCGGTCGAGACCGCCTTGCTTGGTTGGCGGCGTCCTCTCTGTGTCGATCTCTCCGACGAGATCACGGAGCGCACGCATGATCTGCAGCAGCAGCTCGCCATTTTTTACAGGCATGCCTTCTTCTTCGGCCACACTGACTTCGCTCGCATCATATTCCCACCGGCGCAGGATCTCGATCTTCTGGTCCTTGGTCAATTTTTCGTCCGCAAGAACATCTGCCGGCCTTTCGAAGACGTCAGGCGGATCAAGCAGGGCCCTTCGCTGGCGCTCGTCATCCTTCATTTAGTTTCTCCCAGGAGGATCGTCAGAACCTGCTTCACCGCTCCCGGGATCACCTGCTCACCCTGGCCGACAATGTCACTTTTTCCATCCGCGAGTGCCTTGGCATCCATGATGTCCTTCACGCTTGCCCCGGTTGCTTGAATCGCAGCATAACTGTTGTCATCGAGATGACCGAGGATTTGCTCCAGATTTTTTCGTGTTGCTTGGCTCATCAGGTTGTTCCTTCTGGTCTCTGTATCTGTCCTTAGATGCGCAGGCTGCGGCCGTGTTTCTGCCTATTCCTTTGTCTTCGCATCATGGTTTCATTCGTGTTGATACATCTGGACTGATCTTTCATGATTGATTCATCTCAATGTGACCAGCACCACGAATGTGCAATTGCTGCGTAGCAAAGGGGCGAAGTGGGAGGTGACACAACTTGTTGTCGCGCCCTTGTCTTCCGAGGGAGGCTGATCTGATATTAATTTCGGTCCGTTCATCGGCCGAAGAAAGTGTTTTTTTTGGAAGAACACCTTTCGACTTCATAAAGGAGACTGACATGGAAACGCCTATACCAAAACAGGACGAAAAAACGACCGTTATTAAAGTACCGGAAGCGGTTGGTGTTTTCGATTCTTTCGAGTCGCTGCAAAACGCGTTCTATGATCTCAGGATGGTTGGTTTCAGCCGGTATGACATCAGCCTGCTGGGGAGCCAGGAGGCGCTGGAGGAAAAGCTCGGCAAAGCGTACTGGCGTGCATCGGAACTTGAGGACGATCCGAAAGCGCCAAGAGCCGCCTTTGTCTCCGAGGAAGCAATTGGTGAACTTGAGGGTGCAATCTCAGGTGGGTTTTTCTTCCTCGGATCTTACATAGCTATGCTGGCCATGTTGACACCCGCTAGCACTCTTGCCGCCTCGATTGCCGCGATTGCCATTGGGGGTAGCCCGGCGGCTGTGTTCGGCGCGCTTCTGGCCCGACGTGTTGGAAAGCAACACAAGGAATACTACGAAAACCAGGTTCAGCACGGCGGAATCCTGATGTGGGTGCGTACCAAGAACAAGGAAAAGGAAGATCTCGCCGTCACGATAATGAAAGCACATTCGGGGCGTGACGTGCATGTGCACGGATGGAGTGAATAGCTGCAATAACAGCCGATCTGGTAGCAAAATTTGAAATTTCATCAATTCGTGAAAACCTAAAAGGAAATGAAATGTCCGACAATATAATAACGCTCAAGAACCTCCAGAAAGCCATTTCCATGGAGCTTGCGGCTGTAAATCAGTATATGCTTCATCTCTTGACTGCGGAAAATTGGGGGTTGGATAAATTGGCGACCAAGATGCGTGCTGAAATGCTGGAAGAGCTTGGCCACGCCGAAGAATACGCGAGACGGTTGGTTTTTCTCGGGGGAAACCCCGAATTACGAGCTGCGAAGGTGCCGAGCCGCGCTCAATCCCTGAAGAATATGTTCGAAGTCGATCTTGTAGACGAGAAAGACGCAATAAGTTTCTATACTGAGGCTGCTCGCCAAGCCGGAGAGGCAGGTGATATCGGCACGCGGAATTTATTTGAGCGCACCGCTCTTGACGAAGAAGGGCACATGTCATGGCTTGAATTGCAACTGTCGTTGCTCCAACGCATGGGTGATCCGGCCTTCACGGCGATGCAGATTGGCCAACCCAATCCTGAATAGGAGTTGTCTTGACCCCGACAAACTAGGCCACTCAAATAGGGCTGATCAATTCCATTGAAACAACAGATGAGGCCATGACATGAAGAACGCTACAATTCTCACTTTAGTTAGCAAAAACTGTTCTGAAGGCGACCTCAGGGGTATGATTGAGAATGCCCGCGCTGAAGACGCCCATCTGGCTGTTCTGGTTCTCGGCGCGGCTCCACAACTGCCGCTTTATTCTTACGGTGTCAGCCCCTACAGCCCTGCGATTTTTCCGGAAGATTGGCCAGAACGCTTCCTTGCTGAAAGCGAGGCAGTTTCAAAAAAAGCCAAGGAACTCGAAACCTTGCTTCAGAATGAATCGATCTCAGGTGATGTCACGGTCGTCAATTGTGAGGCTTCCCAGATTCCCGATGCAGTCGCGCGAAGGGCGATGGTGTCTGATCTTTGCATACTCACACCCGAATTGTGTGCGGCAGGCAATGTTTTTGATCCAGCAGTCTTTGGTGTCTTGTTTGGCTCACCGATAGCGATTGTCGTAAACGGGGCGCAGAATGGAAGCGCGATTAAACCCAAACGGGTATTTGTTGCGTGGAATGCCGGATTACCCTCTGCACGGGCAGTTCAGCAGGCAATGCCGATGCTTCGCCAGGCACAGCAGGTAACCATTGGCATAATTGACCCCGTCATGACAGAGGATCGAGATGGTGAGAACCCTGGATCAGACCTAGCGAAATGGCTCAGTCAGCATGGCTGTAAAGTGGAGGTGAGCCAGTATCCAAGCGGCGGAAAAGAGATTGGAGATTGCATCATTGGCCGCGCGAAAGAAACGGGCGCGGATCTTGTCGTTATGGGTGCATATGGCCATTCCAAATTTCGGGAAGGTATCTTCGGCGGAACGACCCGGACCTTGATTAAGCAGCAAGATCTGGCCGTTCTTCTCGCCCACTGAGTCTGGGTTACGTGCTATAGAAGTTTCATTTTGGCTCAGCGATCGTGTGCTCCGGTTCGCTTCTGAAAAAATCAGTATGTCAGGTCCTTTAATGCATGGCCGCTCCCAATCAGAGACGCATGGCGGGAAAGACATATTTTGAGGCAGGTCAATCACAGGAGCGAAAAAGGTCGGTAACAAAAAGAACACTAGTCTCGACAATGTTGGTATTATATTAAGGTTACCCCATGGGAATACTCTTTCCGATCTTGTCTTTCGCACTTGCAAGCCTGTTCTTCGCGGGGATTCTTGTGTTCGTCCGCCGGTGGCGACACAATCGACGACGCGTTCTCAGGGAAGATGCTCTGAAACAGGTTTCGAGTGCCAGTCTCGAAGGCCGATCCATCACACAGGCAGAGCTAGCTGGATTGCTTGACGTTTCCTCTGGTTCGGCTCTGCGACTGATACAGGAGTTGGAATCTGCAAATCTACTGAGATCGCGCGCAGCCGTCTTGGAGTTGACGGAGAACGGAAGACGCAAGGGCCTGGAAATACTAAGAAGCCATAGATTGATGGAGCGATTTTTTTATGATGAAGCTCATTTGCCACTCGACCGATTGCATAGTGACGCAGAACAAGCGGAACATTATCTGAAAAACGATGAACTGGATGTATTGGCCGATCATCTTGGACATCCTACAATCGATCCGCACGGCGATTTAATACCCAGATCCACGGGTGAATTCGAAGTGCAAAGCTGGACACGGCTTTCGGATTGGCCGTGCGATCAGCCAGCGATGGTCGTTCACATTGAAGATGAACCACAGGAAGCGCTCGGTGAGGCTATTCGGGCGGGCTTGCTGCCTGGAATGGTGGTTCGCGTTGTGAAGCGAAATGCTGACGCGATAATGTGTGTGTCATCAACCGGAAGTTTCAACCTTTCACCAGCCGTTGCTGCCAAAGTGGATGTCCGGGCAGCGGTTGATGGCGAAGTCAACAGAACAGCACACTCGACACTCGCCGAATTGCCGCTTGGACAGGAGGCCACCGTCGTAGCTCTCTCTGATCGATGTGCCGGACTGCGTCGTCGGCGCTTGCTTGATCTAGGTTTCACGGAGGGGGCAAAGATCCGCGCGGTGCTAACGAATGTGGGCGATGAGGCCCATGCATACTTAATACGTGACACGCTGGTCGCACTGCGAGATCAGGACGCAGCGCAGGTGATAATCCGCCCATTGAAATCGCGGGATGCGATAGATGAACCTCAAGAGCGCGCGGCACCATGAGGGGAGTGATTTTCCACAGCCCCTGCCGGGACTGCCCGGCCCGCCAAGTTTGCCTTGTCGACTCCGACGACGGCTCGGGCAAGCAATTCACCGTTGCGCTTGCCGGAAACCCCAACACCGGAAAATCCACCGTCTTTAATGCACTCACCGGTCTGCGTCAGCATACCGGCAACTGGCCTGGCAAGACGGTCACCCGGGCCGAAGGCCTTTTCCGCTTTGCCGGTACTACGTATCGGTTGGTGGACCTGCCAGGCACATACTCTCTGCTTTCGGTCTCAACTGATGAAGAGATCGCGCGCAATTTCATCCTCTTCGGTCAACCAGACTGCACAGTCGTGGTCGTCGATGCGACGGCGCTTGAACGCAACCTCAACCTTGTGCTCCAGGTCATGGAGATCACAAACAAGGTCGTCGTGTGCGTGAACCTGATGGATGAAGCTCGACGAAAAGGTATCGAAGTGAATCTTGCCAAGCTCTCGGACGAACTTGGCGTCCCAGTTGTCGGGACCAATGCGCGCAGTGGTATGGGGCTCGCAGAACTGATGGGAACAGTTGCCGGCGTTATCGACGGACGTATTTCCACCTCCCCAAAGCTCCCTGCACCGCCAGAGGCCGTGCAGACGCTTGTCGCTGACCTCGTTCCTCGGATTCAGGCCCTCTATCCGAATTTGCAAAACGCGCGTTGGATTGCCTATCGATTGATTGAAGGAGACTATCGAATTCGCCAGGCTTTGATGTTTGGAGATCTGGGCGACCTTGGAACCAAGCAGACAAAGTCGCACTTCGGTGAGCTGCAGAAAAAGGTTGCGGGATGAGTGCGGACCCGCCTGATAGCCCGAAGCCTTCGGCAACTGAACTAATGGAGTACGTGGACGAGGTTCGCGGCAGCGTTGGTGGTGAGCAGTTTCGCGACGAACTCGTTTCAGGTTTGTATCGTCGGGCAGAAAAAATCGCCGCGCAGACTGTTCGCAAAAAGAAACAACGCACTTGGTTCACAGACGAGACGATCGACCGGATTCTCACGCATCCGGTGTTGGGGATTCCCTTCATGGCTGTTCTTTTTGCAGTCGTGTTTTGGATCACCGTTGTAGGGGCTAACATCCCGTCAGCGTTGCTCTCTGGTCTGCTGATTGCAGAAGGCGGCATTACTGATTGGTGCAAACAATACCTGGGCATCGAGGCTCCGATCATCCTGACAAGAAGTCTCTATGAACTGCTGCATATGCTGTTCGCGGCCTTGCATGCACCATCCTGGCTAAGCGGTTTCATAGTCGACGGCGTTTATCTCGGGCTGGCCTGGGTCGTGTCGGTCATGTTGCCACCAATGGCAATCTTCTTTCCCCTGTTCACACTGTTGGAGGATTTGGGCTACCTGCCTCGAGTCGCTTTCAACCTTGACTGGCTCTTCAGGAAGGCAGGGGCGCATGGAAAACAAGCGCTTACGATGATGATGGGCTTTGGGTGCAACGCCGCGGGTGTGATTGCCTGCCGGGTCATCGATTCTCCGCGCGAAAGGCTCATCGCGATCCTCACTAACGTATTTGTTCCCTGCAACGGTCGGTTCCCGACGCTGATAACAGTCGCCTCCATCTTTGTGGCCGGTGCGGTAGTCGAACGAGGCACCTTCGCCGCGTCACTTGTTGGGACCGCGGCGGTTGTCGGCATTGTCATTTTCGGCGTCATCACGACGCTTGTCATTTCATGGGGTCTTTCCCGCACGATCTTGCGAGGTGAGCCATCCGCCTTCGTGCTCGAATTACCACCATACCGACGACCCAGCGTTCTCAGAGTGCTCTATACCTCGCTGATCGATCGCACTCTCTTCGTACTGTATCGCGCTTGCGTGGTCGCGGCCCCGGCCGGTGGGATTATCTGGCTGATGGCCAATTTGAATGTCGGCGATGTATCAGTTGCCGCTCACGTTTCGGAATTTCTGAATCCATTCGGAAAATTGCTCGGTCTCGACGGCGTGATCCTGCTTGCCTTTATAATAGCTATCCCGGCCAACGAGATCGTCATGCCGACGGTAATCATGCTTTACCTCAGCCAAAGCCGGATGATTGAACTTCAGGAAGCGGCTCTTGGCACATTGCTTGCCGACCATGGCTGGACCCTTTTGACTGCCGTTTCCCTGATGCTGTTTTCGCTGCTCCACAATCCTTGTGGAACAACTATCTGGACAATCTGGCGGGAGACGCGGAGTATCAAATGGACTGTGTTCGGCGCGCTGATGCCTCTGGCAATTGCCATTATTGTCTGCCTCGCCTTGGCGACGCTAGTACGGGTAGTTTCCGGCTTTGCCCTCGGCGCCGCAGCGTGACCGGGTACCGCTGCCCGGGTCCTTGATTGCTTCGCCAATCAACGTCACTGCTAAGTTAAACCGGCTCGATACGGTTTGTGCCCCAGCGTCGAGATATTATCCTAAAGAGAAAGTAAGCATTGTTAAAAAGTGCAGCCATCAAAGAGCGCGACGACCCGGTTTCTTTTGAAACTGAGTCCAGAAATTTCCCAATTTCGCGCCAAATCGTAGTTTTTCAACCGAATAAGCCCAAATCTGCCGTTCACTTGTTTCTGCTCGAATGTCAGATCATGGGAGAGGTGCGGTTTGAAATGCCCACTTGAACGACATCCTGAGCAGTGAAAGAGTAAAGTGCTGAATGTGCTTGGGGAAGACGATGATCGGTTATCTTACACTCGTATTAGTTTGCCAGCTCGTGGGAGAACTTATCGTTGGCGCCCTTTCACTACCGATACCCGGACCGGTTCTCGGGATGCTGCTTCTCTTCGTTCTGCTCTTGATGTGGGGTGAGGTGCCAAAAAACCTCGGGCATACCGCAGATGGGCTTCTGCGCGCCATGTCGCTGCTTTTCGTACCTGCGGGAACAGGAGTCATGATGCATTTCCAGTTGCTGGGTGAGGCGTTGGTGCCACTCAGTGCAGCGCTTGTCGTCAGTACAATCATGACCATCGTTGTCACTGCCTTGATGATGCGCTGGCTTGGCAAGGGGGGCGAGGATGCATAACCTACAGGAAACTTGGGTCTATCTGAACGCCTCCCCCCTTTTTCATCTGACTCTGACGCTGGTCGCGTTTCAGGCGGCAAGCTGGCTGTTTGAAAAGGGAGGGCGCAATCCACTGCTTAACCCGGTATTTGGCGCGGTCATTCTAGTGGTTGCGGTGCTGTTGATAAGCGAGACGGACTACGACACCTATTTTGAAGGTGCGCAATTCGTCCACTTTTTGCTGGGCCCGGCGACTGTTTCTCTGGCTGTGCCGCTTTATCGACAGTGGTACCGGGTGCGCCGCTCGGCATTCGCAATTGGGGCAAGCCTTTTGACTGGTTCGCTGGTCGCGATCCTCTCTGCTGTCGGAACGGCATGGATAGCGGGAGGCTCCTCTACACTTCTTGCCTCGATCGCCCCGAAATCCGTAACAGCCCCGGTCGCAATGGCCATTTCAGAGGAATTGGGTGGCCTACCTTCGCTCACCGCCGTGCTGGTGATCGTTTCTGGTATATTCGGTGCCATGTTCGGCCCGATGCTTTTAAACTTGATCGGCGTAAGGGACTGGGGCGCACGGGGATTAGCCATGGGCACCGCCAGCCACGGAATCGGTACTGCCCGGGCCTTACAGGTGAACGAAACAGCAGGGGCATTCTCCGGCCTTGCCATGGGGCTGAATGCGTTGGCCACGGCCCTGCTTTTACCGATCCTCTGGGGGATACTGTTCTGAAGTGTAAAACAAGAATCGAATATTTTCAATCGGATGCCTGCATTGTTCGGAGGCTGTGTGAAAACTATGCATGCACCTCGAAAAAGGCTGAAATCGCGGAAATTTCAGGTTCTCTGATCGACCTGAGCCAATTCTCATGCATCAATCGCTGACGAGCTGAAAGGACTTCGCGAGGTTTCCGACTTTTTACAAAGTCTCTCGGCAAAGCAGCCAACTCTCTGCTCGCCATTGTCAGATAAAACTAGCTTGAGCGGGGCAGGGCAACCAACTAGCGTCTGATCATGATAAAACGCTCACCTTTTCGGTACTTCAAGACAAGCCCAGAGATCATCCGGTTGGCGGTGATGATGTATGTGCGCTTTCCGCTTTCTTTTCGAAATGTTGAGGACCTTTTGCATGAACGTGGCATTGATGTAAGCCATGAAACAATCCGGTTTTGGTGGTATAGATTTGGTCCGATGTTCGCCGCCGAGATCCGCAGAAAGAGAGTTAGTCGGATGCGCGGGTAAGATCATGCAATACTCGACCGGCAAGCATTGCGTTTACTATCACCGCTATCACATCGTCTGGTCGACGAAATACCGCTTCAAGGTGTTGCAAGGCCGATTGCGCTTGCGGGTCCGTGATATTTGCCGCCAGGTTTGCGCAGAGAACGCGGTCGAGATCATCAAAGGCGTGCTGTCGCGCGACCACGTCCACATGTTCGTATCGGTCTCGCCAAAGCTGGCGATCAGCGACCTGGTGCGCCTCATGAAGGGCCGATCTTCGCACAAAATCCAGCGCGAATTCCCCCAGATCAAGAAGCGCTACTGGGGCCGGTGCTTTTTGGGCGCGCGGGTACTTTTCAACAACCAACGGTGCCATCACTGAAGACATCGTACTTCAGTACCTCGAGCAGCATATCGAAAATCCTACCGACGTCAGTCGGTAGTCGTTTAGTCTTTTAAGAAAGATGGAGTGTAGATCATGGCATATCGTCGCCGGATATTTTTCACAGACAAACAGAAGTCCGAGATTTGGGATCGCTGGCAACGCGGAGAGTCGATGAGTTCGATTGGGCGTGGGTTTGAACGCAACGCGTCATCTATCAGAGCGTACGCTGATTGCGCGCTCCTCTGTTAAGGCGTTGAGGCTCAAATCCTGCGGCGTGGAATCGTCGAAATCCAACTGCGCGACTACGAAGCCGAATCGCCTCAGGGGATGGCGACTCGGCATTGCCAGCAATTCCGCATGTGAGCATTCGGCTCGTCGTGCTACTGTTCAATCCGGTCAAACGCAGACTACAAGATTCTGTCACCGCTATTGAAAACATGCCAGAGTTGGGACAACGCAAGAGTCAGGAATGCAATTGCCCCGGCTTCACCGGGAGGAAGGGCAAGATGGGTCAACGCAATCCAAAAGGCACTCAGCGTTGCCACCGTAATAAACAGACCGAATACAACAATGTCCAGCCACTGAACCAGTCCGATAATAGTTTCCTTCGGGTCCCTCGGGGCGCGCTTCATTACGTTTTGATCCCCTTCACCCAAGCCCTGGGCAAAGGCGGGGAAGACATCTGTCACGATATTGAGAAATAGGATCTGCAGAGGAATGAGAGGGGCCGGCATGTGTGCAAGTTGTTTCCGAACGGCTTGAGCGTGTGATCAAGCGCATTCATGTGTCAGGACTCTAAGTGCGGTCCTGAACATGGCCGCTGAACGGTGCCTCCTGTGGCCAGTTTGACTTGCGTCAACGCGCGGAATCGATTCGGATGCCATTGTTTACACATGGATGATCCATTTTTGACATTCATTGATCGTGGCGAAGCAGGTCGGCAATTGGCTGACCGGCTGGAGCCGATGGAGTTTGATCACCCGGTTGTCTACGCATTACCGCGTGGCGGTATTCCTGTTGCCGTGGAAGTTGCGCACCGTCTGGGCGCGCCGCTTGATCTGGTGTTAGTGCGCAAGATCGGCGCGCCGGGGAACCCGGAGGTCGCACTGGGGGCGGTGGTTGAGGGCAACCCACCGCAAACCGTCATCAACGAGGATGTAAAGCGCCTTTCGGGGGCTGATGACGCCTATGTGGAGCGCATCCGCGCCGCGAAACTGGCGGAACTCGAACTGCGCAGAGAGCGCTATATGGGCGACCGTCCGAGGATTGATCCATCAGGGCGCACTGCAATTGTCGTTGATGACGGCCTTGCCACAGGGGCAACGATGAAGGCGGCCCTAATTGCGCTGAAACGTCAGGACGCAGGCAGAATCGTGGTTGCCCTGCCCGTCGCACCCGTACAGGCACTGGACGAAATCGCCGAACTGGCCGACAATGTTGTTTGTCTCAATCCGGCGCGGCACTTTCGCGGAGTCGGCGCCTTTTTCCGCGACTTCCATCAGTTGACCGACGAAAAGGCCATCGGGCTGCTGCGCCAGAGCTGGACCGAGTGCGATGCCGCCTCGCCCGGGCCGGACCAAGCCTTTGACAGGCGCGAGATTGCCATTCCACCGCTTGGTCTGATTGGCGATCTGGTCGTGCCAAAAAACCCACGTGGCATCATATTGTTTGCCCATGGCAGCGGGTCCAGCCGGCACAGCCCGCGTAACACATTTGTCGCGGATCAATTGAATGCAAGCGGCTTTGCCACGCTCCTGCTGGACCTGTTGACCCCAACCGAGGCACAGGACCGCCAAAATGTCTTTGATATTCCGCTGCTTGCAGAGCGGGTGGTCAAAGCATCTCTGTGGATCAGCTCGGAACCCGACATTGCGGGCCTTTCGCTGGGCTTGTTTGGCGCAAGTACCGGTGCCGGTGCCGCGTTGCAGGCTGCGGCAGAACTAAAGACCCGGGTCGCTGCTGTGGTGTCGCGGGGTGGCCGCCCCGATCTGGCCGGTCCGCATCTGTCCGGTGTCATGGCCCCGACGCTCTTGATCGTCGGTGGCGACGATCATAAGGTGATTGAACTGAACAAGCAGGCACATGCGGCCCTCACATGCGAAAAGCTGTTACGGATCGTTCCGGGTGCTAACCACCTGTTTGAAGAACCCGGTACGCTGGAGATGGCGATTGACTTTGCCAGGGCCTGGTTCGAACATTATCTGGTGCAGCCCGAACAAAGCCTTCTGCACAGGCCACCGGAGGCACAACCTGCGTCGTCCAAGGCGATCACTGGCGTATTGCGTGACGCCGCCGAACCATTGCCGACGTTGGATGATCCGGCCTTTGCCGAAGCTTTCGACCGTTTTGGGTCAAGTCGTGTCGTTCTGCTGGGCGAGGCCTCGCACGGTACCTCGGAATTCTACCGGGCCAGGGCTGCGATCACCCGCCGCCTGATCGAGCGGCATGGCTTTTCCATCGTCGCCGTCGAAGCCGACTGGCCGGATGCCGCCGCGATCAACCGCGATATCAGACAGGATTCGCTCCATTCGACCGTGGCACCGCCGTTTAACCGCTTTCCGACATGGATGTGGCGCAACACCGAGGTCGATGACTTTGTTCGTCATCTGCGCCAGCACAACGCAATGGAAGCACCCGGCGGCGGGGTCAGTTTCTATGGTCTGGATCTCTACAACATGAACGCCTCGATTGCGGCGGTTCTGAGCTATCTCGACCGCATCGATCCAAAGGCAGCAGAAGCCGCGCGGGCGCGATATGCGTGCCTTTCCCCATGGTCACGGGAACCTGCCGCCTACGGGCGGGCGGCATTGTCCGAAGGCTACGCCATATGTGAACAGCCCGTGACCCGCATCCTTGTCGACCTGCTTCAGAAAGAACTGAGCTATATTCCCCGAGACGGGGACAGTTTCTTTGACGCGGCACAAAATGCGCGACTCGTGGCCAATGCGGAACGCTATTATCGCGCCATGTATTACGGATCACATGTGTCCTGGAACCTGCGCGATCAGTATATGTTCGATACGCTCAAAAACATTTTGGATCATGCCGGACCGGACAAGAAGGCAGTTGTCTGGGCCCATAACTCGCACATTGGTGATGCGCGCTTTACCGATATGGGACAAGAACGCGGCGAACTGAATATTGGTCAGCTATGTCGTCAGGAGTACGGGAACGACGCAACCCTGATCGGATTTGGTACAGATTCTGGGCAGGTCGCGGCGGCATCGGAATGGGACGCGCCTATGGAGATCAAGACCGTGCGCCCGTCGCGCCCCGACAGTTATGAGGCCTTATGCCATCAGGTCGGCCAGGAGCGGTTTCTTTTTGACTTGCGAAACAAGAAACACGCCGACCTTCAGCGTATCCTGGCGCAGCCCCGACTGGAGCGCTACATCGGCGTGATCTACAGGCCGGAAACAGAACGCTGGAGCCATTACAGCTATGCGACGCTGGGCGATCAGTATGACGCTTTTGTCTGGTTCGACAGGACCACGGCAGTAACTCCACTGCCTCAACTGACACAGCCGGAAAAAGGCGCGGATGAAACCTATCCATTTGGTCTCTGACATGGGTGTTGTCTGTGCAAATCAACGCCCGGCGGGTTTAATTGTTACTACTCACTATTGCAGTCATCTGCACTGCGCATACCTTCCAAAACCACCCGACCTTTCCAGAATCACACTTTATTGCGCTTTGTCGTAAATTGCGTAACCTTGTTGTCGGGATCGAGACAAGCCTTGATGGTTTTTGCATCCAGCGTTTCTTCGAGTTCCAGTCTGTTTACAAGTATCTCGACCCGTGCACGATGATCACTGATAAATTGGGCTGCCTGTTACTTGGCTGGGATTGCCCCGAATCTGAGACATCGCCAGAGCGTTTCGCGTTCTATTTGGATCACTGCTGCCGCAGGAAAAGCGATACAGGTCAAACGCAAAGCGCTCTCGAAAGCGCGGCGAGCGGCAGCAATCCTCTTCTTGCCTTTTGCCCAACGACCGAAACTTCTGCAGTTCAGAGAGCGTTATCGAAGAGGTTCGCGGCTGCGATCCTGCATCCAATACAGTGCACCAGCGCCAAGTGCACTGGAAAGGACCATGAGATAGACCGGCATGATCGGCTGCTCGGTGGCATCGATCAGCCAGGTTGCGAGCATCGGTGTTGCGCCCCCCAGAACACCAATCCCGAGATTGAAAGAGATCGAGTATCCGGTCAGGCGGTCCGAACTGGGGAAAAGCTCGACGAATGTTGCCGGGGCCGATCCGAGGGGGACACAAATCAGAACAACCAGGATGGCCTGCGCCACCACAATCTGAACAGGCCCACCGGTTAGCATCGCCACACCCAGAGGCCACGCCAGAACGGCAAGCAGAATCAGCGCCGCCGCGATCAGACGGGTGCGCCTTATCCGCGTGTCGCCGACCCAAGCAAAGAAAACCATGAGCGGGATCGTCATAAGCGTCAGAACACTGTTTATCTGAAGTGCCCGCGCGTCCCCAAGGCCACTGTTGCGCGCCAACCAACCGGGCAGATAAACCATGATGAGATAGAACATCATCCCATAACCCGCAGCGAACAGAAATGCCTGGACCATTTCGTTGCGGTTCTCTTTCCAGACCTGCCGAAATGGGGAAACCGATGGGGTTCCGGCCTCGTGCGCCTGAAAATGGGGCGATTGTGGTAAATTCCGGCGTAACAGGAACGCCGAAAGACCCAGCACACCACCTAACAGGAACGGCAAACGCCAGCCCCATGACTCTAGCACCTCGGTGGGAAACAGCGACGTAACAAGGGCCGCCGCAGCCGATCCCAAAAGCATTCCCGACATGCTGCCGACATTGGCCCAGGACCCGGCCCGCCCGCGTTGGTCGTCCGGGGCGGTCTCCACCATATAAGTTACGGAACTGGAGAACTCTCCGCCAACCGATAGCCCCTGAACCATTCGAACCAGAACCAGCAGTACCGGGGCAGCAAGGCCAATGGTTTCATAAACCGGTAGCAGGCCCAGCACGATCGTCGGAAAGGCCATCATTGCAACCGAGATCAGCATCGTCCGGCCACGCCCAATCGTATCGCCCAGCCAGCCAAAAACCACGGCCCCCAAGGGGCGCATGACAAACCCAGCGGCAAAGACACCATAGCTGGCCAGCAGCGAAGCGGTGGGGTTCTCGGACGGAAAAAACAATCTGCCGATGACAACTGCAAGATAGCCATACAGCGCAAAATCATACCATTCGACAACATTGCCGATCACTCCGGCAATCCGTGCTTTGTGGCGTTGCGCAGGGGTCATCTGCGAAATATGCAGGGCTGGATCGGCCATAGATTCCCTCCAGAATTTTCCTTCTTGATATCGGAACTGGCAATTGTGCGATAGTTTGAAAAATGGCCGGGTGACGTGTTTTTGCGCCTATTCTCGCGGTCAGCGGCCGGTGGCGCTGTCAGTCAAGCGGGCATTGTCAGATTAAACTGAGTTGATATGCTGTCACAGCGAAATTGGGTTGGTTTTGGACGTGAATGCTTGGAGAGTGTCAAGCAGTACAATATTTTTTGCCCAATCCGAAATGGAATTGGGGGAGGCAAGGCGCTCACCAAGATTTAATCTGACAATACCTTTTGGACGCCTTGGCGAACTCCGGCGCCATCATTCGACATGGCCCGCACCACGCGGCCCAGAAATCTACAATGAGCGGGAGACAATCGATCCGCGCGGCCTTCTCAAGAGTGTCGAAGGACACTTCAGTAGGTTGGCCCGAAATCAGGCGTGCTCCACATGCGCCGCACCTGGCTTCTGACCCAAGTCTCGCTTCTGGTATTCGGTTGCCTTGACCGCAAGCAAGGCATGCAACTTTCAAGGCCATGGAAGGCTCCATACACTCAATTTTTGATTATGTATATCGCGCAGAGAAGATCTTACTTTGCGATATGTCAAATAATTGGTGCCTGCACTCCCCCCATCTGACCAGACTGAACTGGAGTCACTCTGACAATATCTGTCTTTCGCCATTTTCTGTCACTCGAGATCAACTGCAGAATGCAACGTCGGGCATTCGACCGTTAAACCCTTCTTCTCCAACTCCTTCTGCATATTGGACATGCCTCTGTCATAATCTCCATGAACCAGAAAAATCGTTTTGGGCCTGCCTGCGTGAGACGCCCAATAGAGTAGCTCCCGTTGATCGGCATGCGCAGAAAAACCGTTAATCGTATAAATGTCGGCCTTTACCTGGATGTCCTCTCCGAAAATTCGGATATGTTTTGCCCCATCCACGATCTGGCGCGCCAGAGTTCCTCCAGCGGCGAATCCCACAAAAATCACACTGCATTCGGGACGCCAGATATTGTGTTTCAAATGATGACGCACGCGCCCACCTGTACACATTCCCGATCCCGCCATGATAACCGCTCCGCCCCTTATGCGATTAATCGACATGGAATCCGCGGTCTGGCGGGTAAAGCGGAGCCCCGGCGGATTGAAAGGTTGTTTCCCGACCAGCATGTCGTCGCGCACTTCTGCACTGAAGCCGTCGGCATGGCGCCGGAAAATCTCGGTCGTCGAAACTGCCATCGGGCTGTCCAGAAAGACGGTCAGCGACGCAGGAAGGGCATGACTCTTGATTGCATTTTTGAGGTGAAACAGGATTTCCTGCGTTCGCTCCATCGCGAAGGTCGGGATGACCACATTCCCGCCCCGCTCAACAGTCTCGGCGATTGCTTCAATAAGTTCAGCAACCGAGGTGTCCAGATCCTTATGCATCCTGTCGCCATAGGTCGTCTCCATGACCACGTAGTCACACTCAGGCGGCGGTGTCGGATTTGCCAGAACCGCATGGCCTGGGCTGCCAAGATCGCCTGAAAATACAACCCGCCGTGTGGTTTCATTTTCGGTTACTTCCACGACAACTGAAGCGGAGCCCAAAATATGCCCAGCATTGATAAAACGGACCGTAACAGCGTCATTCAAGGCAAGGTCTTCGTCATAGCTTACATTCCGCCCGAAGAAGTCCAGAGCAGCCAGCACATCGATCTGATTGTACAGCGGCTTAATATCTCCATGTCCGCCGCGCCGCCTGCGGCGGGAGGCCCGCGCGGCGTCCTCTTCCTGAATATGTGCTGAATCCATCATGATTAGTTTGGCCAGATCACGGGTCGCAGCAGTGGTGATAATCTCGCCGGTAAAGCCACGTTTGACGAGCAACGGAATACGACCACAATGATCCAGATGCGCGTGGGTCAAAAGCAGAAAGTCAATCTCTGAAGCCTTGAACCCAAAATCGCCCGAGTTTTCTTCGTCCGCATGTCTTGCGCCCTGAAACATCCCGCAATCAATCAAAATTCGCACTCCCCCTGCTTCGAGCAGATGGCAGGAGCCAGTGACGTTTTGGGCGGCGCCATGGAATGAAAGTCTCATAAGGTCGGCTCCTGTGAAGGTTGCGAGGGCCTGATCTGCGGTTAGAGTTTTTTGGGTTTTTCGATGAGCGGGTGGCCCGCCTGCGCGTACCAGTCAGCGATAATCTTCAAAATCTCGTCAGAAGTTTCGGCAAAACAGAACAGGTCCTCATCCTCCGGATCGATGACCCCTTCTTCAACGAGATATGGAAAATCAACAGCATGTGACCAGAACTCACGCCCGACGAGAACTATCGGCAAAGGGGCGATTTTCCGGGTCTGCACCAGCGTAAGAGTTTCAAAGACCTCATCCATGGTGCCATAGCCACCGGGAAAAGCCACAAGAGCTCGCGCCCGGTTTAGAAAATGCATTTTCCGCAGGGCAAAGTAATGAAACCGGAAGCAGAGCCCCGGCGTCAGATATGGATTGGGATACTGCTCGTGCGGCAGCGTTATGTTCAGGCCGATCGACTTTGCCCCGGCATGGAATGCACCACGGTTCGCCGCCTCCATGATACCCGGACCACCACCTGTCATGAGAGCGATCCGCCCACCGTCGCGTATCTCCTTCATACGGCCTATAGCGTCGCCGAACTCCTGCGCGATGGTATAGTACCGGCTTCGCTTCAGAACGCGCTCCGCAATCGTCACTTCCCGTTGCAACTCCGGGTCTTGAGGGTGAGCATCCAACCTGCTGCGCCCCTTGTCCAGGCGTGTGCGTGCGGCAATCGGTTCAGGGATGCGGGTGCTGCCAAATACAACGATCGTATGCTTCACCTCATGATCCGCGAGCCCATGTTCAGCCTTCGTGAAATCAAGCTGCAGACGCACACCGCGCATGTCATCGGACTTAAGAAAGGCAACGTCTTCGTCGGCCTGCAGATACCCGTCGCTGTTTAGGATCGCCGCGACGCGCGCAGGGGCATCTTTGTCTTCCGTAGCGGCCTTTGGCGACTGCCAAGGCAAAGGTACATCCCGCGTCTCGGGCGCAGGTCCCGGGACCTCGCCAGTCGGAAGCGTTATGGTATCTCGTTTCTTCACGACCTCTCCCCTTACGCATCTCTGGCGCGACCACGCCATCGGGCGGTTAATTTTTCTGACAAGCATGTCTGCTAAGTTCAGGCATGAGCGAACAAAAAGCCGCTTTGTCCGATCCAAAATCTCTGCTCAAATGAGCGGGCGCGCTCGCCACATCTTTTTCCGCTGTCGATCCGGGCTGGTCAGGTTCCTTCCAAATTTGGCGAATGCTCACCGTTTTCGTCTTCCATTGTCGCCCGGAACACAGTGAGCAACTTTGATCAAGATCAAGCTCAAGTCGCAATCCCATCGTCCAACTGACTCAGATCAAGGCTGCAGATCGTAGAATGCGCAGAATGGCACTGTAATGACGGTCTCCTTCCTGAAAGAAATGCGCATCCGAGCCCGGGGTGTCCGTCGTCATATGAAGTGGTTATTCGGAGCGTTTTGAGTTTTGGAGGCTCTGGTTCGTTTGTTTGGTTGATTATGCTGCTTGTTTTTGATGTTGCAAGCGGCGGTGTCGGATTGTCTGTTTCT
>Ga0316204_10003519_pt1 | contig 30970 bp, 35 predicted proteins | sample 6monrhotite_MG_2_FD_205661 | JGI IMG/M metagenome (GOLD analysis project Ga0316204, IMG submission 205661) | Microbial mat bacterial communities from mineral coupon in-situ incubated in ocean water Damariscotta River, Maine, United States -... | ecosystem: Environmental > Aquatic > Marine >...
GATAAACCGGCTGATTAGATTTGTTAAATAGGTACAAGGCAAATATTAAAACGATAAAATGACTGAGTAATTTCGGTTAAGGGATTTGTTTGGCTTGACATAACGGAGGTGTCCATATATGTCTGGTTTTAACCGAGAGGGACCTACCGTAGCGGCGTTACATGATTAGAGGGGATGGGCATGAAAATTAAATTAGGAATTGCTTTTACATTGCTGGTATTTTTTTCTAACGCATATTGCACGGCCGATCAAGATAATATTCGTGGAGCTTGGCAGCCGTCATACGCATTTAATGGCAAAATTCCATGGTTTAATGGCACGATAATTATTCAAAGCGATATTGTTTATTTTGAGACAGAGGGAAAGGTTTACGCGAAATGGTTAATCAAGTCCTCTAAACGGCAATTATCAATAAAAGATGGCGTGCAGAAAAAGTTGCTTGCATTAAAAGTACAAAGGGATCAAAACCTACAATTATTCGTATTCGAGATAAACCAAAAATATGGCTGTAAACCTAAATCCAGATTAAAAAAGGATCCTGATTGCAAACAACATGACAGCAGGGCACGCTTTCGGCTTAGAATATGTGAAGACCCGGAGCATTCTCTGAAAAATATTGCTAGCTGTAATATCAAAGAGCGCTATTTTCAGTTCGATGATCAATTGCTGAAAAAATTAAATAAGATGAGTAGCAATATGTAAGACATATGAGCCGATCCAAAGTCAATAGATAAAAAAATAGAGTCCCACCTTTCAGTTGGATAAAATGCCAATAAAAATTATGGTATCGTTGTTCATGCTAGCCTCCGTTATATGGTTCGAACCTCTATATTATGGCAATGGCTTACGCTAACCCACGAAAAAGGGGGCTAGCACTTTAATGAAAGGGCTCTAGAGGGAGTCATTATGTCTATGCCCATGAAACCGGACAGGAATACAGAGTATGAGTGAAGAGCACCCGAACATCGCTGTGATAAAGCGATTCAACCCCGCAAACGTAGCCGAAACCGTTGACGTTTTTACGGAAGACGTGATTTGGCATTATTACAATCCTCACCTTCCGGATCTTCATGGCGACTATGTCGGACGTGCCGGGATACAAACCTTCTTCGAGAAACTGAGGCTGCTGGCTGGCAGTGCTTTTAAGATCAACACGGTCTCCATCACTGCTGTCGGAGATGAGTTGGTTGTCGTCCATCGCAAGCAGGTGATGAACCTAGAAGACCATCATATAGAAAGTGATGTGGTAGTTGTATGGCGGATCGTGGATGGACGAATTGCGGAGGTCTGGGACATCCCTTCTATTCACGCAGTGCATACTTCACAAGTGTGAAAGTACTCAGGGCATAACAAGATTATTGGGGTAGGCTTAGTCTGTAACCTAATTTTTTAATGAAAAATTAATATGTAGCGCACCATTTTGGTGAGAATTCGTGGCGTTTGCTGCATATAATAAGCGTTATACGAGCTAATGTATGCATCCCAATATTTTTAAAATGATCGATGATAGAAGTTTAGTATCTGCTATGAACAGGACTAAATGGGGTCGACTTGCTCAAGCTATAACTGCAGAGAGTGAACTCCAACCGACTGTAAGATTAAAGAGTCTCGACGAAGCACAGGCAAGCGGTTTTTCTTTGATGGACTGGAAATTCTCGGAATTCAACCCTGCACTCAAAACATTAGGTATGGGGTCTTATCTAAACATTTTATATGTCGTGCATGCCGAAGTATCTGTAAATTGCATTCGCATCATTTCCGCTAGAAAGGCCGATAAGAAGGAAACAAAATATTATTTTCGAGGTTTAGATTATGAGTGAAGATTTTTCGAAAGGTAAACGTGGAGCTGTGATAAAATCTGACCCCATCAAGCAACGAATTACTATTCGGCTCGATGCTAATGTTATTGAGCACTTTAAACGCTTGGTACATGAAGCCGGTGGTGGAAACTACCAGACTTTGATTAATGAGGCTTTGCAAGAGCACATTAAGGCGCACGATCGAGAACTTGAAGAAACGTTGCGTAAAGTTATTCGTGAAGAGCTACTGAAAGCAGGGTAATAATGGCATAACAAGCCAAATCACACACAAAAACGTGGGCTGGACTTGCTATCGTTCGCCTGTGTTTGAGGCGTCATGTGCAAAAACGCTTAATAGAATCTTTGCCCTGCTAGTAAGCTATTGTACAATACCGCCAAATTTGACGAATGAGACAAAAAAGTGTCACTAATTATCACCGACGAATGTATCAATTGCGATGTTTGTGAACCAGAATGCCCTAATGAAGCGATTTATCAGGGTGATGAGATTTACGAAATTGATAAGGATAAATGTACCGAATGCGTTGGGCACTATGATGAACCACAGTGTCAGCAGGTATGCCCGGTTGATTGTATTCCGCATGATGAGAACAACGTTGAATCGGAAGAGCAGCTTATTCTTAAGTATGAGATGCTGACAGGAAAAGAATTTGCCAGCTAATCGCGCATTCTGATCTAGACTTATGCTTGAGCTATGGTTATAGTAAGCCAGATTACCGATTATAAAGATAAAAACCCATCGGATCCGCTTATCTCTGGATTTGGGTAGAAAATAACAGGATAGACAATGCGTAAACATAGAAAAGTAATAGAAGACGAAACAGAAGTAGATATGACACCAATGCTTGATATTGTATTTATCATGCTGATCTTCTTTATTGTTACTACCTCTTTTATCAAAGAAGCTGGTATAGAAATTACCCGACCTAACAACAACCAATCCGAAGCTCCACCAAATCCGACTTCTCCGATTTTGATTCGAATTAGCGATACGGGTGATGTTTCCCTTGGTGGCCGTTTGATTGATGTTGCTGCGGTTCAGGCAAACGTTGAAACAGAGCGTTCGAAAAAGCCGAAAGCTGCGGTAATAGTGCAGGTGGCAGAATCTGCTGAAACAGGCGTTTTAGTTAGTGTTGTCGATCAGGCAAAAAAAGCAGGCGTTCCTCAAGTCACAGTAGTAAAGCCCGCAAAGCAATAACTAATAACGTTTAATTGCTAACAAGGCGACTTTTATATGGTCGCCTTTTTTGTATCCAAAATTTATTATGGTAAGTTTATTCCATATTGAGTTTATCCCGTATTGAGTTTGTTATGATGATGGTTCAGGTTTTCGTTAATGTCTAAAGTTATTACGCTGCTGCTACTGGCTTTTGTTGCTTGGTATTGGTCATATTCACAAAAAATTAAACAACTTGCTCTGCGTGCAAGTGTCAAGCGTTGCAATGAAGCAGGTGTTCAGTTTTTAGACCATAGCGTTGTGTTACATCGAATCAGTTTCGCTAAAAACGATGCAAACCGATGGAAGATGATACGAGAGTATCGTTTTGAATTTACTTCGACTGGCGAGAATCGTTATATCGGTCGTGTTATTATGCAAAGCCATCATGTTATTTCGTCCGAATTAGAGCCCTATAGCCTTAATTAGAGAAGCCCAAAAATCAATGAATAATGTTTGCCTTGAAATTAGTCATTTAAACAAACGGCTTGGTCAACAATTAACAATTAATCAATTGAATCTTAGCCTTACTCGAGGTAAAAAAATTGCACTACTTGGTTTAAATGGAGCAGGAAAATCTTCTTTCATCCGTTTGCTTGTTGGTGAAAGCTTACCAGATTCCGGTAGGATTAATTATCAAATTTCAGGGCAAGTTTTATTGCCCACTCAAGTGGCATTTAAACAAATTCTAGGCTATCAGTCCGATACCATGTTAGCTCTTTCAGATATGACGGGCAGAGATTATCTTAACTTGTGTGGAAGCCTGAAAGGGTTGCCAGCAAAAGATCTCAGCGATCAACTTGAACAGGTCAGCACTCAATGGGAAATCAAAGGTTTGTTAGATCGCCCCATGAGTTTTTTATCAAAAGGAAATTTGCAAAAGCTAGCAATCGCTCAAGCCTTTATAGCTAATCCGAAAATTCTTTTTTTTGACGAGCCTTGCCAAAGTTTAGACCCTCTAGAGCAAGATCGATTTAATCAAAATATAAAATCCTTGGATAATATCGAACTATGTGTTTTTTCGACTCATAACGTCAATCATGCGTTGGATGTTGCGGACGAGATTATACTATTTCATCAATCTAAAATTGCTTATCATTTTAAAGGTGAAATTGAGAGTCATTATATTTTAATGAGTAAAGATAAGCCTTCTAAATTAAAGCTGATTTTTGAGCAAGATAATTTTTCGGTCACGCCAGTTGGTGAATTTGTTTATTCGATAAAGTCAGATTCAAAAACAAAACTTAAAACCCTCAATGAAAACTTAAAGCAAGCATCCGTAGAGTTCTTTTTGCCTGAAAGGCAGGCTGTTATTCCACTGTTTCGGCTATTAGCGAGTGGAGAGCTAAATTTAGAAGTTAACGATGAAAAACGTTTAACCGAAGCAAGTGTAGGTGAAGAATAATGAAAGCGATTATCTCTCATCTTGTAAGAATGCTTTTTAGAAGGAAAAGCTTACAAATTACTTTGGTATTGTGTTTTGTTTTAATTGGATTTTTTTTAACCCTAAGTTATCAAAATTTTTTATATCTTCAGTCTCAAAACATCAGTCAACTTTCGGTTTTTAATGAAATCATAAAACCTTTGTCTGGCCTGACTCTATTTGCACAACTCATGATTATTGGATTGGCTTCATCTTTAATAAAGCCCTATTTTTTTAGTCAGGGACAACAAGGCTTATTCCTTCATAGTGGACTTAAAGATATTTCGTTAATAGGGGCTAATTTTTCGGTTGTTTTTTTATTTAGCTTGATTCCTTTAGGTTACTTTTTACTGATCTGTTCATTTCTTCTTTTTAACAGTGAAGTTGATGTCAGATTAATATTAAGTAGTGTAATTGCATTGTTGGCGGCAAGTGTTTTATTTAGTCTCTACCTTCTAGCCGTCACTGTACAGTTTAAAAAAACCTTAGTGGCTTGGTTAGCTGCAATGAGCCTGCTATTAATTCTATTTGTTTTTGATGATTATATAAGAAATAGTGAAATTGATATTTCAATCTATCTCGATTTCTTTATTCATATGAGAGAGGGTTTGATTGATGTTAAAGAAATTATACTGATTGTTAATTGGGGTTTAATTTCCTTTTTGTTGTTTCTGTTTTCTTGGCTAAAAACTAGATCGGCAGATAAGAAGCGTTCTAAAAATATCCTAATAGTTGTTGCTTTAGTTTTAGCGGGCAATTTGGTTTTGTTAAAAAGTTTAGAGACAAGTCCGTGGGATATTAGCCAATCTGGAATCAACTCATTAAATAATGATTTGGTTGCTCAGATCAGCAAGATAGATAAACCGATTAAAATAACAGCGGTGATTGATGAAGAAAAAAATCACGATGAAGTTCGTGGGGCAGTCGATATTATTTCTCAATATAATGAAAATATTGATTTAAATTTTACTAATCGACAGGCTTTAATTCAACAATCAGAATTTGTAGACCAGTTTGTTAGGGTTGAGATAGATGGTGTTCAACAAAGTATTCGTTACCCGTTTGAAAAAACGGCTAAAGATACAATTTCTCATTTAATTGTTCAGCTGACTTCTCGTTCAAATCAATGGATTACATTTATCGAGGGTCATGGAGAGGCGTCGCCATTTGGTAATTCGGGGCGAGATGTTACCGGTTTTTATCAATTACTAAAAGACTTAGGTTGGCCAATCGCAATTCAAAATTTAACTAAAAATTCGATCATTAGCCACAATACAAAAATAGTTGTTATAGCCGCCGGAAAAAAGAAATGGCTCGATGGAGAAGTCAATGCATTGATGGAGTATCTTAACAGGGGCGGTAGCTTGTTAGTTTTACGTGAATTTGATGATGAGCTGCCAATTGAACTTGCTAACTTCTTAGCGATTAAAAGGTCTCCGGGCATTCTTATCGATTGGCAAGGTTTTCAAAGCGGTACTCCACATCCCGCCATTTTAATAGTCAACCAATTTACCCAGCACCCTATCAACACAGGCATTGATAGTTTACTGGCTTTTCCTTGGAGTGTAGGTCTTTTTATTGATGAACAAAATAAATCTTTGAGCAAGCAATATGAACTTATTTTACAAAGCCACAAGGGAGTTTGGAACGAACTTGAGCACACCAAAGAAGAGCTTTCTTTTGAACTGGATAAAGGTGAACAACAAAAAACTTTTAATTTGGGTTTTAGTATTGAGGATAAAAGCAATCAGCAAAGAATAATTATTCTTGGGGACAGCAGTTTTCTTTCGGACTCAGCGATTAATAATTATGCCAACAAACAGTTCTCATTAAATTTGGTTAGTTGGTTGTCGGCTCAAAAAATGACAGTCTCAAATAGCCAGTATAGAGATAGTTATATACAAATCAGTTCATTTAATCATCTCATGTTTAACTGGTTATTCTCACTGTTTTTACCGCTTAGTTTAATTTGTTGGATGGGATTGCAATGGTTTAGAAAAAAAACTTTTTCAAATAGAACAAACCGAAAACATGAGAGTGATTCTCATGAGTAAATCTATGAATCAACAACAATGGCTTAACCTTATTATCATTACTATTTCAGGGCTAATTTTAGCCTTTGTTTTGCTCGGCCGTTTTCTCGATCCCGATAAAAATAAAATTGAAGAAGTCTCTGCACCAATGGAATTAAGGCTTATCGATTTTGGTGCCCAGCGACTTGTCTATAATCCTCAAGGCATGACAAGTGAACAACCAGATAGTTGGACAGTTTATCCCGAATCATCGCTATCGAAGAACGAAATAAAATTACTGGTTAAGAATTGGCAGGAATTATTGTTAATGACTTTTGAGCAAAGCGAACAAGATCCAGATAAGAATTTATCGGGAACAACGGTTCTTCTTTTTTTTGAAGGTTCAGAGCTACCTCTAGTTGCAAGAGTTAGCATCAAGAATGCTCAAGCGGAGAGCGAAGAGGTGGTGGTCAATTTTATTGCAGAAGAGAAGAATGTGGTGATTAAGGATATTTCCAATTATCGGCTATTACCAAAGCAATAGCGTTACTTTTTCTGATGAGAAACAATTATGCCTGAACTTCCAGAAGTAGAAACAACCCGTCGAGGGATTGCTCCATTTGCTAAAGGGCAACGAATTGAACAAATAATTGTTCGCCAAGAAAAACTCCGCTGGCCTGTCGATAAAGATATAAATAAAAAATTGTCAGGATTGATGATTGACGATATTAGTCGGAGGGGCAAATACCTTCTATTAGAAACCAACGAAGGGAGTTTAATGATTCATTTGGGTATGTCAGGAAGTTTAAGAATTGTTGAGCAGTTTCAACCAGATAAGCCAGACAAACATGACCACCTTGATATTTGTTTATCGAATGGCAAGATAATTCGCTTTAACGATCCGAGACGTTTTGGAAGTATCTTGTTTAATCAACAGGGTGAGCAACATACATTGTTATCTAAGCTCGGTGTAGAACCTCTAACGGCAGAGTTTAGCGGTGTTTATCTACAAGACAAAGCTAAAGGAAGAAAAACAGCGATTAAAGCATTTATTATGAATAATCACATTGTTGTCGGTGTCGGCAATATTTATGCGCAAGAGTCACTTTTCTTATCAGGTATTCATCCTAAGCGATCAGCAGGCAATATTTCAGCAAAACGAATGGCGTTACTTGTTGCAACCATCAAACAGGTTTTGGCAGACGCAATCAAAGCAGGTGGAAGTAGTCTAAAAGATTTTACTGGAGCTGACGGTAAACCGGGATATTTTCAACAGACATTAAATGTTTACGGGCGTCATCAGGAGTCTTGTTATAAATGTGAAACAAATCTTAAGCAGTTAACGATTGGCCAGCGAACGACGGTCTATTGTCCGAAATGTCAAAAATAGCCAAATGAATATAGCGTCGCTTAAATATGTGCAAGTTGGCAAGGGGCGTTTGGGTCGTGTGATTGCTAACAGGGTTAAGCAGACTGCTGTTTTTGCAAAAATTGATGCTGATCTTGGACTGCAAATCCCTGCCTTCTCAGAACAAAAGTATGTCATTGAAAACCTCGTGATCTGTATTTCACCGAGCACTAAAAACTCTTGGGATTGGGCGGATATCCTTAAAGGAATATTACAGCAGGTTTTGATTGGGCAGCTTAAAATAAACCGCCTGATTTTCATTTCTTCCACCCGAGTTTATGAAGGAATAGAGCGAGGTATTGTTGATGCGACAACTCAAGCTATTAGCAAAACGTCTAAGGGTGTGAGCTTACTCGCCGCTGAAAAAATAGTTGCGCAAATCGCACAGCAATATCATATTCTGCGTTGTTCGGGGCTTTATGGCGAGGGGTATAAAAAGTATTTGTCCATCCTTTCGCAATGTAAAAAAGAGCAAACGCGTTTTGCGGTGAGCATTGAGCAGGTAGCTGATGAAGTTGTTGGTAAGTTGGCTCAAGCGACGAGCGAGCCTAGTAGTTGCACGCTATTAACGGATGGATATTGCTATTTTCAAGGGGACAAGATGTTAATACAAGAGGCGATGCTTCTTTCGTTACAGCACAAGATTTTTAAAGCTAGCTGTACTGAGCTCTAGTTAGCTCTTGAAAGCAATAAAAAACCCGGAAATACCAGGCTTTTAGAGGCTACTTAAATTGGCTGCGTTAAGCTGAAAACAACTTAATGCAAAAGCAATTATTTGATTTTTGCTTCTTTGTACATAACGTGTTTACGTACAACGGGATCGTATTTTTTGAATTCCAATTTATTCGGCGTGCTTCTTTTGTTTTTGTCTGTGGTGTAGAAGTGACCTGTACCAGCAGATGAAACTAATTTGATTTTATCTCTCATGGTTTAGTCCTCTATACCTTGATGCCGTTCTGACGAACTGTTACCAATACAGCATCAATACCTTTCTTATCGATGATGCGCATACCCTTTGCAGAAACACGAAGTTTCACAAAACGATTTTCACTTTCTACCCAAAAACGGTGAGAATGAAGATTTGGCAAAAAACGGCGACGTGTGCGGTTTTTTGCATGAGATACATTATTTCCCGCTACAGGTCTCTTACCTGTAACCTGACATACTCGTGACATGACTTTAGCCTCTTTATTACACTATTCTATATAAATACAACTACTAAAAATTCTGTTTTTGGCATTTTATGCCAAGGCGACAATCGAGTTTTAACTCACTGCTTTACCTTCCTGTCGCTGAAAGGGCGCACTTTATACCAAAATACGGCAGCTAATACAACAAATTTACCGAATTTAGTAGCTAACTGAGCAAAATATTGTGGATTGGATTGTTTGGATATTATATCCGATATTAATATCCCTAATTGTATGCTGCTATTGAATTGATTCGAATATCTAAATCTCTCCCCGTTCAGCCAATGAAACCACTTGATGAGAAGCAACCACTAAATGATCCAACAGCCTAACATCAATTAGATTAAGAGCCGTTTTTAGAGTCATTGTAATATCGATATCTGAAATACTCGGTTCGGCTACGCCTGAAGGGTGATTGTGTGCCACTATTACAGCAGCGGCGTTGTATTTCAAGCAACCTTGGAGTACAACCCTTGGATGGACGGACGAGGCGTTAATGGTGCCAAAGAAGAGCTCTTCAAAAGCAATAACGTGATGCTGATTATCTAAAAAAATCGCAGCAAAGACTTCATTGGATTTATTCATTAAACGAGATTGCACATATTCTTTTACTTGGTTGGGGTTTTCCATCGCATTTTGTTTGGCGATTTGTTCTTTTAAATAACGTTGGCTCATTTCTAAGCAGGCTTGAAGCTGGACAAATTTGGCTCTGCCAAGCCCTTTTATTTGGCAAAACTCCTCTTCTGAGGCGGAAAAAAGCATTTTTAAACTTCCAAAGTGTTGAATAATTTCTCTAGCTAGCTCAATGACATTTTTACCAGTGGTTCCGGTGCGCAAAAATATTGCTAGCAGTTCAGAGTCGGATAAAGAGTGAGATCCTGATTGAAGGAGCTTTTCTCGAGGTTTTTCTTTTTCAGGCCATGATTGAAAAGTGGGCATATCAATTCCTTTTGTTTTTATTAAAATAAGTGATTTCTATCACAGGTGGATAGTAATCTAAGAGGATTTCTGAGTCTGTAGGAAAATTGCCATAAAAAGAGTGAGAAATGATGGATTTTGTTTGCTATTATATGCGTAAGTGAGCAATTAGTTCGGCTGCAAGGCTTATTCTCCCTAATTATAAGGTTGCTGCTTTCACAGAGAATTAATTGTAATGGTTTTGTTTTTTCGCATTAATTTGCGGAACTTGGAACGTCAAATTGTCAGAATTATTAGCTAAACAGCCGCTGAATATTTTATTAGGCGTGACTGGCGGTATTGCTGCTTATAAAGCGGCCGATTTAGTGCGTCGTTTGAAAGAGCATCATTTTAATGTTCGAGTAGTGATGACTCGCGGCGCAAAGAGCTTTGTCACGCCTATGACTATGCAAGCTGTTTCGGGTAATCGTGTTCATGACGAACTGTTTGATCAAGAAGCCGAAGCCGCGATGGGACATATCGAACTTGCTAAGTGGGCAGATATTATTTTAGTTGCACCTGCCACTGCTAATATTATCGCTAAAGTTGCAGCGGGTTTTTCTGACGATCTACTATCAACTTTAATATTGGCCAGTTCCGCTAAGTTGATAGTGGTGCCGGCAATGAACCAACAGATGTGGATCAATCAAGCGACTGGAGAAAATATTGATCGCTTGGTTCAGAGAGATGTTTTGATTCTAGGACCTGCAAAAGGTGAGCAAGCTTGTGGTGATGTTGGTGAAGGCAGAATGTTAGAACCGCTTGAAGTTGTTGAACAGCTACTTTCAAGTTCTGACTTTGTAAATGCGGAATCTTCAAACTTGGAATCTCGCACCGAACATGATTTGAAAGGAAAAAATATATTAATTACGGCAGGGCCAACGGTTGAGGCAATTGACCCCGTCCGTTTTATATCAAATCACAGTTCAGGAAAAATGGGGTATGCGTTGGCCAATGCGGCTGTTTCTAGTGGTGCTAAGGTTACATTGGTTTCTGGGCCAGTTCATCTAGACGTTTCAAATAGGGTAAAGCGGCTATTGGTGACTTCAGCGGCGGAAATGTTTGCTACCGTTCAAAATGAGTTGACTGATTGTGACGTATTTATAGGTTGTGCTGCTGTTGCTGATTATGCGCCAGTCGAAGTTTCTGACCATAAAATAAAAAAGAATAACCAAGATATGCAGATAGCATTAAAGAAAACTCCGGATATTATTTCGTGGGTTGCCGCTCAAAAAAAACGCCCATTTGTTGTTGGCTTTGCGGCAGAAAGTCAAAATCTGGAAGCTTTCGCCAGTAAAAAACTGATCAATAAAAAACTTGATATGATTTGTGCTAATGATATCAGTGATACAAACTTAGGTTTTAATAGTGACAATAATAAAATTCTTATTATTGAAAAAAATGGTCGCCAGATGAACTTATCTGCTGCGCCAAAAATTAAAATTGCCAAAGAAATCTTGAAAGAAATTGGAAAAAATATTAACTCGAATAAAAGCTAGTCATTGTATTCAGTAGGACGTTTGCTCGGAGAAGATTTGTGAAAATAGAAGTTAAAAAAGAGAAAAAAGTTAAGGTTCCCAAACTAGAGTCTAAGACGCTACTTTCTTATTCATTGCCCTATCTTTTGCTTTGTGTATTAACCATTATTTTTGTTGCGATTGTGCAGTATTATTTAGTCGTTGTTCAACCTGCATCTGATCGTAACTCGACATTTGTTAATGTCACTATGACCTCTTACATGGAATTGGTTTTGAGTCGATTAGATTCGATTGGTGAGTCAACTCGTACTGTTTTGAGTGATCCTAAGCTGGTTGAAGAAATTCAACAGGCATCACCAACGGCTATGAAGCTAATCGAAGAAAGATTAAATAGCCGGTTGCCTTTGGTGAATGGTGTCAGAATTCTTGACGCTTCGACTTATGACGTAGACTTAAATTCATCGCCTCCCATTACTAATGTGACGTTGCAACTGATGCGTGATCTCGAAACTCGAAATACCGTTATGCATGAAGCCATTAATGCTGGAAAAGCGGATCAGCACATTGCTGTTTTACTAAAAATCAATAATACCGATAAAGTCGTTTTGATTGGTGTTAGTTATGATATTTTCTCAAAAGCACTTCCAAAAGATCGTTTAGTGCCGGGCTACTATGAGTTTTTACAAAGTTTTGCAAATCAAAACCTAAAAATTGCTAGCTTGGGCGAGGCGCAATATAAGGTCGGCGACCCATTAGGTACCGCGCGCCTTAATACAACCCATTGGCGAATTGCTTTTTGGCCTGCCGAACCTGAGAAATTTTCATCCGAATTAGAATTAATGCTATTTTTTGGTGGCTTAATCTTAGTTTTATCTTTGGTTGCAGTTGGTGGTTTCTTTGGGCTTAAAAACTTACAAACCAAGGTGCGAAGTGACGCTTCTGGTTTTCTTCGTTGGTTGCTTGATAGCTCTGAATCAGATAAACCGATCGCTTCAGTGGATTATGAATTACAGATCTTTACCGATATGTCTCAAACCATTTCAAGAGAAGGTTTTAGCGTTGCAGCTAAAAGTGCGGCTTCTAATACTCAATCGGATATACCCGCTATTGAAGCGATTGATAATGACAAACCTCCAAGTTCTTTGATTGCGGCTCTAGAAGATAAGTCTTCAGCATTGGAGGTTAAAAAGTCTGAAAAGGGACTTAAAGTGAAAAAGGGTGAGATTTCGGATTCGATTTTTAGAGCCTACGATATTAGAGGGATAGTTGGTGAAACGCTTGATGAAAATATTGTAAGGCAAATCGGTCGGGCAATTGGTAGTGAAGCATTTGAAAGAGGAGAGCAAAGGATTGTTGTCGCAAGAGATGGGCGTTTATCAGGACCATCTTTGTTAGAAGCGCTCATAGAAGGTCTCGTTGAAAGTGGTAGAGATGTTATTGATATCGGTGAAATGCCTACGCCACTACTTTATTTCGCAACCCATTATTTAGATTCTAGTAGTGGCGTTGTTTTAACCGGAAGCCATAATCCCAAAAATTATAATGGGCTCAAAATAGTGATTGGCGGTCATACCTTGTCTGGTGATGAGATCATGTCACTTAAAAAACGGATTGATACTGGCAATTTAGTCGAAGGGCAAGGTAGCCAAGATTCTACATCTGTTTTACAAGATTATATTAGCCAAATTACTAGTGATGTTGCGTTAGCTCAACCTCTAAAAGTTGCTGTTGATTGTGGTAATGGTGTAGCCGGAAAAGTGGCACCTCAACTACTGCAGGCCTTAGGTTGTGAAGTTATTGGCCTGTACTGTAAAGTCGATGGGAACTTCCCGAATCATCATCCAGATCCCAGTAAGCCAGAAAATCTAGAAGAATTAATTGAGTTAGTAAAATCAGAAAAAGCGGATATAGGTTTGGCCTTTGATGGTGATGGTGACCGATTAGGAGTTGTTGATTCTCAAGGAAATATTATTTGGCCTGATAGACAAATGATGCTCTATTCAATGGATGTTCTTTCTAGGAATCCAGGTGCTGACATTATCTACGATGTGAAATGTAGTCGAAATCTTGCTCAAGTAATTTCGAACAATGGTGGTCACCCTATTATGTGGAAAACAGGGCATTCTTTGGTTAAGGCCAAAATGCGAGAAACTGGTGCGCTTTTAGCGGGAGAATGTAGCGGACATATTTTCTTTAAAGAGCGTTGGTACGGCTTTGACGATGCCCTGTATACTGCGGCAAGGCTACTTGAAATCTTATCGGCAGATACTCGCAAGTCTGTGGATATTTTTGCGGCACTACCTAATAGTTTAGCAACTCCAGAACTTAACGTAGCAATCGACGATGATAAAAAACATAATTTTGTTAATAAATTAGCTAGCCAAGGAATTTTCGGAAACGGAAAGTTAATCGACATTGACGGAGTAAGAGTTGAATTTGCTCATGGGTGGGGATTGGTGAGAGCTTCAAATACCACACCTAATCTGGTGATTCGTTTTGAAGGCGATAGTGAAGAAAGCATTAAAAATATGAAGCAGCTTTTTAAACAGCAAATGCTTATGGTTGATAGTAGTTTGAACTTAGATTTTTAAAGATTAATTGAATGCCGGAATTTATTGGAACACTTTCATTAATCTTACCAAGAGGTTGGTAATGACAGAAAAAAAGAAAAATAGAAAACAAGATATTCTGGAAAATCTAGCTCTTATGTTAGAGCAGGAACTATCGGAAAGAATAACCACCGCCCGTTTGGCTAAACAAGTTGGTGTTTCAGAAGCTGCCTTGTATCGCCATTTTCCAAGCAAAGCAAGAATGTATGAATCCTTATTAGATTTTTCTGAAGAAAGTATTTTTTCTCGAATTAATCAAATTGTTTCTGAATCTCAAGATTCTCTCGACCAGTGTAATAAAATTTGCCAATTAATTTTAGGTTTTTCTCAGAAAAATCCTGGAATTAGTAGGCTTCTAACGGGTGAAGTCTTGTTAGGAGAAACCCAAAGGCTAAAGGATAGAATTTCTCAAATTTTTGACCGAGTAGAATTACAATTAAAACAAATCCATAGGGATAATGCGGTTAGAAATACCCAGTCAACCATTGATTCTGGGGCAATAGCTAAATTGTTAACGAGCCTAGTAGAGGGACGTATTCAGCAATTCGTTCGCTCGAAATTTAAGATTGAACCATTAAATCAATGGGATGTTCAGTGGTGCTTAGTTGTTGAAGGCATTGAGAGGTAGGCAAATTTTAGTCTGTGAAGTGATAGACCCAATGTATGAATTGAAATTGGCAAAATCTAACGGTTGAACTATTGGGTAGGATCACGCTCTAATCTGTTTCATGCTAAATAAGAAGATATCTAAACAATGAAAAAAGCATTCGTACTTTCCACATCACTTTTTCTATCGGCTTGTTCAGGTACATCACCTTTACAGGTTGTACAGGGGCTTCTTGGTTATATTCCTCCTCCTGAGAAAACAACGGTTGGAGAGGAGCTTAAGCTTGAGTTTGAGCGTTGTGAAAAAATCGATCCTAATCGTAATTGTGCTCAAATTGCATACGATGTGGTGAGAAAGGTTAAAGGCCTCGAACCTCGCAAAGTACCTAAGGGCGTGGTTATCATTCTTGAAGGTGACGTTAAAATGGAATCGGAAGAGCAAGAAGATAACAAAAAAGATCAGTAAGGCTTAGGATCAATAATCCGTCAGTTAAACTGCTCTAAATTGATAAAAATGTGCTAACCTTTAGTGATGTTCCATAGAAGGATCAACCTAAAATGCAACGTCTTTATCCTGAAATTAAACCCAACCATACCTACTTTCTAGAAACTGATGATGGGCACCAGATTTATTATGAAGAATCTGGCTCTGCCGATGGTTTGCCAATGGTTGTTTTACATGGCGGTCCTGGTGCTGGCACAAGTGCTGATCATCGCCGGTATAGCGATCCCGAAAAATACCGTGTGATTTTAATCGATCAACGAGGTTGCGGCCGTTCTACGCCACACTCTGAGCTAGAAAATAATACAACCCAGCATCTGATTGATGATATAGAAGCTATTCGAGAATCGCTTAATATTGATAAGTGGGTTGTTATGGGCGGTTCTTGGGGCGTTACTTTAGGATTAGCCTATGCTCAGGCACATCCTAAGCAAGTATTAGGCCTCCTTTTACGAGGCACTTTTCTTGGCCGTAAGCAAGATATCGACTGGCTTTATCGAGACGGAACTCGCCGTATTTACCCAGATTATTGGCAAGAATTTACTCAAGCAATTCCAGAAGAAGAACAAGGCGATATTATTTCGGCTTTTCATAAAAGGCTTAATGGTCAAAATGAGTTGGCGAAAATGGGAGCTGCAAAGGCTTGGTCGTCATGGGAAGTTAAGGTGGCGACACTAGAGCCGAATCGAGCGTTGGAAGATCATTTTTCTAACCCTCATTTAGCTATGGGAATGGCAAGAATAAGCACTCATTATTTTATTAACAATTGTTTTCTAGAAGAAAACCAGTTGCTGAAAAACGCGCATCAATTAAAAGGTATTCCAGGGATAATTATCCACGGTCGTTATGATATGTTATGCCCAGTGGAAAATGCTTGGACTCTTGGTTCGCTGTGGCAAGACGCTGAGATACGTATTATTCGTGATGCTGGCCACTCTGCGACTGAGGCGGGGGTTATAGATGCTCTTGTGAGAGCGACTAAAACCATGTATCAGGAGTTAAAGCATGATTGCACTGATTCAGCGAGTGACTAGTGCCGAAGTCGTTGTTGGAAATCAAATCATTGGGCATATTAATCAGGGAATTCTTGCGCTAATCGGCGTCGAAAAAAATGATGGATTGCCGAATGCGGATAAATTGCTTAGGCGGCTACTTGGCTATAGGATTTTCTCTGATCAAGATGACAAAATGAATCTGAGCATTCGTGATATTGCTGGAGGATTATTAGTCGTTCCTCAATTTACCCTAGCCGCAAGTACCGATAAAGGAATGCGCCCTAGTTTTTCTTCTGCCGCGCCACCTGAAAAGGGAGAACAATTTTTTAACTATTTTGTCCAACAAGCGCAGGAACAATACTCGACTGTGCAAACAGGAAGATTTGGTGCTGATATGACCGTTAGTTTATCCAATGACGGACCAGTTACTTTCTGGCTGCAATGTTAAAACTAAGGTCAACTAATGAGCTATTTATTAGTAGCTGATGAACAACAACTTTCGCAAAGTTTAGTCATCAGATAATTTAGTCATCAGATAATAAGGCGTAAATTTCAGGCTTGTTAGCACTTAAGTCGAACGAATCTTGACCTTTAGAGTTTCTTCTTTGTGGGTTAGCTCCATGAGCAACGATGTCTATTATGTTTATTTAGGTTATCGCCACTTCTTTTAGCAAGACTGGTTATCTATCTGAATTATTTGGGCAACTTCACAATGACCGTTTTTCGATCGTCTTGAAAGTCAAGATGGATAGGAGCGTTATCATCCAAACCTATTTGCCCCATCCAACGCTTCACATTTGCAAAGGTATCCTGTTGTCCGGTTAATCGAGAGACCGATATTTCAACACCTTCAATGGTAAAAGTGGCAACCCGCATAGTCGACTGGTTAGCGGTTGTTATTGATTCTGGGATGTGAGAAAAAATAGGTTGTTCTTGTTGATCAAATTTTAGCTGGTCGATAAAATAATTTTTAAAGCTGGCACTTATCTTATTGATATTTTTGACGGTATCTTTTGCTTTAAAAAACCAAGTGGCATCTGCTTTTTTATAGATTACCGCGAGAATACTCTGCTGGTTAGCCACTACCTTTGCTGTTGTCTCTTTATGAGCCTTGGATACTTCTTTAGACGCTGCGTTCTTTTTTGCTTGATTAAATTTGCTACCAAGCGCTTTTGAGATAGTTTCTACTTCTTGCTGGCTGTAGGCTTTCTCTTCTTTCGGCTGAATGACTAAAAAAGCAATCACTAGAATTGACGCAAGTAATAATAATTTAACAATAGAATATTTCATGGATGTTTTTACTCGTATTTAAAAAAAACGATTAAGGTAAACTTTATTGCATCAAACCGGATGAATTATAAGTGATTACCAACTACAAATATACTTGATTGATTGCTCTTTGAGAAATTTTTCGGCGCCTTTTCCTTGGAACATCGCCAAACTGCAATAGCTACCGGCTAAAACACAGCTATTAGCGAAGGCGGTAATAGAGCGTGGGGCATCATCAATTGGATAGCCAGTTTTTGGGTTAAGAAGATGCCCATAACACTTACCTTTGTATTTCAAGAATCGCCTGGTATTTCCACTGGTTGCCACGCATCCATGTTCAATCTTGATCACAGAATTACTTTTATTAAACGTTTTAACGGGTTCAACACCAACAAGCCAAGCGGGATCATCTTGATTAAATTTAACTGCTGATAGGTCGCCACCAAAATTGACTAGAAAACTTGAATCATTTTTTTTACACAGAGGATAGATTGCCTGAGTGACTTGATCGACGGCATATTCTTTACCGATACCTCCAAAATCAATTTGCATTTCGCGTGGCATGTTAAATTTATCTTGATCATATTGGAGCTGTTCGAATCCTACCTTTGGAAGGAGTGAATTTATTTCTTCGATAGTCGGTGGTTTAGAGTCGGGAGTAAAAGTCCAAATTTTTCTAAGTATCCCTGAGGTGATATCAAATTTTCCTTCGCTTAATTCGTAGAGGTTTTTTGCATATTCTAATAAGTTAAATGTTTCTTGATCAATAACAACCGGTTTGCCATTGCTATTATTCATTTTATCGACCAAGTTTCCTTTGATATAGCGGCTATATTTGTCTTGGATTCGAATCGTTTTTTGATAAATGACTTTAGCAAGGTCGTCACAAAATCCAGCATCTAAACTTCTGACCAAAACTTCACAGGGACTAGCCATTGCATCGAATGCAATTTTTGAATAAGTTTGTTTCTGAGTTATTTGGTAGCTGGGCATTTAAATTTAAGCCGTTAAGAACAAGTTTGTATCAAGTCTACTAGACAAAAAATTAAGTATAAAGCAAATGTTTAAATTAGAGTTGCCATTAATAATGAAAGCGGAAAACAGGGATAATCCCCACCATTGAACTAACTTATAAAAAATAATTAACTTGAAAAATAATGGCATCAACTTTGGGGTAAAGCTCTAACCCATTCAAATTTTCAATCCCTACTGGTTGATTAGCTTCATTGGGTGTTTGTTTGTAATACTCCAATCTAACTTCTGCTCGATCGCCAAACATTTGAAAACCATATTTAACACCAATAGTATAAGCAGTCATATCTCCAACTCTATAGTCTGCACTTGCGTAATTAGGTATAGTTCCAGCTTGAGAGATAAATGGTTGATAAAACTCAGCCGCACTTTGCTGATAGAAACGATAATGTGGTTCTAAAAAATTTGTTTCATTTATAAAAAATCGCCAATGGGTATTGATAGTGTGAGATTGAATGTCCCAATCATCGGTTAGATATCGATACGAAATATCAAAAATCGATTCATCTAAATGATATTTAACTAAACCAAAAACAGTATATTGAGTTCTTGAGTCAGGTCGATTCTCATAAACTAAATCTTGAGTGATTCCATTATTGTCTACCACACTTAAAACTTTAAATGGATCGGTTAAATAGCCGCTTGAATCAGCGAACCCATAGTTAAATTGCATCAGCATTCGGCGATTAACGATTTGGGTCCAGCCAAGTAGAAGTTCGGCAGTTGTAATAGTATCCGAAGAATCACCACGGGTAGCATTGAAGGCTGTATTAAACTCATTTTGGCTAGCAAACTGACCTTCATCGATCACCATTGATGAGAATGCCACTGGAATCTTTCCATGAGGGTTATATTGATCGGAACCAAAAGATAACCCGGCGGAAAGGGTAGAATTTTTTTGATTGAAATCGCGAGCGATTTCACCACTAAAACTAATTGAATGATAATCAAATTCTTTGGATAAATTAGTACCGATGGTATAACGGGTGTCCTCCATCAGAGAATCCGTCCAAGCAAGATTGATTTGTCCGCGAGTATCTTTAAAAGTATCATCAAGAGGTGTTGAATTAGCATTCGTTACAAAGTTATCTTTGCCCGATGGGCGAGTGAAGGTTTGAGGTGTATTTTGCTCGATTGCTCCATTGGCTGAAGCGCCGGTTAAGCTATCTAAAATTACTTTAAAACTAAATTTGCTTGTGTCGCTATAGTCTTTATCGCCGACAATAATTATTTCTGCAGCACTGACTCTATCGGTTTCAGCGTAAGTTAATATGGAGGCGGAAAAATCCCACTCAGCCTCAGTTTCTTGAGCATAAACGGAGCCACCGAGCAAACCTGTTGCGGCCAGTGCCAATTTTTCTGCGATATACTTTTTGTTTGGTTTTATCTTTTGGTCAGTTTTTGATTGGTTAATTAGTTGCATCCGCATCCACCTCCTGCAAAACTTCTTCCGCCGCTGGAAGCTTCTTTACTGAAATAAATATGGTCATCAACTGCTTGATCGAGAGGTGACGAATTAATCGCCATTTCTGGCTTTGCAAGTAAATCTCGATCCCAAGGATCGACCCCCATTGAAGAACAGCCAGATAAGATAGCAGCGATGGAGCCAATTAGAATTTTTCTGACAACTTGTCGTTGAAGCATATCATTATTACCTTGTTACTTGATTAACTTACTTATTTCTTTCTTTGGCTAACAAAGACTCGATCTCTTGTTCATAAAGCTGAATTTTTTCCTTAAAAAATCCAGTATGAGCACTAACTGGAGTTCCAGACTGATCAAAAATAATACTGCTAGGCATTCCCTTAATTTGATAACGCTTGGCGAGTTTTCCAGTAGGGTCATAAAAAATCTTGAAATCGGCCGGATATTCCGCGAGAAAGTTATCTGCAAGCAAGCGTTTTTTGTCAAGATTCACTGCAATGATTACTAGTTTATCCGTGCCATATTCTTTTTGAATTTTGTTCATCCAAGGAAAAGATTTTTGGCATGGCACACACCAAGATGCCCAAAAGTCTAAGTAAACTACTTTCCCTTCGTATTCTTCTAAGTTGAATTGCGAAGAAGTTTCTGCAGCCAAATTCGAGCCAAATGAGATCGTTAACAGGACAAGTATCAGTTTGTATAGGAGAGACTGTTTCATTTCAATACCAAATTATTGAATCTGATCAAGGATTTTTGTTGAATATGAATCTTTTCTAGTTTTAATTGTAGTCGGTATTTCTTAAGTGAATATTAAATTTGGATAAATATTTTTAGAATGCGAGTTATTCCTATCTTTTGATTAAATTCAAAGGTGGTCTTGCTCTTATGGGAACGCGAGTTTCATTGTCGAGCTGCTATCTATCAACAGATTCGAGCTGATTAAAGGCTCAGTATTTTCATGAAAAGCAAACCTAATACTTGGCATCATAGATTGTGCAAAGAACCATACGCAATATGAAAACGTTGCAGTTAGGTATTAGCGGGTAAGTACGAATTTAATCTACCTAGGCAAGAAGTTTAGTTGAGTAGGGAAAGTAAAATACTAACTGAAGAATTAAGCTTTTTACGATCAGGTTCTATTTTGGCAACTACCTTAATTCCGCTGTAGAAAGTATAAATCAAGCTTGCAATTACATCTAAATTCTTTTCTTTTGAAATTTCACCACTCTTTTTTCCAGACAAAAGAAACTCATGGAAAATTTCTTCAAAATCGGATCTATTTTCGGCTAGAACGTCCTGTATTTTTCTATCCCTAGAAATTAATTCGGTTGTTGTGTTAACTACAAAGCATCCTTTTCTATCAATATCTGAAATCGACTCAGAAATCGCAATTTCAAACAGTCTGCTGAGTCCAGCTTTTACATTTTTTTGGTTTTGCAGAAACTCTCTTGTATCATTTTTATTGATACTACAGTATTGTTCAAGTGCTTTGTCAAACAAGGTTCTCTTACATTCGAAAATACTATAAAGGCTTGATCGACTAATACCTAAATGATTTACTAAATCCTGCATAGACGTTGCGTAATAGCCTTTTTTCCAAAAAATATCGAGTGCCTTACTTAGCACATCGTCTTCATTAAAAAGCTTTGTTTTTGGCATTGTGGGTGATGAGGTAAATGGTAAGATAAAATTTATTCTATCCTACCATACCAAATATATTTGCCTAGAGATAAATATAAATTAATTCAGTAACGGGTTTATGCTAATACCTCCATCAATATTGTATTCGCTTCCTGTTATAAAAGAAGCATCGTCAGAAGCCAAAAATGTAACCAGATGAGCTATATCTTCAGGCTTACCAAATTGTTTGAGCGGTACTCTGCTCCGCAAGGATTGGGCAAAGTCATTCAGTTGATCTTCTGGAATCCCGGTTTTTCCAAAAATGGGAGTCTCAACTGGACCTGGATTGACTGAATTAATTCTTATTTTTCTGGGCGCTAATTCTGTGGAAGCTGTTCTTGTGTATGCATTTAGTGCTGCCTTTGAGGCCGCATAAACGGCTGTATTCAGCATTCCTGTGTATGCAATAACAGAAGATAAATTAATGATGGAGGCACCATCATTAAGAATTGGGATAAATTTTTCTATAGTAAAGACTGCTCCTTTAAAATTAATCCCCATTTGGTTATCAAATATTTCTTCAGAAATTTGCCCTATAGGTTCGGGTAAAAAAACACCTGCATTGACAAATAGAATATCTACCTTGCCTAACTCACTTCTAACTTGGTTAATAAGGTTATCAATGGCTGTCAGATCAGTGACATCTGCCACAAAACCCGTAACACCAAGTTCTTCAGCGGCCTTTTTAACTTTTTCTTCTGACCTGCCAGTAATTAATACCGTTGCGCCATTTTTTTAAAATCTTGTGCTGTTGCGTAACCAATACCGCTGTTACCGCCTGTTACTACTGCAATTTTTCCGTCTAATCTACTCATTTCTAAATCTCCAATTAATTAAGTGACATAAAGGAACGATCGTTCCAAATTGAATGATATCATATTGGAACGATCATTCCATCATGGTTTTTATAAAGATTATTTTGGTTGAGTGTGTAGGAACTGGGTTTTTGATTTTCTCGGGTTTAACTTAGGTTTCATATCAGAATAAATATCTAGCGCCGCGAGTAATGGTCATTGAACCACAACCCTGAGGTGTGCTTAAATCGTACATCTAACAATTAAAAAATTAATTTCTTTGACTGCATGGATATAGGCACCAATAGTTGGCACTTTTAAGCGAGGGGCATAAATAGGACGCGGAAGCTTCGTCAGTCTTGGTAACTGTTAAATATTTCGGTTCCACTTCTCTAACTTCATATAAAGAGTTCAAATTTGTGTACCCTATTCCATTCCTTAGCAAGGTCATGTATAAAGTCGCCATGAAAATGCCTAAAAGAATTAAGCCACTTTATGAAGATGGTGTGGTTGACGAAGTATTACGTCAGCTCATGAGTGGAAAAGAAGCAACTGTTTACGTCGTTCGCTGTGGAACGGAAATCCGCTGTGCCAAAGTATATAAGGAAGCGAATAAGCGAAGCTTTAAAAAAGCAGTTCAATATCAGGAAGGTCGTCGTGGTCGCAATAGTCGACGAGCGAGGGCGATGGAAAATAAATCCAGTTTTGGGCGTAAGGAACAAGAAGAAGCATGGCAAAATGCAGAAGTCGATGCTTTATATCGTTTGTCTGATGCTGGGGTTAGAGTGCCTCAGCCCTATGGCTGTTTTGATGGTGTTTTATTGATGGAGCTGGTGGTTGATGGAGCTGGAAATGTCGCGCCTCGCTTAAATGACGTTTTATTAACGGAACAACAAGCCCTAGAAGATCATGCGACCATTATGAAGGATGTTGCGCGGATGCTTAGCGTTGGTGTGGTTCATGGTGATCTTTCAGAGTTTAACGTTTTGCTCGATGAGTACGGCCCGGTCATCATTGATTTACCGCAAGCCGTGGATGCGGCTGGAAATAATAATGCTAAAGCTATGTTAGAGCGCGATGTTAATAATATGAAAAATTATTATTCACAGTTCGCCCCCCAACTCGCCAACAGTCAGTATGCAAAAGAAATTTGGGAGCTGTATGAAAATGGTGAACTGAAGGAAGGTGTTGAGTTAACAGGATGGTTTAAAGAATCAGAGAAAGAAGCCGATGTCGATAATATTCTTTTAGAAATAAAAGCAGCTTTTGAAGAAGAGCAAGCTCGTCAAGAGCGTAAACGAGAAGCCGAGTTATAAATTAATTTGAGTTGGAGAGAAATTATTCCCCAACTGGTCAATAATTTTATCAGCCACTCGAAAAGAATTCGCATATATGGTGAAGGTTGGCGTCACGCTTCCACCATTGGGCATAAAGCTTCCATCGGTGACAAAACAATTATCGGTTCCATGAACACGGCAATCAGCATCTAAAGCGGACGTTTTTGGATCGTGCCCAAACCTAAGCCCTCCGGCAACCAAATTGGAAGTAGGGGAGGTGAACGCATTTCCGGTGACGGTTTTTGCGCCAAGGTTTCGCATAACCTCTTTACCTTTTTCAACAATATAACTTCCTACTTTTAAATCGTGAGGATGAAAACCAACTTTAACTTTGGCAACTGGTGAACCCCATTTATCTTTTTCATTTGGGTCAAGGCTGACATGGCAATCATCAGTTGTTAGCCAATCACAAAAGACTTCAAATTTAAAATCCTTTGATTGGGTAAAATGCGATTTTATTTTTTGTTTAAGAGAGCTTCCCCAAAGTAAATTTCCGTCTTGCCATTTTTGGTCGTTAGCTTCTGCCGTTGGCGATGGCGGATCAAAAACAAAATCAATAGTTCCACCTTTTACTTTGTTTGGGAAAGCTTGTTTGTCATCAATAAAGTACCAATCTTGTAAAGCGCGATTAAAGAAAGGGCCTCTTACCGATAATTGCTTAACTTGCTCTGGCGTAAATTGATTATAATCAAATATTCCGTGTCCGGTTCCGCCAGCGCAGCAGTGCAAATTTTTTCCGACTTGATCAAAGTTGTTTCCAAGGCCTTTTTGATGTTTTTCTCCGGGAGAGCTTAACAATAATCTAGCGGACTCAATTGAATAACAAGCCACCACAAATATTTTTGCCTTAACGCTGATGGATTGATTATCTTTATCAAAATAATCGGCAGAAATAACATTACCTTTTTGATCGCTATTAAGTCGATAGGCTTTCGCTTCGGTCAATATTTCGCAATTGCCAGTTGCAATTGCTTGGTCTAAGAGCGCTGCTCTAGAACTTGCTTTGGCACCAGATGCGCAACCATAACTTCCACAGTATCCCGAGTATTCACAGCTCTTTCTTCCATTAAAAGGCTGAGACAAAATGCCTCTTGCCATAGGTAGAGGATTTAATCCCATTTTATGACAAGTATCATCAAACCAAGAAGCAATAGGATGTTCAGCAGTGGGCGGAAAAGGGTAATCGTCAGTTGAGCGGGGTTCTAAATAGGGATGTTTTACAATTTTTCCTGAGACACCGACAATTTTTTCTACTTTGGTATAGTAGGGTTCGAGATCGTCATAGCTAATTGGCCAGTCAACCCTATTGGCTCCTTCAATTTTTCCAAAGGAAGATACAAGATGAAAGTCTTCGGGTTTGAGTCGATGAAAGTAACCACTCATAAAATTGGACGCACCGCCTACAATGTTGCCACCCCAAAATTGTGACGTTGTATCGGAAGTCCAATCGTCTCCATCTGGCTCTTCAAGTAGATGTCGTTCATCAGCAATTTTTGAACGGAAGATGCTGTGTCGATAAAGTTGTTCGTCTTTGCGAAAATCTTGTTCTTTGTACCATTTCCCCTTTTCTAAGACTAAAACCTTGTGACCCGCTTTTGCCAGTTCAAATGCAACTGGACCAGCACCAGCGCCGCTACCAACAATACAACAATCATATTCTAATGTTTTATTCATTTTGTTTTTTCAAAGTTAAGTTAGATGGCATTTTTTCAGATGTTACTGAAAGGTTCGATAGTTAGTTTGCTCATTTGGTCTGGGAAATCCCGGTTGATGTTTTAACCATTTCCAACCGATTTGATTCGGATTTCCACCATAGATTGGATCGAGCAATAAAGCTTCCAGCAGATAATAAATTAATAAGGATAGCCAGTTTTCTCCCGCGCTCGATTGACTGATTTTTTGTAATACCTCGTTTTGTTGATCGAGGTTGAGTTTTATAAATTGACTACCTTTGGTTTGCTCAGATAATGAATCTAACCAGCCAACGCCCTTACCGATAAATTCAGCATCTCCATCTGCTTGGTTATCTAAATCGGTCAGTGCCCACTCCAAATATTCTAATCCGTTGATATCTTCTGCTGAAGGTCCGTCACCATCATCGGGAAAAAGTAGAATCTGAACCGCTTTAATTGATTTTTTCTGGTGTGAATCAAATGAAAAACGATCTGTTAAGCCTGATTTTTTGCTTGGCTTGATTTGCTCTACTGCATTTGATGTTTTTATATCGGGTTTACAAGCGGAGATTCCAGCAATTAACATAGCCGCACCAGATTGGCGCAAAAATGCTCGCCGATTTAGTCCGCTGGAAAGTGCACCTACAAATTCAGTTTTACCTGAGCCTTTTTTTGCTGATGGTGCACTAGAACAAATCTGACTGGATGCTTTTAGCACGTTTGGTCTTCCTCATTACAATCGTTTTTAGCGACTAGATTTTTAGACAGTTGACTATGGTCGATCATATTCCAGTTACTTAGATGTTCTGAAAGTGAGTCTGGTATGTCATCGCGATGGATAATCTTACCGTTGATATCAATAATAAATTCAGTGGGTGTTCCCCATACATTATATAAATCGGTAATCTTTTTGCCAAAATCAAAAGCGAGTGGATATTTTATCTCGCGTTCTTTTTGATATTTTAGTGCTTTGGCAAAAGTATCTTTAACACTTGTATTAATTGCAATGATTTCAATTTGTGAGTCAAGAACGCTGTTAGTGTATTGGAGTTTAGGGATCTTTTTTATACAGTAGGTACACCAAGTCGTCCAAAATACCAGATAAACAGATTTCTTTCCTCTGTAATCGCTAAGAGTAAATTCGCTTCCATTAAAACGAGTGATAGTAAAATCTGGTGCGAAATCATCTTCTTCTGCACTAGCGGCTTTGACCGGCGAAAATATCGTGATGGTTAAGGCGAAGCCGATAATAATTAGTGTCAATGTTTTTGTCATCTATTGGTTACTCGATTGTCGTTTCTTGTAAGAATAAAAGTCATTTTACTTGTTACTAAAAGTGACATAAGACGGACAGGAAAGTTACATTCATTAAATCGATTGTTACATTTCGCCGATAATTGACAGAATTAGCATCGATTTATTCTTTCTCTAACTATCTGCAATATGCTTGATTTAATATTAAAGCGCAAGTTGCTATAGCTTGAATCCTTGATGTTAGGAGCCTGTCCGAGAATAGAGAACCTACTACGAAAAAGCCATTTTGGCCCATTTTCACGGGCATTTTTGTTGAATATGAATAACTATTCGCCTCAAATGTCGAAAAAATGGATTCAAAATAGCTTTCTCTCGCTACGGATTCTATTCTCGGACAGGCTCCTAGTGTAAACTGGACGCAATTTTTTAACTGTGCGGAATATTTAATTTTGAGTGTGATTTCCACTAATGTTGCGCTAGATAGACTCAATACTTTTAATGTAAAGGCGAATGCTGCAGCATTTATGCAAGTTGATTGCAAAGATGAGCTGCAATCGAACTTTAATGAAATAGCGTCGTTTCAGGAACGTTTGGTTCTTGGCGGAGGAAGTAATCTGCTGTTTGTGGGCGATTTTCAAGGTTTGGTGATTTATCCTCAAATGAAGGGAATTGAAATTCTTTTTGAGGATCAAGAGCAGGTTGGTTTAAGGGTGGCGACATCTGAGTCTTGGCACGATTTTGTTTGTTATTGTCTTGAACAAGGATATTTTGGGCTTGAAAATTTAGCCTTAATTCCTGGTACGGTAGGAGCATCACCGGTACAAAACATTGGTGCCTACGGAGTTGAGGTTGAATCATTCATTCGTCAAGTTGAATGTTTTGATTTAAATAAAGGTGAATTTATTATTTTTTCTCATCAAGATTGTCAGTTTGCTTACCGAGATAGTTTGATTAAGCGGTCGGGGCAAGGCAGTTATCTTGTGACTAGTGTTGACTTTGTTTTATCGAAAAAACCTAAACTTGAGCTTTCTTATAAGCCGTTAGCTGAGTATTTTAAGGATCAAGCATCGGTATCACCAAAGCAGGTTTTTGAGCGAGTTTGTCAAATTCGAGGAGAGAAGCTTCCCGATCCCAAGGTACTAGCCAACGCAGGCAGTTTTTTTAAAAATCCGGTCGTTAGCGGTGAGCAATATCAGCAACTTAAAATAAATTTCCCAGAATTGGTCGCTTACCCTGTCGGTTCGGAGAATGCCCAATACTATAAATTAGCGGCAGGTTGGTTGATTGAATACGCTGGATTTAAGGGTAAGGTTTTTGGCAAAGTCGGTGTGCATAAAAATCAGGCTTTGGTATTAGTAAATTACTCAGACGATTCGGGTGCAAATATTTTATTAATGGCGAATCAAATTATTGATAAAATAAAGTCTATGTTTGGTGTGGATTTAGAGCCAGAAGTTAGGATTTTTGGGCGGCTCGACAAGGATTGTGTAGAGCCGTTAGGAGAGGCAGATGAAACCCGATAGTTTGAAACGTCTGCAACGGTTGGTTGTATTACTTGCTGATGGTCGTTTTCACTCGGGGGAAGATCTTGCTAATAAGCTCTATGTTTCTCGTACCGCAATTTGGAAACTTATTAGTAAGTTGCAAAGCTGGCAAATTGAGATTTATGCTGTTCGCGGCAAAGGTTACAAAATCCCCGGCGGATTATTGCTGATCGACCAAGATTATTTGATTCAACAATTGAAAGATGAACTACAACTTTTCTCTATTATTGAGGTGAAACCAACCATAGATTCCACTTCAAGCTATTTGACTCGTACTTGGAAAAAAGAGCCGGGTATTTCGCGAATTTGTATCGCAGAACATCAAACGGAAGGACGAGGACGTAACGGGCGAAAGTGGGTTTCTCCCTTTGGAGCGAATCTTTATTTTTCATTAGGATTAAATTTTCCGATGGGTCTAAGTGCGCTTGGAGGTTTGAGTCTAGCGGTTGGTATCGGATTGACTCGATTATTAGATCGACTGAGCAAAGAAAAAGTAACCTTAAAATGGCCGAATGATGTTTTGCTCAATCAGCGAAAATTGGCCGGTATATTGGTTGAAGCAAGTGGTGATAGCAATGGTCACAGTTTTTTGAATATTGGAATCGGTCTCAACTGGAATATGATTGACCAAGGTAGTGAAATCGACCAACCATGGGTGAATTTGCTTTCGAGTTTGACTCAGAATATTTCCCGAAATGAATTATTAGTACAAATATTAAAGGAGCTTGATCTTGTATTGACCAAATATATCGAAGAGGGTTTCGGTTCTTTTCGTAATGATTGGACTTCTTACAGCGCTTTTTATGGTAAGCCAATTGTGATCCGTTCTAGAAAGGGAGATATTGCTGGAAAAGAAGTTGGCATCGATAAAAACGGAGCGATAATCATTGAAACTGCTAAAGGAGAGAAGGTGTTCTTCTCTGGAGAAGTGAGTTTACGAGCGAATAAAGGCTAGCGGATGTATCTTCTAATTGATTGGGGAAATACTCAACTTAAATATTTGCTGGTGAAAGAGCTTTCTGATTTGAGAGACGGTGTTGAAGTTCAGGTCACAGATTCTATTGCTCAATGTCTTGATGGCTGTGAAAAAGTGCTCGCTGGTCAGGATATCGAGAATGTCTTGATTGCGTCAGTTAAAAGCGATCAAGATAATCAGCATTTGGAAGGGGAATTGACAATACGAGGTTGGTGCTATTCCTTCGCGAACACTTCTGCAAAAGCTTGTGGTGTCCAATGTGGGTATCAAGACCCTAGCCGGTTGGGCGTTGATCGATGGTTGACGATCATTGCGGCACATGAAAATGATAAGAATATTGGTGTGATCGATATTGGAACAGCGATTAAACTCGACATTGTTAATGGTCATGGAAAGCACCTTGGTGGACATATCCTTCCAGGCAGAAAATTGATGCGAAATAGCTTATTAAAAACCGCTAGGGTGAGAGCTGAACAAGAGGTTGCGGCTAGAGAAAAATTTACATTAGGAAGTTCTACCGAGGAATGCGTTGAATTCGGAATTGAGCAACTAATTAACGCTTATCTTATCCGTAGTGTCAATCAGGCTAGTAAAGAATATCAAGTTAAAACATGGTTGCTGACAGGCGGCGGCGGTGGGTATTGGTGCGAGCTATTGACAAGACAAATAGATAACAATAAGAGCATTTTTATATCGAAGCCATTATTGGTATTTGATGGCTTGGTGGAACTATATTCAAAAAAGGGGCATTATTCAAAAAACGAGCATTTATGACAAATAACTGCCTAATCAAGGTTAATTTTTCGAGTTGATTCTGAAGAAATGAAGAGAATTGCTTTTTTTTGAAAAAAATCGTTGATCATTTTGATATAACTCATTAGAATTCGCGTCCCTGCTTGAGAGCTGCTGTATCTGTCTGCCTTCAAACAGGTGTTAACTCATAATATTTGTTATAAATATTGGCGTTAAATTGCCGGTTTAGCTCACTTGGTAGAGCAACTGACTTGTAATCAGTAGGTACCCAGTTCGATTCCGGGAACCGGCACCATATTTACATGGGGTATTCAGTAATGAGTAACCCTTTATATTAAAAGATTATCATTGTTTGCGACTTGTTTTTCTATATGAGCTATAGGGTGCAAAATGTAATAATTTGGTGGGGTTCCCGAGTGGTCAAAGGGATCAGACTGTAAATCTGACGGTTCGCCTTCGAAGGTTCAAATCCTTCCCCCACCACCAGTATTTTTAAATGAGATAAACGAACATGAGTTCGTGTTATCGTCTTTAAAGTAAGTGATTTGTTTGTCGTGATGAAGCATGACTTGCGAATAGCGAGTTGAAAAGGCGGGTATGGTACAATGGTAGAACCTCAGCCTTCCAAGCTGATGATGCGGGTTCGATTCCCGCTACCCGCTCCAGTTCGAACAAACAGCCGATATGGCTCAGTCGGTAGAGCACTCCCTTGGTAAGGGAGAGGTCACCAGTTCGAATCTGGTTATCGGCACCATTTTTTCCCGGATTGGTCGAAAGGCTGTTCCGGGTTTAGTTATGTTTGGGGATTTTTATAATAATAATTATTTCTGATGTGACCTTTTTTAATTGTAAATTTAGCTTAACTTCTTTTGGAGGCATTTATGTCTAAGGAAAAATTTGAACGAACGAAACCCCATGTCAATGTTGGCACAATCGGCCACGTTGACCATGGTAAAACGACTTTAACCGCGGCTTTGTGTACCATATTGTCAGCCGAATTTGGTGGTGCAGCGAAAG
>Ga0316204_10003520_pt1 | contig 30965 bp, 33 predicted proteins | sample 6monrhotite_MG_2_FD_205661 | JGI IMG/M metagenome (GOLD analysis project Ga0316204, IMG submission 205661) | Microbial mat bacterial communities from mineral coupon in-situ incubated in ocean water Damariscotta River, Maine, United States -... | ecosystem: Environmental > Aquatic > Marine >...
CCAATTCCTTGGAAATAGCTTCGGCCAGCGGCAAATTGCTGTTGCCTGCGACAATCTTCATCGAAATAACCCGGTTCAACTTGGGGCTCGAAGCCCTTCATTTCACACCCGAACCAACGTTTGAGCGTATCGCACCCTGATCGGTCGATTTCTGGCGGCATGAATGCCCACCTGAAACGCGGCGGAACATACCAAGGCAGAGTGCCGCTGTAAACGTGCAATACGCTTTGAAATCAAGCTAATTGAGGCAAAACAGCTGGTTTATGAGGCCACACACCCGAATATGCCCCGCTTAACCCTCATACAATCGCCGTATGCTCATTGAGGTGGGGGCATGGCACGCCCCGGCACGCCCGGCAAAACAATCGCGGGCGGCTCACCGGTGGCACGTGTAACCGCGCCCGGCGCCGGCCCGCCACGGGTGCCGAACACATGCTCCACGCCCACCGCTGCGGCTTTTCCGATGCTCGGCGAAATGGTCGCCCAACGCCCCTGAACGGCATCGGCGGGCACGCGATTTTCCTGCACCGCGCTGCCCAATTCGCGCCTGTCCATGGTCAAAACCCGCCACACAATACGCACATCGACAAAGCCAGCGTCCGCTTTCAGCATTTCCACATGTCCGGCCAAGCGAAACGACGCCTGACGCGGATCGCCGGTGACCAAAACGTCCGAGGTGCGCAGCGCCGCCGCCACGGCTTTGGTCAAATGGCGCGCATCATCTTGGTTCAGTCCGCTCACTTGCTCGACCAACAGCCCCCGGCGCAGCGGATCAATGGGCACCGTTGCCTTGGTTTCTTTCAACACCATCTGCGACACCGGTCCGGCCGTGCCGATGCCGATGGAGGCCAACAACTGAGGATCACCAAAATCCCATTCGCGCTCGGTGCCCTCGATGCCAAGGCTGTACGTGGATATCAGCCGCCCATTGGCGTCGGACAACATCCAGCGCAAAATCCGCCGGTATTTCACCCGTGGATCGGTGGTGTTGGGCTCGGCAAGACCCGTCAGGACAAAGTGCCGACCCGGCCTTTGCTTGCCGTCACCCACGCGGGCGGAAATTTTTTCTTTATTCAGACGATCAGCGACATATTGGGCGATCAATTTGGCCATTGGCACCGTGGTGCCTTCGGGCGGGACCACCTGCACGTGGGCGCGCGGCGTGTCGGTGCGCGCATAATATGTATCCCAGCGTGAGGCTTTTTTGGTTGGGCTGGTGCTGCACGCCGCCAGCACAACGACCAGCACAAAGGCCGCGAGACAACGCATCATAAGGTTAAACCGATCACGGACATTTGCCGCCCATAGTCGGGCTCGCCATTGTGGGTCGTGCGGCGGTAACTGAAAAAGCGCTGTTCATCCGTATACGTATCGCAATCGATCACCTCGACCGCGGCCAGGTCTTGGCGCTGCAACTCACCGCTGACATAGCTGGGCAGATCGAATTGGTAATGCCCCGCCCGCGCGGCGCGCTCAAAGCACCAATCGGCCCAGGGTGTCGCCGAAATAACCTGTAGGCGCAGATCTTCACCAACCTCATAAGAGCCCTGGTGAATGCACGGCCCCACCACCGCATGAATACGGCTGGCGTTTGCCCCCAAGGCGACCATTTCAGCGATGGTCGCCTTCAATACGCCACCAACGGCCCCTTTCCACCCGGCGTGCGCGGCACCAACGACGCCAGCCTCAACATCGGCGAACAGCACCGGGGCGCAATCGGCGGTAAGAACCCCCAGCGCCAGTCCCGGCTTGTTCGTCACCATGGCGTCCGCGCGGGGCGCATCGGCATGTTTCCAGGCGGCATCGACACGCACCACCGTGGCGGAATGTATTTGGTAACACGTCACCAACTGCGCTTCGCCGAGGCCGACCATGGTCTGTGCGCGGCGGCGATTTTCCACCACCGCCTGGGCATCATCAGATGAGCCCGGCCCGCAGTTGAGGTCTGCGTAAATGCCTTCGCTCACCCCACCTTCACGGGTGAGGAAGCCATGACGAATGGTCGAATGATCGAGAGTACTTGCCGTTAACATGGTTCTATTTAACGGTCTGTCGCCCCGAATGCCAACCACTTAGGTTGGCCTCTTCACAAGGAAATGAAGTTTATACGCATTTTATGAACTTTACCTGCAATATGAGCAATGATAGGTTGTAAGGGCTAGGCATGAGGAAAAGGGGCAAGTTATGAATGGCACCATTGTGGCAGTCAATCGCCAACTCGGCGCGCTGGTCGCCGAAACGCCGGATCACAAATGCGTGGTTTTGGGCACACTCGGTCGGGTCACCGCCGAAGTCGGCGATGTCGTCGGTGTTGTCGATGGCGACTGGTCCGAAGTCGGCAGCAAGGTCATCGACAACGTCACCCAAGGCACGAAAATGCAGATGACGCTTCAAGCGGTCGATATCACCCGCACAGATGCCATCGGCCGCATGACTGTTTTGTAATACAAACCAAGTGGTTCTCAGGCGGTTCCGGCCCACGGAACGATGTATTGCGAAACCACGTTATCAACCTGCCCAATTCAACCGGCCCAATTCAACCGGCCCGGTTCAGCCTGCCCAGGGTGGCACGCCGAAGCCGGGTGGCACCACGGCGATCACCTTAAACAAAACGCCCATTTGCTCAGGGTCGGTCAGGCGCGCATAGGCCGTGTCGATTTCCGCCGTCTGTTCTTCGCTGGCGTTCAGCATCAGCATATCGGCGCGCTGACGCATGCCTAAGCGATCAAGAAACGCGCCTTGCGGTACCGGGCCCAAAACCTCCGCCCCTGCGTCGCGGGCTGCGGTCATAAGTTGTTCAAATCCCACGTGCGCGGTCAGGTCCGCATCGCCCGGATGGCTCAAAACATCAACGAACTCATGCCCTTGAACAGCTTGCAGGGTATCGCCGACGGCGTGCTCGCCGTGGCCGTAATCGAAAAACAACGCCGCGCCGCCTTGTTTGACCACACGTGTGGCGATTTTTTGCATCACGTCGCAAGACGCTGGCTGGTGTTCAAAGATGCCACCCACCGGCGTCTCATCGCGCAGGCCTTCGGGGATCAGTGTGCTGTCGGCCAAGTCGTCGCTCAAGGTGAAGACCAGCGCGTCGCCTGCCTCGTTCAAACCCACCATGCGTTCGCGCCAGCCGTCCTCGACCCGCTCATACTGGTGGATCGGCAAGGCGTCGAAAAATTCATTGCCGATCACCACCAGCGGACCGGAACCGACGGCATCGAAATCATCGCGCCATGCCGGCATCATCATCGTCGGGGTCATCGCAAGTTTTTGCTTAGCGCGTAGCGCCGGGCTGGTTTCGATCAACCACAAGCGCGCCGCATCGTCGAAATCTTCCATCGCGTAAGCCGCACGCAACGCGTCCGCCATCAAGGTGCCGCGACCGGGACCCAGCTCAACAAGGTTGAGCGGGTCGGGCTGGCCCATCGCTTGCCAGACAACCGCCGTCCACAAACCGACCATCTCGCCGAACATCTGGCTGATTTCCGGCGCGGTGGTGAAATCGCCATCCTCGCCAAGCGGGTCTTGCTTCATGTAATAGCCGTGCTCGGGGTGCGCCAGGGCCAAGTCCATGTACCGCGCCACGGTGATGGGGCCATCTGAATTGATTTCAGCCTTGATAATGTCGAATAGGTCGCTCATGTCGAATTCCGTATTTTTAGGGGGAGGCCGCCTTTATGTAGGTTGCTTCTTGGCGTATGCAATAAGCGCCATGCCCGCCAAGATCATTGGGATGGACAGCAATTGACCCATGGTCGCGCCGCCCCACAGATAGCCCAAGTGCGCATCGGGTTGGCGATAGAACTCGACGATGACCCGCGACAAGCCATAACCGATCAAAAACGCCCCCGAAATCACCCCCGGTTTGGTGCGCAGGCTTTCGCGCCGCCACACCAAGTGCAGCACCACCAACAAAACCACGCCTTCCAGCGCGGCTTCATAAAGCTGGCTGGGATGGCGCGGATAGGGCCCGCCATTTGGAAACACCACCCCCCACGCCACGTCGGTGGTACGGCCCCACAATTCGGAATTAATAAAGTTGGCGATGCGACCGAAAAACAGCCCGATCGGCGTCACCACGGCGGCGAGGTCCATAAACGCCCAAAAGCGGATTTTGCGCATCCGGCAAAACAATACCGTCGCGATGAGCACGCCCAGGAAGCCGCCATGAAACGACATGCCGCCTTGCCAAGTCTGGATGATTTCCGATGGGTTGGCGAAGTAATAGGCCGGTTTGTAAAACAGCACGTAACCGAGCCTGCCGCCCAAAATCACGCCCAGAACCGCCCACACCAGAAAATCGTCGGCGTCTTCGGGCTTGATCCACGATCCGGCTTGGCGCGCCAGCCAGATCATGTAACGCCAGCCCAACACCAAGCCCGCAATGTACGCCAACGCGTACCAGCGAATGACGACCGGACCGATTTCGACCAGCACCGGGTCGATCATGGGAAATGCGATGGCGAGCATGTCAGGTATCCTCTAGCGGTAAGGCCCTAGCGATATGGGTCGGCGGTGTAGAGAAAATCCTGGACGTAGGCGCGCACGCCTTCTTCCAAGGAGGTGAACTCTTGGTCATAGCCCGCTTTGCGCAGCTTGCTCATGTCGGCCTGGGTGTAATACTGGTACTTGTCGCGCAGATGTTCGGGCGTCGGCACGTACTCTATCTCTGGCTCCAGCCCCAGCGCGGTGTACACCGCAGCAGCCAAATCCTTGAACGGGCGCGCCTCGCCGGTGCCGCAGTTGAACAGGCCCGAAACGTCGGGGTTGTCCAACAGCCACATCATCACGTTGACGCAGTCATCGACGGACACAAAATCGCGCAGTTGGCCGCCGTCTTCATATTCGGCGCGGTGCGATTGAAACAGCTTCGCCGTTTCGCCGCAGTTGGCGACTGGAAAGACGTGACTGACCACACTTTGCATGGTGCCCTTGTGGTATTCGTTGGGGCCGTAGACGTTGAAAAACTTGAGCCCCGCCCATTGCGGCGGATGCGGCTCGTTGCTCGCCATCATGCGCGCCACACGGCGGTCGAACAGTTGCTTGCTCCAGCCATAAGGGTTGAGCGGTTGCAGTTTCGCCAGCGCATTGATATCGGCGTCATCGACAAAGCCGTGCTCACCCCCGCCGTAAGTCGCGGCGCTGGATGCATAGATAAAGCGCACATGATGCGCCGTGCACCACTGCCACAAGTCCATCGACAGACGGAAATTGTTGTCCATGATTTTGTCGGCGTCGGTTTCCGTGGTCGATGAAATCGCCCCCATATGGAACACCGCTTTGACATTGGAATTGTGCTGTTCCAAAAAGTCGAACAGGTCGTCGGGATGGACAACATCGTACAGTTCGCGCTTGGCGATGTTTTTCCACTTCACGCCATCGCGCAGGCGGTCCACCACCACGATTTTGCTGTAGCCGCGTTGCTCCAACGCCCAGACGATATTGGAGCCGATAAATCCGGCCCCGCCGGTGACGATGTACATATGCAAACCCCTTTGAATTCCGGTCCCTGTTTATAGGGCCCACACGGCTTCGCGGCAAGCGGCGCTGTTGCGCAAAAGGCGTAGTGGCTTCATAATGCGCCAACCTAAAATTCACGCTTTTGCTAAGGAATTCTCACCATGCAGACCTCGAACCGCATTCTCGACGATATGGCCAAAGTGGCGAGCGGCGCCGTGTCCGCGGTCACAGGTCTTAAAGGCGACGGCGAAAACTTCCTACGCCGCCATGTCGAAAAGCTGCTCGGCGACATGGATCTGGTCACCCGCGAAGAATTCGACGCCGTCAAAGCGATGGCTTCCAAGGCGCGCGCCGAACAAGAAAAGCTCGAAGCCCGGGTTCTTGAGCTGGAAGCTCAGCTGAAAGCGCCGAAAAAGGCCGCGCCGCGCAAAAAGGCTGCCGACAAATAAAACCGATTCGCAACCGATTCGCTGCGTTTTTCAAAAAAGCGTGGTTTCTGAATCCCTTAGCACCCCCGATTCGCTCGATTCGGGGGTGTTTTTGCGAATCGGGACTAACCACATGGAATCATTGGAAACTGATTCACAAAGAGTCCTTATCCACACATTTTCTCTGGACTCAGCTTGCGACTCCTCCATGCCTTCGACACACTAAATCTAGTGCTCGTGCCGCAATAGGCACACATCAAGTGGCCCACACCAATGATTGGGCCCATGGATTTGGGAAATCGACACCATGCCGACTTTGCACCGTGAAATCGAAGTTTCGCAGCACCACCCGATGGACGTGGTCGAAAAGACCGTCGGTCTGTACGAGTGGCAGACGGAACGCAGCTGCGACACGGAAATTGCCGCCCAGGTTCCGGGCAAGTGGTGCGATTACTCCATGTACTTCACCTGGAGCGACAACGCCGAAGCCCTACAGCTCACCTGCGCGTTCGACATGCGCATCCACAAAGACAAGCGCGCTGCGGTGCATGAATTGCTGATGCGGGCCAATGAAAAGCTATGGCTGGGCCACTTCACGCTGTGGGCCGACGAAGGCTTGCCGATGTTTCGCCACGCTTTACCGCTGCGCGGTGCCGAAGCGCCAAGCATCGAACAGATCCAAGACATGGTCGAAACCGCACTGTATGAATGCGAACGTTTCTACCCGGCTTTCCAGTACGTGATCTGGGGCGGACACACCGCCGAACAGGCCATGGCGGCATCGCTGCTTGAAACCGTCGGTGAAGCCTAGTATGCCGACGCTGTTGCTCATCGGCTGCGGCAAGATGGGCGGGGCCATGCTGGAAGGCTGGCTGGACCAAGGCATCGCGGCCACCGACATCACCGTAATTGAACCCAGCGCCGAACTGGCCGCAACGCTTGCGGGCAAGTATGGCGTCAACGCCGTCAGTGGTGTGCATGAGTTGGCGGGCGACTACGCCCCCGACGTCGCGGTGCTGGCGGTCAAACCCCAAGTCATGGACCAAGTGCTGCCGCCCTACCAAAAGCTGGTCGCGCATGCACCGGTTTTTTTGTCCATCGCGGCGGGACGCACCATCGCCAGTTTCCAAGCGATCTTGGGATCAGAGGCCGCCGTGGTGCGCGCCATGCCCAACACCCCCGCGTCTGTCGGACGCGGCATCACCGTGGGCTGTCCCAACGCCAATGTCACCTCTGCGCAAAAAGAGCTCTGTGACCAACTTCTGTCGTCGGTTGGCGCGGTCGAATGGGTCACGGATGAAGGTCACCTCGACGCTGTCACCGCAGTGTCCGGCAGTGGCCCGGCGTATATCTTTTTGCTCGCCGAAGCCATGGGCCATGCCGGACGCATGAGCGGCCTGCCCCCGGAACTGGCCGACAAGCTGGCCCGTGCCACGGTGTCTGGGTCTGGTGAATTGCTACATCAATCGGCTGAGTCTGCCGCCACCTTGCGTGAAAATGTATCCTCGCCGGGCGGCACCACGGCGGCGGCGCTGGAGGTCCTGATGGGCCCACACGGCATGAAAGAGCTGCTGGAAAAAGCCATCGACGCGGCGACGAAACGTTCGAAAGAGCTGGCCAATTGAGCACCCCGGAAATCACCCCGGAAATCACTTTCGACGATTTTCTCAAAGTCGATATCCGCGTCGGCCAAGTGATGCGCGCCGAACCCTTTCCCGAAGCCCGCAAGCCCGCCATCAAGCTGTGGGTCGATTTCGGCGACGAGATCGGTGTGCGCAAGACTTCGGCGCAGATCACCGCACACCACAAGCCGGAACTTTTGATGGGCCGCCAAGTGCTGGCGGTGGTCAATTTCCCGCCGCGCCAAATCGGGAAATTCATGAGCGAGGTTCTTGTACTGGGCGTGCCCGATCAAGACGGCGAAGTGGTGCTACTCAAACCCGAACAGTACGTACCGCTGGGCGGGCGATTGTTTTAGTCAATCACAATACATCCATAGCGTTACAAAAGTTCTGGCTCACGCATTGTTAAGCTGATATCGTTGCATGTTGCAATTTTGTTACGATCATCCGGTTCTAAACGATGAACAGATCCGAAAAGCGCCGCCAGAAAAAACGTGCCCAACAGCATGGCCAGCCGCGCCTTGATGTCAATCAACTTCAAAATGCCTTGAACCTTGCCGTTCAGCACCATCAACAAGGCCGCCTGCCTGAGGCGAAAAACCTATATGAGCAGATTTTGGGCGCGGAGCCGAACCATCCTGACGCCTTGCATTTGCTTGGCGTCGTGGCCCTGCAAGTTGGTAAATCAGACACCGCGCTCGATCTGATTTCCAAGGCCGCGCGGATCGCCCCCGATGTCGCCGACATGCATTACAATCTTGGCAACGCCTACAAAGCGCTGGGGCGTTTTGAAAACGCGGCGCCGTGTTATCAACGCGCCATCCGTTTAAACCCCGACTATGGCCAGGCGTACTTCAATCTCGGTCAAGTACTGCACCAATTGGGACTGTTGGATGAAGCCGAGGCGGCGCTGGCGAAACTTGTGGCCCTGGCCCCCGACAGCGCCCAGGCACACTTTGAAATGGGCAACATCCACAAAGCCCAAAGCCACTTTGAAGCGGCTGTGGTTTCCTATCAAGCCTCCATCAATCTGGAGCCCGGGATATTTCTAGGCCATGCGAATCTCGCTCAGGTTTTGCATCGCTTGGGTAAAATGGACGATGCTGTCTCATGCTACAAATCGGCCCTGTCCATCGCCCCCGACCAGGCCTTGCTGCACCACAACTATGCAAATCTATTGTTTGACACTGGCGCTCTGACAGAGGCCGCAGACAGTTACCGCCAAGCGTTGGCTTTGGACCCCAATTTTGCACCCGCCCATTGCAATTTAGGGCGTGCCTTAGACGCCCTTGGCGATGTGAACGGATTTGTCCATCTGCATCAGGCGATCACTCTGAACGGGGACAACAACGATTATTGGGTGGCGTTTGAAGACATGGTCGCGCGCATGGAGTTTTCACATGTTGATGAGCCGCTGCTCGATGATTTAAGCGCCCTGCTGCGGCGCACCACCTTACGCCCGCACAAGCTCGCCCGAGCGGTGGTGAGCGCGCTCAAGTGTCACCCGGAATTTGGCGAAATCGTTCGCAGCATTTTAAGCGCGGATGAAATGGATATCGACCGGACCGCCACGCAATTTTCGAAGTTCCCGCTGTTTCTCGAAATCTTGAAGCTCTGCCCGCTCAACGATCTGGATCTGGAACGCACATTGCGCCGTGTGCGCAAAGCGTTCCTCCTGGCCGTAATGGACGATACGGTGGATGCGCGAAACCTCGAATTCTTCAGCGCATTGGCGCACCAGATGTTTGCCAATGAATACGTGATTGATGTTGGCGCGGATGAAGCCAAACACCTTCACCAGCTGGATAAGCAACTCGCGACCTGTATCCAGGGCGGTGACACTGCCACCCTCCTTCATCTGATCGCGATGGCGACATACAAGCCGCTGCACAGCTGCCGTTGGGCAGAGCCCCTAAAGGATGGTGTTTGGCCACCAGCGGTGGTAGCCGTCATCACCCGCCAAATTGCAGAGCCCCTGCAAGAGCGCGCGCTACGCCAAGAGATCAAGTCCTTAAGCACGATCGACGATCAGTGTTCGCAAGCCGTGCGCCAGCAGTATGAAGAAAATCCCTATCCGCGTTGGATCAAAATCGGCCAACCGCACCACGCCATCGGCTTTGCGGCGTCTCTCAAACATCTGCCCAACTGGCAGAAGCCCAACGATTTTACGCCCGCAAACCCACCCCAAATTCTGATTGCCGGGTGCGGCACCGGCCAGCAGGCCTTGGATGTCGCTGCGAACCTTGCGGATGCCCAGGTTCTGGCTGTCGATTTGAGCCTATCGAGCCTTTCGTATGCCGGGCGCAAAACCCAAGAGCTTGGCATCGCCAACATTGAATATGTGCAAGGTGACATCTTGAAACTCGACGCGTTGAACCGGCCCTTCGACATGATCGAATCGGTGGGGGTTTTGCATCACATGGCTGAGCCCGTTGCGGGGTGGCGCGTATTGGTCGATCTGCTGCGTCCCAACGGATTGATGAAGATCGGTCTGTACAGCGAATTGGCGCGCCAACCGGTGCTCAAGGCCCGCCAATTGATTGCCGAAAAAGGCTACATCTCGACACCCGAAGGCATTCGCGCGGCCCGCACAGACATCATCCGCCGCATCGATGCGGGTGATGAGGTCTTTGCAAAACTTCTCGACGTCACCGACTTTTACACCCTGAGTGAGTGCCGGGATTTGATCTTTCACGTCCAAGAGCATCGCTTCGACCTTTTGCAAATCGAAGACATCTTGCAAAAGCTCGAATTGAAATTTCTGGGATTTGAATTGAACCAGCCAAGTGTCAAAGTGCAATTTGAAAAAGAGCACCCGCAACCGGGCGGCCTTACGAACCTCACCCACTGGCATGAATTCGAAAGCAAGCATCCCGATACGTTCAAGGGCATGTATCAGTTTTGGTGCCAAAAGAACGCGTAACAACCCTTTAGGATCAGGGCCGATCACCCAGCTGCGGTTTTTCCATCGCCATTGTCCGCCCCGGCCAGTACGGAGACCATGGTCTTGCGTGACACCACGCCGCGAAAGTCGCCGTCTTCGCAAACCACCGGTACCGGATAGGGTTGTTCGAGCGACGTCGGCAAAATTTCTTCCAACGACGTGTCGGGCTGCACGGTGGGTGTTTCCTCTGCCAATTCGATGAGCCCCGCATTGATGCCCGGTTTGTCGATTTCATCCTCGATCAATTCACGGGTGATGATGCCTTTGTAGTCATCGTCGCCATCGAACACATAGCCGTAATCCTTGCCTTCGCCGCGCATCTGTTTGAGCGCTTCATTTAGGTTTTCGGTGGTCAGGCGGCACGCGGGCGGCTGCATCACCACGTCGGCGGTGAGTACCCGGGCGCGATTGACGTCGCGTACGAAAGCTTCGACATACGCGTCGGCGGGGTGCAGCAAGATATCGACTGGACGACCGACTTGAGACAGTTCGCCGTCTTTCAAAATCGCGATGGTGTCGCCGATGCGCAAGGCTTCATCAAGGTCGTGGGTGATGAAAATGATGGTCTTGTGCAAACGTTCTTGCAAGGCGATCAACTGGTCCTGCATTTCGCTACGTATCAAAGGATCGAGCGCGGAAAAGGCCTCGTCCATCAGCAAGATGTCGGCATCCGTGCACAGGGCGCGGGCGAGGCCGACGCGCTGCTGCTGGCCGCCGGAAAGCTGTGAAGGATACTGCGCTTCATAACCTGCAAGCCCGACGGAATCGAGCCATTCGCGCGCTTTTTCGGTGCGCGCGGCCTTCTCCACACCTTGGACCATCAAACCATAGGCGACGTTTTCGATCACCGTGCGATGCGGCATCAAGCCAAAATGCTGAAACACCATCGACATCTTGTGACGGCGAAACTGTTCCAGCTCTTTGGTATTGAGGCTGACCACGTCGGTGCCCTCGACCGTAATGCGCCCGTCGGTGGGTTCGATCAAGCGGTTGAAGTGGCGGATCAAGGTCGATTTGCCGGACCCCGACAAACCCATGATGACGAAAATCTCGCCTTTGTGGATGTCCAAATTGATGTTGTTAAGGCCTACCGTGTGTCCGGTGGCGGCGAGGATATTGTCTTTGGACAGGCCTTCTTTGACCTTAGGCAGGATCGATGCCGGATCGTTACCAAACACCTTAAACAGCCCGCGAACTTGGATCAGGGCTTCGTTGAGTTGCTCAGGCATCGTTGCCACCCTTCAAGTGTCGTTGCGTGCGTCGTGCATAAGCTTGCGAAACGCGGTCAAAGGTGATCGCCAACGCGACGATGGCCAGACCGTTGAACAAGCCCATGGTGAAATACTGGTTGGTGATGGATTTCAACACCGGTTGGCCCAACCCCTTTACCCCGATCATCGATGCGATCACCACCATCGACAGCGCCATCATGATGGTCTGGTTGATGCCCGCCATAATCGTCGGCATCGCCAGCGGCAGCTGTACCCCGGCCAGGCGCTGCCAGGGTGTCGCACCATAAGCGGCGGCGGCTTCCAAGACTTCTTTATCGACCAACCGAATGCCCAAATTGGTGAGGCGAATGACCGGCGGAATGGCGTAGATCACCACCGCGATCACGCCCGGCACCTTGCCGATGCCCAGCAACATCACCACCGGGATCAGGTACACAAACGCCGGCATGGTCTGCATGATGTCCAAAATCGGCGTAATGACGGACCGCGCGCGGTCCGAACGGGCCATCGCGATCCCAATGGGCACCCCCAGCGCAATCGACAGCAACGTGCACACCGTGATGATGCTCATGGTGCGCATGGTGTTTTCCCACATGCCGAAATAGCCGATCAGCAAAAATGCAACGACCACGCCCAGCGACAGCCTCCAGGATCGACTGGCGCCGTAGACCAAGGCGACGATGGCGGCCAAAACCAGCCACCATGGCGATGTCAGCAACAGCTTTTCCAGCCACACCAAGAACATCAGCAGCGGATCGAACACCGCTTCGATGCTTTCCCCCCACGACCGCGAAAAGTCGCGGTACGCGTTATCGAGTCCTTTGCGGATCGCGACCAGACTGGCGCGCTCCATTTCAGGAAACTTCGTCAACCAGCTCTCGGTGGTCATGTTGGACTCCGCTCAAGATACAATTGGGGCGCTTGGTCTTTTACAGTCCGGCGAGCGCTTTGTTGACCTTGCCGGCGACTTCGGCCGAAACCCACGGCGTCCAGGTGCTGGGGTAGCTTTTCAAGAAATGCTCCATAACGATGTTACCGTCGGCTTGGTTGTCTTCCATCCACGCCAGCAGTTCGTTCAGCTGTGCATTCTTGAAAGCCCGCTTGGAAAGATAGGCGAAGGCTTGTGGCGCACGGGTGGCAAATGCTTCGGTGGTCACGGTTTCCACCAATGACGGCGGATACATGGTGACTTTGGGGTTTTCGCACTCGGCGCTTGAGGTGCAGGTCAAGAACTCGTTCTTGTCGATCCCGCTGCCGAAATCGACCTTGACCATTTTGTACTTGCCGAGCACAGCCGTCGGGGCCCAGTAATAACCGAACCAGGGCTCTTCGCGCGCGAACGCTTTGGCGATGGCGCCGGACAGTCCCGCGCCGGAGCCGGGATCGACCAGCTCGAACCCATCGTCGGCCAACTTCAAAGCCTTAAACAGGTTGCCAGCTGAAATCTGACAGTTCCAACCCGCCGGGCAGGTGTAAAAGCCGGACTTGGACGGATCTTCGGGGTGCTTGAACAATTTTGCCTTGGCGCGGATGCCGTCGATGGTGGCAAGGCTCGGATCTTTGTCGACCATATACTGAGGCACCCAGAAGCCTTCTTCGCCGCCGTCGCTCAGTGCCTTACCGGCAATGCGCAGGCGCTTTTCGGCGACGCCTTTGTCGATGGCCTCTTTCAGCGAATTGCTCCACAGCTCCGGCGCAATGTCGGGTTCGCCTTTTTCCACCATCGAGGTGCCGGTCGGCATGGTGTCACCGGGAACCAGCTCCGCATCGCAGCCGTAACCGTGCTTTAAAATAAACCGATCGACATTGGCGATCAGCGAGGCCGAATTCCAATTCATGTCGGCAATGGTGACCCGCCCGCAATCGCTGGCAGCAGATGCAGGAGTAGAAAGAACCGCCAAAACCGACGCCGCAAAGAAGAACCTAGTATTTAACAAAGCACAAAACTCCACAAATTCGTGTTTATGAAACAACAGGTAGAACTACTAACAAAAAATAACACCGAAATACGAATAATCCTCATAGCAATTATGAAGTTATTTACAGTACTTAAGCTTTACTTGCTGCTCTATTTGTTAACAGAACCCTACGCGTTTCTTCTGCATTATTCATTGCATGTCGAGTTTGGTTTTTCAAGTTTTGCACAGAAAACTGCACTTCTGTCGCCCAACACGCGTTTAAACCGGCAACGACACGCGCACGCGCAAGCCCCCGCCGGGGGCGTCTTCCAGCACGATCTCGCCGCCATGACCACGGATCACGTCGCGCGCGATGGTCATGCCCAAGCCGACGCCGCCGGTCACCGGGTTGCGTGAGTGGTCGAGGCGAAAAAACGGTTTGAACACATCGGCGCGTTTGTCTTCAGGGATGCCGGGGCCGTCATCGTCAATGACGATTTCCAGCGTCTCACCCCGCACGCCGGATCGGATCGAGATATGCTGGCCGTGACGAATTGAATTTTCCACCAAATTGGTCAGTGCGCGTTTCAGCGCGTTGGGCTTGATCGGGGCACGAATATCGCCTTCTGAATGCAGGTCGATCGCCGCCCCTTTGCGCCGTGCCTGATTGGCGATTTCCAACAACATGTCCGACAAGCTGAAGTCCACCGCCGTCTCTCCACCTTCACCACGGGCAAAGGCCAGATATTCTTCGAGCATGTGTTCCATGTCGGAAATATCGGTTTTCAGATCAGCAACGCCGTCCGTGTCGCCCATCATTTCCAATTGCAGCTTCATACGCGTCAACGGCGTGCGCAGATCGTGCGACACCCCCGCCAACATGTCGGTGCGTTGTTGGATGTGGCGTTTGAGACGATTGCGCATGGCGATGAACGCACCCGCGGCGCGGCGCACTTCGGTCGCGCCCTCGGGCTTAAAGCGGGGCGTGTCGCGGCCCATGCCAAAATCTTTGGCGGCGCGCGCCAGTCTGCGGATCGGACGCACCTGGTTGCGCATGAACACCACGGCAACCCCAAACAGCAACATCGAGGTACCCGCCATCCACAACACAAACACATATGTGGTGGTGGAAAACAGCCGTTTTCTCGGCACCGTGACGTGCAACACGCCATCGGCCAGTTGTACATAAATCTCGACAAAGTTGTCACGGCTTTTGGCATCGATGCGGTGCGGCTTGGCCACCACCTCATCCATGGCCCCGGTCATCTGACGCACCAAAATGGTTTCGCCCAATTTTTGGGTATCGGAAAGCACGCCGTCTGGGGTGTATCCAATATCGAGTTGCAGGGATATCTTCACTTGGCGATACAGCGCTTGGTGAGCCAGCTCATCCGGCGCGCGGCGCATGCCTTCGATCACCACCGCGATCTCACCGGCCACGCCCAGCGCCAAACGGCGACCGACTTTGTTCCAGTGGTTTTCAAAAAACACCGTCGCGCTGATCACTTGCAGCAAGATCAGCGGCGTGACGATGATCAGCACCGAACGCCCAAGCAGACTTTTGGGGAGGTACGGTTTTAAGACCGTGGATAACTGCATAGCTCGCCCCTCAATCCGGCATCAGGACGTAGCCTTTGCCACGCACGGTCTGAAGATATCGCGGCAGCTTTGGATCAGTTTCGATCTTACGCCGCAACCGCGTGACTTGCACATCCACCGCCCGCCCGCCGCCGCTGACGTCGGCACCCGCGCCGGTGCGTTCAATCAAGTCGTCGCGGGTCAGCGGTTCACCCGGACGCTCGCCAAGCACTTTCAGAAGCTGAACCTCGACCGTGGTCAAACGCACCGGCTGATTGTCCACCTTCAACACGCCACGGTCCAGATCGAAGCTGGCCGCGCCCATGGTGATGATGCGCGATGCCTCGTCTTCGTTGCTGCTTTGCGGCACGCGTTTGAGGATGTTGTTGACCCGCAGCAACAATTCGCGCGGCTCAAACGGTTTGGTGAGGTAATCGTCGGCACCGTGCTCAAGCCCGCGGATGCGGTCTTCGGACTCAGCCATGGCGGTCAACATCAAGATCGGAACGTCCGACGTGGTGCGCAGATCGGCGGCAAAGTCGAGCCCGCTTTCACCCGGCATCATCAAGTCCAGCACAATCAGATCGAACGCCAGCGAGGCCAGCTTGGCGCGGGCATTTTGGGCATCGGTCGCGCTGATCACGATGAAGCCGTTGTCGCTGAGGTACTTTCGCAGTAACTCACGCAGACGATCATCGTCATCCACCACCAATATGTGCGCAAGGTCCGCCACCATGCCCCAAGACTCCTGGCCCCCAGGCCTCCAAATCGTTCAGTAAAATCACATTAGCACTTCAATCGGTGTGAGGACCACCGCCTGTAAAACGCGCGCGGTCATCGGCATTGATGATTTGCGTCAACACCGCCTTAAACCCCTGAACCGCCTCCGCCCCCGCCGCCTTATAAGCGCGACCGATGCGCGCACTTTGACAGTCTGTCAAACGGCCCTCCAGTGCATCGCCTTTGTCGGTCAACGCCAAGATCCGCCGCCTGCGATCACCTGCGTCTGTTTCTTGGTTGATGTAGCCTTCGCGCACCAACTGGCCTAAAACCCGCGACAGGCTTTGTTTGGTGATCTTGAGAATCCCCAACAGCCGATTGACGGTGATGCCGGGATTGCGTTTGACGAAATAGATGACCCGGTGATGCGCGCGGCCAAAGCCGTCACCCGCCAAAATGGCGTCCGGTTCGCCGGTGAAATCGCGATAGGCGAAGAACAAAAGCTCCAAAGCTTGGCGCAATTCTTCGTCGCTCAGGTATGCGTTCAGCTCATTTTCAGTGCTTTCGCTCATCACGCTTTCACCCCAAAAAAATAAGTCAGTCTTATTGACATATATGCCTAATCCTGATAGAAAACGCAACAACATTCCCGGGCAGTGTCCCAAAAGGGTAATAATATTTCAAAATGTCCTTTGGTTGAGACAACCGAAGCTATGAGAAGGGTACAAGACGATGGCGGGTCCCGCTTACGACGATCGTGATGGCAAAATCTATTACGACGGTGAAATGGTGGAATGGCGCGAGGCCAAGGTTCACTTGCTGAGCCATGCTTTGCATTACGGGTCTGCTGTCTTTGAAGGCGTGCGCATGTATTCGGGCGAGATTTTCAAGCTGCGCGAACACTCCGAACGCTTGATCAAGTCGGCCGAGATCATGGGCTTTGAAATCCCTTACACCGTCGAACAGATCGACCAGGCGTGCATCGACGCTTGCGCCGTCAACGACATCACCGACGGCTACCTGCGTCCGTTCGCATGGCGCGGCAGCGAAATGATGGGTGTGGCTGCGCAAAGCAACACCATCCACTTTGCCGTGGCGGCGTGGGAATGGCCCAGCTACTTCTCACCCGAAGCCCGTGCCAAAGGCATTAGCCTGACGACATCGAGGTGGCGTCGCCCGCCGCCCAACACCGCGCCGGTTCACGCCAAAGCCGCGGGTCTGTACATGATCGCGACCCTGTCCAAGCACGACGCCGAAGACAAAGGCTTCACCGATTCACTCATGCTCGATTGGCGCGGCCAAGTCGCCGAGGCCACCGGCGCGAACATTTTTATGGAAATGGGTGACGGCAAGCTGCACACCCCGACCCCCGATTGCTTCCTCGACGGCATCACCCGGCGCACGGTCATGGACCTGGCCCGCACGCGCGGCATCGAAGTGGTCGAACGCGTGATCATGCCCGAAGAACTGGCGAACGCCACCCAAGTGTTCCTCACCGGCACGGCGGCGGAAGTCACCCCGGTGGGCGCCATTGATGAGCATACATACGAAGTCGGCGACATCACCAAGACCCTGATGGCCGATTACGACAAAGCCGTCGGCAAGGCCCCCGCAAGCGCGGCGGCTGAGTAGCCTCACTTCTTTTCCCCCATCTAAAAAACCGCATTGGCCGAGCGCCGATGCGGTTTTTTTTATAATCCCTACATGGAGAACGTGTTTGAGGGTTACATCCTGTGTTCGCGATAAAAAATGCCGTTCGCCTGCTGCAATTCGCGAACGTAAGAGATGATCGAGGCCATCTCACGGGCAGAGACCTGAGGCTGCGGCGGCATGTTGCCAAAATGCCAATGATGACGTCTGACGCCCCGCACGGCGGCCAGTTGGAAGGCTTGATCGCTATGGTGGCCCGGGTTGTACACATCGTGAATCAACGGCGGGCCGTTTTCGCTGCCCGATGCATTTGCGCCATGACATTGCGCACAGGTCGCATCGAAGTTCTGCCTGCCGACCTTGGCTTTTGGCGATAGCGGGGGTACCTGCACATCCACCACGGCGGCATTTGACGGAGACGACCCCGCAATCTTCGAAACAACGACAGCACTGCCGCCGAGGAGAACAAGCGCGATGACGATCTTTGGTAGATGATTGGCGAAGTTCATTGTCTGATTTCCCATTGTTCACAACACATAAGAAATGCAGCGTAAACGTTCCAGAAATGGGAAGGTCAAGGCGTTACATCGCCCCACCGGGCTTGTCGACGTGATGCTCGCTGAGTTTATTGGTGAGAAAGTCAAACGCATCATCGACGCTGTCGGAACAATGAAACAGCTCCAAATCGCTGGGCGAGATGGTGCCGTATTTGACCATCGCGTCGAGGTTCAATATCTCGCTCCAATACTCAGAGCCGTACAGCACCACCGGCATGGCCTTGCCCATCTTGCGGGTCGAAACCAGCGTCATCAGCTCGAAGAACTCATCCAGCGTGCCGTAGCCGCCGGGGAACACGATCATCGCTTTGGCGAGATATGAAAACCAGAATTTACGCATGAAGAAATAATGGAAATCGAACGCCAATTCGCGCGTTATATAAGGGTTTTCGTGCTGTTCGAACGGCAGCGAGATGTTGAGCCCGATGTTGTGGCCTTTGGCGTCGGCGGCGCCGCGATTGGCCGCTTCCATGATGCCGGGACCACCGCCGGTGCACATCACGAAACGTTTCGAACGGCCCTTCAACCCCTTTGACCATTCGGTCAAGCGGCACGACAGTTCGCGTGCCTCTTCATAATAGCGCGACATCACCAAAGTCTGTTCGGCCCGCGCCACGTCGCCGCCATGTTTCTTGGCCGATTTAAGCGCTGCCTCGGCGACTTCGCGCGAACGAATGCGTGCGGATCCAAAAAACACAATGGTGTCGGAAATGTTGTGGCGCTCGAAGCGGTCTTCCGGCTCCAAAAACTCCGCCATGATGCGCATCGGACGTCCGGCGCGGCTCTGGATAAAATCCAAATCCTTGTAGGCTTTGACCGGTTTGTTGGATCCGTCTTCGCCGTCGCGTTTGTCGGGCTTGCGCGCCATGGTCCGTTCTCCAGTTCTCAGTGCTTATCGATAAGTCCTTATCGTTCTTATATTTTTCACGGATTTAGCCGCAATAGCAAGAACCGCGCTGACGATGTGCATATAGGCTCACAAGATTGTGATGGGCATATTCATGCCGCCTTGCCATATGTAGAGTCCATGAAGCACGCGGGAAGAAACCCTGTGCGTCGGAGAAATGGGTGGCGGAAAAGCCGCTCGTTTCGCATTTATGCCGATACCCGCGCCAGCAATCCAGTAAGGTCCGGAACCGTTTCGGTACCCGGCGGGAACAGGTCATCGTGGTGTGGCGCGATACGACCAAGAAACGCTACGCCGCGGTCTTGGGCGGCGTCGAAATCCGTCAGTGCATCGCCGACAAACAGGCTGCGATCAATGTCCAGGGCGTTGCGGGTGACGATGTCGTTGATGATTTCGGGTTTCAAACGCGGTGAGCCGTGAACCTCGTCGAAATAATCGTCCCAGCCGCGTTTGCTGACAATGCGCCGCAGCTCGTCTTCGGGCGTGCCGGAAATGACGTAAAGCTTCAAGCGGCCTTGAACCGCGTCCAAAAACTCGACCGCGCCGGGAACGGCGGGGGCCGAAACGACTTTGCTTTCGACGATGGCGGCGTAGCGCCCAATCCAGGCTTTCAGGTCAGCCGGGCTCAACGTCTGGCCGAGGAATTCTTGGTGATAAAGCTCGATTTTGCGCACCCGCGATATTCCGGCGTGGCGGATGTGGTGATTGACGCAGCGCTGCACCACCTCATCGCCGAACTCAGCATAGAGCACACGGAAGGCATCGGTTTTGATGTCGGCGCTTTCGGCCAAGACACCGTCGAAGTCAAAAAAGATTGCGTCGTAACGAATGGCGCTTCCCCTTAGATTTAGACTCTAAAAATTAGGTTTTATCCCAACGCTTGGTCGCTGCGTCGTCGCTGGCTTTGGCTTCGACCCAGTGTTCTCCGCCCGGCGCGCTTTCTTTTTTCCAAAACGGCGCTTTGGTTTTCAGCCAATCGATCAAAAAGTGGCAGGCCTCGAACGCGGCTTCGCGGTGCGCACTTGCGGCGGCGACGAACACGATGCGTTCGCCGGGTTCAAGACGGCCATAGCGGTGCACGATCAGCGTCGCGTCCAGCGGCCAACGCGCGTGGGCTTCTTTTTCGATCGCTTCAAGCTGTTTTTCGGTCATCCCGGGATAGTGCTCCAGGGTCATCGCTGAAATCTGCGCGTCCCCGGCAAAGTCGCGCACCATGCCGATGAACGAGCATACTCCGCCGATGGCGTGGTTGTCGGCGGTGAGCTGTTCGAGCTCGTGTCCGGGGTCGAAATCTTGTTCTTGAACGCGGATCATCGAAAAATCAGCCTCCCGTCACCGGTGGGAAAAATGCCACTTCGTCTGCGTTGCTGAGTTTATGCTCGCCATCGACGTGTTCTAGATTGACCGCCACACGCACCACAGCCTCATCGGCGAAAGCATCGCCATAGCCCGCACCGCGCCCCTTGAGCCACGCGATCAGACCAGCGACGTCGCTGACGCCGTCCGGCAAATCCAAATCTTCTTGCGCCGTCCCGGTTTTTTCCTTGAGCCAGGCGAAATACAAAACCTTCACGATGTCATCTCCACAAACGGCAAGAAATCAACCAGATCGCCCTTGTTCACCCGTTGCAAATCTTCGGGCAATTCGACCAAGCCATCGCTCGCGACCATCGACGTGAGAATACCAGAGCCTTGCGACGGATGCTTGTGAACGCACGCCTTGCCGTTTTCATCCGTCTGCAAATTGGCGCGTAGCCATTCCCGGCGTCCTGCTTTTTTGTCCATCTCGAACGCGGCGGGGATCCGATAAATGTGCGGGTCCGTCGCGGTGCGCCCCGACAGCACTAAAATCAACGGCCGCGCGATGCGCATGAACGTGACCATCGCCGCTACGGGATTTCCCGGCAATCCGACAAACGCGGTATCAACGATTTTACCGAACGCCATGGGCCGTCCCGGTTTGATGGCGAGGCGCCAAAAATCGATACTGCCAAGGCTTTGCACCACGTGGGTGATGTGATCTTCTTCGCCTAGGCTGACCCCGCCGGATGTGATGATCAGATCGTGGCCCGGGTAAGCGTCGTGCAAGGCGGAACGAATTTCCGCGACCCGGTCAGGCAAGATGCCGAGATCCGTGACTTCACAGCCGAGCCCTTTCAGCAATGCACTGATGGCGTAGCGATTGGCGTCATAAATCGCGCCTTCGCCCGCTTCATCGAACGCCGGATCGACAACCTCGTCGCCGGTGGAAAAAATCGCGCAGCGCAGGCGGGTGTAGACCTTAAGCTTGCCCCTGCCCACCGAAGCCGCCAAGCCGATTTCCTGGGCGCGCAGAACTTGGCCGGTTTTGATAACGACATCGCCTGCGGTCACGTCTTCGCCTTGTTTGCGGCGGTTGGCGCCTTGCTTGATGCCCGTCGGTAAAATCACCTCATCGCCGTCAAGGGCGACGTCTTCTTGCATGTACACCGTGTCCATGCCGTCGGGCACCGGCGCGCCGGTGAAAATCTGCACCGCTTCGCCTTCTTCAGCCCCGCGACCCAACGGGTGGCCCGCCGCGATGCGTGCGGTGACCGGCAAGCGTGTTTCGCCATTGACCAGCAGGTCCGCATAGCGAACCGCGTAGCCATCGACGGCAGAATTGTCATGCGGCGGCACGTCGCGCGGGGCGGTGATGTCTTCGGCGATAATGCGGTCCAAGGCATCGCGCAGCGCAACCGTCTCGGTCCCGACGACGATGTGGGCGCGTTCTTTCAAAACCCGCAAGCCTTCATCAAAAGGCATCAGGTCGTCACCGATCGAAAAGCAATCGTCTTGCAAGCCCGCCACGTTATTTGTCTCCCGCTGCTGTGCCGTTCCCGGCATCCGTCTCCGCAATGTGGCGCAGTCCCGCACGCAGATAATCGTATCCTGTAATGATGGTGATCACGGCGGCGATCCACAAACCGTAAATACCGATTTCCCAGGTGGTGGCGAAGCCGAAGTCCGGTCCCGCAGAGCCAACGATCAAAAAACCTAGCGCCAGCATCTGAATGGTGGTTTTCCATTTGGCCAGCAAGCTCACCGGCAACCCGACGCGGGCTTCGGCGAGAAATTCGCGCAAGCCCGAGACCAAAATTTCCCGGCACAAGATCACCGCGGCGGGCAAGATATGCACCGCGCTGATGGTTTCCACGCCGACCAACATGAACAAAACACCGGCGACCAAAAGCTTATCGGCGATGGGATCGAGAAACCGCCCAAACGCCGATTGCTGGTGCCATGCACGGGCCAGATAGCCGTCGAAAAAGTCGGTGATGCAGGCATACGTATAAGCCGAAAACGCCAGCCAGTTGCCCAGCGGGGTGCCCAGCATGATGAAGCCAAGCACCACCGGGATGGCGAGGATGCGCGAAACAGTCAAAACATTGGGAAGGTTGAGAATCATAAGCCTACGCTGGAGGGTCAAATGCTTGAAAAAATGAATAACGGACGTTTGCATTCTAACGCCCTATGTCTCGGGATGAAACCAGTCATAAATCTGTTTTGCGGTTGTTTTTGAAATACCGTCCACGGCTTCCAAGTCCACCTGACCCGCTTCTTCAACCGCTTTGGCCGATCCGAAGTGGTGCAACAGCGCCTTTTTGCGCTTGGCGCCGATGGATGGGATGTCGTCCAATTTTGAATGCTGCTGCGCTTTTGAACGCCGCCCCCGGTGGGTGCCGATGGCGAATCGATGCGCTTCGTCACGCAGCCGCTGAATAAAATACAGCACCTGATCGCGCTCTTGCAGTTGTTTGGGGGCAACGCCTGGCAAGAAAATACGTTCGCGCCCGGCGTTGCGGTCCGGCCCTTTGGCAACGCCCGCCACCGTGATGCCTTCGATTTCCAGCGCGCTCAAAACCTCCAACGCGACGCCCAATTGACCGCGCCCGCCGTCGATCAACAGCAAATCGGGCCAATCGGCGCCCCGCTCACCACCATTTTCCGCACTGTCTTTTAAGGCGCGCTTGAAACGGCGGGTCAGGACCTCACGCATCATGGCGTAGTCATCGCCCGGCTCATAGCCATCCTCGCCGCCTTCTGCGTTGGACGCGCCGCGAATGTTGAATTTGCGATACGCGTTTTTGCGAAAACCTTCCGGTCCCGCGACGATCATCGCGCCCACAGCGTTGGTGCCGGAAACGTGAGAGTTGTCGTACACCTCGATACGATTGGGTGGATGGTCCAGGCCAAACAGAGCCGCCATTTCTTCGAGCATCTTTTCTTGGGTGGCGTATTCGGCGGAACGTCGCGCCAGCGCATCGCGGGCGTTTTCCAGCGCATGGGCTACCAGTCCCGCACGGTCGCCACGACTGGGGCGGGTGAGCTTGACCTTTCGTTCGGCGCGTACCGCCAAGGCATCCGCCACCAGTGCGCTGTTGGGGATATCGTGGCTGAGCAAGATTTCACGCGGCGGCATATGCGCGGCGTAAAACTGGCCCAAAAAGGCCTCCAGCACGTCAACCACATCCTCGCCTTTGGCTTGGGCCGGGAAATAGGCGCGGTTGCCGAAATTGCGCCCCCCCCGAAAAAAGAACACCTGCACACAATTGAGGCCGTTTTTATGGCTCAGCGCCACCACGTCGGTGTCCACAACGGTGCCGGGGTTGATGTCTTGGTGCTGCTGGATGCGCGTCAGCGCGCGAATACGGTCACGAAATTGGGCGGCCAGTTCATACTCCATGTCGTCGCTGGCCGCCTGCATCGAAAGCGCCAGACGTTTTTGAATATCTTGGCTTTTGCCTTCGAGGAATTGGCGCGACTCATCAACCAGTTCCGCATATGCGGCGCGGTCAACCTTGCCGTCAACGCACGGGCCACAGCAGCGCTTGATTTGATACAGCAAACACGGTCGGGTGCGGTTGGTGAACACAGAATCGGAACAGGTGCGCAACAAAAATGCGCGTTGCAGTACCGTCAGGGTTTCGTTCACAGCCCAAACACTGGCGAACGGTCCGAAATAATCGCCCTTTTCCTTGCGCGCGCCACGATGTTTGAGCACGCGGGGAAAATCGTGCGCCGACGTCACCAAGATTTCCGGGAAGCTTTTGTCGTCACGCAGCAAGATATTGTAACGCGGCGCCAGCTTCTTAATCAGGTTGGCTTCCAAAAGCAGCGCTTCGGCTTCGGTGTGGGTGGTGACGAATTCCATCGTCAGGGTCTGCGCCACCATGCGCCGGATGCGCACCGACTGGCGCTCAGGCTTGGTGTAGCTGGCCACCCGTTTCTTCAGATTTTTGGCTTTGCCAACGTACAGAACCTTACCGCCCTCACCCAGCATGCGGTAAACGCCCGGTTTGGCAGGCAGGGTTTTGAGATAGCGCTCAATGACGGCCGCGCCTTGAACGGCGGTGGTGGGTTCGGACGCGGTTGTGGGCGGTGGCGTTTGCATACTCGAAATTACGCTCATCAGGCATTCGGCGTAAAGGTTTCTAATACTTTCAGATGGTTGTTCAGGCGGTTCCAAAGGCTGGTAAAAGTGATGTTCGTTCTTGACCTCGGAACTATCCACCAAAGCTGTGGATAAGTGTGTGCACAATGCGCACCTGTCGGGACCATGTTGAGGGACTCCCTCACGTCCTCCTCTTTGCACATTTATTGGGCAATTCTATAACGTATTGATTTTGTTAAAATTTTATAGATTCACGGGACAACCGTCTTAAAATCAGCTTACAGACAAGTTACAGCATGGTTTCAAACAAGAACGGACCGGGCTGTGCAAAACCGACATTTGAAGTCAACCCCCGGCGCTATTGAATGCCACTTTAGGGTTTCGCAAATAATGTGAAAACTATACTTCAGGATTAAAGCGCTCAATTTCAACGCCGACGCTTGAAGCATCTTCAAAGACATCGAGTTTTTCCACCCTGACGCGCACGGAACGCACTTGCGCGGGGGTTAAGCAGACACAGGCAATCTCTTCGGCCAAGGTTTCCACCAAATTGGTGTGGCCTTGATCGCAAACGGCGCGCACCGCGGTGGTGATTTGCTCGTAACAGACCACGTTCTGAATATCGTCGGCAACGCTGGTGACGTCGCCTTCAAACACCGCGAGGTCCAAATTGAGGCGCACGCGTTGTTTCGCGCCCTGCTCAAAATCATGCACACCGATAAAGCTCATCAACACCAAATCGCGCACGAAAACATGGCGAATGCCGACGCGGGCATCGGCAATCGAAGGCGAAGAAACCAGACGGATGGTGGCGGTGCTCATGGCGAGGCCTTTTCAGCAGGGGGTCTGAGGGAACATCATTCGTTGGGCGGATTGAGGTTAGACGCCTGAGCCCAGCCCAAATGCTGCCCGCCGTCGAGCGCAATCATCTGTCCCGTCATCGACGGCGCATTGATGATAAAGCGCACGGCATCGGCAATTTCGTCGGCCATAACCCGCCGCCCAAGCGGCACTTCCGACCACTGACGTGCAAAATCGTCTTCCGATTGTCGGACGTTCTTGATGGTCGGTCCCGGACCGACGCCATTGACCCGCACTTTGGGCGCCAACGCCAAAGCCAGCGTCTGGGTCAGGGTCCATAGTGCGGACTTGGACACGGTATAGGACATAAAGAACGGGGTGAGATTCCACACCCGTTGGTCCAACAGGTTGATGATCGTGCCTTCCAAACCGTCCGGAAGTTGTTCGGCGAACATTTGCGACAACACGAACGGTGCGCGCAAATTGACGTCCATGTGCATATCCCAGCTTTCGCGGGTGCAGTTATCAACCGTGTCGTTTTCAAACAAAGACGCATTATTGACCAGCGTCGTCAACGGCCCCAATACCTTGGTCGCAGCTGGGATGATGGATTTGACCTCATCCTCATTGCCCAAATCGGCCTTGATCGCAACGGCACGCCCGCCCACCTCGTGGATAGATGCGACCAGCTGTTCCGCCTTTTCGTGAGAATTCAAGTAATGCACCGCAACGCCGAAGCCGTGAGCGGCCAAATCGAACGCAATGGCGCGCCCTATGCGGTGCGCCGCGCCGGTGATCAGTACATTGGGGTGTCCTTGGCTATCCATGGTCGGAGAATGATGGAAGTCCGCTTATGATGCAAGTCCCCGATTTAAGCGTGGTATTGAGCACCAAAAAGAAGCTTCAGCCGAGCCACGACAGAACCCGGTCCACACCGACGGCCTGAGCCGCGATGTACAGTCCATACGCGCCCAAGAACACCAATCCTTCACGACGCCCCAGACGCGCGCCCATTGCCAAATACGCCAAGATCACCAGGGTCGCGCCCATCATGATCCACAGATCGAATTGGATCAATTGGGCCGGCACAGTGAGCGGCACAATGATCGAAACACCGCCGGCAACACCCAAGGTGTTGAACAGATTGGAACCGATCACATTGCCGATGGACACATCGGTATGACCGCGCCGCGCCGCCACTACGGATGCCGCCAGTTCCGGCAGTGACGTGCCGAACGCGATCAAAGTCAGGCCGATGACTTCTTCGGACACGCCGAAGCTGCGCGCGATCTCGCTGGCCCCCGTGACCAATTGATCGGCGCCAAAGCTCAGCGCAACCAGGCCGCCGAGCACACTCACCCACGCCAGCCACATGGGCATCTGGACGTCTTGGAATTCTTCAGCTTCACGTTCGTGCAAGTGTGCACTGGCCACGCCATCGCTGCGTTCACGCAGATAAGAGCGCAGGAAATAGCCAATCAGCACCAAAACCATCAGACCGCCCGCGATTTGGCTAACGGTGCCCGAAAGACACAGCCAGGTGAACAGCACCGACGCGCCGGTCAGCATCAAGCCATCGCGGATCACCGCACGGGTATCCACCACCACCGGCGCCAGCAAGGCGGTCGCACCGAGGATCAGCAAAATATTGGCGATGTTGGAGCCCACCACGTTGCCGAGCGCGATGGCTTCAGATCCATCCAAAGCAGCGTTGAGACTGACCACGAATTCTGGCGCGGATGTGCCGAACGCCACCACCGTCATACCGATCAAAAGCATCGACAGGCCCAGTTTCACCGAAACCTGGACCGCGCCGCGCACCAGAAACTCCGCGCCGCCCAGCAGCAAAGCAAAGCCAAAAACCACCTGTAAATAAGTCATGTTTTTTAGCCCTTCTCGGCTGAGCTTGGTGCGAGGTCGATAAACGCATCGACGATGTCGAGGTACAAATCGCGCTTAAAGGGCACGATTAAGTCCGGTAGCTGCTGCATTTCGGCCCACCGCCACTCGGAAAATTCTGGATGTTTGTGCGTGTTTAAGTCGATATCGGAGTCCTGGCCGAGGTAGCGCATCGCATACCATTTTTGTTTTTGCCCGCGGTAGCGGCCTTTCCAGACCTTTTTGCGCACGTCCTTGGGCAAATCATAGGTAAGCCAATCTTCGGTTTCCGCAATGATTTCAGCGTTATTGGTGCCGATTTCCTCGTCCAACTCACGCATCACCGCTTCGCGCGGGTCTTCATCCGCATCGATGCCGCCCTGGGGCATTTGCCACGCATCGCCCGGGGTGTCGATGCGCTTGGCGACGAAGACAAGGCCATCTGCGTTCAAAAGAACGACGCCGACGCCAAGACGGTAAGGAAGATCGTGTTTTTTGCTCATGACTGGCTTTTATCTGATGAGTTGTTTATTGGCTAGTGACGATACGGGCACCAACTGCAGGCCTTTTTCATCAAACGTTTTGAGCCACGCGGTGAGCCGCTCCAAAGCCAAGGGCGAGGCCGAAATCCGGGCGATCGCGATGGCGCGCTTTTTGGCCAGGGTTTCAAGTTCCTGAAATTGAAGTTCCAGCGCCGCGCGTCCCGGGGTTGCGTCCAGCGTCAGTTCCACGGTGGCCCACTTTGCGCCCACTTGGTACGCAACCCGGGTGCCGAGCGAGTCTTCCGCGCCGCCATCCACATACATCAGGCCGCGCTTTTTCAGGACTTCCATGATCGCTTTGAGTTGTTCTTCAACAGTCAGGAACTTGCTTCCATAAACGCTCAACACACCAAAATAACCCGTGGTCTGGCTCAAAATCCATTCCAGCTGCTGAATATTTTGATCCGGAGTCGCCAACGATTTCAACGCATTGGGGCCGGGATCCGAAAATGGGAAGTCGCTGGATTCGGACGGCATGTTCAACAGCACCTCGTGCCCCGCCGCCCGTGCGCGCTTGGCCCAAAAATCCAAACCGCGCGCATACACATTCAACGACAAAGCGACGTCGGCAGGGGTGGCGGCGATGGCGGCTTCGGTTGAGGCGCGCGACATACCTAGACCGGTGACGATCACTGCGATTTTCGGATTGCCGCTTTTTTTCTGCGGTTCGGGGCGGGCATAGGCGTCAAAAGGGGTGTCGCCTTCCGGACCGATTTTGGGCAGCAAGCCATGCTCACCCGGCTCAACCAAGGTCGCGACGGGTGCCTCCTGAAGCGGTTCCGCCGCGGGCCAAGGGGTCAGCTTTTCATAAGACGCTTTGGTGGTTGAAGGGATCACCACGCCGACGCCGGGCTCTATCTGCACGTCGAGACCGAGCCTGGCCAATTCCGATTGCGGGGCTTGGTCAGCAACCTCGGGCGCGGCGGAAGATGGCGCGAGCCCTGCCTCCCCCAGGCCGCCTGTGGGCGGTGCCATACTGGCTGCGCCCTCTGGCGTCATGGCGGGCGTCATCGCGGGTGGGGGCACGCGAGCCGGCGGCGGGGCGGTCATTGGCGGAGTAGCCGGGGCAATATCGTCGAGGCTGAACACCAGGCCGTCAGCCTGGGCAGGGGGTGCTGGGCTCTCGACCGCGGCTCCCTCAGCCGGTGCTGAAGCCTGATCACCACCCAGCAGCCACCACGCGAGACCACCGATCACCATGGCGACAGCAACGCCGCCACCGGCCAGCATGAGCAACTTTTTCAGCTTGGCCTTTTGCGCCTCTTCGTCTTCGTCCTCTTCATCATCATCGTCGTCGTCATCGAACCCACCGCCCACGGAAAAATCGGCAAGATCGTTCATCACCTTATCCGAAGCGCTGGTGGTGGTCTCTTGATCGGGCTCGTCTAAATCTGAAAAGTCGATGTCGTCGTGCTGATCTTCGGCCGGATCATGAGCCGGGTCATGAAGATCACGCTCTTGCTCATCGAATTCGTTCTCGTTGAATTCATCCAGCTCTTCATTGTCGAAGTCGTCGAAATCTTCAGCGCCGCCCTCAGCGGCCTTTTCCTTGGCATCCGCGTCGAGTTGGTCCAAATCGCCAAGATCGGCAAACAGATCGTCGCCACCTTCGCCGGACGGCACAAAATCGCGGTCTTGCTCTTCGTCTGCGCCGCCGCCTTTTTTGCGCGCCTTGAGCTTCGCGATCAAACCCATGGGGTTCAGACGCGCAAAAACACCGGTCACCGCCGACAGCTTATTGATCAACGGGAGTTTCACGTATCCCTTGCCCCCTGGCAGTACATCCCCAAGCGTTGGGCGCGCTTAACAAAAGCGCGCCCCCCTTATCAGCCCTTCGGAGCCGCTGTCATGTCGTTGTACAGATTGATGCCGCGAATCAGATCCAGCGCACGGGTCAGCTGATAGTCGGACTTCGGCGCATCAACTTCACCATCTTTTGCATCGGCTTTCGTATCGCCCTTCTCGTTCGCTTTTGGATCGGCTTTCTTATCCGTTTTTTTGTCCAATTTTTGGCCGTTTTCCTTGTCCAAGGCACCACGCAAATCGCGTTCGCGGCGCTGGCTTTGCGGCTCCAAGCTTTCGATTTTGGACTGCGGTACATTGATGTCGGGTGAAATGCCCACCGACTGGATCGAGCGGCCCGACGGCGTGTAATAGCGCGCCGTGGTCATGCGCATAGCGCCGTATTCTCCCAACGGAGAGATGGTCTGAACCGAGCCTTTGCCAAACGACTTGGTGCCCATCAAGATGGCGCGGCCATGGTCTTGCAAGGCACCCGCGACGATTTCAGAGGCCGAAGCCGAACCGCCGTTGATCAGCACCACCACCGGCAAGCCACCGGTCAAATCGCCTGGGCGCGCATTGAAACGCTGGGCCGCATCGGGGTGCTGTTCGGAACGGATGGACACAATTTCACCGTGTTCCAAAAACGCATCCGAAATGGCAATCGCTTGATCCAAAAGCCCGCCGGGATTGGCGCGCAGATCAAGAATGACGCCTTTGAGTGTTTTTTTATTTTCGTCTTTTTTGAGTTCGGTGCGCAGCTTTTTCATCGCTTTCGCAAGACCGCTGGCGGCTTGTTCGTTAAACGTGGTGATGCGCACATAAGCGATATCGTCTTCCAAGTGCGAGCGCACTGAACGGATCTTCACCACCGCGCGGGTCAACGTCACGTCGAACGGATCTTGGCCTTCGCGCACCACTTTAATGGTGATATCCGCGCCCACCGGGCCGCGCATTTTGTCGACCGCTTCCGAAAGCGTCAGCCCCATAACTGGCTCGCCATCCAGATGGGTGATGAAATCGCCCGGTTGCAACCCGGCGCGAAACGCAGGGGTGTCATCGATGGGCGACACCACCTTGACCACACCGCTGTCCATGGTGACTTCAATGCCAAGACCGCCAAACTCGCCTTTGGTCTGAACCTGCATTTCTTCGAAGCTGTCGGCGTTCATGTAGCTGGAATGCGGGTCCAGCGAGCTGAGCATGCCGTTGATGGCAGATTCGATAAGCTTTTTGTCGGATGGCTTTTCCACATAGTCGCCGCGCACGCGTTCGAACACATCACCAAACAATTGCAGAAGCTTGTATGTGTCTTCAGGGGTTTTAGTTTCCGCAGCCCGCACATCGGCGGGATGAACCAAGGCGGTCGCGCCCAGAAGAAACGCACCGACCAAGGCGGTGGTGATGGTGGGTCGAATGGTCATGCCGTTGAGTATCCCTTTGATTAACCCTGAGGTATCCGTTTGCGTTGCGCGAGCCATGGTAGAGGGTTGATGGGCTGGTTGTCGCGGCGAAACTCTACATAAAGAACCGGCTGTTGACCATCATCACTCATC
>Ga0316204_10003521_pt1 | contig 30963 bp, 23 predicted proteins | sample 6monrhotite_MG_2_FD_205661 | JGI IMG/M metagenome (GOLD analysis project Ga0316204, IMG submission 205661) | Microbial mat bacterial communities from mineral coupon in-situ incubated in ocean water Damariscotta River, Maine, United States -... | ecosystem: Environmental > Aquatic > Marine >...
CCCCCCCATTTCAAGTCTCCTCGTTCCTCGTCGTCGAAATTCCCCCCCTGTGCAGTGACTCTCGGGTCGTCTGGCATGCCCACCTGGGTTTGCATCCATTGCGAAACCTGGCCGGTTTTACTGGATTTGTCCGGAACAACAACACCTGGGCTCCGTCGAAAACCGTCCACGTGTTCGCAAGGTCTTGCCTCCTGATGTCGCCTTGCGGCGAGGCATCTGACGTCGCAACACCCTCTCCCGTGTGGCGCTGGGACGTCACGTTCCTCAGAGGTACGTACTCGCAGTTGGCGCGCGCCGTGCGGCGCGTTTGGGCGGAAGGTGAGAACTCAGTGAGACGACGCCACGTTCCTCAACGGGGACTCAGCGGGATGTTGACGAACCCTGCGGGGGATTTGCTCGCAGGCTCGCTCACCCCGGTGGGAGCCGCTCGGAGCTGAGGCGCTCCGCGCCCAGAGCTCACTGCGTTCGCGACAGTGGGTGGGGCTGGAGCGCGCTGCGTGCTGGGCTGCAGGCAGCGACGGATATCTGCGGGCATCGTGTCCGTAACCAAGGTTCGAGCCCGCGTCTGATACGCTGACCTCCTCTCGGAGTTCATCCATGGGGTTGGTCAGCGGCGTCGCCGCCGCGCTGCACACTACGCTCAATCTGCTGCTCTACCTCCTGAGCGGCGGTCGATACCTCTGGCTGGAAGGTCGGCTCCGAAAGGGCCAATACAAAAACTGGGGCCACCGCTTCACCCACACCCCGTCCGCCTTCCTCCAACCAGACACCGAAGCGGGCATCATCGCCGCCGTCCGCGACAACCCCCGACTGCGGGTGGTGGGCGCTGGCCACTCCTTCAACGCCGGACTGGTCTCCGACGGCGCCACGCTCTCCCTCGACCGTTACGCGGGCATCCTGCACATCGATCAGGAGACCCGGCGGGTACGGGCGAAGGCAGGCAGCCGGGTACGGGACGTGAACCGGGCGCTGTGGGCCGAGGGGCTGGCGATCAAGGCGCTGCCATCCCATGACGCACAATCACTCGCAGGGATCATCTCCACCGACGTGCACGGCACGGGCCGCGACGTGGGCTTCGTCAGCAGCTCGGTCGTCGCCATCCGGGTAGTGGACGGGCGGGGCGAGGTGCACGCGGCGGAGGTCGGCGATGAGCTGTTCCGCTGCGCTATCGGTGGCATCGGCGCGGTGGGGGTGATCATCGAGGTCACCCTCGAGTGTGTGCCCACCTTCAACCTCCGGCAGGCGACCGAGAAGGTGAGCATGACCTGGGCCCGCGCCAACACCCGGCGGGCGCTGGCCGAGCACCATCACGCCAGCTTCTATGTCTTCCCCTTCAGCGAGACAGCGCTCCTCCACACCTGGAACCGCACGACGGACGCGACCTCCTTCCTCGGCGGCGCCAGGGAGCTCTTCAGCATCTCCGTGGCGGCGCTCTCCGCGGCCTGGGCCGGCGCCCTGATGGCGCACACCGGAACCCTGAGGCTGCTGAACCGCTTCGCGGTGCGCTTCCAGGCGAACACCGAACTGGTGCTCAAGTCCTACGCTGGCTTCAACCGCACGGTCTACCACCTGCACGAGGAGCTGGAGTTCGCCGTACCCGCCGCGGACGTCTGGGCGGTCACGGACCACCTCATCGAGCGCTACGAGGCGCTGTACACCGCGAAGATGCCCTACCTGATCGTCGAGCTGCGCTTCACCCCCGCGGGCCACCAGCGCGCGATGATCGGCCCGGGGGTCGAGCGGGAGACGGCCTGGATCAACCTCTGCCTGAACCAATCCGGCGACTACGACTCCTACTACGCGGAGGTCGAGGCGTACCTGCGCACCATCGACGCCCGACCCCACCCCGGCAAGTTCTGCGAGACCCTGGACGCCGAGGATCTGGCCCGCGCTCACGGTGAGCGCTGGCGGCGCTTCCAGCGGGTGAGGGCCCGGCATGATCCGGACGGTCGCTTCCTGAACCCCTTCACCCAGCGGCTGCTCGGTCCGGTGCAGCCGCCCGCTCAGGGAGGGCACGAAGAGTGAGCGATCCCATCCTCCAGCCGCTGTCCTTCCGAAACCTCACGGTGAAGAACCGCGTCTTCCGCTCCAGCGTGGGCGGGCGCTTCGACAACTACGATGGGACGGGCACCTACGCTCGGATCAACTGGGAGGCGCAGTTCGCCCGGGGCGGGGTGGGGGCCATCATCTCGGCCTTCTGCCCGGTGAGCGCCGAGGGCGCGCACATGCCCCACTTCGCCACCATCGAGGCGGATGATCGGGTGCCGTTCTGGCGGGAGGTGGGGCGTCGGGTCCACGAGCACGACTGCCGCTTCATCCTCCAGCTCAACCACTGCGGTCGCCAGCGGGACATCACCCGCGTCACCCATCGCGGGCGCCCGGCTCCGAGCGCCACGGGGAAGGCGGATCCACTGAACGGCTTCCCCACGCGGCGGTTGAGCACCGCCGAGGTGCGGGCGACGATCCAGGAGTTTGTGGATGGTGCCCGGCGTGCCCGTGAGGCGGGGCTGGACGGGGTGGAGCTGCATGGGGCCAACGGCTACCTCATCACGCAGTTCCTGAGCAGCGCTATCAACGATCGGGAGGATGAGTACGGCGGGAGCGTGGAGAATCGGGCGCGCTTCGTCACCGAGATCCTGGCGGGGATCCGGGCGCGGGTGGGGGCGGATTTTCACGTCCAGGTGAAGCTGAACGCCTTTGACGCGGCGGACGCGGTGTTCCCCTGGTTGGCGTCCGGCAACACGATCGAGGACGCGGTGGCCATCGCCAGGCTGCTGGAGGACGCTGGGGCTGATGGGCTCCATGTGAGCGCTGGGGCTGCGTTTCCCCACCCGCTGAACCCGCCGGGGGAGTTCCCGCTGGAGGTGCTCAAGGAGACCTATGATGGGATGATCTCCGAGGGGAGTAAGGGGCTGATGAACTACCTGCTGCTGCGGTATCGGGTTGGGCGATGGGCGTATCGGAAGCTGTGGGGGCGTACACAGCGGGCGGACTTCGAGGGGGCGGTGGCGCCGCTGGCCGGTCGGCTGAAGGCCGCGGTGTCGGTGCCGGTGATCTGTACCGGGGGGTTCCAGCGGGCGTCACTTATTCGGCGGGTGCTGGAGACGCGGCTCTGTGATGCGGTGGCGATTGCCCGGCCGCTGGTGGCGAATCCGGATCTGGTGAGGAGCTATGAGGCGGGTGAGGAGCTGCCGGAGGCGCCCTGTACGTTCTGTAATGAGTGTCTCGCCAATATGATTGAGCACCCGATGGGGTGCTATGAGCTGGAGCGCTTTGGAGGGGATCGGGAGGCGATGATGGCGAAGATCATGTCGGTGTACCGACCGACGCCCTGGGAGGGGGAGTAAGCGTAGAGCGAGTGCAGACGAGGTGCTCCCCCGAGGGCGGACACCGCGGCCGGGAGCGCTCAGCCGGCGACCCAGGTCTCTCCATCCCAGACGTAGCTCTCGCTGTAGTTCTCGTCATCATCGGGGGCGACCTTCCGCGAGACGTTGGGCCCATCAAAGGTCCACTTCTCGTCCCACTTGTCATCGCGATCCAGGTCGATCTTCAGTCGATTGACGCTGGCCTCACCGTCATCCTGGTAGACGTTGATCTTGTAGGCCCGACCCTTGGTGGCGTCCTTGACCTTACCGCCGGAGATGGTCTCACCGAGCCACTTCAGGCCGGCCTGATCCACCGAACGACCCTTCGCCGCCGCGACAGGCTGGGGTGCCGCGACAGGCTGAGGTTCTGCGACAGTCGCGACCTCGACGGGAGCGAGCTCCGGCTCATCCGGCTCACTGTCGCTGAAGAGCACCGCGCCCGTGACAGCCAACACACCGACGCAGCCGATCGCGACCACGAAGGTGGAGAGCTTCATCTTTCCAGCAAACATCAAGACTCCTGATGGCTCACACCAATCCTCCGCGCAGCGTACATCACCGAGCGGCTCCGGGTGGGGCTGGTTCCGACATTGAAGAACGGAGACCTCGTGGTCATGGACAGCCGCTCCATTCACTTCGCGCGCCCGCTCGTGGGGTTGATACAGCCCTGATACAATTCGGCGTGAGCGGGTGCGCTACTCCTGTGGATGTCACACAATCCCCCCGAAGGAGCCCCCAATGAGCAGCATCCTCCTCCTCTCGCTGATCGCCGCCCCCGCCCAGGCCGCCTGCCCCTCCTCGCTGCCCACCGGCAACCTGGCTCGCTGCCTGAACACCCAGCTCAGCGGCTTGGAGACCCAGCTCAGCAACGCCGAGGCGGAGATCGCGGCGCTCCAGGATCAGAACGCGGCGCTGGAGGCTGAGGTGCTCGGCCTCTCCGGTCTCTCCAGCTACCTCGCTGTGGATACGAGCGCCCACGCTGTCGTGTTCTCTGGAGCCAACGTCTATGTGCAGTCCGGGAGCGGCGCCACCGACGACGGCGGCAGCCTCTCCGGGCTGGGCAACCTGATCATCGGCTACGCCGACGACACCGGGGTCACCGCGACGCGCAGCGGCTCCCACAACCTCGTGGTCGGTGACGAGCACGACTGGACCAGCTACGGTGGGCTGGTCGCTGGCTACAACAATACAATCTCTGGACTCTACGCGGCGGTCTCGGGGGGAACCTACAACACCGCCAGTGGCGACGTAGCGGCGGTCTCCGGTGGCTACGGAAATATCGCCAGCGGCGACTACGCCGCGGTCTCCGGCGGTCAGAACAACGAGGCCAGCGGCGGCGCCGCGGCGGTCTCCGGCGGCGGCCAGAACCTCGCCAGCGGGTCCAGCGCGGCGGTCTCCGGAGGGCTGAGCAACAGCGCCAGCGGCAACGGCGCGGCGGTCTCCGGGGGCACCAACAACACCGCCAGCGGTAACTATGCCGCGGTCTCCGGCGGCGACGACAACATCGCCGGCGATGACAACGCCGCGGTCGCCGGGGGCTACAGCAACGAGGCCAGCGGCGAATATGCCTCGATCACCGGGGGCTACGGCAATGAGGCCAGCGGCGGCTTCAGCGCGGTGCTTGGCGGCTACGGCAACACCGCCAGCGGAACCTCCTCGGTGGTCTACGGCGGCGGAAGCGAGACGGCGAGTACGGCCATGGACTACGCCCCCTGAGGCCCGCGGCAGTATTCATTAGCGGGTGTCGACCATACCGCGCTCCTGAGGCACAGTGCAGTTGCAGTAACTGTACGGGCAGGGGAGGGGCTCCCGGCGAAGCCGCGCCAGGAAGTCGGGCGCCAGCAGGTTCCCGAGGTGCTCCTGTCGGTGGCGGCGCGCCGGGTAGCAGCGGAACGCCTCCCCCCGGTGGTCCACGATGAAGTAGCGAGCCCCGGCCCAGCAGCGCCGACCCGAGAAGTCCGGATCGACCCTGCCGGTGTCGTTGTGACCGCCGAGCGCCAGCAGCGCCTGCCGCTCGGCGGGGCTGTAGTCGATGACGTCCCGATCCTGCTTCTCGGGCTGGACCTTGAAGCGCAGCCCAGCGGCGGCGAAGCGCTCCCGCAGCGCGGGGAGCCGGGGCAGGTTCTCCCGGGTGGCCACGCAGGTGACACAGACCCGGCCCGCGTAGACCGCCGCGAAGCCCGAGAGCTTCTCCAGGAAGGCGTCGGGCTCAGCGTACTCCAGGTGCAGCGAGGCGCTCAGGAGCCCGGGGCGGTCCGCCGTGAGCGCGGCGAACCGGGCCAGCTTCTCGGGCGGTGAGGCGAGGTTCGTCACCACGCTCACGCGCACGCCGCCGTCGGCCAGCGCCCTCACCGCCTCCAGGAAGTCCGGGTGCTGGAAGGGCTCCCCGCCCGAGAGCTTGACCTCCCAGTCTCCCGGCAGACCCGTCAGCGCGGTGATGAACCCCGGCAGATCCCGGGACCACTGCTTGCGGCTATCCACGAAGCGCTGAGTACAGTACGAGCAGCGGTAGTTGCAGGTGGTGTTCATGTTCCAGGACACCACCCCCTCCAGCGGATACAGCGGCCGGCTCACGGGGTGTTCCTGTACTCGCGCTCGAGGTGCCGGATCGTGCCCTCAACCCGGGCGGTGCCCCCGTGGGCCGCGACCAGCCCGCTCAGCAGCTGCACCGCCTGGATGGCGTCCCCCTGTCCCCTGATGTCGATCAGCGTGGTGTTGCCCGTGCGCTCGCGCTTGTCGCCTCGGGCAGGGCTGGAGCGCGCCTCTTCGATGCAGGGCGCGGCGTCGCTGCAGAAGGCGTTGATCGACCAGGTGTCCTGTGCCTTGCTGCTGTTGCTGTAGCTGGTGGCGTAGATGAGCGTATCCAGCTCGGCCAGGGGGGTGACAATCTCGGTCTCGAGGCGCTCGAGCACGCCGCCCTCTGTGTAGATCTCGTTCGCGTAGCTCACCGTGAGCACCCCATCGGTCAGGCTGGAGCCGACCGGCAGCAAGGCGCTCAGGGACTGCCACAGGGCATCGGGATCGTCGGCGGGCACAGCCGCCAGCTCGTCTGAGCGCACCGTGCGTCCCGGCTCCAGCGTGATGGCGCCCGTGCTGTCCAGCCAGACGACGGCGCCGATGGCGCCCAGGCCCAGCACCAGCATGGGGCCGCCGATCCACTTCATGGCCCAGCTCGCCTCCGCCATCGGGTCGTCGTGCGCGCCGGACCTCAGAGCACACCGCCCGCGGTCGCGGCCAGGATGGTGGTCGCCGCGTAGTACAGGGGCAGCCCCAGCGCCCGGTTGATGAAGGCGGGCGCCACAAAGCGGTTCCGCGCCACGCCCAGATCCGACACAAAGAAGGCCACCGCCCCGACCATCACCCAGGGCGTGCCGCCGCCGCCCACGGCGCCCGCCGCCAGCGCGGCCATCCCGCTGATGACGGCGATGTAGGCGATCACCGGCGCCCGCATCCGGCCGCTCACGTGAGGCAGCAGCCAGCGCCCCACGACCACCGCCAGCCCCGCCATCCCGATCGAGGCCGCGCCGGCCCAGAGCCAGTCCTGGCCAAGCCCAACGAACGCCACCCCGAAGGCGACGTGTCCCAGCAGGAACACCCCGAGCCCGGCCATGAACATGCCCTTGCTGCGCCCCAGGAGGAGCACATCCCCCATCCAGCAGAGCACCAGCGCGGCCAGCGAGAGCTGGCCGTAGACGGTCTCGGCTGCCCCGGTGGACACGGCCACGCCCAGGAAGCCCGTCGACGCGAGGGTCTTGGAGATCGCCCGCAGCCACTGGAGTTCAAGCTTGATCGCGGCGAGGAGCACCACGAGTGAGCAGACGGTGAGCGCAATCCAGAGGAGCATGGGCTGTTCTCTAACCCGGCTTCTATCGCACAGATGGGTCCGACATAGACAGGCCTACCTGGGTGGAGGCGTCCAGTGTGACCCTTCGAGCAGACTGAGGCGAGTGCTCGATCCCGGCGGGATACGTCACCGGTGCGCCGATGATCTCGAAGTCGTACTCACCCTCCGGCAGCCACAGCTCGATGGCACCGGTCGTCGACGTCAGCGCCAGCCGCTCGAAGTCGATCGCGGCGTCAGCGACGTGAACAGTCATCAACACGGCGTCGCTGCTCTGGAACTCCAGCTCCGTGAAGTCACTCAAGACGGTGAGCACCGAGTGCTGGTTGCCGTCGACCAGCACCTGAGCTGTGTCAAAGGCTATCGAGGAGTTCACGCTGGCCGCCTCGACCATCAGGCGGGCTCCGGGCAGGTAGTCCAGGCTGACAACACCCTTGAACTCTCCGTCCTGGTTCTCGTCATCCCAGTCTTCAAGAGTGAGGAGCACCGGGCTGGCGTCGTCCATGTAGGCGAGCGCGGGCAGGTCGGACTTCGCCCAGAGCTCGGGCTCGAGGTAGCCCTCGGCGATGAGGGTGTCGCCCTCCCGCTCCACTCGTCGATCCGCGGAGTACTCCTCATAGGAGGAGGGGAAGAAGTCCAGCTCCAGCGCGCAGTCGTAGCGGAAAGTGGTTCGGTTCAGCTCATACGCCAGCACGCTGGCGCCGCTGAGCTCGATCTGCTGGATGCCGTCGCAGTCCTCGACGCGTCCATGGAAGACCCACTCCGCGCAGCCGATCTGACCGAGCACCGCCACCAGCCAGAGCCTGCTCATCGCGCGTCTCCCCTGACCACCCGGTTGGCGGCCTCAAGAACCTCGTCCCGTTGCTCGGGCCTGCGGAGCCAGCGGACGGTCTCCCAGGTGATCATGCCGGCGGCTAAGGCCGTGCTGGCGGCGAAGAGGCCGCCGCTGACGGGCCCTATGTTGTTGCCGGTGGTGTAGTCCCAGCCGAAGAGGTAGGCACCATAGGCCCCCGTGACTCCGAGCGGGATGGCGGTGGCGTGGACCGCGCGCATGCGCTTGAAGCGCTTGACCGCCTCGTGCCCGTCCTTGTCGTACTCGGCCAGGGGCATCAGCTCGCGCTTCATGTTCAGCTCAACGTTGTAGGCGTCCTCAAAGGTTCTGCCCGAGACGTGGGTGATGGGCCAGGCGAGGCCCTCGGCGATGGGCGGGATGAGGCTCTTGGGGCCGTCGGACTCGGCGATCTCCAGCAGCCCGGGGCGCGCCAGCGTCTCCAGCGCGGGCCCCTCCTCCAGCCCTCTGCCCTCCACCAGCGCCCCCACCGGCGCCGTCACCGTCAGCGCCGGGGACTGCCCGGTGACCTGGAGGGTGGTGAGCGCGCGGGAGACATAGGCCTGAGCCTCATCGAGGGTCACCGCGTCATCTCGACGCCCGTCCAGCTCGCCGTCGGCCCAGCCTCTGAGCGCGCCCAGCGCGAAGTAGGTGAACAGACCGTGCCGCGCGGCGCCGTAGGGGCCGCTGATCTCGTCGGGGCCCGCGGCGGTCCACATCGTCACTGGCCAGGAGCGCTTGAACTCGAGGTTGGGGGGGACGGCGAAGCGGGTGCCGGGGATGAGCTGCTCGCCCGAGCGGCCGAAGCCGGCGTAGCAGGTGTCCAGCAGAAACACCACCGGCGAGTCCGTCCGCTCCAGGATCTCCTCCACGGTCACCGAGCGGGCCGTGAAGACCTCGGGATCCTGCTTGGCGTCGTCGCCGACCAGCATCAGCTCGCCGGTGGAGGGGGAGGCCGCGCCGTGGCCGGCGAAGTACACCCAGAGCGTGCCGCCGTCGCCGATTCGATCGGCGGCGTCCGTGATCGCCTCCAGGATCTGCTCGCGGTTGGCGCCGGTCAGGTGGACGATGTTGTCGGCGGGCAGCCCGCGGGTGCTCAGCAGCGTCAGGTAGGCGGCGTCGGCGTCCCGCTCAGCGAAGGAGACCTCGGGGAGGTAGGCGTAGGCCTCGTTGCCGACCACCACGGCGGCGTCGCCTTCGCGGTTGGCGCCGGTGCTGATCGGGGTGTCGATCTTGGGGGGCGGCTCGGCGGCCAGCGCTGTCCCCAGGAGCAGCCCTGTAAGTAAAGTTATAATAGGTGTTTACCTTCTATTTTGGCTCCCTCAGATATACCACGATTCGTCGCCATGGTGCAGGGATAGAGGCGCGCAGGTGCCCCTCGCCGTGGCGATTCGCCGTACGGCAGCTCCAGGGATCCCGTCCTCGCCGACGGTGAAGTACGCTACGCTGGTCCAGCAGCGGCCGAAGTCGCTGGGGTCAGGTCGGCCTCCTTCGAGCAGCACCGCGAGTGAGCAGAGGAGTGGGCGCAATCCAGAGGAGCCCAGCGGAGCATTCTCAGCGCTCCAGCCCGGGGCGGGGCGGTGACCCAGAGCACGAGCCGTCGGCGCTCGTGTACCGTGTGGATATCTGCTCTTGCTGCTCACTCAGGAGATCCCATGCGCGTGCGCGACATCATGACCGCCAGTCCCCACACCCTCTCCGCCGACGCCACCCTCAGCGAGGCCGTTGACCTGATGAACGCGTACGGCATCCGACATCTGCCCGTCGTGGAGCGCGGCAAGGTGGTGGGCATCATCTCCGACCGTGACATCAAGATGGCGCTAGGCCCCGACGCCGTGGCCATGGACACCACCAACGTGGACGCCCGGCTGCTGGAGGGCACGGTCGAGTGGTTCATGTCCGAAGGAACCCAGTCCATTGACCACGAGGCCCAGGTCTCCGAGGCCGGCGAGCTGTTCCTCCGCGAGAAGATCGGCGCCCTGCCGGTCCTTCAGGACGGAGAGCTGGTCGGCATCCTGAGCGTGCTGGATGTCCTGCGGATCGCCCTGCCCATCCTCCGCGAGGCGCATTAGCGCCCGTCTATCCCGTCAGGCCCCGCCACGGCCCTCCCAGATTTCTGGGGTTTGTTATCTGTCTGTGCTGCCTCAGACTGTCCTTCGTAGCCCCCGAAGGAGTGAAGTAAGGCATGCAGACATTCCCTGAGAGCCCTCTGAAATCAGTGTCCCGGATCCTCTTCGGCCCCGCCGACGTGCTGTTCGCCGCGGACTGGAAAGCCTCCAAGGTGCACGCCTTCCAGCTGCCGGCCCCGGCCGGAGAGCTCGACGGGAAGTACTTCAACATCAAGGATCTCGAGGCGCAGATTCGCCAGGGGGCTGACCTCGGAGAGATAGCGCTCGAGGACATCACCGCGCGCCCCGGGTCGAACGAGGTCTACGTCTCGGTCTCCATCGGGGTCCAGAAGGAGCCCGCTATCTTCGTGGCGACCGCCGACGGGGCGGTGCGGAGGCTTCCCCTGGAGTCGCTGGCCTCGACGTCGGCGGAGCTGGACGCTCCGCCGGATGACATGGCGATGTTCTGGCGCACGATCCCGGTGCGCAGCTTCACTGTGACGGATATGGCGTGGCGTGACGGTAAACTGTACGCGGCCGGGGTCTCCAATCAGGCGTTTGCCTCGACGCTCAGGGTGTTGCCTTATCCTTTTGGGAGCGGAACCAATACAGTCACATCGGTTGAGATCTACCACGCGGCGCATGGGCAGGTTGAGACCCGCGCGCCGATGCGGGCCATGACCTTCATCGACATCGACGGCGAGCCGCACATGCTCTGCGGCTACCTCTGCACGCCCATCGTGACCATCCCCCTCAAGCAGATCGAAGATGGCGCCCACATCACAGGCAAGACCATCATGGAGCTCGCCGTCGGCGGCTATCCGGTCGCCCTCATCCCCATCGCCATCGAGAACTTCCAGACCGGGGAGGCGGAGAGCAACGTCCTGGCGATCAACCGCTGGCGGCACTCGTTCAGCATCTCCATGGCGTCCATCAAGAAGGCCCATGCCGCTGGGGGCTTGAGCGTGCCCACGAAGGATGGCTCGAAGATTGTGATCTCCGGAGGCGAAGGTCTGGAGGGGATCAGCGAGCTGAACGTGGCCACGGTCTTCGCCGCCAGCGATCAAGGCGGCGAGCTGGTCGTCGCCCTGCGAAGGGATCTGCAGACGGGGCGCGTCGAGGTGGTGTCCTACAACAAGAGCGGCATGATCCGGCTCTCTGACATGGACGTCGAGGAGTACTGGTGGCGCGACTGGCAGCCGCGCACCCCGCAGGACAGCTGGATCTCGGGCACGTTCAACTATGCGAGGTTGAACGAGGGGTACCCTGATCTGGTTCAGGAGTATGAGCAGCCCGCGGGCGGCGACATGCCGGGCGGCGACATGCCGGGCGCGGACGTGACGGCAAAGTAGCCTTGAGCGCGGGGTGTGCCATGTTTGAAGAGGTCGTGGCGGTCTATCCTTCGGGGGCGCAGATCCCCGAGGGCCTGCTCCGCATCTCGGTGGTGTTCGCCAGGCCCGTGGGGCGACGGCTCTTCGAGGGCATCGCGCTGCGCCTGGACGATGGGGCGGTGATCCCGGATGCGTTCGTGCAGATGGAGCTGTGGTCCCCGGACCAGCGCACCCTGACGCTCCTGCTCCACCCGGGGCGGGTCAAGTCCGGCCTCATCGCCCATGAGACCCTCGGGCGGGCGCTGAGGGCGGACACGGGAGTCTCGCTGGTGCTCGATGGCGTGCCGCTGCATCGATGGGAGGTCACCGGGGAGCGCTGGTCGCTGCCCAGCCCCGCCACCTGGACGCTGGGTGAGGTCGTCGTCGGGACAGATCAGCCGCTGGTTATCACCTTTGGCAGCCCGATCGATGCGCTGTCACGCGACATGATCATTGTGATCAATGCCGCCGATGAGCAGCCCGAGCGCGTCGAGGGGCAGGCGAGCCTTGTGACCGGAGAGCGGGAGTGGCGGTTCACGCCCGATGACGTCTGGCGCGCCGGCGCGCATCGGGTGTTGGTTCACCCGCGCCTGGAGAATCCCTGCGGGGATGAGCTCGGCGAGCCCTTTGAGCACCCGGTCGGCGAGGGCCTGGGCGCCGCGCGCCGCGCGGCTTCGATTCACTTCACGGTCGCGGAGTGCGGCTGAGGCCCCGGCGCCGCTCACGGCGATCAGCCGCTCGTTCCTGCGGCGCTCATGGTGTGCGGGCTGTCGATGGAGTGGGAGAACAGGAGGTGGGAGGTCAGCTCCAGGCGACTCTTGACGCCCACCTTTGAGAAGACGGACTTCAGGTGATCCTGGACCGTCCAGTCGGCGATATCCAGCTCGAACGCGATCTTGCGGGTCGGCCAGCCTCGGAAGACCGCCGCGACGACCTGCCGCTCCCTGAGCGAGAGCCCGTAGGTGCGCATGAGCAGCTCGGCGATGATCATCGGCTTGCTGCGCTCCACGAACACCAGGGGCTTACCGTTCAGGTTCGAGGAGTGCGCGGTCACCGGCCCGTTGCTTGTCAGCACCACGAGGCTGGGGGGCGCCGCGACCTCCTGGGATGGCCTGAGCTGGTCCAGCCACATGGGCATCCCCCGGGTCGTCTCATCGCCCAGGAGCCTGTCCGCCTCCCGACTGCTCTCTGAGATGCACCACTTGCGGTCCATCATCAACACACCGGGGGCGGTGTCCTCGGAGGGGCTCGCGGTGGTCAGCGTGTGGACGAAGGAGGCGCGGGTCGCGTCGCCCAGCAGCGGACCGATGGTGCGCATCATCTTCACCTCTGACTGTGTGAAGTGGCGCTTTCGGTGGATGGCCGAGATGACCCCCCAGGTCTGCTGGTTATGTTGAAGGAGCAGGCGCAGCTCATCCTTGATGCCGAGCAGCGTGAGCTCCGGCCGGCTGAGGCGACCGCTCTTCTCCAGATCTCCGTTGTAGACGTTGTGCAGGGTCGCGGCGACGTGGCTGTTGCGGATCATCCAGTGGAGGGAGAACGGCCTGTCCTTGTCGGCGTCAAACCTGCGGAGGCTGTCTGTGATTCTTCGGGCGGGCTTGAAGAAGGGCAGAGCGTTCAGGTTTATGGGGAAGTAGATGGTGTTCGGCTGGAGCGTCCATGGATTCAGGGTGCACCAGTTGATGAGCCTGGTGCCGAGGTATGGCTGCATCACCTTCAGCGCGCGACGCACCAGCGCGCTCGGTGTGCTCGTTACCTGAGCTGCCTGGGTGATGGCCTGGACGAGAGAGGGGGACTGCATCGCGGCATACTACGTCGGCGGGCTCGCGAGCTACCAGGGGCGCTCGCCGCGCAGGGCCTCGGGCCAGTCCTCCCCGCGGTTGCCAGGGATCTGGCAGCCCTCGGCGTCGGCGACGAAGTTGCCCTGCTCGCCGAAGGCCCGCTCCTGGTTCACCTGGCTGTCCTGGCCGGGCCGCGGGCGGCTCCGCATCGGCTCGATCCGCCCGCCCCGCCGCAGGGCGACGACCTCGTGGGGGCCGGCCCGCAGGTCCACCAGGGCCCCCTTGCGCGCCGGGTTCATGAGCTGCTCCTCGTTGCCGATCGGGTCGGCGATGGTCTTGGCCTTCAGCGTCCACATGAGCAGCGAGGTCGGCGCCCGGTCCCCGTGGTCGTGGCTCAGCAGATCCGGGTAGTCGTAGAACTGCTTGCCGATGTCGTTCTGGTTCACCGGTCCGGCCATCAGGCAGATCCCCGCGAGCAGATCGCAGCCTTCGGGCAGCGCCAGGCAGCCCGCCAGCTCGGCGACCAGCGCGCTGCGAGACGCCGCCGCGCCCACCGCCCGCACCGCGTGCTCGAAGTCGAGCCCCGCCGCCGCGACCTCCGGCTGGGAGAGCCCGCCCACGTAGATGCGCTGGCCCGCGAGCGCGAAGGCCTTGCGCCCCCTGGCCGCGTTCTTGGAGAGCTGCTTGCCCGTGGGGAGATCCGCCCACAGCGGCAGATCCTCGACCACCTTGTCCGTAATGGTCTCCAGGGCGATCCGGGTGGCCCGCAGCCGCTCCTTGCCGCCGGGGGTCAGCACGTCGATGCGCTCCAGCAGCAGCAGCTTCTTGGCCGCCTCCCGGTCGATCCGGAGCCAGCGGACCATGGCGTTGTAGGCGGCCCGCCCGGCCATCTCGCTCAGGGCGTCCGGCACGTCCATGTCCTGCCGCGCCTGGTACTGCGGCGGCGCCTTCTCCTCGGCGTTGACCCCTGGCTGGATGCGCTCCGAGCGGAAGGCCAGGAGGTTGGCGCCGAGCTTGCGGCAGGTGGGAGGATCGATGGGGGAGGGCTTGTCGACGGCGCCCACCTGGGCGACCAGAGCCACCCGCCAGCCCCGGGTCCGCTCGGCGGCGGTCACGCCGACCAGCGCCTCGATCTGCTTCAGCACGGCCTCGTTCTTGCGCTGCCGGGCCGCTCCGGAGAACGGGGCCATGATGACGTTGGCCCGCCGCTTCCCGCCGCTCCCGAGCAGGGCGGCCCGCTCCATGGCGTCCGCCCAGATGCCGGCGTGGAGGTGCGGGAGGTAGCCGATGGTGGGGAGATCATCGACGTGGTGCCGGCGCTTGTTCCAGGCGCGCACGGGCACCGAGAGCAGGCTGCTGAGCGGCTTGTGGCCCACGAAGGTCAGCAGGAGGGTGAAGGGGGTGCGGTAGGGGCGGTTCAGGCCGACGTGGGTGTAGGCGGCGCCGTCGAGGGCGGGGCGCTCCAGGTCCGTCAGCTGCCGCAGCAGCTTCGCCAGCTCGGCCGAGTCCTCCGGGCCGAGGGTCACCTGGCGCTGGCCCCGGTAGTTGGTGGACTGTCGCGCGCTCAAGACGCCGAGCGAGGCCTCCTCAAAGAGCTCCGCTTCGGTGGGGGGCTCGCCGGGGACGAAGGCCTCCGGGGGGAGCAGCGAGAAGAGCGCGGCGGCCTGTCGCCCCTCCTCAGCCGTCAGCGGCAGCCGGGTGCGGTAGCCGACCGGCGAGGCGCTCTCCAGGGAGGCGGGCAGGTGGTAGCGGTTGCGGCGCTCTCCCTCCCCGGCGAAGCGCGCGTCGCGCTGGACGCGCTGCTCGGGCGGGGGGAGGGGGATCGGGGACAGCTGGATGGGCTTCTGCATTCGCTGAGCCTATGCCATGCGATCGCGCTCCGCAGCCGTCCGCCCGGCAGGCGGCGCGTGCCGCGTGTGTGATCAGCGCGGGAGGGCGCTCAGCAGCGGGTCAAAGGCGATGCGATCTTCGATCAGCTCGGGCGTCTCGGAGGCGGCGACGGCGGCGGCGGCGAGCTCGGCGGCGATGGCGCGATCACCGGACTCGGCCGCCAGCCGGGCGAGGGTCAGCCGGGCGCTGGCGGCGCCCCCGAGCCCGTGGGCCAGCGACAGGGCCTCAGCGCGGCGGGCCGCGACCTCCGCCTGCTCGCGGCGCTGCACCTCACGGTGCGCCTCGGCGCTGATCAGCAGCAGGGCGATCACGGCCTCGGCCTCCTCCGCGTCCGCGGGCTCGACGGCCTCGAGCCCCCCCAGCGTGAGCAGCAGGGGCTGCCGCGCGGCCCGGTCGGAGGGGTGGGCGCTCATCGGCCCCACCCACGCCTGGGCGATGAGCAGCCAGAGGTCGTCGCCGCCCTTCGCCCGGAGGCTCGGGATGACGCGCTCGGGGAAGAAGCGCAGCAGAGTCATCATCTCCGGCGTGGGGACCGACGCCAGCGCGGCGTCCGCCTCGTCGCGGCGCCCGCTGGCGTCCAGCGCGAGCCACAGCGCGGCGCCGCTCAGCCCCGGCGTGGCGGCGAGGGCCTCCGAGGCGCGCCCGGAGACCATCAGCGCGCTGGCGTCCAGCGTCGCGCCGTCCGGCGGGCTCTCCACGGCGAGGCCCCGCAGCGTGATCTGCTCCAGGATCGCGCTGGCGGCGAAGCCGTCGCCCGGGAAGCCGTCGCCTTCGAGCACCAGCGTGTACCGGGCGCCGCGCTCGTCGGGGGCGATGTCCCAGCTCGCCGTGAGCAGGAGCTCACCGTCGATGTCGGTGCCGCAGGTGATGGTGCCGTCGGAGGGGGACACCAGACCGCGCAGGACCACCGTCGTGGCCCGGTCCGGTGCCACGGGAACGCCGTGTTGGTTCTTGCGCCCCGCGCTCGTCTCACACTGGCTCTTCTGTCGGATCGTGCCGCCGCCGCCCTGCCCCCGGTGCCGCACGGTGAAGATCCGCTCTCCCGAGGGGGTCTCCAGAGACACCGCGAGGCCCGCCGACCACTCGATGCGCGTCATCAGCATGGACACATCCAGGCCGAAGGCGCCGTCTCCGGTGCGGAGGAGCGGGAGGCGCGCGAGCGGGTGTGAGTCCGAGGCGCTGCGGACGTGGAGGCCGCCATCGAGCGGTCGATGGGAGAGGCCCGCGGCGTCCAGGACGCGCCAGGAGGGGTGCAGGGGGCCGGTGAGATCGAGGCGGTCGATCTCCAGCGCCGGCGCGAGCGCCGCCACCAGCCCGGAGAGCCGCGCGCCGTCCGCGCTGGAGAGGGCGCCGGTGGCCAGCAGGGCGCTGGCCTCACTCGCGGCCGCCTCGTAGCTGCCGGTTCGCATGAGGCAGTCGACGCCGCCGGCGTCCGTGAGCCGCACGCCTGGCAGCGCGCGCGCCGCTTCGTGCAGCGCGCCGCAGCGCTCCCAGGCGCCCTCTTCCCGGGCCAGTCCGGCGGCGCGGAGCAGCGCCTCGGCGGCGTGCTGGGCGTCGGGGGTGCGCTTCGCCAGCCGCTCCAGCTGCAGGGACGCGGCCGCTGGCAGTCCGGCGGCCACCAAGGCCTCGGCTCGATCCCATCGCTCCGCGAAGGTCGGGTCGCTGCCCGTCGGCGCCGGCGCTGGCGCTGGCCCTGGCGCCGCCGCGCGGATCGGCAGGGACTCACCGCCCACGCCCACGGCGTAGAGCGAGGGCGAGCCGGCGACCCGCACCAGGAGCTCGTCCGCCGGGTCGTCGTCGAGCTGCACCGCCGCGAGCACCTGGATGTCGTACAGGCGGAGGAGCTGGCGGCCAGCGGTCAGGGCGTGGATCTCCAGCACGCAGCGCCCGTCGGGCTCCTCCCGGTAGAAGGGCTGGTCACACTTGTAGGACAACACTTCGTCCAGGCCGTCGCCGTCGAGGTCGCCGGCGAGCAGGCGGGTCAGGCCCGCGTAGCCTTTGTGACGCCTCGGGAAGTCGCGCTGATCGACCTGCTCCAGGGCGCCGCCGTTCAGCCGGAGGAGGTGGAGGCTCCAGGAGCGGGTGGTGCTGTTCGCCTCGTCGAACCCATGCCCCTCGCCGTGTGTGTTGACGGCGAGGAGCCGGCGCCCGCCCGGGCCGCGCGGCGTGGCGAGGGACTGTCCGGTCCCGATCCGCAGCCGGGCGGTGAGCGCCAGCCCGTCCTCACCGTGTTTGTAGACGCGGGCGTCGTAGGAGCCCCACTCGGCGGTGACGACCGCGAGCTCCTCCTCCCCGTCGCCGTCCAGATCCACGGCCGCGCTGTCCGACATTCGTGAGTTGAGCAGGTTGGTGGCGGCGTGGGGTTCACCCAGCGCCCAGCCGCCCTCACCGGGGGTGAGCGAGAGCAGGCGCCGATGGTTCGCGATCGTGAGGTAGTAGAGCGGCCCTCCCCCCGGGCGCGCCGCGTCGAAGGGGCCGACGGCCCGGGTGTGCTGGGTGGGGAGGCCGGGGGGCAGCGGCACGGTCAGCAGCCGGCCCTCCTCCAGGGCGAGGAGGCGCTGGGAGCGGCTCACCAGCAGCGCCGACTCCGCCCCCGGGGTGGGGGCATCGTCGGCGAGGGGCAGCGCCCGCAGCAAGGTCAGCGCCTCGTCTTCGGCCACCAGGACGAACTCCCCGCTTCGCTGCTCGATGAGCAGCCCGTCGGGGGTCTGGGTCACGGCGCGGACCGCGGCGTACTCCGGGTACTCCCTGGCGCTGGCCAGCGCCGTCAGCGCGTCCGCCCAGGGATCATCGGCGCGCGGCGTGAGCGCGCCGAAGCTCCGCCGCCCGATGGCCTCGCGCTCACGGAGTCCGGCCACGACGGGGTCGGAGGCCCAGGCGTCGGGGTGCTCGGACTGGAGCCTGTCGAGGGTGATGGCGAAGCCGCTCGGGTTGTCGACCTCGTCGAACGAGGCCGCCAGCGCCGTCAGCGCTCGCAGGGCATCCGCGGGCTCCCGGGCCGCCGCCCATGCGTGGGCCAGCGCCGTGAGGGTGCGCTCGGCCTCGCGCTGCTCGCCGGCCCACCACCACCAGGCCTCGTGCAGCGCGCGGGTCTCGGTGATGGCGGGCTCCTCGATGAAGGCCAGCAAGAGCGCCTCGGCGTCCGCCCGGCGCTCGGGCGGCAGCTCCCCGGCCCGGGCGCGCAGGGCCGCGAGCTGATCGGCGGCGGCCTGCTCCCTGGCCGCCTCGTCGCGGCGCTCGCTCACCTGACCCACCAGCGCCGCCGCGGCGAACGTCAGCAGCAGCAGCGCCAGCGCCCCGAGGCCGGCCGCCAGCTCCCGCCGGCTGGCGTGCTTCGCCGCCCGGATGCGGCGGCCCAGCGCGCCGCGCTCTGCCTCGACGGCGTCGCCGGCCTCCAGCGCTCGCAGATCGTCGGCCAGCGCCGCCGCCGTGGGGTAGCGGTCGGCGGGCGCTCGGGCCATGGCCTTCAGGCAGATGCGATCGAGGCCCGGCGGCAGCCCCGGACGGAGGCTCCCGGGCGGGGGCGGCGAGGTCTCCAGCACCTTGTGCAGCACGGAGAGGGGGGTCTCTCCGCTGAAGGGCGGCTCGCCCGTGGCCAGCTCGAAGAGCACCGCGCCCAGCGAGTAGATGTCCGCCGCCGGACCCAGCTCGGCGCTGCCGGCGGCCTGCTCCGGGGACATGTAGGCCGGCGTGCCGATGGCCTGCCCCGTGCGCGTCAGCTGCTGGCTCCGCTCGCTGCCCTCGGTCACGAGCCCGAAGTCCAGCAGCACCGGATCGAGCCCGCCGCGCAGCAGCACATTGCTCGGCTTGAGATCCCGGTGGATGAGCCCCCGATCGTGGACGTGGGCCAGCGCGTCAGCCAGGGCCACCGAGAGGCGCACCACCTCCGCCAGCGGCGGCATCGGGGTCTCAAGCAGCCAGTCGTCGAGGCCGACGCCCTCGATGAACTCCATGGCGAGGAAGGGCCGCCCGTCCTCGTACCCGAAGTCCAGCACCTTCACTACGCCGGGGTGGTCCAGGGCAGCCAGCGCCCTGGCTTCCCGACGAAAGCGGGCCTCGCCGCTGCCGTGGACGAGCACGGCCTTCAGCGCGACGCGGCGATCCAGGAGGGTGTCCTCGGCGAGGAAGACCACGCCCATTCCGCCGCGGCCCAGCTCCTTCAGCCGGCGGTAGCGCTCGACCCGCGGAGCCCCGGTCGGGGGCGCGGTCGACGAGAGCCTGGTCAGCAGGGTCGCGACCTCGGCGGCGGCGGGGCGGGCCTCGGGAGCCGACGAGGTCATTCGGTCGAGCACCCCCGCCAGCGTGTCGTGTGAGCCTGGGGTGACGTTCGTGCCGGACCGTCGCTCGCGCAGCAGCGCGCCCAGAGCGTAGACATCCGCGGCGGCCCCCGGTCCGTCTTCGGCCAGCTCCGGCGCGGCGTAGGGGCTGGTCTGCGCGCCGATGATCCCATCACCGAGCCCGCCCAGCACCGCCCGTCCCGCGTCGACGAAGACCCGGTCGGGGCCGATCGCGCCGTGGAAGAGGCCGACCGCGTGGAGCGCCGCCAGCCCGCCCGCGAGCTGCGCGCCCAGGGCGGCGGGGGTGATGTCGTCCGCCGTCCCCGTGAGGGAGGCGCCGAGCGGCGGCCCGGACACGAGGAAGAGCTGCTCCTCCTCGGCGAAGATGTCCAGGGTCGGCAGCAGCGCCGGGTGCTTCAGCTCCAGGAGCGGGGCCAGCGAGCGCCGCAGCGCCCACGCGCTCTGAGCCGACGGCAGCCGCGCCAGCAGCCGCGCCACGCCCTGACAGTCCGGCAGCGTCTCGTGGCTGCATGGGAGCGCGTGCCCGGATCCCGGATCCACGCGGTCGTCGTCCAGCAGCCAGCCATTGATGGTCGTGCGCGAGCTCATGCGCACCGAGCATACCGCTGGTGGCATGATGACCTGGTTGCAACAATGGGATGAGATGCGGTCACTGTTGAATGAGCTGCGGCGGGTCGAGACCTTTGAGGCGGCCGCCGAGGCCGTCCTGGACGACCTCCTGACACGCTGCGGCGCCCTCTGTGCGCCCGCGAGCTGCTTCCGGGGCGCGCTGCATCTCCGGCCCGATGGCGGCTACGAAGGCTTGATCCTGCGGGACCGCGGCGGCGGTGAGGCCCATGACTTCCTGCCGTCGTCGACCGCCTGGGTGGGCCTCCAGCGACACGGCGCGCCGCTGGCCCTGGACGTCTATCGACGGGCCGTCACGCTGGAGAACGGCGAGGTGCAGCGCCTGCCGCGCACAGAGGACGCGGTCTTCGCGAGCCGCGTGGGCCTGATGGAGCGCCTGACCACACACGTGGTGGCCCTGCCGGTCCGCTTCCTGCGCGGCGAGCTCGTGGGCATGATCGCCCTGGAGATCGCGGCTCCGGCTGGCGCGCGCCCCAGCTGGGCCGCGGCGCTCACGGAGCTCCAGCTCCGCCTGGACGCGGCCGCGCCCTTCCTGCTCTCCCTGCCGAGGGCGCCCGGACCCACGGTGACCGGTGACTCGCTGCTGCCGGTCGTCGGCGCGCGCATGCGTCCGCTCATCGAGCTGCTGGAGGTGTTCGCGCTCCAAGATGAGACGCTGCTGCTGCTGGGCGCGACCGGCGCCGGCAAGTCCCGCCTCTCGCGGTGGTGCCACATGAAGAGCCCTCGCGCCGAGGGACCGTTCGAGCACCTCGACCTGATCACCGTGCCCGACGACATGCAGATGGCCGAGCTGCTGGGCTGGAAGCGCGGGGCCTTCACCGGGGCGGTGCTGGACTACGACGGCGCCGTCGCTCGCGCCGAGGGCGGAACCCTCTTCATCGACGAGATCGACAAGCTCTCGCTGCGCGCTCAGGCGGGGCTGCTCCAGCTCCTCGAAGACCGCACCTACCGCGTGCTCGGCTCCAAGGGCGGGCTCAAGCTGGCGGACGTCCGCATCCTCGTCGGCTCCAACGCGGATCTGCACTCGCTGGTGCGGGAGGGCCGCTTCAGGGAGGACCTCTACTACCGCATCTGCGTGCTCCCGCTTCAGATCCCCTCCCTGGACGAGCGCGCCGATGAGATCGCCGACTGGGCGGCGGTGATGGTGGCCCGCCGCCAGACCTCCGCCGGGAAGGGCGGCTCGGCGCGGCTGGCGCCGGAGGCCGGCGCGCTGCTGGCGCGGCGGAGCTGGCCCGGGAACCTGCGCCAGCTCGACAACGTGGTGCGCCGCTCCTACACCGTCGCGCTGGCGCGGCTGGGGGTGGGGGCGACCGCCATCGAGGTCACCGCCGCGGACGTGGAGCGGGCCCTGGGCTTCGAGCCGGGGAGCGCCGCCCGCGCGACGCGGACCGACGGCGACACGGCGGGGGCCCTGGAGGACGCGGCGGCCGCGCTGGCCCGGGCGGTGACGGCGGAGTGGGGGGAGGGGAGGACCCTCGACCTGGACCACGCGAGGGCCTTCGAGGGGCTGCTGATCGGGGCGCTGGCGGACGCGCTGGGCGACCGGCGGGAGGCCTATCTGGCGCTGGACCGGGAGGGGCTCGTGAAGAACCGCAATGACTCGAAGCACTGGCAGAAGGCTTCCCAGAGGGTGACAGCGCTCTATGAGGTGCTGGGGGCCGCGCCACCGCTCTTCATGAGCGACAAATAGCAGGAGCGACAAACAGCGCGGGGCCGGGCGTATCGCCCGGCCCCAGCTGATCGCGGCGCCTGGCCTCAGCCGCCCCAGCCGTTGCCGTCGCTGTTGTCGCAGTTGTAGTAGCAGGTGTCGCCGCTGCCCCAGCTGCCGGGGTCGTAGCCGAAGCTGTTGGCCTCGCTGATTTCGATGGTCCAGGTGATCTGGGTGCTCATGCGATCGGTGTCGGCGCGGACCCAGCTCGTCGCGTCATTGACCACCGCGGTCAGCTCGTGCTCGCCGGCGTCAATCCAGAGGTAGCTCATCTCCAGATCCAGGGTCTCGCCGCTCCCGATGAGCAGGTTCCCCAGGTACCAGGTCACGTTGAGCACGCTCGGGTCCGTGACCTCCACCTCCACGATGTCGGGGTCGACCAGCAGGCTGTTGTTGTCTGTGTGGGATTCGACGAGAGTATCGACGTGGTCGTAGATGTCCAGGATGATCGACTCGACCGCGATGATGTTGTGCTTCTTGGGGGTCACCGAGCGCATGCGGGAGTCGGAGGTCGGGCGGTAGATGCCGTAGTCGGCGTACTTCGCGCCCTCATAAGCTCCGACGGTCCCCAGCCCGAAGTAGCTGGTCCCCAGCCAGTCCGACCACTTCGCGCCGCTGGCGTCGGTCGTGACGTTGCGCTGCGAGGGCTCGCTCATGGTGAAGGTCTTGTCCGTGTTGTACTGGTACTCGTCCGCGAGGTTGTGCCAGGAGTGGGCGGCCTCGTGCAGCGCGACATCCTCGTAGTAGCTGTGGCCGTCGGAGACGATGGCGAAGCGGCCCTGACCCGCGTTGTGGTAGCCGTCGTTGTTGAGCAGGACGATGACCCAGTCCGCCTCGATGTCCGTGCCCTCCAGGCCCCAGTCCAGCGCGGCCGCGCCGAGGTCGGTGTCGATGAGCCCCAGGCGGCCTACGCACCTGCCCGACGTCTCGCTCCAGCCGCAGGGCGCGTAGCCGTTCAGGGCGGTGTCCACGCTCTCGGTCATGCCGTCGTTGTCGTAGCGGTCGATGCCGGACTCGGCGCTGACGAGGTCGACCCGGTGGATGTTGATGAGGCCGGGGTAGCGGTTGTACGGGGCGCCGAAGTTGCCGCCGTTGAAGAGGGCGTCGACGAGCTTGTCGGCCGACCGGGCGTAGTCATCCATCTCGGACGCGGTGTAGCCGTCGCCGATGATGACGATGTCGACGCGGTTGTCGGGGGCGCCGCTGTCGTGCAGGGTCTCGAGGCGGACGCCGTCGGAGGGGGCATCGAAGGAGGCGCTTGAGCGGGCGGAGTCTCCGCCGCGGGCGGCAACGGCCTCGTCTATTCCATCGTCGCAGGCGCTGGTGTCGGCGGCGTCGATGGCCGGGGCGGCGTCGGCGGTGGTGATGGTGAGGGCGGCGAGGGCGATGAGCATGGACATGTTGGCTCCTGTCGGGCTTGGTTCGCGGCGTTGCTTGCTGTGCCAGGCTGTAGAGCAACAGACGTGCCATCTCTGTGGAGCGGCCTCCAGAAAGGATCGAGCTGATTGGCGTTCGTTCGTGCGTGCCTCTCGAACGCGGCCCTGCGTTCCCCTGAAACGCGCCGACGTCAGACGCCCTCGATCATGCCCCGGTTGGCGGGGACTGTGCGGGGCAGATGTCGTAGGGGCAGGGCGCCGTGAGCGTAGCGGTGAACCGGCGGAGATCCTCCGTCCGCGATCACTTCGGGGCTACAGGCAGCCGCCAGGGCCGCTGGTGGAAGCGCGCCCGCCCGGCGGGCGCCGTCGAGCGTCACCCTGGACCGGTCAGTCCTCGAGATTCCGCTCAATGGTGCTGGTTGGCAGGCTGGTGTGGTGTGCGGGGGAGCACGGGAGGGGAGCATGGGTAGTGCTCAGTCTGAGTTGCAGGTACGATCTGGATAAGCCAGAAACGGGAGTGGATATGAGACAGTTGTTGTGGATTGGTGCGTCGGTTTTGCTGGCCGGCTGCTCGGGGAAGTCGGAGGATACGGACACGGGTGAGCCCACGCCCCCGCAGGACACCGACACCGGCGGCGAGGACACCGACACCGGCGGCGAGGACACCGACACCGGAGAGCCCGGGGATACCGGGGATACCGGCGAGCCTGGAGAGACCGGGGATACCGGGGATACCGGGGATACCGGGGATACCGGGGATACCGGGGATACCGGCGAGCCGGAGCTGTGCGGTGATTGGCCGGGCTTCGGCAGCGACTTCATCCAGCTCACCGGTGACGACCCAGAGGGCCTCGCTTTCGGGCCGGACTGCGCGCTGTATGTCGCCTACGGCGATGACGACACGGTACTTCGCGTAGACCCGCGCGACGGCGAGGTCATCACCCGCTTCTCCATGGGGGGGGCTATCGACAATATCCAGGGGCTGACCTTTGGCGCTGACGGTGACCTCTACGTCACCAGCCGGGACACGGACAGCATCCTGAGGTACAGCGGCGTCGACGGCAGCTACGTGGACATCTTCGCCACGTCCCATGAGCTGGACGGTCCCAACACGCCGATCTTCGGCCCGGACGGCGACCTCTATGTCAGCTCGCGCAACAGCGCCTCGGTCGTGCGGATCGACGCCAAGACCGGTGCCGTTGAGGGTGTGTTCGCCACGCACTTGAGCATGGTGTACCCCGAGGGGATGGCCTTCGGCCCAGACGGCAACCTCTACGTCTCGGGCCGCGATCGCGGGGCGGTGTTCCGCTTCGACGGCGAGACCGGCGACTACATCGATCAGGTCGTCTCCGTCAGCCTCGACTCGCCGGAGGGGTTGGGGTTCACCGAGGACGGCGACCTCTGGGTGAGCAGCCGGGACGGCAACGAAGTGGTCCGCTTCGACGGTGAGACCTTCGCGGTTGTGGAGACCATCTCGATGGGGGCGGGGCGACCCGTGGGGCTGGCGATCGGTCCCAGCGGACGCGTCTATGCGGCCGCGCGTGACACCGGGCGGCTGCACGAGATCACCCCGGAGGAGTAGCCGGGCGGCGGGCGGCCTGGTCGTCCTCTTCGGGGACAGCTGGGTGGGCTTCTGAGGGTTTTACCTCTTCTGAGTCGACCGGGCCTATGCCATCAGACGCCCTCGATCATCCCGCGGTTGGCGGGGACTGTGCAGGGGCAGATGTCGTAGGGGCAGGGGGACGGCCCGTCGAGCAGCGCCACGTCGCCCCGGAAGAGGTTGCCCAGGCGGCCCTCGCCGTGGCGCTTCGCCGTGCGACAGCTCCAGGCGGTCCCGTCCTTGTCCGCGGTGAAGTACTCGACGCCGGCCCAGCAGCGCCGGCCGAAGTAGCTGGGCGCGAGATTGGCCTGCTTCGGGCCCGGCGCGTCGCCGATGAGCGCCCGCAGCGCCGCCTCGTCCGGGTAGTCCGCCACCCCGCCCTTCACCTTGTAGAGCTGCGGGAACCAGCGGATTCCGTGAGCGTCCAGTCGATCCCGGCAGGCCGCGGCGTGCGCCTCACGGCCGGGCAGCACGACCTGATTCACCACGAACCGCACCTCGGGGTCCAGCATGTCCACGAACCAGGCGGCCTTGGCGGCGAAGGCCTCCGGCTCCACATACTCCAGGTGAAGCGACGCGCTGAAGACCCGGAGCCGCCCGCGGGTGAGGTGCACGAAGCGCATCAGCTCCCGTCGGCTCGCCGAGAAGTTGGTGAGCACGCTGACCGTGTGTGGTGTCTCCTCGATGAGCCCCGGCACGATGCGCGCCATGAACAGCGGGTGGGCGAAGGCCTCGCCGCCGCTCATCTTGATCTCCCAGGGGTCGGGCAGGCCCGCGAAGAAGGACAGCGCCCGCTCGACGGCGGCCCGGTCCGGCCGACCCTTTCGGTGCCTCCGCGACTGGATGCAGTACGCACAGTCGTAGTTGCAGGCCCCGGCGACCTGCCACTCGATGGTGCGCTGGCGCGTCCGCTGTGGGGCGCTCACGGGCTCCTTCACGGGCTCGCCTCAGCGTCGAGGCGGGCCCGCCACTTCACGTTCTGCTCGAACTTTCCGCAGCGCTCGCAGCCCTCGAAGAAGTGGCCGCTCCCGAGGGCGCCGCGCAGCTTCTGCCAGCGCTCGCCCTCCCACAGCTCCCGGAAGCCGCCGTCCCGCAGGCTGCCCACCTGGACGTTGGTGTTGCAGCAGTAGAGCACGTCCAGATCGACTGTGATGCGGGTGTAGACGAAGCCCATGTAGCAGCCGACGTCGGCGATGGGCACCGTGTCGAATGCCTGGTCTCCCCAGGCCGCGACCTGCCGCTCGAACAGGTGCAGGTTGGTTCGCACGTCGAGCGTCTGTGCGAGATCCCGGGCGCTGGGGATGCCCTCGTCGACCAGCCAGCGCTGCTGCTCGGCGGTGACCCCGCTGTCCTCGGTGCCGCCGGCGAGGCTGGCCAGCTTGAAGTTCACCCGGTCGGCCCGGAACAGTCGGCCGAAGCGCACCATCTCGACCACCTCGGGGGCGGTAGTCCGGTTGATGACCTGGACGTGTCGGGTGCGGACGCCCGCGCGGCCCAGGCGGCGCAGGGTGCGACACATGCGGGTGAAGTGGGTCTCGTCCCAGCCGGGGTGGAAGGCGGCGTGGGCGTCCGGGGTGGCGCCCTGGACGCCGGCGAGGATCTGGTCGACGCCGGTGTCCACGAGGCGGTCCGCGTCGGCGGCCACCAGGTTGGTGAGCAGGGTGAGATCCCAGCCCTTCGCCTTGACCGCCGACATCATCTCGTAGATGTGAGGGTGGGTCAGGGGCTCACCCATGCCCGAGAGGATGACGGCGCGGACGCTGCCGAGGGCGTGCAGCTCGTCGACGAGGGCGAGGAAGCGATCCCGGGGGAGGCGGCGGCGCTTCCAGTCGTTGGAGCGGGGGGTGGTGAGGAGGGGGGAGTGATCCCAGCAGGTGACGCAGGCGGCGTTGCAGCCGTTGGTGACGTCGATGTGGACGGTGCGGGGCCCCGTGAGGGGGCGGCCTTCACGGATGCCCTGGAGGATGCGCTGCCTGCTCACGTCGCCGCCTCCGGCTCGCCCGTACGGAGCAGCCGCAAGACCTCCGCGACCGTCCGCTCTCCGCCCCCCTCCAGCCGCGAGAACTCCCTGAGCCCATCAAACAGATCCTCACACTCCGCCAGCCACGCCGCGCAGTCCCGGGCGTACTCCCCGATGTCGTACCCCCGCTGCGTCGGCGTCGCCCGCAGCAGCGAGATGGCCCCCATCCAGTCGTCGAACCGCGCCCACGCCGGATACAGCACCTCCGCCGCCGCCAGGAGCGCCTCCCCCCGCGCCGCCGGGAAGGTCTTCGCCAGCGTCCGCGTCAGCGCCCGCGCCCGATCCATCGGCAGCGCGCAGCGCTGGCAGAGCGCCGCGAACCGCGCCAGCCTGGGCGCGGGATCCACCAGCCCCGGCAGCTCCGGCACCGCCACCCCTTCTTCAGCCAGCGCCGCCAGCGCCGACCGCCGCCGCGCCAGCGCCAGCGGCCCCGCCCCCGCCAGCAGCCGGATCAGCTCCGAGAGCCCACGAATGCCGGCCGCCTCCTCGTCCCCCAGCATGGCGGCCAGCGCCGGGCTCCAGGCCGACGCGGCGTAGCGCAGATCCGAGTCGTCGATGAGCCCTGAGAGGGCCACCCGCGCGGCCTCACGCGCGCCGCCGCCGGGCACAAGCGCCCGCGCCGCCGCCGGCTCACCCGGGGCCTCCAGCAGGGCCGGCACCTCCGCCAGCGACGCGGCGACCCGGCCGGCGCCGGCGGCCTCGGCCCGCCGCGCCCGCTCCGCCTGATCGTCCGCGATGCGCGGCTGGGGCAGGAACACCGTGGGCACCCCGGCGCTCATCAGCTCGTGGAAGGTGTTGTAGCCGCCGGCGCTCACGGCCGCGTCGAGCCCGGGCATCAGCTCGGACGGGAGGTAGCGAGAGAGCCAGGTGATCCCCGGGCCCCGGAGCTCACGGCCCCGGTACAGCGGCCCGGCCCCGACCACCGCGTGCCAGCCGCGCGCTCGAAGCGTCTCCACCAGCGCGGGCAGGGTGCCCGCCGCCGCCGGATCGCCGCCGCCGCCGAGGCTCACATAGACCGCCCGCGCGCCGTCTCCCACGCCCAGCGCCGCCCGGGCCGCCGCCCGGTCCATCAGCTCGTCCGGCTCACGGATGAGGATGGGCCCGACGCCTCCCTGGTCCGGGGTGATCACCGCGTCGTACAGCGGCAGCAGCGCCCGGTAGCCGTCCTCGCGGGCGAACCCCGGCTTCACCCGCCGCGCCACCAGCACCCGCCGCCGGGCCAGCTCCAGGGCGCTCACCACCTCGCCGAAGCTGCCCCCGGGGAAGGTGTCCACCAGCAGGAGATCCGGGGCCAGCCCGGCGACGGTGTTCATCACCCACGTCCGGGCGACCCGCAGGTAGCGGGTGGGGTCGATGCCCGCGTCGCGCAGCATGGCCTTGCTGGGCATCTTCAGCGACGGGAAGCCCTCGCGCCGGGCGAGGGTGTCCGCCTCGGAGCTGGTGAGCACCCAGCACTCACACTTGATGTCCAGGAGCCCGCAGTAGCGCCGAATCCAGCGCAGGATGGCGAGCTGACGGACGAGGTGGCCCATGCCCCGGCCGTTGATCGCGTAGGAGACGACCGTGAGTCGGCTCAAGAGAGGTACCCCAGGTCCGCCGCCTCATCCTGCCAGGCTGCGGCGTCGGCGACGGCCCCGGCGGCGTCCTCCCGCTCCAGGGTGGGGCGGGCGCTCGGGTGCTTGTCGTACCAGCTCCGCAGCCGGGGGAGCTGTCGGGGCGGGCGGCCGCCGGTGAACTCACGCCACCACAGCTCGGGGTCATTGGAGAGATCAAAGCGGTCGTAGCGGTCGTACCCGATGACCCGACGGGCCAGCTTATCGAGCTGCGTGACCCGGTCCTCCAGCTTGGGAACCCGCGCCGCGAACTTCACATCCAGGTAGGTCTCGGGGAAGCTGCTGTAGGCGTACTTGGAGCGCCGGAACTTGTTGATCTTGCGGCGGTACTTCTCCTCGCGCACGCCCAGATCGCCGTGCACGGAGGCGACCCCGAAGGTGTACATCTCGGTCAGGAACTCCACCTTGGCCGCCAGCCCGGCGGCGCGGCGCAGGCCCATGAGCACGCCCCGATCGTCCTCGTCGCCGAGCCACTCGTTCAGGAGCGCGGGATCCGCCTGCTCCAGGAACTGCGCCAGCAGCTGCTGACACTGCTCCAGGTAGAGCGCCGGGAGCTGGGGGATGCGTCCGGCGGCCTCGTCGTGGGTTCGGACCAGCTCGTGGACGGCCTCGATGGCCGCCTCGATCTCGGCGACCGCGGCGCGCCAGCGGGTGCGGGGATCGGAGGCCTTCTCCCAGGCGGGCAGCACGTCGTCGCCGAAGTCGTCCAGCGACAGCGCCTCACAGATGCGGTCGCCCAGCGCCCAGTGCTTCCAGTAGCTGGCGGACCACCACTTCTCGCCGAAGTCGGGGGTGTCGTAGCCGATGTCCAGCAGCTCCAGGAAGCCGTCGAGCTGCTCGAACTTCGCGCACTCGTACTCCCAGGGCGCGAGCATGTCCCTGGCCTCCTGGAGCTTCAGGGCGATCTTGCCCTGCGGTCCCACGAGGTAGGTGCGCTGTCGGTAGCGCTCGTCGGCCTGGATACGGGTGATGTGCTTCTGGAGCCGGGCCAGCTCACGCGCCATGGCCCGCAGGGGATCGCGCCGGGTGAAGCCCCGGAATCCGGTCAGGCGCTCCGCCCGGGCCAGCGCCGGCTGAGAGAGCGCCAGCAGGTAGGCGCGGGCCAGCGTCAGGTGCGCGGCCCGCGCCTCCGTCCGCAGCTGCTCGCGCTGATCGTCGAGCCAGTCCATGAAGAGGGTGTACCGCTCCCGGAGGAGGGCGGCGCGCTGCGCGTTCTCTTCGTAGTGCTGGATGAGCTGGGGGGTGGTGAGGGACATCGAGCGGCTCCCGTTGAGCCGCGATTGTAGAGTAAAGTCCAGGTCGATTCAGACGGAGGCCCCAGATGTTCCCCTCCATCGCGCTCATGGCGGCGCTCACTGGCTGCACGGCCTCACAGGTCGAGGGTGTGTGGATGCTGTTCCTGGATCCAGCGCCCGAGCTGGAGTGCCAGGATGTGGTGAGCCACAACTTCATCAACGCCACCACCCTCGACGCTGACAGCGGCGACGGCATCGACCCCTGGACCGAGGACGGCTCGGAGGCGCGCTCGGGCTCCGTGAGCTTCGCGCAGATCACCTACACCGGCGACGGGGAGGCGCTGCTGGTGATGGGCGGGCAGGCCTTCCCCGGCCGCGAGACCGACGGCGGCCCCTGGATCTTCGACTGGGAGGGGATGGAGCAGCAGCGCGACTCCCTGAGCCACGCCCAGGGCTACGACTACGCCGAGTCCAACGAGGCGACCTCCACCACGGCGCTGACGCTGACCTTCGAGAAGGGGACCGCCTCGGGCACCCTCACCGAGTCCTCCACCAGCCTGAAGACCTGGACGGAGTCCGACAACTGGAACGACAACCTCATCGGCCTGGGCGCCGGGCAGATCCCCGCGGATGCCTGGCTGAAGGTCGTCAACCTCATCAACGATGACGAGACCCCCGCCTCCAACACCCCCATCAGCGAGGACTGCACCAGCGAGCCCTGCTCGCTCACGGTCTCCAGCGTCTGCGACAGCCAGCGCGCCGTGGCCGCCACCCGCACGGGCTACGAGGACGAGGACGCCTACGACCTGTTGGAGAACTACGGACAGTCCGAGGGCGCCGCACGCCCCGCGCCATGAAGTGAGCGAAGCAGCGGGGAGCGGACACTGACTCCGTGACGGGTGTGCTCGCAGCCCGTTGGTTGGGCTTCCCCACCGTGAATCCGTACCTCTGCGAATCCATACCTTTGAGGGTCGGGGCGTTGCTCCTCTCTTCTCCTCCGGAGCGGCTTCAGAGCGGCTTGCAAGCGCCGAATGGCGCGCGCCAACTGCGGATGCGTACCCGGGTCATGGCGTCGCGCCCCTGAGCCCCCCTGTGACCCCCCACCCTTCACCAGAACGTGCCGTCAGGCGCGCGCCAACTGCGAAGAGGCCTCGTTGAGGAACGCGACGTCCCAGCGCCACACACTAGAGGGTGTTGCGACGTCAGATGCCTCGCCGCAAGGCGACATCAGGAGGCAAGACCTTGCGAACACGTGGACGGTTTTCGACGGAGCCCAGGTGTTGTTGTTCTGCCATCCCACGC
>Ga0316204_10003522_pt1 | contig 30954 bp, 25 predicted proteins | sample 6monrhotite_MG_2_FD_205661 | JGI IMG/M metagenome (GOLD analysis project Ga0316204, IMG submission 205661) | Microbial mat bacterial communities from mineral coupon in-situ incubated in ocean water Damariscotta River, Maine, United States -... | ecosystem: Environmental > Aquatic > Marine >...
GATGATTTAGATGATTTAGATGATTTAGATGATTTACCTTCGACTGAAGATGTATTTGGAGCTGGCGATGATAGCTTAGAAGAGGAGTCTGATGAGTCTGAACCTTTTGAACAAGAGTACGCAGAAGACGAACAAGATGACGACGGATCTGATGATGATGAAGATATCGATACTCAGTTAGATTTGGCACAGGCCTATATTGAAATGGGTGATTTTGAAGGTGCTCGAGAAATCGTAGAAGAAATTGCTGAAACGGGTAATGAATCTCAGAAGCAACATGCTCAAGCTTTATTGGAAACACTAGAAAGTTAAACTGTGAGCAGTACACAAAGGCTGGTGCTAGGCGTTGAGTATTTAGGTAACGCCTATCATGGCTGGCAACGACAATCAGAAGCTCCTTCCGTACAGGCTGTTTTGGAAGGAGTCCTATCAGAAATAGCGAATCATAATGTTGAAATTCAGTGTGCCGGTCGAACCGACAGTGGCGTACACGCTACGGCACAACACATTCATTTTGACATTAAACATCCAAGACCAGAGAAAGCCTGGCTTAAAGGTGCAAATTCTCTTCTACCCGATGACATTAGCGTCTACTTTGCTAAGCAACTCGAGGAAGATTTTCACGCACGATTTACGGCCACTGAACGCACCTATGTATATTTGATACAAAACACCAATGCTCCCAGAGCTACTTTGTCCGGTCGAGTAACTCGGGTTCAGGCACCTTTGCAACACGAATTAATGCATCAGGCGGCCCAAAGTTTAATTGGTGAGCAAAATTTTAGTGCATTTCGCTCGGCACATTGCCAATCTCATACTGCCCATAGAAACGTTACTCATGTCAGCGTTAAACGTAGTGGAGAATTAATTGCTATTGAGATTACGGCCAATGCGTTCTTACATCATATGGTTCGAAATATCGTGGGCAGTTTAATAGAGGTCGGATCGGGTCGTCAAAGTATCGATTGGATAGCGGATTTAATTTCCAAAGAGAACCGATGTCTAGCCGGTGCCACAGCAAGTCCATATGGTTTATACTTATGTGCTGTAGGCTATCCTGCCCCATTTGGGTTGTCAAATGCGGTAAGATATCCACTACTAATGGCAAATAATTTCTGAGCTTAGAGTTTTAACTTGTCACGCTTATTGGTAGAATACAGCCACATTTAAATCCTACTATTTCTGACGCATACATCAGGAGCAATAATAACAATGAATTGGTTAGATCGCATTATCCCTGGAAAGCAATCCAGCAAAGGTTCGAATAGACGTTCTGTACCTGAGGGCTTATGGACCAAGTGCAGCGCCTGTGACGCGGTATTATATCGCTCTGAATTAGAACGTAATCTTGAGGTTTGTCCGAAGTGCGAACATCATATGCGTATCAGTGCACGAAAGAGAATCCTTTCTATCCTGACTGAGGGTTCTACCGAAGAACTAGGTACAGAGATGGAGCCCGTTGATCACCTTAAATTTAAAGACAGCAAACGTTATAGAGACAGACTTTCTACCGCTCAAAAAAACACCGGTGAAAAAGATGCACTTGTGGTTATGAAGGGTGATATTGACGGCATGGGTGCTGTGGTAGCTTCCTTCGAGTTTGGTTTTATGGGCGGTTCAATGGCCTCAGTGGTTGGTGAAAAGTTTGTTCGTGGTGTGAATCGAGCCATTGAAGACAATGTACCGATGATATGCTTTTCAACCAGTGGCGGTGCACGTATGCAGGAAGCCCTGTTTTCTTTAATGCAGATGGCTAAAACCAGTGCCGCGCTGGCGAAAATGTCTGACAAAGGTATTCCATTTATCTCGGTTTTAACGGATCCAACCATGGGTGGAGTTAGTGCTTCTTTGGCGATGTTAGGTGATATAAATATTGCTGAACCAAAAGCATTAATCGGCTTTGCAGGCCCTCGAGTTATCGAACAAACAGTCCGAGAAAAACTGCCTGAAGGGTTTCAGCGTAGTGAATTTTTGCTCGAACATGGTGCAGTCGATATGATTGTTCCTCGCTTACAAATGAAAGCCACACTTGCTTCAATACTAACCAAGCTAACTCATTTACCAGAAGTTAAGACTGCATAGAGAATAGGGTGCCTAAATCATTACAGGCATGGCTTAAAATAATCGAAGGTCAACACCACACTGAAGTTGACCTTGGGTTAGAACGTAGTGGTAAAGTTTTTCAACGTCTCTTTCCAGACTGCACCTCTCCAGACCAATGGCCAATAACCACCATCACCGTTGCAGGCACCAATGGTAAAGGCTCTACTGTTGCTTGCCTAGAATCATTAGCCATCGCAGCAAACCTAGAAGTTGTGTCCTTTACTTCGCCACATTTAATCAATTACCGAGAACGAATAAGATTTCAATCTGAGTGGCTGTCAGAACAGCAACATATAGAATCATTATCAGCCATTCATGAAGCAGCCAAAGATATCCCATTAACATACTTTGAATATAATACCCTGAGTGTTTTATATTGGGCTTATAAACTGAAACCTGATCTGTTGTTGTTAGAGGTAGGGCTTGGTGGTCGCCTAGATGCAGTTAACTTGGTTGCGGCTGATATTGCCATCATTACCACCGTAGATTATGATCATCAAGATTTTTTAGGCGACAGTTTAGAGGAAATTGCCACTGAAAAATTGGGTGTGGTACATAATAATACTTCGCTAATTTTGGCAGATGATACGGTGCCACAAACCTGTCTAATAGATCTTAAAGCTAAAGATATTTTTAAAAATGCTAATGACTTTAAACTGCTGGACGATGATTCTTGGCAATGGCCAGACAAAAATCTTGGACCATTTCCTATAGATACTGACCTAAGACCATTAACTAACATCGGTGCAGCACTGGCGGCTTTTTCTATTTTATACTCAGATCTACTGAACGAAAGACTCGTAGTTGAGGCAATCAATTCAATAAAAATTAGTGGACGATTTCAAAAATTACTTGATTCACCTCAGGTTTATTTGGATGTAGCACATAATCCACAAGCAATTAAAAACTTAGTGAAAAGAAGTGAATTACAAACTAATAAAGTTCATTTGGTGCTAGGTATGTTGCGTGATAAGAACATTGTTGAATGTCTTGATTTACTGTCTGACGTTGTGAGCAATTGGTATATCTGTGATATAAATTTACCCCGAGGATGTTCTGCGCAAGAAATAAAAGAACTAATGCAGCAGTCGGCAATTTCGCTTACTGGCGTTACATGTTATTCTTCAGTCATTAAAGCCTATGAAGCAGCTTATCGAGTCGCTGAAGCAGATTCTGGGTTAATAATAGTGTTAGGCTCATTCCATACGGTTGGGCCAGTTCTAGAGTTGGTAAATAACGATGTCAAATGAACCCAATATAAGAAACCGAGTTGCTGGTGCTGTCGTGCTAGTTTCTTTGGCCGTTATATTTCTTCCATTGATCTTAGATGGTAAAAAGAAAAATCAGATATTAGATTCTTATATTCCTGAAAAGCCACAAGCAGGTGAAATTATTCTTGTCAACGTCGAGGAATCATTACAAGCCAACAAAGACACGCACAATCCACCGACTGAAACAAACGGTGAAGAGAAGCCTGACAGCGTAACCATTGATGTTAATGAAATTATTGAAGATACTAAAAAGAATACTGGTGAAAAAGAGCTAGTGGCTAAAAAGATAGCAACTAAAGTTACCCCACCAAAGCCAGAACCAAAACGCGATAATAGACCAAGCTATAAGTTAAAAGGGCATTTGGTGCAGTTAGGCGGTTTTGGAACGAAGAACAATGCCAGTAAATTAGTGGGAACCTTGAAGGCAAAAGGCTATAAGGCCTATTACAAGACTGGACGTAGTAATGGAAAGCCTTTATATCGCGTTTTCGCAGGGCCTTACCTAAAGAAGTCAGAGGCTGAATCGGCTATGGCTAAGATGAAAAAGCTTGCTGCCATTGAGCCAATAGTGGTTACATACGACCCAATTAAACACGCACAAAATTGAACCATTTAAAATATTACTCCCTGTTGTAGGAAATACATTTTTTCACTAGGGATTAAGTCTATCTTGAACTATAATAAGCCCATCTGACCACCTACCTGTTAGTCACTAACAGACAGCTTATTATTCAGGAACATATATTTATGTGCGGAATTGTTGGTATTGTCGGCACGGAGCCAGTTAATCAGAGAATTTATGATGCATTAACTGTGCTACAACATCGCGGACAAGATGCTGCTGGGATCGTGACCTATGATAAAGGTCACTTATCACTTAGAAAATCAAATGGCTTAGTGCGTGATGTCTTTTCCACCAGACACATGATGAGACTCTCTGGTAAGGCGGGTATTGGTCATGTACGCTATCCTACAGCGGGCAGTTCAAGTACTGCTGAATCACAACCTTTTTATGTTAATTCGCCCTATGGTATTTCTCTTGCTCACAATGGCAACTTAACCAATTCAGACGAGCTAATGGCCGAGCTATTTCAAGCCGATAGACGCCATATCAATACTTCTTCAGATTCTGAAGTATTACTCAATATCCTGGCTCATGAATTACAATTATGTAATCACCTTCAATTGACACCAGACGATATTTTTAATGCCGTAGCTGCAGTTCATAGTCGTTGTAGAGGTGCCTATGCCGCTGTCGCTATCATTAATGACCATGGCATGGTGTGTTTTCGTGATCCTAATGGTATCAGGCCTGCTATTTTCGGAAAAAAAGTAACCGAGAAAGGCACTGAATTTATGGTTGCTTCTGAGAGTGTGGCTTTAGATACACTTGAGTTTGAAGTGATCCGAGACATTAAGCCGGGTGAAGCGATATTTGTTGATTTTGAAGGTAATATTCATAGCCGACAATGTGCTAAAAACCCCAAGTACAGCCCCTGTATTTTTGAATATGTATATTTTGCCCGTCCTGACAGTATTATAGATAATGTTTCTGTTTATAAAACACGTCTAAAAATGGGCGAAAAACTGGCTGAAAAAATTGTCAAAGAATGGCCTGATCATGATATAGATGTGGTGATTCCCATTCCCGATTCGTCCTTAACTTCCGCGGTTGCATTGGCTCACATACTTGGCAAAAAGATGCGGCATGGCTTTGTTAAAAATCGTTATATTGGTAGAACATTTATTATGCCCGGCCAAAAAATGCGTGAGAAATCGGTGCGACAGAAATTGAACGCGATTGATTTAGAGTTCGGCGGTAAAAACGTATTGCTTGTCGATGATTCAATCGTACGCGGCACAACAAGCCAACAAATAATTAAGATGGCTCGAGATGCTGGCGCTAAAAAAGTCTATTTTGCTTCAGCATCACCTCCTGTAAGACACCCAAATGTCTATGGTATTGATATGCCATCTGTCGATGAACTTGTGGCCAGTGGTAAAACAGTAGAAGAAATTCAACAAACAATTGGGGCTGACTGGTTAATATTCCAAGAGTTAGAAGACTTATTGTTAACGACTCGTGGAGGAACCCAAGAACTGACTGATTTTGACGCCTCAGTATTTAACGGTGAATACGTTACCGGCGATATAAACCAGAAGTATTTAACCGATCTTGATAACAGAAGAAGCGATGGGGCCAAGTCCAAACAGGATTCTCTGTTTTCTGATACCGCTGAGCCGATGGCAATGATAGGCCTACATAACAACAATTAATATGATAAAACGATTTTTTCGATTCTTACTCAAACTCAGAGGTTGGCAAGTCGCTGACAATGGGGATCCTGCACTCGATAAAGCGATTTTAATATTTGCCCCACATACCTCAAACTGGGATTTTCCTATTATGCTAATGGCCAAGTTTGCATGGGGTTTTCCAGTACGTTATTTAGGCAAACATACCTTGTTTCAATGGCCAATAGGCTGGTTTTTTCGTGCCCTTGGCGGTATGCCGGTTGAACGCAGCAAGGCGCACAATATGGTTGACCAAGTAGTGATGATGGTCGAACGTGAACAAAAAATATACCTAGCCCTGGCTCCAGAGGGCACGCGTAGTTACACCGACTATTGGAAAACAGGTTTCTACCATATTGCACAACGGACCAAGTTGCCCATATTGATGTATTATATGGATACTACGAGCAAAACAATTGGTCGTTCAGAACCTTTATATACTACTGATGATATTAATGCTGATTTCGAAATTATTGCTGATTTCTATAAGGACAAGCGTGGTTACTTACCTGAGCTTACCAGCATTGTTCAAACCAAAGCACAATATATTGCTAATAAACGAGCAGAAAGTAATTAAAACAGAGGTATACAGATGCTAAAACACTTAAGGATTCTCTTTACGCTATTTATCGTATGTTTTGTGGCTTTGGATTCGACAGCCTACGGTAAGTCAGTTGCTGTTGATGAGTTGGCAACATACAAAAATGGCATGGTGTCTAGTCAAGAGGCGATAGCTTCTACTGTGGGTGTGGATATTCTTAGAAAAGGTGGCAATGCAGTAGATGCTGCTGTTGCTACTGGTTTTGCATTAGCTGTTACCTATCCCAGAGCCGGTAATATTGGTGGTGGTGGGTTTATGTTGGTCTATGTGGCTGAACTTAAGAAATCGGTTGCTATTGACTACCGTGAGATGGCTCCCAAGGCTGCAAATCGCGATATGTTCCTCGATGCGGACGGAAATGTTGATAATCGAAAATCTCGGTTTAGTGCGTTATCTTCAGGTGTGCCAGGTACAGTAGCTGGAATGGTTTATGCACTTGAAACATATGGCACCATGAGTCTTGCTGAAGTGATACAACCTGCAATTGATTTAGCGGATAAGGGCTTCGTTGTATCTAATGAACTACACAGTGCGTTATCGCGACATCAACGCAGGATTGGTAAATTTGAATCTACTCGAGCCGTATATTACCCAAATAACGACAAACCAATGCCCGTCGGTCGGTTGTTTGTTCAAAAAGATTTAGCTTGGGTGTTAAAGCAAATTAAAGCCAGAGGTGCAAAGGGTTTTTATGAGGGTCCTGTGGCTAAGAAAATTGCCCTGGATAGCCAGAAAAATGACGGCATAATTACTGAACAAGATTTAGCTGACTATAAGGTCATGGATAGAGCGCCAATCACTGGCACTTATCGTAATCATCAAGTGGTCTCAATGCCCCCACCTAGCTCTGGTGGAATTCATTTGGTGCAGATGCTAAATATTCTAGAACATTGGGACATTAAAGAATCAAAGCTCAATTCAGCATTGACCATTAATCGTATGGTCGAGGTCATGAAACGAGCCTATTCAGATCGTAGTTTACACCTTGGAGATCCTGATTTTCATGATGTTCCAGTTGCACAATTGATTTCCAAACGATACGCAAAGGATTTATATCAGAAAATTAGCAAAAAACAGGTAACACCTTCAGATGATATTCGTCCTGGAGTATTACCAAAATATGAGAGCGACCAAACAACGCATTATTCAGTCATGGATAAGTATGGCAACGCCGTTGCAAATACCTATACGTTAAATGCCAGCTTCGGTAACGGCCGCGTAGCTGAGGGGACAGGCATACTAATGAATAATGAAATGGATGACTTCTCAGCCAAATCAGGCGTTCCAAATATGTTTGGTTTAATCGGTGGGGAAGCGAATTCAATCGAGGCGGGTAAACGCCCTTTAAGCTCTATGACGCCAAGCTTAGTTATTAAAGATGGCAAAGCAATGATGGCCACGGGTAGTGTGGGTGGCAGCCGAATTATCACCACCACATTGCAGGCAATTATGAATGTCATCGATCATCAGATGGACATACTTTCCGCGACCAAGGCGCCGCGCTTTCATCATCAGTGGTATCCCGATAGTTTAGTGATGGAAAATGGATTTAATCCAGATGTGATTAATCAGCTTCGCAGTATGGGTTACACCGTCGATGCTCCGGAAAAAATGGGTCATAGTGCCACACCAGCAGGGCGAAATATTGGCTTTCTCCAGTCAATCGTTTTTAAAGACGGCGTGTTTACAGGTACTGCTGACCCACGACGTAAAGAATCATTAGCCATAGGCTTTTAAGAGAGAACAATGTCTGAATTAATTAATCAGGGCTTTTATTTAATGTTCGTTGGCATGAGCTTTGTATTATGCTTTCTAACCTTAGTCGTTATTGCCCTAAACGTACTTGCAAAATTTGCTGCAGCTGATGAGCCGGCAACCAAGGTCATTGATCAGGGTAATAAGCCAGATAGTAATAAACAGCTAATGGCAGTCATTGGCGCAGCAATACATAAATATAGAACAGAGCAAAATTAAATCCGAAGGTACTTGAAATGGAAAAGAATAAACTAGGCATTACCGAATTAGTTTTAAGAGATGCACATCAGTCTCTTTTTGCCACTAGAATGCGTATAGACGACATGTTACCCATCGCTGAGAAGCTCGATAATATGGGTTATTGGTCTGTTGAAACCTGGGGAGGGGCAACCTTTGACTCCTGTATTCGTTACCTTGGTGAAGATCCTTGGGAGCGTTTGCGGATCTTAAAGAAAGCGATGCCTAAGACACCTCATCAAATGCTCTTCAGAGCGCAGAATATTCTTGGTTATCGACATTATGCCGATGATGTAGTGCGTAAGTTTGTAGAGCGCTGTGTCGTCAATGGTATGGATGTGTTTCGTATTTTTGATGCCATGAATGATATTCGTAACTTTAAGACTGCTATTGAAGCAGTAAAAGAAAATGGCAAGCATGCTCAGGGCGCTTTGTCCTACACAGTGAGCCCAGTTCATACCCTAGATAAATGGGTTGAAATGGCTGAACAATTACAAGACTATGGTTGCCACTCAATCTGTATTAAAGACATGGCCGGTCTATTAAAGCCTTATGATGCATACGAATTGATTAGCCGCTTAAAAACCGTCATTGAAGTGCCTATTGCACTGCACAGTCATGCAACTACGGGTCTAAGCACGCCTACCTTAGTTAAGGCAGCAGAAGCCGGAATTGATATGGTCGATACGGCTATTTCATCCATGAGTATGACTTACGGACACAGTCCAACAGAAACCTTGGTTTCTATTTATGAAGACACAGATAGAGCAACGGGGTTAGACCTAGAAGAACTTGAAGAGGTTGCTCAATATTTCCGTCCGATTCGAAAGAAATATGCGAAATGGGAAGGCAGTTTACAGGGTGTTGATGCACGAATTTTAATTGCACAGGTTCCTGGCGGCATGCTGACCAATATGGAAAGCCAGTTAAAAGAGCAGGGTGCTGGTGATAAGTTGGATGAGGTTTTAGAAGAGATCCCTAGAGTAAGAAAAGATCTCGGCTATATTCCATTGGTTACACCGACCTCTCAGATTGTTGGTACTCAGGCCGTGTTAAACGTGCTAACTGGCGAGCGTTATAAAAGCATTACTAAAGAAACCGCAGGTGTTCTAAAAGGTGAATACGGTTCAGCAGCTGCACCTATGAATGCAGAGCTACAGGCAAAGGTGCTCGATGGTAAAGATGCTATTACGGTACGTCCTGCTGATTTACTTGAACCAGAGATGGATAAGTTAAGTGCTGAATTCGATAAGCTTGCTAACCAGCACGGCTTTAGATTGGCCGATGATCGGGTTGATGATGTCTTAACCTATGCTCTGTTTCCACAGATTGGTCTTAAGTTCCTTAAGAACCGTGATAATCCAGATGCATTTGAGCCTGAGCCATTACCTGACAGACGTGGTTCTGATAAGCCTGAAGTTGCAAAAGCTGCTACTCCGGCTTCTGTCGCTAGTAATGCTGGCCCAGCTTCCTATGTAGTGAATGTAGACGGTAAAGACTTTAATGTCAGAGTCGCACCGTCAGGAGCAGTTGAATCTGCTACCCCAGTCCAAGCGCCAGCAACTGATGCACAGGGCTCGCCTATCCATGCGCCGTTATCAGGCAATATCTTTAAAGTGTTGGTCAAAGAAGGTGATCACATTGATAAGGATGACGTGGTTATGATCTTAGAAGCAATGAAGATGGAAACCGAAGTTCGTTCTACTCGAACTGGAATTGTGAATATGTTAGTGGTTAAAGAAGGCGATTCTGTCGCAGTTGGTGATACTTTGATGAGTGTTAGTGCCTAATGACTGAGTTAAACGTTTTGTGGGAAACCACAGGTCTTTATAGTATGACCGGCGGCCAACTGGCAATGATGTTGGTTGGGGGGCTGTTAATTTATCTGGCAATTAAGAAAGGTTTCGAACCTTTGCTGTTATTGCCGATTGGATTTGGAGCCATCCTAAGTAATATTCCACAGGCTGGAATTTCTGATCCAGGTGGGATTTTATACTACATCTATGAAATAGGTATTAGTACGGGTGTTTTTCCATTGCTTATTTTTATGGGTGTTGGCGCATTAACTGATTTTGGTGCTTTAATCGCTAATCCAAGAACGTTATTCCTCGGTGCAGCCGCACAGTTTGGTATTTTCGCAACTCTGGTTGGGGCGCTTGCATTAAATGCCGTCCCTGGTTTTGAGTTCAGCCTCAAAGATGCTGCAGCCATTGCAATTATTGGCGGAGCAGATGGCCCAACGGCTATATTTCTAGCATCTAAACTCGCACCTGAACTACTCGGAGCCATTGCCATCGCAGCCTATTCATATATGGCCTTGGTACCATTAATTCAGCCTCCAATTATGCGACTTCTAACCAATGAAGAAGAGCGCAAGATTGAAATGAAACAACTTCGACATGTTTCCAAGACTGAGAAAATTCTGTTTCCTTTGATGATTCTTGTTTTATGCGCCTTATTATTACCCACGGCAGCACCACTTATTGGTATGTTCTGTTTAGGCAACCTAATGCGTGAGTCTGGTGTCGTTGATCGCTTAAGTAATGCCGCTCAAAATGAAATCATTAATATCGTAACCATATTCCTAGGTTTAGCGGTTGGTTCTAAGCTTAAAGCTGAGTCATTTTTAACCGTTGAAACAATAGGAATTCTTGTACTTGGCATGTTGGCATTCGCTATTGGAACTGCTGCAGGTATTCTAATGGCCAAATTAATGTCTAAGCTGTCTGGTGGAAAGATTAATCCATTAATTGGTGCTGCGGGTGTATCTGCTGTTCCTATGGCGGCACGAGTTGTAAACAAGGTTGGACTTGAATCTAACAAGCATAATTTCCTATTAATGCATGCGATGGGTCCGAATGTGGCAGGGGTTATTGGTTCTGCTGTGGCTGCGGGTGTTTTATTGGCATTGGTTGGTTAGTACAGAAGCGTATATTGGTGTCGGCCTAAAGGCCGACCTACATGAATTATTATATTTTGGGTTGGGTTTTTCTGTCACGTCTAAGGCAAATGACTACGGTACTTGAGACTTTATCGTGTAGTCCTTGACGATTGGCATCCCAATAAATTTGGAAAAATCCACTCAGACCGGTAACAAAAGAGGCGGCATAGCCGCCATATCGCCCTAAAGCAGCCCACACACCTATTTTTTTACCATCAAGCTGAACCACCCTTATTTTACAAATCCATTTCCCCATAGTTTGACCATTAGTTAAGTACATACAGAGGGTGAAATAGATTGCAGCCCAGCCAAATCCATAGCCTAGTTGTTCTGCTAGTTGTTCAATTAAATCAATAATATCTGAATCATCGCTTTCTAATGACTCGATATGATCTTTTGCTTGTTCTAGTTGTTCTTCAACAGTTAAATCAGTATCGGATTGGAACTCCTCTACTTGCTCTGATTGCTTATCACGCATCAGATTGAATTCGTGCTTGCTCTGGTACAACCAAATTTCATTAGCAATTACAGCAAAAAGTACCACAAAGCCTAAGATGGTTATGGTCTTGGTTAAACCAGAACCTACCTGCTTCTTTTTACGATGTGATGCGAGCATGAATAATAACCCAGTAATACTTAAGCCCAACACAAACGAACCGATATGACTTAATTGTTGAATAATCAGTAAATCAATCCCCATAGCCATGGCTCTTCTTTTTGGGGTTGCCAGTGGTTTACCGATTAAATCTGGGTCTGGTATAAATGCATCAGGAGTCACTCTGTCACGAGGATCGCGCGGCTTTTTATTGTTAGTTTTTTGCTTTATCTCAGAATGTGATGATTTATTGTTCATATCTGTCTTTTCTTGACTCTGTGTGCGAATGGAAGCTGTACATTCTTGACCTAATCCTTTATTTTTAGGGGCATAGATTTTGGTTCTGAACCATCTTCTCATAATTATAATAAACTATCAGGGGGACGTCTTGAACGCTTTTAATAATTTAATCCTTTGGCTCGACGGTTTTTTAGGCTCAGCAGCCTACTTTCCGTGGTTACTACTCGGTACCGGTCTGTTCTTTACAATCTATCTTAAATTTCCTCAAATTCGATTTTTCAAACATGCCGTAAAGGTTGTTACTGGAAAATTTGATAAAAAGGATGATCAGGGAGATACCTCGCATTTTGGTGCATTAACCACAGCATTATCGGGTACTGTCGGCACAGGTAATATTGGCGGCGTTGGTTTAGCAGTATTTTTAGGTGGTCCAGCAGCATTATTTTGGATGTGGGCGACAGCCTTTGTAGGAATGACAACGAAGTTTGTCGAGGTGACATTAGCGCACAAATATCGTGAAACAGATGCTGAAGGTAAAGTTGCTGGTGGTCCCATGTATTACATGGAAAAAGGCCTAAACATGAAATGGCTTGGTGTATTGTTTGCCATAGCTGTTGTAGTCAGTTCTTTTGGCTCTGGAAACATGCCACAGATTAATAGTATTGCACAGGGCCTTGATGAAACATTTGGCATACAGCCCATTGTCACTGGCGGTGTTTTATCGGTATTGTTATTCATGGTAATTGTTGGTGGTATTACGCGTATCGCTCACTTTACTGAAGCAGTCGTTCCTACCATGGCATTTATTTATATTGTTGGTGCATTGGCGGTAATTTTCTATAACATCGAAAATATTGGCCCATCATTCATGATGATCATCGATGATATCTTTACTGGTTCTGCAGCTACAGGTGGCTTCTTAGGGGCCTCGATGGCATTTGCATTAGATCGTGGTGTGAACAGAGGGCTATACTCTAACGAAGCAGGTCAGGGTTCTGCACCTATTGCTCACGCAGCGGCCAAAGCACATGAGCCAGTTTCTGAAGGTATGGTATCTATTTTAGAACCATTCATTGATACTATTTTAATCTGTACCTTAACTGGTCTTGTGATTCTTTCTTCTGGTGCATGGACTAAAAAATACGAAAACGTATTCCAGCGTTCTGACTTCCAGGTGATTGAAGGGGTTTATTCTGATAAAAATGCTGATGATGTAGCGAAACTTTTTGCGCACCTAGATCCGAAAAACACGCAAAACATCACCAAGTATACAGGCTCAATTCAGGTGGTAGCTGGTAAAGCTATTCCTGGAAACTATACGGTGATTAACGCCCGTTCAGTGGCTGAAGACATCCATATTTCACTAGATGGTGAAAACTATACCGGCACAGTTGAAGTACATGACGGTGTTTTGGATGAGGACAGTGCAGTCAGTGTTGCAGGTAAATCACTATTACACTCAGTTCGATTAACGACTCAGGCATTTACCAACTCCTATTTTGGAGATTACGGTAAGTACATTGTAAGTATCGGGCTATTGCTATTCGCGTTCTCTACAGCAGTTGCTTGGTCTTATTATGGTGACCGAGGCATAACCTATTTATTGGGTGCTAAATATGTGCTTCCGTATCGAGTCGTATACGTAGGTGCTTTCTTTGTCGCATCCTTTGCTGATACGACGATTATATGGAACGTGGCTTTGGTAACGGTAGTGGCAATGACCATACCGAACCTACTCGCCATATTCTTATTGCGTAAAGATATGAAACAAACAGTAAATCAGTATTGGGTTGATTTCGAGAAGGAACACCCCGATTACAAAAAGTAATTAAGGAGTACTATCATGGCAGAGTATCAGGCGCCGCTACGCTATATGCGCTTTTTACTACATGAGGTGTTTAAAACAGAAGAAAAGCTTGCAGAAATGCAGGCTTTTCCTGATTTTAACCGCGAGTTAATGGATGCTATTTTGGATGAAGCAGCCAATTTTTCAACCCAGGTTTTGTTTCCTTTGAATGGCTCGGGCGATTCAGAAGGCTGTCAATGGGAAGACGGAAAGGTAAGCACTCCAACAGGGTTTAAAGAAGCTTTTAAGCAGTATTGTGAGTCTGGCTGGGCCGCGATGGGCTGCGATGAAGCGTATGGTGGGCAACCGATTCCAAAGTCATTGCATCTTATGGTTGAGGAAATATTTTGCGCCTGCAATACCGCCTTTGCCCTCTATCCAAATTTAAATAATACCGCGACTTTTCTACTTGAAAAGCATGCCAGTAATGCCTTAAAACAACAGTACTTGGAAAAGATGGTCGCGGGTCAATGGACAGGTACCATGTGTCTGACCGAGAGCCACTCTGGATCAGATTTAGGTATTATTAAATCCACCGCTGTTGCTAATAGTGATGGTTCATATCAAGTCAGTGGCACAAAGATATTTATTAGTGCCGGCGAACACGATATGTCTGAAAACATAATCCATTTAGTGCTGGCTAAATTACCTGATGCACCACCAGGCTCAAAAGGCATTTCTCTTTTCTTAGTACCTAAACTTAATCTCGATGAAGCGGGTAATATTGCTGAAGCGAATCAGGTTAGTTGTGGCTCTATTGAACATAAGATGGGCATTAAAGGCTCTTCTACCTGTGTGATCAATTTTGATGATGCCAAAGGCTATTTGATTGGTGAGGTCAACCAAGGCTTACGTTGTATGTTTACCATGATGAATAACGAACGACTTTCGGTGGGTATGCAGGGTATTGGTATGGCTGAGGTTGCTACCCAAAGTGCGGTCAGTTATGCATTGGATAGAAAACAAGGTCGCGTATCTGGCGGACCAGAGGATGTCGATGCCATTATAAAGCATGGTGATGTACGACGTATGTTATTGGCCATGATGAGCATGACGACGGGCTGTCGTAATCTAACGGCCTATGTGGGTATGCAATATGATATTAGTGAGCAGCATGAAGATTCTGAACAGAGAAAACGTGCAGCTTCTTTAGTCGCTTTACTAACTCCAGTGTGTAAAGCTTACTTCACCGACAAGGCTTATGATACAACCAACCACGGTGTGCAAGTTTTTGGTGGCCATGGCTATGTCAGTGAATGGGGAATGGAGCAACTGGTACGTGATACACGCATTACCCAACTCTACGAAGGCACAAACGGCATTCAATCACTTGATCTCTTAGGACGTAAAATTCTATCTGATAAGGGACAGGCATGGAAAGAACTCTATTGTGAGCTTGCTGGCATGCTTGAGCGCGCTCGTAAAGCTGGCTTTGATGATGATCTATCTGATGACGTTGCTAAGTCATTAGAAAAGCTTAATGAAGTCACAGAACTTGTGATAGCCAATGCCAGTGTTGATTATGTTTCAAGTGTCGCCGTTGAATATATGCACCTATTTGGTACCACTGTGATTGCTGCTGTATGGATGAACGTTGTTGCTGAAACATTAAAGCAGTCAGAGCAGGGCATCTTTGAACAACAAATACTAAATATGGCTCGGCATTTTTGCCAATATCATTTAGCCAGTACTGCGACTGCCATCGCTCGTATCAAAGACGGTTCTAAACACATTATGTCCATGTCGGAAGCCGAGTTTGAGTTGCTTACTGAAGTTAACTAAAAGCCACTGGCTTATCCTGTATAAGCCAGTATAATGCGCCTACCTCCCTGTAGTTCAACTGGATAGAACGAGGCCCTCCTAAGGCTTAGATAGGGGTTCGAGTCCTCTCGGGGAGGCCATTATTCCCTTCTTCCTTCCATAGCACCCCCATCTCTTATTCCTTCACACAGAATATCGATGCGATTACAATTTCTAACCATCAAATTCGCAATTCCCACCATTTCTCGGTACAGTATCTGACTTTGTATTTTCACGTTTTGCAGTACAGGAGCAGTTGTGAATGAGTGATTCTTCGGTTTATTCGGATAATGATCTAACAGAAGCTAAACAACTAGGCATGTTTGCTGCCATTGGTAGCCTGAGTTATGTGTTCTGGTTAGTCGGTGGCATGGAGATGATCGAGCGCATCGCCTATTACGGTGTTAAGGCGAGTGCCGGTCTTTATGCCAAAACTGCTGCTTCTGAAGGCGGTCTTGGTATCTCACTGTCTGATTATGGCCTCATTACAATGACCTGGGCTCTAGTACAAACCTTTGTCCCGGTTATTACTGGTGGCATATCTGATCGTGTTGGTTACAAAGAAACAATATTTGCTTCGACCATAATCAAGATTAGTGGCTATATCACCATGGCATTCTTTCCTTCTTTTTGGGGATTTATGTTCGGCGCTATTTTGTTGGCTACTGGAACCGGTATTTTTAAACCAGGTATTCAGGGTACATTGGTATTAGCGACCAGTCGTAATAATAGCTCTATGGCTTGGGGTATTTTTTATCAAACAGTAAATATTGGTGGTTTTCTTGGTCCTATTCTAGCGGGTCATTTTAGGCAACTGGCATGGGAAAATGTATTCTTTGTTTGCGCTGCTATTATCTCATTAAATTTCATCTGCCTACTCGCATATAAAGAGCCAGGCAAAGAAGAACGTTTAGAGAGAAATCGTAAAATCAAGGCCGGTGAATTGAAGCAAGAAGCGCTTTGGAAATCAGCACTGACTGAGCTTAAAAAACCAATCGTAGTTTGGTACATGTTGGTATTCTCTGGTTTCTGGTTTATGTTTAATGCGCTGTTCGATGTACTGCCAATTCATATTCAGGAATGGGTCGATACATCGGTTATTGTCACCGATCTATTTGGTGAGAGTGGCGTTCAGAGTAGTGCACTCAAAACCATGCTGACCATGAGTAATGATGGTAGCCGCATTTTGCCTGAAGGTATGATTAATATTAATGCATTTCTGATTATGACCACCTGCTTTTTATTGGCTGCTTTTAGTGGCAAATTTCGTGTCACTACCGCTATGTTAATGGGCGCCATTGCCAGTTGTCTCACTATGGCATTTTTAGGCATGACAGCCGGTGCTTGGACAGCCGCATTCGCGATTGCTTTATTTAGTGTCGGTGAAATGCTTATTAGTCCAAAGAAAAATGAATTTATGGGTAACATTGCGCCTGAAGGTAAAAAAGCCATGTATCTGGGTTTTGTGATGCTGCCACAAGGTATTGGTTGGACTCTTGAAGGTTATTGGGGACCGAGACTGTATGAAATTTATGCTTCAAAAGATATCTTCGCTAAAGAGCTATTAGCTGAATATGGAATGCCTGCAGCAGATATATCTGCAATACCTCAGGGTGAAGGTTTTTCTACGTTAGTCAGTCATACGGGTGAGACTGCCCAGTCGCTGACTCAATTACTTTATCAAACGCACAATGTGGGTATGGCTTGGTATATTATCGGTGCTATTGGCTCATTGTCAGCAGTAGGTATTTTTCTATATGGCCGCTGGATTTATAAGCTACAGCAGCATTAATTAGTTTAATTTCCCGGAAAGATAATAGGGCAGCTAGATATGAATATATCGCTGCCCTAGTTCATTTTCATTTCAGCTTGAATGTCAGTTATTAATCAATCATTTCTATTGTGGATTGTCTGCGCCTATCGACCACTAATTTAGTCACATCAGGGCGTGAATAGTGCCCAGCAGGATCAAAGTTTTGTCGTTCCTGTCGCACTATTTGATGATCTATTTCAGCACTGTATAAGCCTTCTTCATTTGACTGTGGTTCGATCAACCACTCACCATCGGGTCCACAAAGGCAAGAACCACCGTCAGCAAGAAATTCAGTAGTACAACCGGATAAGATTTCATCAATATGTGGTGTGTCTTTAGGAAAATCTTCAGGTCTCATTAATCCGGATACTGACATCACATAGGAGCGACCTTCTTTGGCCATAAAACGGGTAATATCCTGGGTATTTCGCTCATTACCCGGCCAAATAGCAACATGGAGATCCTCTCCCAAGCCATAAAGGGCCGCTCTAGGTAAGGGCATCCAGTTTTCCCAACAATTTAATCCACCGACGGTAAATGCGCCCAGTTGATGAACCTGTAAGCCATGCCCATCGCCGGGAGACCAGGTTAGCCGTTCTTCATAGGTCGGCATTAGTTTGCGATGAACTGAACAGATTTCGCCTGTATTACTAATGTATACCATTGAGCAATAAAGACTATGACCGCCGCGGTTTTGTGCTCTTTCAATGATGCCAAGGTATAATGAAATCCCCGTATCTTTTGCTGCTTGGCAGACTGCTTCAAGATGGCCGGCTTCTATTTGAACCGCCTGGTTCATGTAGTGGGCATGAATGGCTTTTTGATCCGGTGCATTAAAACGTGCACCCTGTGTTAACTCAATCCAGAAAGGATAACCTGGTACGAGCGCTTCACCAAAGGCTAAGAGCTGAATATTCCGCTCTTTGGCCTGATGAATGTAATCAATAACTTTAGTGAGTGTTGCTTCCCGGTTTAACCATACTGGGGCGATTTGAGCGAGTCCAACAGTTAGCTTATCTTGTTTCAATTGCATGCCCTCGATTTAAACTCATTAGTGAATATCTGATGTATTTTATTATCGACTAAATAGAATGCCAGTGTCCACTCAAAGGGTAGGCTGTATCACAAATCACAGCACGCTTTGTTGTTATACAGCACGCTTTGTTGTTATAAAGTGAGCTGTGATGTATTGTTTAATTACTAACCAGTACATGTTATCAACTCAAACAGATATTAATTATTTGTTTTTCGAGCTAATAAGTGAGGAGAATACTAGTGAAAAAACTAATACTAATAACTATTTTATTATTCATCAGCGGGTCAATTCAGGCAGCGGCTTATATTAAAATTGGCGATATCAAAGGTGAGGCGAAGGCTTCTCAGAAAGCTAAGCTAGGCTATAAGACATTGGCAAAAACTCACAAGACAATTGATGTGCCCAGAGGCCAGGAGAAAAAATTACCGGCTGGTTTATATCTTAACCCAAATGGCAAAGTACTCCGTGTCAGTGGTGATGGCCATAAAAAATGGATAAATATAGAAAGTATGTCGGCTAGAACCAAAAATATTGGTTCTTCAGGTGAAGACAGCGGCAGGAAAGCGATACCACGTGATAAGGCCAGTGGACTTTCAACCGGCAAAAGACAACACAAACCTGTGACTATTTCGAAAGGTGACTGCAAGAAAGGAACGGTTGTACGTGGTAAGCACAAAGGTAAGAAGTGCGAATTCAGAGGTCACGTTACCGTACTAAAGTAATGATCCTCAAATAACAATCATATCTTGGTTATAGGCGGTTCTAGTATAGAACGGTAGTAAATTTATAAAGCCAGTCACTAAAAATGACCGGCTTTTTTATTGCTTAATGTTTACCGTCAATTTTACAACATATTTTGATGATCATAAGAAATATGTCATTTCTTTAAATCTCAAGCTTATAATCCAACTTCTTTGATATAAAACACCTAATCATCTATTAAGTAATGATATATTAGATATAATTAATATATCAATTACAGTGTTGGATTAAATCATCATGTTTCATATCAAATTAAAACCAATCGTTTTACTGTCTGCGCTATCTTTGTCAACCAGTGTTTATGCGACTAACGGCTATCAATTAATTGGAGTAGGGTCTTATCAAAAAGGCTTAGCTGGTGCGGTGACAGCATTTCCTGGAAGTGCCATGACAGCCGTAACAAACCCAGCGGGTATCGCTAGAATAGGTAATCGAGCTGACTTTTCAATGGAAGCTTTTATGCCTGAGCGGAGCGTGGATTTTACACAGCCCTTAGGTGGTAACTCAGCCGAAAGTGGTGTGGATATGTATGGTGTACCCTCGATTGGATGGTCAGCTCCGACTTCTGAAGGCAGCGATGTCTATTTTGGTGGTGGTATGTATGGCACATCTGGGATGGGTGTTGATTACGCGGTTACTGATATGGGTATGGGTATGACATGGAATGGCTACAGTAACCTAACGTTTTGGCAGATGGCACCCGTGTTCGCATGGAATGTTGACGAAGATCTTAGTCTGGGTGTGTCATTAAATATCGATTACCAATCCGTCGCCTTATCACAGAACGTAACCGGAGCCTTTGCTTCAAATATGGATCTTAGTCGCAGTGCCAGTGGTTTTGGTTTCGGACTTAGTTTTGGATTACTGTATGATGCCTCAGATGATTTAACCCTCGGATTTTCTTATAAATCAAAGCAGAACTTTTCTCCGATGGAATATCAATTAAGAGACTCAGATGTTGAGTTACCAGGCCTGGCAAATACCCCGGATGGAACGTACGAGCTGGATTTAGACTTTCCTCAGCAAGCGGCCTTTGGTATCGCTTATAGCGCTTCTGAGGCGCTAACTATTTCGGCTGATATAAAATGGATAAATTGGTCAGACACCATGACTTCTTTACAGATTATCGGTCCGGGTGACTCAATCCCTTATCAATCAGGTTGGGATGACCAAACAATCTATGCTGTTGGCGTTAGTATTGAGCTTAGTGAAACGTTTACCTTACTGGCAGGTTACAACTATGCCAAGTCACCCATTGATTCAGAAGATGTGATGAATAACTTAATTCTTCCTGCTGTTGTAGAAACGCATTACACCATTGGTGGAAGTTATGTGATCAATGAGCACTGGGATATGGCATTTCATTATATGTATGTATCAGACAAGGTAGTTATCGCTGATGCATCGACTGGTTTCACGGGAGCGAAAACATCCTTATCAGAGTCATCGCTTGGGGTAAATATCGGTTATCGTTTCTAGAATATGTCATTTAAGTAAATCTTTTGTCATTAAGCTGTCATAATCATTGGTGAAACTCTAAAACCCAATAGATACAGATCGTGAGCAAGGCTTATGTCCGCTAAAATTTTACTGGTTGAAGATGAACAACCCATTCGTGAGATGCTTCGCTTTTCATTAGAAAAGAAAGGCTACAATGTAATTGAGGCTGAGAGCGGTGCTCAAGCCCGTGAGATCCTTTTAACCAATCGGCCAGATTTAATTGTACTTGACTGGATGTTACCTGGAGAGTCTGGGGTTGAGTTTCTCAAATACGTCAGAGCAGATAAAGTACTGTCAGATATTCCGGTGATGATGCTCACTGCACGAGTAGAAGAGTCTGATAAAGTGATTGGTCTAGATAATGGCAGTGATGATTACATGACCAAGCCAGTAGCGATCAAAGAATTCCAGTCTAGAATTAAAGCCTTACTACGAAGAACATTTTCATCAGATGAAGATCAATCCATTGAGCAAATGGGTATTAAACTACAATTAGCTAGCCATCAATTAATCATTGATGATCAGATTGTTCCGGTTGGAAGTTCAGAATATAACTTACTAAAGTTTTTCTTAACCCATAAAAATAAGGTATATTCGCGTTCTCAGCTGCTTGATTATGTTTGGGGGCAGGGTGTCTACATTGAAGAGCGAACAGTTGATGTTCATATGCTTCGATTGAGAAAGATATTAAAACCGTACGATAAAGATCGATACTTTACTACTGTTCGCGGCATGGGCTATATGTTCTCTGAAGGAATGACACATTAGAAAATTATGAATTCAGTCTGGAGCCAAGAAGGTGTAAAACTACTCATACTCGCAGTTTCTTGCATTCTGTTTGGACTGGTGTCGGATCTTTGGCTGATTTCTATTTTGCTGCACTGTGGTGCCTATATATTTTGGTTACTATGGCAGCTGAGTGAATTTGAGCAGTGGATCAAACGTGGCGCTAATAAGAAGGAGGCGCCCAATAGTTCTGGTGTTTGGCAATCAATGGTTCAGCATTTATACCGTTCGCAAAAATCTCAAAAAGACCGCAAAGAGCAACTGGCTAAGTTAGCTAATTATTACCATGCGGTAATGCGCGCACTGCCTGATGCAACGATTGTCATCAATCAGAATATGGAGATTGAGTGGGCCAATAATGCTTCTCAAAAATTATTAGGGGTTAAACCGAACAAGGATGTTGGTAATAGGATTGATAATATTCTAAGAGGCCCAGAGATTGATAAGCTCTTTGATACTGAGACAACAACCGATCGAGTTATTATTGAGTCACCGGTTTCTAAAATTATAACACTGAGTGTTACTAGGCAAGAATACGACCGCGGTAACTCTTTAATTATCGCGCAGGATATCAGTCAAAGGATTGCTACACAGAAGTTGCGTAAAGCGTTTATTGCCAATGCATCTCATGAATTGCGCACACCGCTGACAGTAATATCAGGCTATTTAGAAATATTACTTGATGATGACGATCTAGCACCAGAAATCAGCAACGTACTTTCAAATGCGTTTGAGCAATCAGCCCGGATGGATCAAATCCTTAACAATTTACTGGTACTTTCTAAACTTGAAGAAAAAAGTTACAGCAAGGACAGTGGTGATGAGGTTGATGTTGCGAAACTTCTCGATAGAATTGTTTCTGACTTTAGTGTTAGTTATTCCAATTCAAACCATAAGTTCAGCATTAAAGCCGACGCATACGATCTGCTGGTGGTTGAAGAGGAATTTTTAAGTCTTTGCCAAAATCTCATTAGCAATGCCATAAAATACAGCCCTGAAGGTTCTACTATAACCATTGGTTGGTCAAAAAATAGTTCAGGCCTGGGTTGTTTATCAGTTGAAGATCAAGGTGAAGGAATTGCTGAACAACATTTAGCTCGCGTGACACAACGCTTTTATCGAGTGCAAGGACGCTCTAGAACGATCGCAGGAACCGGGCTAGGGTTATCTATAGTTAAGCACATTGTAGATAATTTTGGTGGTTATCTAGACATAAAGAGCACCCTTAATAAAGGTTCTACTTTTACCGCTTGCTTCCCAGAATATCGCCTCATCAAAAAGAAAAACCAAAACAACTAAGCCAGTAATATATTGGTAATCTAACTGTAATTAGGTTGTCACAAACCAATCTTATTATCTCTCTATCCAAATGGATAATTAATTTTAATTGATATTCTCATTACATCTCATCGGGGAGATATATTTAAATGAATACTATAAAAAAAGCAGCGCTTGGTGCTGCAGTTGCATCAATACTGGCTAGCCCAGTCACATTAGCAGAAGACAATTGGGTTACTGTTTACGGTAAGCTGAACTTAACATTAGATGCCGTTGATCAAGACAATGGTGATGACCAATGGGAGCTTAATAGTAATGCCTCTCGTTTTGGCGTTAAAGGTAAAGGTGCTGCAGGCGATTTAACCGCTTTTTATACACTTGAGTGGGAAGTAGATATTGCTGACAACTCTAAAGGTTCTACAGATAACATCAAATCACGTAATCAATTTGTTGGACTGCGTGGTGATTTTGGTGAGATTTTAGCGGGTCGTAATGATACGCCGTTGAAAAAAGCGCAGCAAAAAATCGATATATTCAGTGATGGCGCGATGGATATGAAAACTGCGCTTAATGGAGAGAATCGTATTAGTGGTGTTGTTCAATACACGACACCTAAGGTGAATGGATTCAAAGCTAAGGTTGCATTAATTCCAGGTGAAGATACAGGAACCAATGACGGCATTGCTGACGGTGTTTCAACAGGCTTTGAGTTTAAAACAGGTGACTTATTATTATCAGCTGCTTTTGATTCAGGTATTGATGGCGACGATACGGACACAATGCGTATTGCTGCATCGTACAAGTTAGATGACCTTAAACTGGGTTTTATTTACCAAGATACTGATGTTGCTGGTAGTAGTGCTGATGCCTACTTAGCGAGTTTAGCTTACACCATGGATAAAACAGTCTTTAAAGTTCAGCACGTAAATTCGGACATTTGGTCTACTGGTGTTAGCTCTAAAGTTAAGTATGAAACAATGACATCTGTTGGTATCGATTACAAATATGCCAAGAAGACTACCTTTGTAGGCTATTACGGCATGAGCGAAGAAGGTGCCACTGGTGATGAAGATTCAATCTTTGGCATTGGTGTCGTTCAAAAGTTCTAACAATAATTTCAGCATGTAATAAAGCTGTCATAAATATGTCATAAAGTGGTGATGTTGGGTTTGTATTCTAAGTCCAGATCCTGAACAGATAGGGTCAATCACCACAGACAATGATTTTTAATACTCATAAAGGTAAATAGATATGTTGAACAAGAAAATCTTAGGATTGAGCTTAATCGCCTTTTCTGCTGCATCATCAATAGTAAGTGCTGCTGGTAGAGATACTATCTCGGTTGTTGGTTCATCGACGGTATACCCTTTCTCAACAGTTGTTGCTGAACGTTTTGGTAAGTCTACAAAATTTGCAACGCCAAAAATTGAATCTACTGGTACTGGTGGAGGCATGAAGTTGTTCTGCGCCGGTGTTGGTGTTGATACACCAGATATGTCTAACGCATCACGTCGCATGAAGAAAAGCGAACTAACAATGTGTCATGAAAATGGTGTAACAGAGGTTACTGAAGTGTTGGTTGGATACGATGGCATCGTATTCTCTAATGCAGCAGCTTCACCACAGATCACAATCAGTCGTAAAGAATTATTCTTAGCGCTTGCTAAAGATATTCCAAATCCTGATGGTTCTGAAACACTGATTGAAAATCCATACAAAACTTGGAAGGAAGTAAATGCCAAGTTGCCAGCAACAAAGATTGCTGTATATGGTCCTCCACCGACTTCTGGTACTCGTGATGCATTTGCAGAGCTCGTTCTTGAAGGTGGCTGCAAGAAGTTTTCTTGGATAAAAGCGATGAAGAAAACAAATAAGGGTGAATACAAGAAAATTTGTCACTCGGTACGTGAAGATAATGGTTATATCGAATCAGGTGAAAATGACAACCTAATCGTACAAAAACTAACATCGAACCCAGAAGCTTACGGTATTTTTGGATTTAGTTTCTTAGACCAAAATTCAGATACATTGCAAGGCTCAAAGGTTGATGGCTTTGTTCCAACATTTGAAGCAATTGCTGATGGTTCTTATCCTGTATCTCGTCCACTGTTTTTCTATGTAAAGAAGGCGCATGTTGGTAAAGTACCAGGCATCATGGAATTCCTAACTGAATTTACGAGTGAAGATGCGATGGGTGATGAAGGTTACCTTACCGATAAAGGTTTGATACCTTTAAGTGCTGCTAAATTAAAAGCAGTTAAAAAGTCAGTATTAAGTTTAGAAAATCTATCTCTATAATATTTAAATTATTGTAGTGTATATCAGGGGAGGCTCATCAGATGATGGCCTCCTTGTTTATTAACCGCTAGTTTTATAATTGGGTAGTTTTGAAATGTCTTCAACCAGTTTGATTTTCATCATTAGCTTTATGGCTTTATTCAGTTATTGGTTAGCTATTAAACGCTCGGTAACAGTCGCTGGCGGTCCGAAGAAGATAAAACAGTTAGTATCACTTCCAAGTCAATATGGTCTGCTCACAGCATTTTGGTGCGGCATACCCGCCATACTGTTCTTAGCAATTTGGTCAAGTTTTGAAAGTACGGTGATTGAATCCATATTAGTCAATAACTTGCCAAGCAAAATTCAAGCCCTATCCGAACAAGATTTAGGGCTATACATCAACAATATTAAGATACTTGCTGAGACTATTTCTATCGGACAAATGGGCTCTATTGAAGATCCAGCCTTTGTTCAATCAGCCAAGCATTTAATCAGTATTCAAAGCAATGCTATTTGGCTAAAGACGGCCTTGGTCATCATAATAGCTGTCAGTTCGGTGTTATTTTTACTCAGCAAAATAAGCATGACATTTCATGCTCGTAACAATATTGAAAAAATTGTTAAAGGCTTGCTATTCACTTGTTCAGCCATTGCCTTATTGACCACCATTGGTATTGTAATGTCTGTATTGTTTGAGTCGATTCAATTTTTCTCAGCAGTACCGATAACAGAATTCCTATTCGGGACCCAATGGAGTCCTCAGATTGCTATGCGGTCCGACCAAGTTGCTGGGTCTGGTGCGTTTGGTGCAATTCCTTTATTTGTTGGCACCTTATTAATTAGTGCCATAGCAATGACGCTATCTGTACCCATAGGTTTGATGATTGCAATCTATTTATCTCAATACGCTAGCCAGCGAGTTCGTGCATTCGCCAAACCGATGCTTGAGATATTGGCGGGTGTTCCAACCGTAGTTTATGGTTTTTTTGCAGCCCTAACGGTCGCGCCTTTAATTAAGAGCATGGGCATGGCCATTGGTTTATCTGTTGCAGCTGAAAGTGCTCTGGCTGCTGGATTAGTAATGGGCATTATGATTATTCCCTTTATTTCATCGCTCTCTGAGGACGCAATAACTGCTGTTCCAACGGCTTTGAAGGAAGGTTCATTAGGCATGGGCGCAACCCAGTCTGAAACGATTAGAAAAGTATTATTACCGGCAGCAATTCCAGGAATTGTCGGGGCCATGCTATTAGCTGTCTCAAGGGCGATTGGTGAGACCATGATTGTGGTAATGGCCGCAGGTATGGCGGCAAACCTGACCGTAAATCCACTCGAATCTGTCACTACAGTGACTGTTCAAATTGTGACGCTACTAACGGGTGACCAAGAATTTGATAGCCCGAAAACTTTAGCCGCCTTTGCACTTGGCCTGATGTTGTTTGTCACCACTTTAGCTTTGAATATTGCAGCACTTAAAATTGTCAGAAAGTATCGAGAACAATATGACTAAGAAAACACCAGAAAGAGATAATACGGCGATTATTAAAGCGGGTCTGAGTAAAAGACATCGCAAAGAAACTATTTTTCGCACCATGGGGTTAACCTCATTGGTGATTGGATTTTGCTTAGTATTATTTTTGTTATCTGATATCACACATAAGGCGATACCGGCGTTTCATCAGCACTGGGTAAAGTTAGATGTGAACTATGATGCTGAATGGCTAGGATACGAAGCAGGGGATTCAAGCTTAGAAGACTTGAGCTATCGAACAGTTTTTAGAAAATCCGTCTATCAAATGTTTCCTGAGGTTTCGGGTAGGAAGAATAAACGTAAGGTGGCTGGTTTATTTACCACCAACGCTGAATTTAAAATCCGCGAACAGATCATTGCAAACCCAGAGTTAATTGGTACCACTAAGCCATTGTGGGTAAGGATTGATGACGATGTTGATGTGTATCTTAAAGAAACTCAGAATATTGGTGAGCCACTGATTCGAATCGATGAGTTTGAAGCTTCGTTAGTAAAGAAACTGTATGATTCTAATCGAATTGAAAAACGCTTTAACTTTGAGTTTTTTACCAGTGGTGATTCGCGAGAACCTGAGTTGGCTGGTGTTAAAGGCGCTTTGATGGGCACCGCTCTGACTATGTTGGTGACCTTGCTACTTTCATTCCCACTGGGTGTAGCAGCGGCCATATATCTTGAAGAGTTTGCTCCAAAAAACCGTTGGACAGATATTATTGAAGTTAATATTAATAATTTGGCTGCTGTGCCATCAATTATTTTTGGTCTGCTAGGCCTGGCCGTAATTATTAACATATTTGGTTTACCAAGGTCTGCACCATTGGTGGGTGGTATTGTGCTTAGTTTAATGACGTTACCAACTATCATCATTGCCAGCCGTGCATCGATTAAGGCCGTCCCGCCATCAATCCGTGAAGCGGCATTTGGTATCGGTGCCTCTAAGGTTCAAACCTCCTTTGGACATGTTTTACCTATGGCAATGCCGGGTATATTAACAGGTACCATTATTGGCCTTGCTCAGGCTTTGGGCGAAACAGCGCCATTGCTGATGATCGGTATGGTAGCCTTCATTGTTGATGTTCCTGCAGGGGTTACAGATGCGGCTACAGTTATGCCAGTACAGATATTTTTATGGGCTGATAGTCCTGAACGGGCTTTTTTAGCCAAAACTTCAGCGGCAATATTGGTATTACTCGGATTTTTATTTGCAATGAATGCTTCGGCTTCGTATTTACGTCGTCGTTTTGAGTCTAATTAGGATTAATTATGGTTGATATTTCTTCTTCAGAAAGTCTAGTCTCCGCTGAAACCATCATAGATGGTACCGTGGGTGATTGCTTCAGCGATGACGCGAAAATGTCTATGCGCAATGTGAACGTTTATTATGCTGATAACCAAGCGATAAACAATGTGAGTTTAGATTTAGCGCGCAAACAGGTGACAGCTCTAATTGGACCATCTGGTTGTGGTAAATCTACATTTTTACGATCAATAAATCGGATGAACGACACCATTCCTATTTGTCGAGTGGAGGGTTCTCTAACATTGGATGGTGAAGATATATATGCTAAGAAAATGGATCCGGTATTACTGCGTGCCAGAGTAGGCATGGTATTTCAGAAACCCAATCCATTTCCAAAGTCTATTTATGAAAATGTGGCCTACGGCCCTAAAATCCATGGTTTGGCCTCAAATAAAGCTGAGCTTGATGAAATTGTAGTGACTAGCTTACAGAAAGCCGGCTTATTTAAAGAAGTTAAAGATCGCCTTGAAGAGCCGGGTACTGGTTTATCTGGTGGACAGCAACAAAGACTATGTATTGCGAGAACCATTGCCGTGAGTCCCGAAGTTATCCTAATGGATGAGCCAGCATCTGCGCTTGATCCGATTGCTACTGCAGTGATTGAAGAACTGATCGATGAGTTGAAAGAAAAGTATACTATCGCTATTGTTACCCATTCCATGCAACAGGCGGCACGTGTGTCGCAAAAGACTGCATACTTTCATTTAGGACAGTTGGTGGAAATGGGTGATACAAATCAAATATTCACCAATCCGAGCCACAAATTGACAGAAAACTACATTACTGGCCGATTTGGTTAAAAATTATTTAGTAAAAGATTACTATAGGAAAAACAATGGAAAACGACGAACTACAACTATCACAGCATATTTCTAAACAGTTTAATCAAGAGTTGGAAGATGTTAGGAACCAGGTACTCAAAATGGGTGGTCTGGTAGAACGCCAAGTTCAGGATGGACTAAATTCTTTGTTAAATGGTGATGTAAAATTAGCTAAGAAGGTGATTAAACGTGATAGAAAAGTCAATGCAATGGAAGTAGGCATTGATGAGTCTTGTGTTGAAATATTGGCAAGGAGGCAGCCAGCTGCCAGTGATTTACGTTTGGTCATTAGTATCATCAAAACCATTACTGACCTTGAGCGTATTGGTGATGAAGCAGAGAAGTTAGCCAATAGCACAAAGATGATAGATGAAGATAAAATCACTGATCGTCAATTTCATGAGTTACGCTCGTTGGGTGAAAGCGTCATTAGAATGCTTAAGAGAACCTTGGATGCAACCGCAAGAATGGATGTTGAAGAAGCCCTAGATATCATTAAAAGTGATGTTGAAATCAATCAAGAGTTTGAAAGTCTTTCTCGATTGTTAGTACTTAAAATGATGGAAGACCCTCGTTGTATTAAAGATGCTTTATCAATAAGTTGGAGTGCTCGAGCGCTCGAGCGAATTGGTGACCATGCTAAAAATATTTGCGAATATGTAGTTTACCTAGTCAAGGGCAAAGATGTACGCCACATAAGCATGGAAGACTTAGACGATACATTAGACGATCTATAGTTTTATATATTTATTTACAACTAAGCTGTAAATTAAGGATATTTCTAAATTAGAGTTTGTTAATATTAGTGACTAATTGCTTTTTGCTCAATAAATTCTTTTTTAGAGGTACAACTGATGTGTTCATTTACGCGCTCAGGCTTAATACTTATTCCATTAAGTCTATTGTTTGTCGCTTGCTCAGCTCCTGAAGATTCAAACAATAAACAACAGCAGGCCAAAGCAAAGGTCGAGAATCAAATTACAGCGGTTGCTTACCCTGAAACACGTAAAGACAATAGCGTTGATAACTATTTTGGTGTTGCAGTTCCCGATCCATATAGATGGTTAGAAGATGACTTAAGTCAGGATACTGCTGATTGGGTTAAATCTCAGAATAAAGTAACTGCTGGTTATCTAAGTAATATTTCTTATCGTGAACAATTAAAATCTCGCCTTACGGATTTATGGAATTATGAACGCATAAGTGCTCCATTTGTGCGTGCTGACTATCGCTATTTTTATAGAAATAGTGGCTTGCAAAATCATTCCGTTGTATACCGTCAAAAAGCAACAGAAGAAGCTGAAGTTTTTCTAGATCCTAATACCTTTAGTGAAGACAGCAGTACTTCACTCGCCAACCTAAGTTTTTCAAGCAGCGGTAAGTTAGCAGCCTATAGTATCTCAGAAGGGGGATCGGATTGGCGCAAGATAATCATTATTGATGTAGAAACTAAAAAGCAACTAGACGAAACTCTAGTAGATATTAAATTCTCAGGAACTGCATGGTATAAAGATGAAGGCTTTTATTATTCGAGCTATCAAAAACCTAAAGGCAGCGAGTTATCAGATAAGACCGATCAGCATATCCTTTATTATCATAAACTCGGTACCAAACAGGCCGAAGATAGGGTGATATTCGGTGCCACAGATGAACAAAAACACCGCTATGTTATGTCATCTATAAGTGATGATGATCGCTACCTATATATATCTGCAATGACCTCTTCAGCTGGAAACAAATTATTCATTAAAGATTTAGCTGAACCTGATAGTCCATTACAAACCGTCTTAAATGACACGACTTCTAGAACCTATGTTTTGGATAATATCGGAACTAAACTCTATTTAGTGACAGATAGGGGCGCACCCAATGGTAAAATAATTACCGTTGATGCAACACTACCTGATGAAAATAACTGGCAAGAATTTATAGCTGAAACAAAGCATGTTTTATCTCCTTCATCTGGGGGAGGATTCATTTTTGCTGAGTATATGGTTGATGCTAAATCAAAGGTTTATCAATATGATTTAGATGGTAAAAAGTTAAAAGAAATCAGTTTACCCGGCCTTGGTTCGGTATCAGGGTTTTCAGGAACGAAAGACGATAAAGTTTTGTACTATAGCTATACCAATTACAACACGCCTTCAAGTATTTATTCCTATGATG